>Ga0075428_100000485_pt1 | contig 40130 bp, 26 predicted proteins | sample RhiMetdeltSRZDD2_FD_75291 | JGI IMG/M metagenome (GOLD analysis project Ga0075428, IMG submission 75291) | Populus rhizosphere microbial communities from Tennessee, USA - Rhizosphere MetaG P. deltoides SRZDD2 | ecosystem: Host-associated > Plants > Roots > Rhizosphere > Soil | place: USA... | reverse complement strand
GAGTCACCAATCACGATCTGCTCGTCTACGGCCCCCAAGGTGTGATCGACAATGCCCTCCGCTTCGAGGACGAATGCGTCCGTCACAAGGCGCTCGATCTCGTCGGCGACCTGGCGCTGGCGGGCTGCGAAATCGTGGGGCACGTCACCGCCTTCAAAAGCGGCCATCGGCTGAATGCGGAATTAGTGAAGGTCTTGCTGAAAGAGGGCCGCATGGAACAAGGGCTGCGGCGCACGGCATAACTCCCCATGTCCATCCACGTCGATTCTCACGCGGTTGTTGATCCGCGGGCCGAACTGGCCGACGGCGTGGAGGTCGGTCCTCTCTGCTACGTCGGTCCGCACGTTCGCATTGGCCGCGGCACACGACTGATTTCCGGCGTCCATCTGCTGGGCCGCGTCGCGATCGGCGAGGAAAACCGCCTCTGGCCCGGGGCCGTGATTGGCGGCGATCCGCAGGACATTTCCTACCGCGGCAGCGACACGCGGGTCGTCGTGGGAAATCGCAACACGATCCGCGAGGGAGTGACGATCAATCGCGGCACCGAAAAGGAGGATGGAATCACGACGCTCGGCAGTGACTGCTTCATCATGGCCGGATGTCACATCGCCCACGACTGCCGCGTCGGCGACCGGGTGATCATGGCCAACGCGACGCTTTTGGGTGGTCACGTGCACGTGGACGACGACGCCTCGATTTCGGGGGGCGTGGCGGTGCACCACTTCGCTACCATCGGCAGCTTCAGTTTCACCGGCGGTTTGTCGCGCGTGCTGCACGACGTGCCCCCCTACATGCTCTGCGAAGGCAATCCTTCCCGCCCGCGGACGATCAACATCGTGGCCCTCAAGCGGCACGACTTCTCGGTGGAAACGATCGAGGCCCTCAGTGAGGCGCATCGCCTGTTGTACCGAGCCAAAGTCGGCCTGGACCATGCCCGCGAGCTGCTCCGTGCCGGCGGGCAGCTCGTTCCGGCCGTGAACCACCTGCTCAGCTTTCTGGAAAACCAGTACGAAGGGCGCAACGGCCGCTCGCGCGATCGCCGGAGGGCCGCATGAGCCGCATCCGTCTGGCTGTCATTGGCGTCGGACACCTCGGCCGCATCCACGCCCGCCTGGCCAAGAACCTGGCCGCCGCGGAACTGGTCGCGATCGTCGATCCGGTGCAGGAAGCGCGCGACGAAGTCGCCTTGGAGTTGGGCGTGCCGGCGTTTGACGATTATCGCAATGTCGCCGCCCAGATCGATGCCGCCATCATCGTCACGCCCACCCGTCAGCATCACGCCGTCGCCTGCGACCTCCTCGCCCGCGGCATTCACACGTTCGTCGAGAAGCCGGTCACGACCAGTGTTGCCGATGCCGACGAGCTGATCGAGCTTGCGCAAAAGCGCAATCTTGTGCTCCAGGTCGGACATGTGGAGCGGTTCAATCCGGCGTTCGTCGCCGCTCAGCCGCAAATCGAAAGCCCGAAATACCTGGAAGCGGTGCGGTGCGGACCGTTCTCCGGCCGAAGCACCGACATCGGCGTCGTGCTCGATTTGATGATTCACGACCTGGACTTGATCCTGGCGCTGGTGCCCAGCGAAGTCGTCTCGGTGGAGTCGCTCGGCGCGGCCGTGTTCGGTCCCAACGAAGACTGGGCACAAGCGCGAATCGTGTTCGAGTGCGGCAGCGTGGCTCACCTGCGGGCGTCGCGAGTCAGCCAGGTCCAGCAGCGGAGCCTAGAGGCGTGGTGCCCGGACCGGCATGTGCGAATTGACTTTGCCGCGCGGAAGACGGTCGTGACGCAGCACAGCCGCCAGGTGCAAACTGGACAGATCGACGTGCAGCAGTTGACTGCCAACGAGCGCGCCAGTTTGCAAGCGCGTCTTTTTACCGAGCTGTTGCCGGTGACCGAACTGCCGGTCGAGGATGTCAACGCGATCGCCCAGGAGCAGCAGGAGTTCGTCACGGCGGTCCGCACTGGCGGCACTGTCCGCGTTTGCGGCCGGGCTGGCCGTGCCGCGCTCGACATCGCTGAGCGTGTCATGACCAGCCTGAGCACTCACCGCTGGGACGGCACCTCTCATGGCCCGGTCGGCCCGCGCCACGAAGCGATTCGCCGCCCGCTGGCAGGTCACCACTGGAAACTGACGCCGGCAGCTGCCGAAGAACGCCGCAAGCGTCGTGCGGGATAGTGCGGCAAGTCTTTATCCGGGAGCTGAAGCTGAGCCCGAGCCACATTGCCCGGTTTCCGCTGCTCCTCGGGTTTGAACAAGCCTCCCATATTTGGCGTAGAGTTCAGGGTGCAGTGGGCGGTTCTGCGGGCGGCCGTAACGGAGTGCGTCAGACCCGCAATCCACCGCGACCAGGCATGAGCCTGGCGCACAGGTTTTGACCTGCATGCGGGGGCTGACATAGACTAGGAATGTGCCAGAAAACGACTTTGGACACCCATTCCCAGCGGCCGTGGAAAAAACAGGGCAACTAAACCGCTGGCCGACGAGTTTGGCTTTTATCCTGTTGCTCCTGGCGGCCGCCGGGTGCAGTGGAGAAGTAGGGGTCCGATTGCCCGTTTCCGGCAAAGTGAAATTGCGCGGACAGCCGCTTCCCTTCGGAACGATCGACTTCCAGTCCACGAGGGCGATTGGGGGCGGACCGATCCGCGGCGGCGTCTACGAAATCTCCGGTGACCACGGACTGCCTCCAGGGGTGTATCAGGTGACGATCTCCTCGGTCAAGTCGCCGACGGTCAAGCCAGGACCTCCAGGGCCGGACGCCAAGGATGCCGGCGAGGAATTGATTCCCGCTGAGTTCAATGTGAAATGTGACAAGACGGTCGAGGTCAAGCGCGGGGCGCAGAATCATTTCGACTTCGATATACCGTGAGTGAATTTGGCGCTTGTGCAATCAGGCAATCCTCATGTCCGGCCGGAAGCGAAACGGCATTACGCTGATTGAACTGCTGGTGGTAATCGCCATCGTCGGTATCTTGGTGGCACTGTTGCTGCCGGCGGTGCAGTACGCGCGAGAGGCGGCCCGCCGAATGCAGTGCAGCAATAACATGCGGCAGATCTGTACGGCGCTGCATACCTATCACGACGGGCAGCGGGTGTTCCCGGTCGGAGCCTACGGCTGCTGCTGGGGGACGTGGCAAGTGGCCATCATGCCACAGATGGAAAGCGGCACGCTCTTTGACCGCTATAACCAAAACGAGAAATACAATCTCACCGATGCGAGCTACCGCTACAGCGGCTGGCGCAACACAGGGGTGACCACGCAGCGGCTGCTCCCGCATACCTGCCCCAGCGACGCGCCGCAGGCGCCGATCCTTACGCCCCAGGGGCGGATGACCAGCCACAACTATGCGGCCAACTTCGGCAATACGACCTACTCACAGGTCGATTTCAAAGGCATCCGCTTCGGCGGCGCGCCGTTCACGTCCCAGGGAGTGCCGCCGCGGACGTTTGGTTTCAGCGACGTGCAGGACGGCGCGAGCAATACGCTCTTGATCGGCGAAGTGCGGCAGGGGACTGGCAGCGATCTGCGGGGCTTCACCTGGTGGGGAGACGCCTCCGGCTTCGAAACGTTTTATCCTCCCAACACGTCGGTCCCCGACCGGATCTACGGCGCAATGTACTGCGGCAGCTCGCCCCCCAATCCCCCTTGCGCGGTGTCGTCGGCGGGCTATCCCACGATTTTTTCCGCCCGCAGCCGCCATCCTCGCGGAGTGCAGGTGGGGATGTGCGACGGTGGGGTGAAATTCGTGGCCGACTCGATCGATCACAACGTGTGGCGGGCCGCCGGCACGACGCACGGCAGCGAGGCGGGCTCGTCGCTGGAGTAGGCCGTGGGGCTAAGTCGGTCGTTGTGTCGCTTTTGCAAAGTGACTGGCGACCGAATTGTGTGTAGTAAGCTTCCGTACCACAACGTCGTGTAGTGATTCCCTGCTGCGACTCACAAGTAGTAACGGCACCCCCTTCAGTCATTCGCCTGCAGGCGCAAGAATTAGCCATACGCCAATGGTCAGCGAGGCCAGAACAATACCTGCGACAAAGGCGGCCCAAAAACCCAAGCCCAGTCGCTGGGCGAAAGCCAGCGGCATGAAAAAGGGCAGACCCAATGGAACAAGAATTAGCGTTTCGCGGGAAAGCTGTGAAATGGCCTTCAAGTCGTGATGCTGGAACCAGGCGACCAGGAAGGCCAGGAGGCTCACGATCGGCAGCGAGAGCAGAAGTGCTCCGGTGCGGGGGTACCGCCTCGATATCTCGCCGACTACGACGATAATCACGGCCACGATCGTGACGCGAGCCACATTCCACAGTAGACCCAACATTTGACTCTCCTCTGCTGGAGCGCCCCGCGAAACGTCGTCTTTCCAAAAGCTCGTACGGCAGTCTACTGCGCCGGCTCTTCTTTAAACTCACCGGAATACGGCGTTCCCTCGACTTCACCCGTGATCGTCCCCGCGAATTCCTGCACCTTGCCGAGACTTTCATGTTTGCCCACGAAACGCGATGAGGCGCCCTCTGGCTCGCCTGCTTGAGGCAGGGGGCTTAGCTCAACCTGGAACTGCGGTTCGTTGATGTCCAGCAACAGTTTTTCCGCTCGGACTGGGGCGTCCGTTTTGGCATCGCTGCCGAGGACGTAGACCACCGACTCCTGTTTGTCGTGGTCCACAATGAACTCGACGTGATACATTCCTCCTCCCCAGTCGGCAATTACGCCGCCGTGGGGACCGCTACCGTGATGATGATCGCCCGCAGTGGCCTTATCGGACTTGGCGTCGCCTGGCGGCGTTGCACCCGGTTGCCGGCCGCAGCCTAGCGAGAACACAAGCGCCGAGCCAACAAGAGTAATGAGCAGTCGCTTCATTGCATCGTCTCCTTTGACGTGGAACAAGCAAGTCAGTCCGCGATGCCGGCTGTCGTTTGGGAAACTGGTCGCGGCTCGGGGAAATCAGCCAACTCGTCCATGGCGTACTGCTGCGTATTCACCAGTCGCGCTGCATCTTCGCCACTGAACTTCCAGAACAACCCTGGATGGATCAGGAACTCACACAGCGTGGAGGTCATCAGCCCGCCGAGGATGACTGTGGCGACTGGGTACAGAATCTCGCGTCCTGGCTCGTGTCCGCCGATGACAAGAGGCACCAGGCCAATGCCGGCGGTCAGTGCTGTCATCAAGACGGGTGCCAGCCGCTCGAGACTGCCGCGCATCACCATCTGTGGCGTGAAGGCCTCGCCTTCCTCTTTCATCAAGTGGAAGTAGTGTGTTACGAGCAGAATCCCGTTTCGGACGGCGATGCCTCCCAGCGAAATGAAACCGACCAGGCTGGCGACGGTAAGGGTCTGGCCAGTAAGTACGAGCGCCAGCACGCCGCCGATGAAAGCAGTCGGCAGAGCGTTGAGAATTTGCAGGACGATTCGGATCGAGGGAAACAGGAGCATCAGCACGACAAACATGCCTACGACCGAGACGCCGGCAAGAATCAGGATGAGCGTCGTGGCCCGCTGTTGGCTCTCAAACTGGCCGCCGTACTCGATGGAATAGCCGGCATCCGGCAATTGCACCTGGTCGTGAATTCGAGTTTGGATTTCAGCCACGGCACTGGCCAGATCGCGCCCTTGCGTATTACAGCGAATGACGATCCGTCGGCGAGCGTTTTCGCGATTGACCGCATTTGGCCCGACTCCCTCGCCAATGTCCGCCAAATGGGCCAGCTCCACTTGCCCGCGATTTTCGGGAAGATCAATCCGCAGCCGGCCCAGATTGGCGTAGTCGGTACGATAGCCTTCCTCCAAGCGCACCAGCAGGTCAAACCGTCGCGAACCTTCGAGTACCTGCGAAGTGACCGTCCCCTGCAAAGCAGTCTGCAAAACCTTAGCGACGTAAGCGCGTGTGACGGCGAATCGTGCCAGGTCGTCCGGCCGCAGTCGCACGTGCAACTCTTCCGTTTGCTGGAGCGGCTCGATGACAGGGGGCGAAAGACCAGGAATGTCCTCGATGGCCGCTTTGACTTGTCGCGCCGTTGCCAGGAGTTGATCGAGATCGTCTCCGACGATTTTGATGGCAATCTGGGCATAAACGCCTGACACCATGTGGCTGATGAGGTGGGCCAGCGGCTGCTCGACCTCGATGTCCACACCCGGCACTTCCTCACGCAGTTCCTTGAGTAGCTGCCGCGTGATCTCGTCACGGCTGCGGTGAACTTCGGGGTTCATACTCAGGATGTACTCGCCCGCATTAACCGGCGCCGCATGTTCGTCGAGTTCGGCCCGTCCGGTGCGGCGCACGAAATGCACAATCTCGCCGTTGGGGTTGGCCGGCGATTGCTGGCGCTGCCGAAACTTCTCGTCAATGAGGCGCGACACCTGGTTGGAAGCTTCGAGCGACGACCCGGGAGGGAGGGTGACATTGACCTGAACGCTCCCTTCGTCGAACTGCGGAAGGAAGTTGCGCCCCAGGTTGGCCAGTTGCCAGCCTGCGAACGCGACCAGAATCCAGGTAATGGCCAATAGCCATCCGGGATATGCCATGCTGACGCGAATCAGCTGGCTCGCACCCCATTTGAGGACGCGTAGAAGCGGACCATCCCCTTCGCGATGTGTCGCTTTGGACTGCGGCAAAAAGTAGTAGCTGAGTACCGGCGTGACGGTCAGCGAGACGAGCAGCGATGCAAGAATCGAGACGATGTAAGCGATTCCCAGTGGCGCAAATAGCCTTCCTTCCACTCCCGACAAGGCAAACAGTGGGAGAAAAACCAGAATCACGACTGCCGTGCCAAACACAATGGCGCTGCGAATTTCCTTGCTGGCTTCGTAGACCACTGTCAGCGCTGGCCTCGGCGCAACAGAGGCATTGTTCTCCTTCAACCGGCGGAATATGTTCTCCACGTCGACGATGGCGTCATCGACCAGCTCCCCCATAGCGACAGCGATGCCCCCCAGCGTCATGACGTTGATCGAGAGCTGGGTTCCCGTTAACTGGCTGAGGACTCGAAAGACAAGCGTCGTAATGACGAGCGACAGCGGTATCGCCGTGAGGGTGATGAACGTCGTGCGGAAGTTGAGCAGAAACAGAAACAAGATGATCAGCACGAGCGCCGCTCCGATTGCCAGCGCTTCGCCGACATTGAAGATGCCGCGATCGATGAAATTCTTGAGCCGGAACAGCTCGGAATTGATGACGATGTCGGCTGGGAGCGATGCTTCGACTTCGCCCAGTGCCCGGGCAATGTCGTCGGTCACTTTGCGAGTATCGACATGCGGCTGTTTAGCCAGCGTGAAGACGACGCCGGGCTGACCGTTGATGCTGCCGTCCCCCCGCTTGAACTGCGGACCCTCCACGACTCTGGCCACGTTTTCCAGGAGGACCGGTCGCTGGCGACTGGCCTTGATCGGCACTTTGCGCAGGTCGTCCACGACTCGCGCGGAGTCGGGTCCTAAGCGTCCCAGCACGCGGATTGGCCGCTCGGTCTCGCCCTGTACGGCGAACCCGCCGCTGGAGTTGATGTTGCTCTCCTGGATCGCCTGTTCGACCTGTTGAAGCGTCACATCGTATTCGAGCAGTGCCGCGGAGTTTACCAGCACCTGATACTGCTTGCGCTCGCCGCCTTGCACGAAAGCCTCCGCGAGTCCGGGGATCTTCAGCAGCCGGGGACGCACGATCCAGTCTGCCATCGTGCGCAGTGCCATCAACTGCTCTTCTGCCGAGGGGATCTGCAATTCGTGAGTCTTGCCGTCAATCGTGACAGCTGCAGCTCGCTCGATTGTACGAGGATCCGCTGATGCGTCGCCTCGACCGGACTTCCAAGTAGCCTGCTCGATTTTGATCGACGACCAGGTCTCCGGCCGAAGCCGATCCACAGGCCGCCAGGCGAGAAGCTCGAACTGCCGATCGGAGTTCTCCACCAACTCCGCCATGTCGCCCGAATTGCCGATTGGGATGAGCTGTCCCCCCATCGGTCCCGACTGACGATACATCCCAGCGATCACGATCTGCCCCATGATGGATGCAGGGGGCGTCATCTGCGGCCGGATGCCATCTGGGAGCATGCCGGCAAGCGTGGCGAGCCGCTCTTGAACCGTCTGACGGGCCGTGCGAACGTCGGTCTGCCAGCCGAATTCGACATAAATGACGTTTAGCCCCGCTGTAGTCTGACTGCGAACCGCTTCGACTCCTGCTGAACCCAGCAGTGCAACCTCGATGGGCTGCGTAACCAGCACCTCGACTTCTTCCGTCGCCAGTCCCGGACACTCCGTGATGATGACGACCCGCGGCCGATCCAAATCAGGAAATACGTCAATCGGCAGCGTCGTTGACAGATAGGAGCCGTAGACCAATAGCGTCAGGCTGATGATGACGACCAGCAGCCGATAGCGAAGCGCGAAACGGATGACGGCATTGAGCATGTCTGGAGGTCCCTAGTGGGCAGCATGGACAGTGCCGTCGGCATGGACGTGCACGCCGGCTGGGAGGCCGCTTGACGATTGCGCCTTGAGCACGCGGTTGAGGGACGCGGCGCCGTTTTGTGCAATGAAAAATCCGCGGCGGAGACTGCCGTCATTGGCAATCACGACGCTCTCGCGATCCTCGGCTACTACCCGCACAGGCCGCCGGTCGAATAAATCGCCGTTCTGGCGGAAGACATATGCCTCCGGTCCTTCCCGCACGACAGCCGCCTGCGGAAGGATGAAGACTTTTTCCATCTTCTCTACCGTGACCCGCATGCGCACGCGGTTGCCGGGCCGGAATCGCCACAAGAGCCGGGGCTGCCCGTCGTGAAAGTACGCGCGCCACTGGTTTTCCAGAACGAGGTAGAAGGCGAAAGTGCGGCTATCCGGGTCGATGGTGTTAGCCACGTGATGGATACGCATTTCGGCCGGCAGCGGAGGCCAGTCCTTCCCCTCCGCCGTCTCGAATTCGACTTCGATGGGGAGTTCTTCCTGTGCCGCCCGCTGCACGAGCGGCAGGTCTTCCGCAAAGCCGTGCCCTTCGATCAACAGACTGCGGTGGTCCGCTAAAACGCAAAGAACCTCGCCGGTTTCCACCTGCTGGCCGAGCTCCACCTTCAAATCCTGAATCTCGAATCGAAATGTCGCTTTGTCTGGTTCGGAATCCCCCTGAGAAGTCAGAGCCACGGGAGCTACTTCGGCCATTTCGCTTTCATCCGGTGCCGTGACGGTGATCTCCTTAAGAAATTTCCCCCGAGCGGCGGCAGCGATTTGCTCCTGGGACAATCCGCGGCTTTGTAGGTCTTGCTCGTAAGCCGCAATTGTCGCCTCCAGCCGGCGAATGTCATTGTCGATCTCAATCATGCGGGCCTTGGGAATTCCCCCATCCTTGGCCAATTCCGCCAGGCGCTCGCGCTTCTCCTTGGTTATCGTGATTTCATCGCTGGCCTTGAACAGTTCCCGCTGCGAAGTGTGCAGCTCGTTGCTGACAAGCCGCAGTGTAAAGAGCGCACCACTTCGGGGGATGGTCTGGCCCGGCTGGATATGAATCTGCGTGATCACGCCCCCCACAGGGGCAACAACGCCCCGATCGCTGATGCCAGGACGATCGGTCACGGTGCCGGGCAGCTCGATCTTGCGCGAATACGTATCGAGCTTGATTGGCTCTACCACCAAGCCCATGTTTTTCCTCGCTTGGGGGGTGAGCTTTACCGGCAGCGTGCCGATGGCGACTGGTTTCTTGGTCGTTTCGCCAGCGGATTTGGGCCGGCCGGCGAGCCATTGCCGGTAACCAAACCAACCACAGGTCCCGATGAGAACGAAGATGATGGCGGCAAACAGCACATGGGGCAATCGACGAGTCATGGGAGTGACTCCGCTACGAAAATTTCAAATCGAATGAAGCGATTGCAGCGGGCAAAGCGCAGCACAAATCGCGCTTTGCAGAAACGAGCGCCGTCCGAGGGCGGCGCAGGCGCGCAAGTGGAGCGCACTAGATGCGGAGCGACCGCAGCTTCAGGAAGATCTTTGATCCGCCCGGAGGAGAGTCGGGCGGATGCAGCGAGCAGAATCTCGATTCGAATTCGTTACAGAGGCTGGCTACGTCGTCAGCAGTGGTTACCGGCCCAGCCGCCCGGTCTTTTTTCACTTGCTCCTGGAGCGGCAAAGATGCCCACTCACTACCTGTCGGCAGGTAGATTGCAGCGGCGTCGTGGCAAGGCAGCGGCGTGCGTGCGGGCGCGGGCTGCGGTACGCGCTCGTGATCGTGGGAATGTAGCGGCGTGCAGTTGTGTTCGTGTGGGTGGGAACAACCGCCAACGTGAACATGCGGATGGTGACTGTGCTCGAGTTGTTCCGCTGGAGACAGGCCAGCGTGCGCGTGAGGGATCGCTGCCAGTTGGCTGGCAACAAACCCAAACATAACGAGAGTGGAAACGATCCGGCGAAACATCACTTCACTCACATGACTACAACTCTAAGTCTACGTCACACAATCACAGGCGACAACGGCAAACAGTTCGGCTTATGCGCTGGTGTCTATACGGAATCCCAGTTCAGTCTCCCGCCGCCTCGCGCCGTGGAGATCGGTCTGGCAATTCGAATCCAGCCCGCTTCGTGAATCGGACAGGTTGGAAACCTGTCCTACGAGGAGACGTTCACGTAGACTTTCAGCGCTGACTTCTCTTCCACCAGCAGCCGCATCATCTCGCGGTAGTTGTCCAGGCTATCGACGGGGTTCGTGAGAATCCGCTGAAGCACGCCGGGAAACATCATTTCCCCCTGAGACAGATCGCTAATCCCCATCTCGAAGTGATGCCGATTGCCGTTCACCGAGCCGATCAGCATCTTGTTCCCCAGCACCCACTCGATGTTGATCTTGTCGCTGGGAAGTTCCGCCTTTTTCTGGCCGCCGGTGATGCTGGTCCACAGCAGCACGCCGTTGTGGGCCAGATATTGCATGCTGTCGAACGCGATCTGGCTGCTGCCGGTCGCATCCAGAATGATGTCCGGCCGGCCAACTTTTTTCACCAGCTCCGCCACCGGAATATCGCTGGTACTGACGTAGGTCGCTTGAATGCCGCGGACGATTTCGCTCGAGAGCGTAGGGGGCCTGGAGCGGGCCAGGGCATAGACGTCAAGACCGCGAAGCTTGAGGACCAGGGTTGCCAAAAGACCGATCTGTCCGGCCCCCATGACGAACGCCCGCTCGGGGCGCCAGACCTTCATCCGCCGCTGCGCTTCGTACGCCTGGAAGATCGCCTTGGCCGCGCAGCTCATCGGCTCCATCAGCACGTGCAGGTGCGCCAGCCCCTGCGGGACTCGCACTACGTAATCCTCGTTATCGACGACGTATTCGGTGAGGTAGCCGTGGAGCAGGTTGATGCCCCGCTCGTAGTAGGTCTCCTCGCTGGTCATGTCGTTGGTGCCGATCAGGTCGTAGATCGATTTGCCTGGGCGGCGGACCGTGAGGGTGACGTAGTCGCCGGGTCGGACGCGGCGGACGTTCGGCCCAACCGCTTCGACGACGCCGAACGACTCGTGGCCGAGGACGAGGTGCTTGTCCCCCGGCGGCGGATTGCCATAGAGCGCGTCGTTGATTTCGCGGTCGGTGGCATCGACTCCCACCTTCATTATTTTGACGAGGACACCCTTGCCGTCTGAAATCTGCTCGACGGACGGCTTTTCGACATCCTCGAGGTGAACGCTGTTTTTCTGGCCGGGATAGACGGCAATGGCTTTCATGGGGAGAGGTTCAGAGGTCAGAGGTCAGGAGCCCAACGAGTCAAAGCCGAGGTGTAGACTGGACCTGAAGGGGCCCATCATACGCTAGGGAGCGTCCGCTCGGGGAGATTGAACATGAGCACCAGCGACAGCGTGTTTCAGCGAGCTTTGTCGAAGCTACTGACCGAGATGTTCGACGGCCCGCCGGGGAACGAGGCGTACGTCCTCAACCCGGGCGATCCAGGGTTGAACGGGCAACTCGACACGATTGATGCGGAGACCGCGTCATCCCGGACGATGCCCGGCAAGACGACGATTGCCTCGCACGTCGATCACGTACTTTATGGCTTGAATCTCATGAACCGCTGGGCCAACGGCGAGGAGAATCCGTGGGCCGACGCCGACTGGAACGCGAGCTGGCAGCGGACCAACGTGACCGACGGTCAGTGGAATGAGCTGCGGAAGCGACTGCGGGAGGCGAGCGCGTCGTGGCAGCGAATCGTCGCCAGCAAAACCGATTGGGACGACCTGGCAGCGAATGGGGCCCTGTCGAGCGCGGCGCATACGGCCTACCACCTGGGGGCGATCCGGCAGATTCTGGCGGCAGCGACGAAGTAGTGAATCAATCGAGGGCGAGCACGAGCCCTTCGTTGCCGCGGAGCGACACGCTTTGCTCGAGCGCTTCGTGTTCGCGATCGAGAAACGTGGACAGGAGCAGCTCCGCCCAGCTCGCCAGCTCGCTGAAATCGAACGTGACGTCATCGCCCGCCATATTGAGGATGACAAGCAGCCGTCGCTCGGGCAATTCGCGCCGGTAAACAAGCAGCGGCGCGCGGCGGATCGCAGGCGTCTGAATGCCGTGGGCCAATGCGGGCTCTTGCTTGCGAAGGTCCGCCAGGCGACGGTAAAGGGCCAATAGGGAGCGGGAATCGCGCTGTTGGGCGGCGGCGTTGATCTGCTGGTAATCATCAGCAATCGGAAAGAACGGCTTGCCGCTGGTGAATCCGGCGTTCTTACTGCCATCCCACTGCATGGGCGTGCGAGCCACGTCGCGGCTTCGCTCGGGCTGAGTCTTGGCTTGCGGGTCTTCAACCAGCTCGGCCGGAATGGGCACGTCATGCATGCCGATCTCTTCGCCGTAGTAAATCGACGGCGTGCCGCGAAGCGTGAGCAGCAGCATGGCGGCGACGCGCGGCTGATCGGCCTGGGCGCGCTGCGTGAGGCGATTGATGTCGTGATTGCTGAGGGCCCACGTCGGCCAGCCGTAGGCCGAGACCGCCTCGAGATAGCCGCTGATCGCTCTGGCCATTTCGTCGGCATCCCACCGCTGGCGGAGGAACTGCGGATTAAGCGGCAGGTGCAACTCCGGCTGCTCGGGAGTGCCGTAGTAGGGGACCATCTCCTCGGCACTGACATAGATTTCGCCGAGCAGGACGCGCTCGGGGAATTCGTCGCACACCTTGCGCATGCCGGCGATCAAATCGTGAATGCCGGGTTGATTGCGGGTGTACTTCTGAATGACCGCCTGGTCGAGCGCGCCGCCGGGATCGAAATCGGGATTGGGCGGATTGTCTGGGAGATCGGGGTCCTCCAGCAGCATGTCGAGCGCATCGAGGCGGAAACCGTCGATGCCTCGCTTGAGCCAGAACCGCAGGTTGTCGTGCATCGCCTCAATGACTTGGGGATTTCGCCAGTTGAGATCGGGCTGCTCGGGCATGAAGGCGTGAAAGTAGTACTGACCGGTCTGCTCGTCGAGCGTCCACGCGCTGCCGCCGAAAACGCTGAGCCAGTTGTTGGGGGGTGATCCGTCCGTCTTAGGATCGGCCCAAATGTACCAGTCGCGGTGCTGCGACTTCTGGCTGGATCGAGCGTCCTGAAACCACGAATGATCGCTGGCTGTGTGGTTGATGAGCCAATCGAGGATCACGCGAATATTCCGCTGGTGAGCTTCGCTAATGAGCCGATCCATGTCCGCCAGCTTGCCAAACCGCGGATGCACGTTGCGAAAGTCGCTGACGTCGTAGCCCGAATCGGCCCAGGGAGACGGAAAAATAGGCGCCAGCCAGATCGCGTCAGCGCCGAGCGACTGGATGTAATCGAGCTTTTGCGTTATGCCAGGCAGGTCACCGATGCCGTCGCCGTTGGTGTCGAAAAACGATCGCACCCAGATTTGGTAGATGATGCCGGTTTGCCACCAGTGAACGTCGAAGGCCATTGCGACTTCCTTTCCTGCCGATATTAGCGGCGGTTATTCCAGTCGATACACCCTCGCTTCGTACGGACGGAGCGTCAGCATTCGCGGGTCTTCGTCGGCGCGCGCTGGATAGTTGCTGATGATCGTCTGCCAGGCGGAGTACTCCACGGTCGAAGGGAGGGCGAAGACGGGCGCATCGCCGGTGAAGTTGAGGATCACCAGCCAGCGCTCGTCATTAAGTTTTCGCAGGAACGCGAAGACCTGCTCGTGAGCGTCCATCAGCGGCTCATAGCTGCCGTACGTCACGATCAGGTTTGTGCGGCGAAGCTCGATCAGCCGGCGGTAGTAATGGAAGATCGAGTCCGGGTCGGCCAGCGACGCTTTGACGTTGATGACGCGGTAATTGGGATTCACCTTCAGCCAGGGAGTGTCGGTAGTGAAGCCGGCGTGGGGCCCGGCGGTCCACTGCATAGGCGTGCGGGCGTTGTCGCGCCCCTTGGCGTGGATGGCGGCCATGATGGTTCGTGAATCTTCTCCGCGCTCGATGACCCATTCGCGATAGAAATTGTGGGTCTCGATGTCCCGGTAGTCGTCGATCGATTCGAAAGCGACGTTGGTCATCCCGATTTCTTCTCCCTGGTAGACGTAGGGAGTGCCGTGAAGCAGGTGCAGGAACGTGGCCAGCATCTTGGCGGACTCGACGCGGTACTTGCCATCGTCCCCGAAGCGCGACACAGAGCGGGGCTGGTCGTGGTTGGACAGGTAAAAGCTGTTCCAACCCTTGCCGGACAGGTCGGCGTGCCAGCGGGTCATGATCCGCTTGAGCTCGAGCAGCTCCCACCGCCCGACGTTCCACTTGCCGAATTGGGCAATCACTTCCCGCGGCGCGAGATCGACGTGCTCGAACTGAAATAGCATGTTGAGAAAGCCGGCCTCTTCGTCGGTGATCGCCACGGCGTGCTCGGTGGTGACCCCCGGCGTCTCGCCAACGGTGAACACGTCGTACTTGCAGAGGACTTTTTCTTTCATCTCGCGCAGAAACTCGGTCAGCCGCGGGCCGTGCAGAAAATACTGGCCGCCCCACTGGTAGGGGCCGTCGCCAGTGACCGGCGCGTCGGGCAAGCCGGGGACTTTGGAGATCATGTTGATGACGTCGAGCCGAAAGCCGTCGATCCCCTTGTCCAGCCACCAGGTCATCAGCTCGTGGATTTCCGCCCGCACGCGCGGGTTTTCCCAGTTGAGATCGGGCTGCTTGCGGGAGAAGAGGTGCAGGTAGTATTCGTCCGTGGCAGAGTCAAACTCCCAGGCCGAACCGCCGAAGCAGGAGGACCAGTTGTTCGGTTCGCGCCCCTGTTTGCCAGTGCGCCAGATGTAATAGTCGCGATAGGGGTTGTCGCGGCTTTTACGCGACTCGACGAACCACGGGTGCTCATCAGAGGTGTGATTGACCACCAAATCCATCAGCAGCCGCAGCCCGCGCCGGTGCATTTCGGCCAGCAACTCGTCGAAGTCCTCCATCGTGCCGAATTCGGCGCCGATCTGGCGGTAATCGCTGATGTCATAGCCGTTGTCGTCTCCCGGGGACTGGTAGATCGGAGACAGCCAGACAACATCGACACCCAGCGTTTTTAAATAGTCGAGCTTGGCGATGATCCCCCGCAGATCGCCGATTCCGTCGCCGTTGGTATCAAGAAAACTCCGCGGGTAAATCTGGTAGACCACGCACTCCTTCCACCACCGTCGTTTCATAGCGCATCCCTCAGCGCAAGCGCATACGCGCAGCGCTCCGTCGTGCTGTCGCGCCCGCCATCGTTAGACCCGCGAGACCTGCAAACGTTGTGCCGCCCAGATGGCGAGCTTTTCCCGGAAGATCTTCGCATTGTGGCGAATGTCGACGGGAAACGACTCGTAGAGGAAGATCGTCTCGATGCCGGCGGTGTGGGGGTACTGCTTTCCCAGCGCCAGAAGCTCCGCTACCAGCAGCTCCTGGTCGCCGCGCGAGCGAGGCCAATGCTCCGGGCAAGGTTCGGCAATGATGACCGCTGTTTGCTGGCCGGGCCGGCCGACGCCGACCAGAGCGCTGCGATAGATCTTCGCGTGTTGATTGAAGATCGCTTCGCAGGGGATGGTGAACAGCGTGCCCTTGGGAGCGATCACGCGGTGGGACTTGCGGCCGCAAAACCAGAAACGGTCCGCAGGACCGGTTTCCAACCTGTCCTGACCAGATTGGACAAGTTGAAAACCTGTCCTACATTCGAGGTACCCCACGTCTCCCATCCGGTGCCAGAATTTCCCATTGGCATCGCTAATCTTGTGCAGCGGGTTACAGTCCGTGCGCGTGACGTATTCCGTGGTGACCACCGGCCCTTGCACGATCAGCTCGCCGATCTCGTCGAAAGGCAAAACCTCCGCTTCGTCGATCGTGGCGATCGGCTCGTCCGTGATGCGGATCACTTTCCACTCGATGCCGGGGAAACGCCGGCCGACGCACGTTCCCTTTCCCTGGCGGCTGAGCTCGGCCGTTTCGGCGAGCACTTCGCTGGCGGCAATCGACGCCACCGGCAGCGCCTCGGTCGCGCCGTAGGGAGTGTGAACGTCCCCGTCGTCGGGAATCGCCGCCTTCATCCGTTTGAGCACGTGCGGCGGCACCGGAGCGCCGGCGGAAAGGACGCGTTTGAGCGTCGGCAGCTTGATTCTTTTGTCTTCGCAGTAGCGGCCGACGACGTTCCACAGCGCCGGCGAGCCGAATGCCTGCGTCACGTTCCAATCGCGAACGTGCTCGACGATATTGCGCGGGTTGACCTTCGCCGGTCGCGTCGCATCCATTTCGGGAATGACCGTGGTGACCCCCATCGCGCAGTTGAACAGCGCAAACAGCGGGAAGCCTGGCAGGTCGATTTCCCCAGGCTGGATGCCATAGAAGTCGCGAATCTCATCGGCCTGCCTGGAAAAATTGCCGTGCCGGTAGAGTACCCCCTTGGGCGGCCCAGTGCTGCCGGTGGTGAAGATGATTGCCGCCGGGTCGTCGGCTTGCGTTGCGGCGGGCTGAAACTTCTCCGCCGGGCGGCTGCGGAGCTGCGCCAGCGTGCGTCCCCCCCAGAACCAGCGGCGGCCAACCGTGATGTTGTGTATTGCCTTGGGGAAGCGGTGCCGCAGAACGGTGCGAATCGCATGGACCAGGGGAATGCCGACGATTCCGTCGGGCGCGACATCGGCCAGGCACTGGACAAGGTTTTTGCGTCCCATGCCAGGGTCGATCAGGACGGTGATCATCCCCGCCTTGAAAAGCGCGAAGGTCAGGGCGATGAAATCAATGCTCGGCGGCACCATCAGCACCAGCCGCGCGCCCCGCGGCACTCCCATCCAAGCCAGGCCGTCGGCGATGCGATTGGTGTCGTCGTCGAGTTCTTTGAAGGTCACCGTTTCGTAGCGGCGCCTGCCGTTGGCATCTCGGCCGCGCGGCATGGCGATGGCGATACCTTTTGGATCGCGGCTAGCCGTTTCCGACAGGCGGAGTCCGACGTTGGCGATCGTCATGTACCGCCCCTCCGCCGGGCTTGTCCGGCGGCAAATGCAAGCATCATCGCCGCCACGTCACGCTCGTGTACGCGGGCGAGAGCTTTCCATCCCGGCACGGCATTTACTTCCAGGACGTGCAGTCGGCCGTCACGTGCCGGAAGGATATCGACGCCGGCGACGAGGGCGCCAACCGACTGGGAGGCGCGACGAGCCATGTCGATGAGTCCTGACGGAGGATCGAATTTCTCGCCAGTAGCTCCACGGCTGACATTGGTGCGCCAATCGAGTTTGTTGCGCCGCCGCATGGCTAGGCAATCGTCGCCAATAAGCAGCAACCGGAAATCGAGCCCCTCGTGCTCGATGAACTCTTGCACGTACAGCACCGCGCCGAGTTGCGAGAGCATTTTGAAGGCCCGCTGGGCGAGCGCTTCGTCGTTGAGTCGGGTGATGCCGCGGCCTTCGCTGCCGAAGATCGGCTTGAGGACGACGTCGCAGCCGAGTTGCTCGAAGGCGGCGAGCGCCTCGTCGGCCGTCTGACAGACGATCGTCCGCGGAGTCGTCAAACCGGCCTCGGCCAGCTTCGCTGACGTGAGGAATTTGTCCACGGCCGCTTCGACCGCGCGGGCCGGATTGATGACCACGCCGCCCGTTGCTTCATGCCGGCCCAGGCAGTCCATGCGAAAGACAACCTGTTCCAGCGATCCCGGCGGCATCGTGCGGACGAGGATCGAATCAAAATCGGAAAGCTTGTGCTCTCCCGCTGCAATGGACAGCTGGCCGCCCGCCTGGAGTGCCGCTGTTACTTCGGCAAACGGCAGTTGTGTCGCCTCGTGCCCGAGCTTTGCCGCGGCGCGTGAAAGTTCGCGCAGATAATAGCTGTCCGAATTTGCGAGGATGCCGAAACGCATGGATGACCGTCAACCGGCAAAGGACCGCTTGAGCACATCGGGCCGCGGCCCGCCGAAGCTGTGGGAACGACCGGTGTCGAGATTGAACAGTGAAATGGCCGCTGGGCTGAACAGAAGCGGATCGATCTTGTAGAAGTCGCGGTTGTAGCGCTCGAAGATGGCGGCAAACGGCTCGCCGAAGTCGCGCGAGGCGCTGGACGGGATTTTTGGGCCGATTTCGGCGAGACTATCGTCATCGCCGACGACCCATAAAAAAACCGCCGCACCGTAGAGCACGGCGTCATTGGTGCGACCGATGCCGGTCATGTCGTCGGGAGCGGTCGGCGGCAGCGGCGCGAAGCCCTGTCCCGACTTGACGCGCTGAAGATCGAAACCCAGTTCGTGCATCTTGTGCAATGCCGTCTCAACCGAGCGGGCAACAATTTGCAGATGGCCGGCGGCACTGGCCGTTCGCGCGCAGACGAGGGTCAGTTTGTCGGGTGCAATGCCGCAGTCGGCGGCGATCTTGCGGCACACTTCGTCCGGCGGCAGCTTACTCGTTTCCAGCACGCCGACGGCGACCGGCGGCTGCTCGCGATAGCCGATGTGGTCAAACAGTTTTTCCTTGCCATAGGCAGCCCGCATCGGACCGGAGCCCATGGCGAAGAATTCTTCACCGGTGATCTGCCAGCCGGCATACTGGCTGGCCATACAGGCGGCAACCGGCTCTTCCGTGAATACGTAGATCCATGGTCCGGGCCAGACGCTCTCGCCGAGCGCCTTTACAGAGACGCGAGCCAGTCCGGAGAGGCAGATTTCGGCCATTCTCAACCCGGCCGATCGCCCGCCGGCCGCTTTCACGCCGCAGTCGATGACCCGCGTGCCGCACGGCATCGGGACGACCTCAACGTCGGAGTCGCCGGCTCCCTCGGTACACCAGCGGTCGCAAAGTTCCCAGGCTCGCTCGTTGAGTCGCATGCCGTGGATCATCTTCCAGGTCGGCGCGACCCGCAATGGGCCGTTCACCTCGCCCGCGGCCGGCGCTAGAATGCGGCTGCCAGTGCAGGAGGAACGAGGCGTGGCCAGCCTGACCATCGAAAACTATGTGAAAGCCATCTATCAGCTCTCCGCCGAGGGGGAGGGGGAAATGGCTTCCACCGGCGCACTGGCGGAAACGCTCGCCGTGTCGCCTAGCACGGTGACCAGCATGCTCAAGACCCTCAGCGAGAGCGGGCTGGCGCAGTACATCCCTTACGGCGGCGCAAAGCTCACCGATGCCGGCCGCTCGCTGGCGCTCCGCGTCGTGCGGCGACACCGACTGATCGAGCTGTTCCTGGTCAAGACGCTTAGGTTGACTTGGGACGAGGTGCACGCCGAGGCGGAGAACATGGAGCACGCGGTCAGCGATCTGCTGATCGACAAGATCGATGCCTATCTCGGATATCCCGAGTCCGATCCGCACGGCGACCCGATTCCCAAGGCGGATGGAACGATCGCCAGTCCCCAGGCGACGCTCCTGTCAGCGTTGCGTGCCGGAGAACGATTCAAAATCGTGCGGGTGAGTGACCAGTCGCCGGAATTTCTTCGCTACCTCACGGACAGCGGCCTGGCGATTGGCGCCGAAGGCAACGTTGCGGAAAGCCGCGCCGAGGCCGGAATCGTCGTGCTGCACGTCGGTCAGCAACAAACGACGCTGGCGCGCGAGATTGCCGAGAAATTGCTGGTAGCGCGAAGGGGATGACGGCACACGGAGTGTGCCTACTACCTTTCAGCCGCTCAGCGGTTTGTGCCCCAGCGCGCGGCGGGCCACGGAGAGCTGGCCGGCGTGCATCGCCTCGTGCCAGTTCGCCATCTCGAACACCGAGGCGAAATCGGGGAGGAAGTCGGGGGAGCCCGGCGGGGTGGCACGCGACAGGTCCTCGTCCGACATTTCGTCCAGGACATTCAACAGCGTACGCCGCCGCTCGCGCATCGTCTCCAGCACTTCTTGCGGCGGCGGATACTCCTCTGGGCGATTGACCGGTTGCGACCCCATGCCAAATCGCTCGCGATAGCCTTCCAGCGGCGCGGTCCTCTGCGGCGCTACGAGCGACAATAGAAAGTTGTCCGTATTGGCCATGTGGCCGGCGAACCAGAGGGCGTGATTGCAGCCGGGATGCACCTGGTGCACCCACTGCGCAGGCTCTTGAAACGCAGCCAGCAACTTTTCGCTCAACTGACGCGTGCTGGCAAGCTGTCGCTGTAGTCTTTCGCTGAGGCTCATGCCGCAATTCTAATGTGGCATGGTCGGCAGACCAGCGTCATCATTGCTTGGCTGCCGGCGGCATGGGCGGCGGCGCAGGAGGCGCGCCCGAATTGATCAAGTCAACTTTCACGTCATCCGCCATGAAGTAGGCACGAAAATGAATTTTGCCTCCTTCTGGGAGCGATTTGGCAAGTTCCTTGAGCTGTTCGATCTGCGCCATTCCCTTCTGTGCGGCTTCCAGCACTTGATTGGCTTGCGTTTCGCGCTGCTTCTTTTCTTCCGCGTTCAGATTTTTCGCGGCCTTTGTCGCGGCAGTGTCAAATTGCGCAGCCTTGATCCGGCCGGCAGCGAAGTCGGCCAGCTGCTTGGGCGTCACCTTCATGTAACGGTCGGGTTTGGGCATTCCTGTAAGATAGTACTGCGGCTGTGCCGAGATTCGCAAACTCTTGGCCGGCATCGCGACGTCGATCTTAAAGCCCAGAATCAACGCATCGTCGGCATGCCCCGCCATCAAATAGGTGGTGTCCTTGAACGCCTCCAGCTCGAACTTGGGATCAACCTTGTGCTTGGCAGCTCCCCCCTCGAGCGGACCGATTTCGACGGTAACCTGTTTGCCGGGGGGCGGGGATTCTATGTTCCACGTCTCGCTGAACACACCCTTATCAACTTGCGCGGCAAGCGGCTCGGCAGTGATCGGCTTGCGGAGTGCAACCTGGTGTAGCGCGGTCCCGGCACTCAGCGACAACGCGCAGTTGCACAGAAACGGCGCCGACTGCTGCCTGGTCGCTTCCTCGGCCCATTGGAAAACTAGCTGATCGTCCTTGAGCGCCAGCGAGGCTACGACAACCGGAGGATCCTTTTCGCTCTGGAACTTGATTTCCCAATCGCGCGGCGCGGTCCCCCCATTGGCTGGCTCCAGGAGAAATGAACTCTTACCCTTGTATGCGGTCTGCCCACCCTTGAGTTGCACGAGGCACAAGGCCGTGGGCTCGATCTTGATGAGCCCCAGGGGGACCGGATTCAGCGCCTCAGCGGCGGGCTTACCCATCGTTTCTAGCGGCGGCAGGGCTACGGCCGTCGCAAACCCGGCGAAGGGGTTGGCGGCAGGCGCTGGCGCCGGAGCAGGCATGGGAGTGGTAGGAGCCGGTTCCGGCTTTGTTTCGCTGGCTGGTGCTTTGGTCGTTTTCGTATCAGTGGTTGACGCACCGGGCGTCGCCGTTGGCGGGGTCGCTTCCGTCGTGGTCGCCGGCATTGGCATCGGCTTTGTCTCGGCTGGCGCCTTCTCGCTCCCCTTCGTTTCGGCGGGCGTGTCGCTAGTCTTTGTCGGCGAACCTTTTTCGGTCGGCTCGCCTTTGCCCGCATTGCTTGGAGGCGTGCTGCTCGCGGCTCCGGTCGAGTCCGCGATCGGGTTCGTTTCCGGGTTTGACTCCGGGTTTGACTCCGGTTTGGACTCGCTAGCTTTGGTGGGCTTACTGACTTTCGCCGCAGACGCCGCATCAGCCCTCGTCGCTTTGGCGACGGGCTGCGAACCCCCACGATTGAGGAGCACGACCACGACCGTCACCATGATTGCCAGGACCAGCGCGCCGCCGCCGATCACGGCGATAGGAATCACGGGCCAGGCACGCTTGCTGCGAGGCGAAGCGGACGCCTTGTCAACGACACTCGCGGCAGGAGCGGAGGCAGCGACTGCGGGAGCCGGACTCGACTTGCGTTTCCGCCCCGTTTTGATCGCAAATCCCAAGGGGCCCACAGATGGGCTCTCGGCAGCGTCAGCGTCTTCGGTGGCGACAATTGTAGTCGACGCGACTTCCAGTGGCTTGGCCACGAGCGGTCGCTTGGCGACAGCGGCGGGTTGGCGATCGGACGGCGACTTGTCGGCGGCTTTCTCGGCCGTAGGGAGCGCGCGCTGGGCCAACTCGAGTGCGGCGACGACCTGAGCTGCCGATTCGGGACGCTCGTTAGGATCGCTCGCTAGCAAGTGGTCGCACACGTTGGCAAGTTCGGGCACGACTCCCGCGACCTTGAGGAGTCCTTCCGCCACATCGCTGTTGTCGCGGGCCGGGGGCTTGCCAGTGAGCAGGAAATGAAGGATCGCCCCCAGCGAGTAGAGATCGCTGCGAACGTCCGAGCGCCGCTTGTCACCCAGCAGCTCGGGAGCTCGGTATGCGAGGCTGGCCAGCGATGGAGCCTCCGTTGATTCCTCGCCGGCGCCAACCGGGGTGGAGCTGTCGGCCAATTCGCTGAGGCCAAGATCGAGGATTTTCACGACGCCGCTAGCATCGACGAGCAAGTTCGATGGCTTGAGGTCGCCATGCGAGAGGTCCTGCTCATGGGCGTGCGACAGTCCATCGGCCGCCTGCCGCGCCAAGTCGATCGCACGCTGCGCCGGCATCGGACCTCCCTCCTCGACCTGCCGCTGAAGGTCTTTACCCTCGACATATTCCATCGCCAGGTAGAAGCGGCCCTCTTCGTCTCCCACGTCGTAGAGGTGAATGATATTCCGATGGTTGAGCGCGCTGGCTCGAGTCGCCTCCTGGAGGAAGCGCTTGAGCACCTCCGCCTGAGCGCTAAAACGGCTCGGCAGCACCTTGAGCGAAACGCGTTTATTGAGCTTGCCGTGCTCGGCCAGGAACACGCGTCCCATCGGTCCTTTCCCCAGTTCGCCGAGCAGACGATATTTCCCGACGGTCAGTCGCGTGAATCGGCCCAAGATCTGCGCCGCTTGCCAGGCCGTCAACGTTTCGTTTTTGACAAGTTGTCGAGCCAACGACGACGCATCCGCCTGGCCGGCAGCGGATTTGCGCACCTGGACCATTTGCTCCGGCGTGAGGAGTCCGCTCTTGTCCAGATGATCAACAAAAGCGCCGGTGTCCGTTAGCGACTCGTTTTTTGCCATGTTCGCGCCGGGGTAGATCGCTGGGGCAACGACCCTGATTTTGGCAGCCTCTTGCAGGGGTGGCAACTATTTTCCGCCCGCCAACTGGAGAATCCGGCCGCGAGCTGTCGGGCAACGGTATTTTGGCCGTGCATTCTGTCGTCAGTAGGCAGCTCTGGGCACCCAGGGCGACGCCGTTCCGCAGGCGTCGAGAAACTGGGCAATTTACGCGAAAGCAGCGTTTTCCAAAAAAAGTGCCGTTTGTATCGAAAGTACTGATTTTGCCCGTTGTAACGCGCCGATAGGTTCTGTCGAGCGAAAAGTCTACCGCTTCCGGCGCGTATTCTCTCTGCTTTGCGGCAGAAGGAGGGGCGTCTGAGGCGAGACGCAAACGCCACTACCGATTGCGGCCAAACCTGAGGAAGCCACCCCCTGTAAGACCGCGACAGTCGGCCCGGCATACGCTGGTGACGCCCGTCGCAGCCTGGCAATTTTTGGAGCCGCGGAGACTCTCCGATGAAGATGCGTTGGGCCTGGACGTTGCCACTCCTGACGATTGTCATCCTGTCGCTGGCCGTTTCCACAGCCAGTGCGCAAGGTTATCCGCCCGCTGGGTATGCGCAAGCGCCCTATGGCGCGATGCAGGCCTACGACCCCGCCATGGCGATGTACGCTCATCCGGCGATGATGGCAGCCTACGCCGCCCCGGACGGCGGTCAGGGAAGCGTCCTCGTGCCGGGGCAGCCGATGCCCGCCGGTCCAATGCCGGGGCCGATGGGCGGACCAATGATGATGGGCAGTCCCTCGGACGCCTATATGCCGGGCATGGGTGGAGATGGTTGCCCATACTGCGGCGGGCAGGGCTGCTCGCACTGCGGCTTCGGTCACGGCTTCGGTCATGGCGGACCGCTCTCGCATCTGCTCGGAATCGGTCCCTACAGCGACGGCGGCTGCTGCGCTCCGCGGTGGTATGACGTCGCGGTTGACTACATGCTGCTGACGCGAGACGACGTCGATCGCGGCGTGGACCTGGCTTCCGAGGGCCTTGGCGGACCGATCGTACTGAGCACTGATCAACTTGATTTCGACGATGCTTCCGGATTCCGGTTCTCAGGAATGTTTCAGGTCTCAGCCGGCGGCAGCGTCGAATTCACCTATTACGGGACGTTCCACTGGCACAGAAGCGCCATTGCGGAAAGCGCCACGGATAACCTGTTCTCGGTCGTTTCCGACTTCGGCCAGAATCCGCCGGGCGGCTTTGCCGAAACGGACAACAGCAGCTTTCAGCGGATCGACTACTCCTCCACGTTCGACAACTTCGAGATCAACTTCCGCCGCCGCTGGATTGCCCCCAATTGCCTCTTTCAAGGCTCCTGGCTGGCTGGCGTACGGTATTTCAAGTTGGATGAGGACTTCCAGTACATCGCCATCAACGACACCAACGGTCTGGCGGACTTCGATGTCAACACGAACAACAGCCTGACCGGCTTCCAAATGGGCGGCGATTTGTGGTTTTGCGTCATCCCTGGTTTGCGGCTGGGCTGCGAAGGGAAGGCGGGCATTTTTGGAAATCACGCCAGCCAGGGCACGACGATCACAGCCACTTCACTCGTTACGCCCTTTGCGGAAACGGCAAAAGTCGACGATGTGGCCTTCGTGGGGAACATCGACCTGATGATGCTGTACCGGATCAACTACAACTGGACGTTCAAGCTGGGTTACCAGTTCCTGTTCGTGGACGGCGTCGCGCTGGCCTCGGAGAACTTCAATCCAACGCCCCCCGCCGTGTTTGCCGGCGTGCCGGGAAACATCATTCGGCAACCCACGATCAACGACAACGGCAATGTGTTCTACCACGGCTTGATGGCTGGGCTCGAATTCATGTGGTAGTCGAGGCGACACTTAAGGCCAGGGCATGGCGCGCTTGAACCCCGCGAGTTATTCGCGGGGTTTTTCTTTTTGGCGCCACCCGTCAGCAATCTTGCTGGCGGAACTTCTTGCCCAGACGGCGCGTCCAAGGTGCGTCCGGCGGTCTGCCGAGAGCTCGTGCATGAGAAAAGTCTTTATTGACACGGATTTTATGGCTTTTATAATCGGCACCGATTTATCCCAGGCCACCCGATCCATCCATCTTGACGATCCAACGTGACCCACTGAAATGGTTGGTTTTTTCCGTAAAGCCAGCCCCAGGCGGAATTTTCGACAGAAAAGTAGCAATCAGCTATTGCCGTAATTAGACTACCCGTTTGCCTCGTCCCGTTGCACTTTGGCATCATTCGCTTCGGCCCTACAAAGGGGATCATCGTGACCTCGTCTGCGAAACGCCCTTCTGCGCGCTCATCAGCCCTGGCAGCCCGCAACCATCGCCGCCTTGACCGGCGGCGTTTCCGCCAGATGTTGTTCGAATCCCTGGAGACGCGGCAAGTTTTGTCGTCTTTCCCTGCTCCCATCGACAACTGGCAGCAAGCGGAATTCGTGGACTCGGAAGCGCTAGTCCGTTTCCGAGCGGACGCGACCCAACCGCAGATCCAGCAGCTTCTTTCTCAATTGCAAGCCGGCATCTGGACCGGTTGGGACGAATTGGACATGTACCATGTCCGATTTCCCACCGCGCGAAACCGATCCGAAACGCTTGCCGCAATCAAGACACTGCACGAGCAAGGGATCGTGGAGTATGCGGAGCCCAATTTCCTGTATCACCCCTCGGTCATCCCCAACGATCCATTGTTCGGACTGCAATGGGGACTCGAAAATGTCGGGCAGCAAAGTCCCTTTCCGCCGTTTCTCGGCGGCGTTTTTGACGCAGACATTGATGCAACCGAGGCTTGGGACGAGACGACTGGCAACCCCAACACCATCATCGCCATCATCGACACGGGCGTGGATTACCTGCACCCCGATCTGGCAGCCCATATCTGGGTCAATCCGGGGGAAACGCCGGACGGAATTGACAATGACGGCAACGGCTTCGTGGACGACGTCCGCGGCTGGGACACATTCGACAACGACAACGATCCGTTGGATGTAGGGGGCCACGGCACGCACGTTGCCGGAATTGCCGCGGCCATCGGCAATAACAACACCGGTGTCACGGGCGTCAGTTGGAATTCCCAAATCATGGCCATCAAGGCCGGGAATGCCACCTCACTGAGCAACGCGGCGATCGTTGGCGCTCAAGTGTACATTCACCGCATGAAGGTGAACTTCGGTTTCAACATCGTCGTCAGCAACAACAGCTACGGCGCAATTGGCCCCGGCGCTTTTTCGTTTGCCCAATTCGATGCCATTCGCAGAGCAACCGAAGCGGGAATCCTGTTCGTGGCGGCGGCCGGAAACCAGGCCCTTAACACCGACGCGCCAGCCACGCCCGCGTACCCTGCCGGATACAATCTCCCGGGCATTATCTCGGTTGCCGCCACCGATCGCACGGACACGATGTCAACGTTTTCCAACTTTGGCATTAACTCGGTCGATATCGGTGCCCCAGGCGAAGAGATTTTCAGCACCGCCCCAACCTTCCTCCCGCCGCTGGCGCCGCAGCCTCCCGGCACGCCGGTCGGCTACATGTGGCTGGACGGCACGTCGATGGCCTCTCCGATGGTTGCCGGCGCCGTCGGCGTGCTGCGCTCCCTTGACCCGTTCATGACGAATGACGAAGTCAAAAACCTGCTGATGCAGACGGTCGATGTGGTGCCGTCGCTGGCGCCGCGCGTCAAGAGCGGCGGCCGAATGAACCTGGCTAAGGCGCTGGACCAGGTAACGCGCAATCAAATCAGCGGCAAGGTATGGCGCGACGTTGATGCCGACGGCAAATTGGACGCGAATGAAATTGGCCTGGGTGGCTGGGTTGTCTATGTCGATCGGAACAACAACAGCGTGCTCGACGGCGCGGAGCCAAGCACGGTTACTCTGGCCGATGGAACGTACAACCTGCGGGCCACTCTCGGAGCAGGCACTTACAAGATCCGCGAGGTGGTCAAGCCAGGATTCAAGCAGACCTTCCCTAATTCGTCCGTCGGTTTCGCCCACACGATCACGCTCCAGTCTCGGAGCGATTCGGTCAGCAATCTCAACTTTGGCAATCAACCGCTCCCCGGTTCGATCGACGGGATCAAGTATCTGGACATCGACAAGCCGGGGAACACTTTGGGAGTGCGCGATCCGGACGAGCCGGGGCTGCCGGGGTTTGTGATTTACGTTGACGTCAACAACGACGGCCTCATTGGCATTGGCGAACCGGCCTCCATCACGGATTCCCAGGGCCGTTTTCGGATCAATAACGTCCTGCCTGGTACGTATACCGTGCGAGAAGTGCAAAAGGCGGGTTTCGTACAGACGGAACCGGCGGGCGGCGGCGGCATTACGGGCGTCGTCGTAATTGGGAACCAGATCACCTTCGGCCTGGTGTTCGGCAATCGGTCGGCGATCGATTTTGGCGACGCGCCGGACAGCTACGGCACTCTGAAGGCCAGCAATGGCCCGTCGCATGGCCTGTTGCCCGGATTTTTCCTGGGCGACGCCAGCGACACCGCCAATGCGCACATCGACGACGAAATCGACGGTTTGCCCAGTCCCGACGCCGATGGCGACGACCTGGACGATACGGATGACGAGGACGGGGTCTCCTTCGTCACGGACGTGATTCCGGGACAAGCGGCAACCGTGCGCGTGGATGTCTCTTCGGGCACGTTCGGATCGGGATTCCTGCAAGGCTGGATCGACTTCAACAACGATGGCGATTTCCTGGATGCTGGCGAACAGATCATCAAGGACAGGTCCCTGCAAACGGGGACGCATCTGATCGGGTTCCTGGTGCCGCTCGACGCAGCGGTTGCCGACACTTTCTCCCGGTTCCGCTGGTCTTTGCAACGAGGGATCGGTCCCATCGGACCGGCGACCGCAGGCGAAGTCGAGGATCACACGACCGCCTCTCGTTCCGTCGCTCCCACCGCCAACGACGACGGTCCGTTCACCGTCGCGCGGGACTCGAATTTTGTGGACAACGAATTCGACGTGATGGCCAACGACTTCCCCGGCGTCAGCGGGCTGCCGTTCGAATTCCTGCCGGGAGGCGTACCGCCCGGGACCAATGCCGGCGGCCTGCTCCTGATCGAGGACCAGGGGACCGCCGATCCAACCGACGACACGATCCGCTACAAGCCCAAGCCTAACTACATCGGTCAGGACTCGTTCGAATACCAGATCTGGGATGGCGTCAACGTCTCCAACAAGGGCAAAGTGCTGATCAATGTCGTGCCGACCGATCCGGTCGCTGTCGACGACACGTTCGACATCCTCAAGGGCAGCAGCAATGTGGCGCTCGACGTGGTGGCCAACGACATCGAGGGTCCAGCCGGCGCCTTGCAGATCCAGACAGTATCCGGCACCACTGCCGGCGGCACGGTCACGATCGACGCCGTCAACAACCGAGTGCTCTATACGCCGCTCAACGCGAATTTCACGGGCGCAGACTCATTCTTCTACACGGTACGCGATCTCTCCGGAAAAACCTCTGCGGCCCAGGTGCTGGTGCAAGTCCTCGACCAGCTCGGCGAGCCGGCGGACAGCCACATCGTGCAGATTGAATTCGGTTTGTTCGACTCCAACGGCAACCAGTTATTCAACAACGCTCCGGTGCAACTTAACGAGACGATCGAATTGCGGGCGTTCACACGGGACCTTCGTGGCTCGTTCCCCGATCCGGTGATCCCGGGCATCCCCGATGCCTCCGGCGTCCTCTCGGCCTATGTCGATGCCCTTTACAACAGCCATCTGGTCCACGCCAACCCGGCCAACAACATCTTCGGCATCGATATCACCTTTGGGCCGCTCTATCCGTCGGCCCGCTCGGCCACGGCCTCGACCCCCGGCATCGTCGATGAGGCGGGCGCGCTGATCAGTCAGCAGACCGAATACTTCCTCGGCTCCGGCAATAATCTGCTGTTTGCGATCAAGTTCACGGCCGATGCCGAAGGATCGCTGAAGTTCTCACCCAATCCGGAAGAGGACAGTCCCACGTTCACGTTCGAGACCTCGGTTCACAGCCAGACCACTGGCGAGCCGATCGTCATTCCCAACGAGCAGATCTTCTTCAAGTCCTCGCCCACGATTCAGATCGTCGGCGCTGGAGAAGCGGAAGCGACCAATCCCTACAATCCGCTGGACGTCAACCAGGACACGATCGTTTCTCCGATCGATGCGCTGCTGGTCATTAGCCACTTGAACCGCTACGGTGCGGGCGCCTTCAGCCCCGTTCTGGCCGCTTCCAGCGGCCAAGGCGTTCCGGAGTACTTCCTGGATGTCAATGTGGACGGCATGGTGACCGCCATGGACGCCAAGCAGGTGATCGACCATCTGAACCTCAAGGCGGCCGCCGCCGGCGCCAGCTCCGTCCAGGCCGAAGGAGAGGGAGAAGCCGATGGGGACACAGCGCTACTGGTTGCCAGCACCGCCTCGGCAACCTCCAGCTCGTCCAGCACGCCAACATCGACGCCCACCACAGTCGATCAGACCAACTACGCCAACAGCGTGGATCGGGTGCTGACCGACGGGCCGCTCCCGACAAAATCGCCGTTGTCGGTGATCCAGCCCATCGATGAGCACGACGACGCGGAGGAATCAGAAGAGGACGACTTCTTTGCCGAGTTGGGGAGCAACTGACCGCAGTCCTTTAGTCGCGCTGCTTCGTCGGGGCTATTTGATCTTGAGGGGGCTGGGCCCTAGCGCGGGTTTTTCGCGGCATTTCACTGCCCATTGACCGCGCAAGCGCGGTAGCCGGACAGGCACTTTTGGGCTATCCTAACTAGGTTGGCCCGAACGTGTTGAACGAAATCGTCGCTTACCCTCACTGACTGGCAAGGTCTCTCTCGCCTCCCCAGGCGGCGCGACCGTTGCTGTTTGCCTAATCCGCCCTGCCGAGGAACGCATGAGCCCTGCTGGCCCGGTCGATTCCGGCGTCGTCGCCGCCACGATTGCCGACTCCCATTCGATCCGCAAACTGAACGACGCTCGCGAGAAGATCATTCAGCAACTCTCCAAGGTCATCGTCGGTCAGCACAGCGTGATCGAAGAGCTGCTGATCTCGCTCTTCAGCCGGGGTCATTGCTTGCTGGAAGGGGTGCCGGGTCTGGCCAAGACACTGCTCATCAGCACCCTGGCCCGGTCGCTGGACTTGACGTTCAGCCGAATCCAGTTCACGCCCGACCTGATGCCGGCGGACATCACGGGGACCGAGATCATCGAGGAGAACCGCACCACCGGCGCTCGCGAGCGGCGGTTCATGGAAGGGCCTGTGTTCTCCCACGTCATCCTGGCGGACGAAATCAACCGCACGCCGCCCAAGACCCAGGCCGCGCTTTTGGAGGCGATGCAGGAGCGGCAAGTCACCGTGGGCCGCGTGCGCCATCCGCTGACCGATCCGTTTTTCGTGCTGGCAACGCAGAACCCGATCGAGCAGGAAGGGACCTATCCGCTTCCGGAAGCGCAGCAGGACCGCTTCATGTTCAAGGTTTTTGTGAATTATCCGAGCTTCCAGGACGAGTTCGAAGTCGCTCGCCGCACGACCGCCGTCCAAAGCGAGGTCATCGAGCCTGTCCTCGCCGCGGCCGACATCATTGATTTGCAGCGCATCGTCCGCGAAGTTCCCGTCAGCGATCACGTCATCCGCTACGCCTTGTCGCTGGTGCGGCAGACGCGAGTGGGAACTCCCGGGACGCCGGATTTCGTGCCCGACATGCTCTCCTGGGGGGCCGGACCGCGGGCCGTGCAGTTTCTGATTCTGGGCGGCAAAGCGCGGGCCCTGCTTCACGGGCGGACGCATGTCTCGACCGACGACATCGAGGCCCTGGCCAGGCCCGTGCTGCGGCACCGGATCGTGGTGAATTTCGCCGCGCAAAGCGACGGGATCTCTCCCGACAAGATCATCGACCGCCTGATTGCCGCCACGCCCACCAAGGAAGACGAGCTGATAAGCGATGCCCGGTTCAAAAAGATTTTTGCATCCTGAGGCGATCAAGCGCATCTCGCGCTTGGAAATCCGGGCGCGGCACGTCGTCGAGGGCTTCCTGGCGGGGATGCATCGCAGCCCGTACTTCGGACAGTCGATCGAATTCCTCCAGCACCGGGAATACGTCACCGGCGACGATCTGCGGCACGTCGATTGGAAAGTTTGGGCGCGGCAGGACCGCTACTACGTCAAGCAGTTTGAGGAGGAGACCAACCTCCGCTGCACGCTACTGGTGGACGTTTCCAAGAGCATGGCTTACGGGAATGGCCCGCTGAACAAGTATGAGTACGCCTGCACGTTGGCCTGCTCGCTGGCGTACTTGATCCTCAAGCAGCAGGACGCCGTCGGCTGCACGGCATTCGACGAGAAGATCCGCACCAGCGTCCCTACGCGGACCAAAAGCAATCACATATTTTCCATCGTCGATGCCTTGGCGGTCCACGAGCCGCGCGACAAGACCGACATGCTGGGCATCCTGCGAAGCGTCGCCGAATCGGCCCCGCGGCGCGGCATGGTGGTGCTAGTGTCCGACCTGCTGGCCGATCGCCCGGGCCTGTTCAAAGGATTACGGATGCTTCGCCAGCGCGGGCACGACGCGCTGGTGTTTCATATCCTGGATGACGACGAACTGGACTTCACGTTCAGCGGGCCGACGCGGTTTGAGGGGCTAGAATCCTTCGACTTCCTCAACTGCAATCCGAGGGCGCTCCGCGAAGGCTACCTGGCGGCACTCCAGGGCTACCTCGACGAGGTGCGGCACCAGTGTGCCCGCAGTTCGGTCGACTACAAGTTGGTTCGCACCAGCGACCCGCTCGACGCCGCGCTGGCCTCGTTCCTGTCCAAGCGGCTGGCGATCATGAACCGCTACTAACTCGTGGCTCCTGAACCCTGAACCCTGAACCCTTGACATGCAGTTCGTCTACCAGGCACTGACGTGGGGCTTTCTGCTGGCCCTCGTGCCGCTGTTGATCCATCTGATCAACATGATGCGGCACAAACGGGTTCAGTGGGCCGCCATGGAGTTCTTGCTGGCCAGCTACAAGAAGCACAAGCAGTGGATCTGGCTCAAGCAACTGCTGCTGCTCCTGGCGCGGATGGCGGCCGTGGCCTTGATCGTGGCGATGCTCGCCCAGCTCAAGACCCGCGACCAGTGGCTGGCCCTGCTGGGCAACCGAGTCACGCACCACTATGTGCTCCTCGACGACAGCTACTCGATGACCGATCGCGCGCTGGGGGCCAGCGCCTTCGACGCCGCCCAGCAGGTGATTCGCAATATCGCCGGGCGGGCCAAGAGCGAAGATAGTCCGCAAAAATTCACGCTGCTGCGATTCTCCCGGGCCCGCGGCGCAGCGGCCGGCAGCGCTGCCGAGGCGGCCGCACAGCGGACGGACTTCAATGCCGAGCCGGTGGATGGCGCCTTCGATCTGACGCTGGAAAAGAAGCAGCAGACGTTTGCCGCGACCGCACTTTCCGTGGGTCCGCTGGATGCGCTGGCGCTGGTCAAGCAGGTACTGGCGCAGACCCGGGACGAGACGAGCGTCGTCTATCTCTTGTCGGATTTCCGCGCCAAGGAATGGGGGAATCCAAGCGAGATCAAGACCATGCTCCAGGAGATCAAGCGGCACAAGGCCGAAATCCACCTCGTCTCCTGCGGCCGCAGCCAGGAGCCGAACCTCGGCATCGTCGACCTGGCGCCCGCCGACGAGACACGTGCCGCCGGTGTGCCGCTGTTTGTCAACGTCAAGGTCCGCAATTTCGGCAAGCAGCCAGCGACGAAGGTGCAGCTCAAGCTGCAATCGACTTTTTATCCACCCGGCGACGCGAAGGTTACCCCGGCCGAGCAGCTCAAGGGCATCAGGGACGAGCTGGCGACGCTCGTGATCGACAAGATCGACCCGGGCGAGACGGTCGTGCGCCGCGTCCAGGTTTACTTCCCGCAGTACGGAAAGCACGTGGTCGAGGCCACGCTCGGCGAAGATCCGGTGGACACGGATAACCGGCGTTTGTGCGTCATTGATTTTCCCGAGGGGGAAAAGGTGCTCGTCCTGGACGGCTCCGTCGAGCAGCAGCACCGCTATTACCTCGAGGTGGCGTTCCGCCCCCTGGAGAAATCAAATACGGGCATCCGGCCGGAAGGACAGCCCATTTCGTTCCTCCGAGATGCGACGCCGGAAACGCTCAAGGGTTACACGGCGATTTATCTTCTCGACGTGCCGACGCTCGAAGAGCGAGCCGTCACGCTGTTGGACGAATACGTCCGTGCCGGCGGCGGCGTGGCGATCTTTGGCGGACCGGAGGTCAACGTCGGCTTCTACAACAAGCGGCTGTATGACGACGGCAAAGGCATTTTCCCCGCCCCCTTGGCGGCTGAGCTGGAATTGCCCCCCGCTCTCGATTCCGGCCAGCCCGACATGGAACTGTTCCGGCACCCAATCTTCAGCTTCTTCCTCGATCAGACCAACCCGCTGATCCGCGGCGTCAAGATCGACAAATACCTTCACGTTCGCGAAGGCTGGAAGCCCGCGCCCGATTCTGGCACGTCGGTGCTGGCAAAGCTGCGCAACGGCAGTCCGCTGGTGCTGGAGAAGAAAATGGGCAAGGGGAGCGTAGTGGCGGTGCTCACCACTTTGGCTCCGCAATGGAACGACTGGGCAAAAAACCCCAGCATCGTCGTGACCGTACTGAAGATGCAGGCGTACCTGGCGACGAACAAGCGGCTTGACGATCCGCGCACCGTCGGCACGCCGCTGGAGGTCAATCTGGAGGCGGCACAATATCGCAGCAACCTGGTGTTCGTGCGCCCGGGCGACGAGCCGGGATCGCGTGTGAAAATTGAATTGCAAGCTACAGCCCCGGAAAGTGGCGCCAAAACGATCGCCGCCTCCTTGGGGCCGGCTGCCGCGGATCACGTCGGCGACGAGACCGATCGGCCGGGGATTTATGAGGCCTGGCCGATGACCACCAAGGGGGACATCGATCTACGCCGCTGGGCTTTAAATCCCGACCCGACCGAGGGGGACCTGACCACGATCCCCTCCCAGGAGTTACTCACCAGACTCGAACCGGTGAAGGTCAACTTCCATCAAGCCGATCAGTACCACCAGGAAGAGGCGGTCGCCAGCGGCTACAACCTGAGCCAACTGGTGATGATCGCCTTGGTCTGCCTGCTGATTGGCGAGCAGTTTCTGGCATATAGCGCCAGCTACCACCCGCAACCAGGAGCCGCCCGATGATTCCCGCGGCACTCCTGGCACAAGGCGTCGGCGTTTATTATCAACTCGCGCGACTGCGATCGCTGACCGAATGGTGGCATTGGCTGGTGCTGGTTGCAATCTGCATCCTCATCGCGTTTTACGCTGCCTACATGTATCTGCGGGACAGCGTCGAATTGCCGCGGGGGCTGGCGGTGCTGCTCTTCATGCTGCGTCTGCTGGCGTTTGTCGGCATCCTGTTTTTCTTCTTTGGCCTGGAGAAACGGGCCGAGCGGAGCCTGGTCAAGAATTCCCGGGCATTGTTTTTGATCGATACCAGCCAGAGCATGGCGCTGCGGGACAACGATGGCACTAGCAGCGCCAACGGACCTAGCCGGATGGACCAGGTCGTTGCCGAGCTTGCCGCCGGAAGCTGGCTGGAATCGCTTCGCAAACGGCACGACGTGGTCGTGTACCGTTTCGACGAGGCAGAGACGCCGATCGAAGTGGCGACCTTTCCCAAGCGGCCCTCGCCGGCGGACGCCTCGCAGAGCAAGGCCGCGTCGCCCGAAGTCGAGCTGGCGGAAGCGCTCCGCCAGGCGCGGGCCATTAGCGTGGTTGCGCTCGGACTCTTATGCGTGTCGCTGGCCAGCGGCGTGGTGTACCTGTTGTGGGGCCGCACCAAGGTCGCAGTTGAGCATTCCTCCTGGTCGCTACTCGTGAGCATGGTGACGCTGATTGCGGGTTTGGTGGTCCTGGCGGTAGCCAACCTGCGACATCCGGATGTCGATCTGCTGGCGGTCGCAGGGATTCGCGAGGCGCGAGTGGAGGAAAGCGAGGAGACAGGGGACAGGAATCAGGAGTCAGGGGTCAGGAGTCAGGAGTCAGCGGATCGGCAAGAGAAATCGCCGGTCAACTGGGCAGAGCAGCTCCTTCCACGCGGCACCCAAACGCGGATTGGCGACAATTTGAAGTATCTGGTGGACAAGGAGCGCGGCGGGCCGATTGCCGCCATCATTTTGGTCACTGACGGCGGCGAAAACGGCGGTCTGAGTTACGAGGTCGCGGCCGGCTCGGCAGCGGAAGCGATGATTCCCGTGTACGCAATCGGACTAGGGTCCGATCGGCGTCCGCCGAATCTCAAAATCGTCGATCTCGAGGCGCCGCAGCGCGTTCACCCGGGCAACAAGTTCACGCTGACTGGCTTCGTCCAGGCCCAGGGGACCAATCGCACCAGTGTGACTGTCGAACTCTACTCCGGCGACGCCAATGGACAAGGTGAAGTCAAGGAAGACGAGCAAGTGGTCAACGTCGGCTCCGCAGGAGATGCGGTACCGATCAAGTTCGAGCAGACTCCGGAGGAACAGGGGATTCGCCGCTATCGGCTGCGGGTGCAGCCGATCGAGGGGGAAATCGACACGCGCGACAATGAAAAGACCGCCAAGGTCGAGGTCGTTGACAAGAAAACGAAGGTGCTCTTGCTGGCCGGCGGCCCGCATCGCGATTTCATTTTTCTGCGCAATCAGCTCTTTCGCGACAAGGACGAGGTCACCGTGGACGTGCTGCTCCAGTCGGCACAGCCTGGAAACTCGCAAGAAGCCGACGAGATCCTTGTCAAGTTTCCCGAGGATGCCGACGAGCTGTTTGAGTACGACTGCATCGTAGCTTTCGACGCGGACTGGGAGTCGCTCGACGAGTTGCAGGTGAAACTGCTGGAGCGCTGGGTGGCAGAAAAAGCGGGGGGGCTGATCGTCGTTGCCGGGCCGGTCTTCACTCCGAGCTGGTCCAGCCGCCCGCGCGGCGACGCCAAGCTCGACACGATCAAGGCGCTCTACCCGGTCGCCTTCTATTATCAGGGCTCGGCGACGCTGAGCCTTGGCCGGTTTGGCGGAGACAAACCGTGGCCGCTGAAATTCGAGCGCGACGGTCTGGAGGCGGAGTTCCTGTGGCTGGAAGACGATGCCGAGTCGAGTCAGCGAGTGCGCGATGAATTCGCGGGCGTGTTCGGCTACTACGCCGTAAAGGACCCCAAGCCGGGGGCCCGCATCTACGCCCGCTTCTCCGACCCCGACACCAAACTCGACGACGAGCTGCCGATCTACATGGCCGGCCATTTTTACGGCTCGGGGCGCGTGTTCTTCATGGCGAGCTGCGAGATGTGGCGGATCCGCGAGCTGGACGAGCGCTATTTCGAGACGTTCTACACCAAGCTGATCCGCTGGGCGGCCGAAGGACGGATTCTTCGCGACTCCAGCCGCGGCGTCCTGCTGGTCGACAAGGATCGTTGCGTCGTCGGCGACCAGGTCGCCGTGCGGGCCATACTCCAGGACGCGCAGCATCGGCCGCTCAGTCGTCCCGATGTCAAAGCCGTTCTCGTCCAGCCCGACGGGACCCGTGTCGATTTGACGCTCAATGCGGTCAAGGATGCCGCCCGCGAGGGGACTTTCTCGCAACAGTTCACGGTCCTTCAGGAAGGGGACTACCGCGTCGAACTTCAGCATCCTGAGGCGGCCGATCAGCTCCTGGAGCGTGAGGTCAGGACTCAGATTCCCAAGCTGGAAACGCAGCGTCCCGAGCGCAACGATCAGCTCTTGCGAACGATTGCCGACCGGACCGGGGGTGCCTATTACGTAGGCATGGCTGCCGCAGTTAACCGCACCGGGACGGGCCACCCGGGGTTAGAAAGCCTGCTCAAGCCCCAGGACCAGATCACCGTGCTGCCCGGAACGCCGGATCGCCACTTTGAGCAATTGCTGATGACCTGGTTGATTGGGCTGATTTGCGGCATTTTGAGCCTGGAATGGCTGATCCGCCGGCTTAGCAAGCTGGCATAATTGAGGGATGAACCGCAGACCAAAACGTAGCGACTGAGTTAGACGGAAGTCCTTAGCAGACCATATAATCCCTTCGGGCATCCGGCTTGCTGGGTGCCGACCGCCGACACCGTCCACCCGATGGGGTCGAATCAATGGCACAAGCCACCAGCCCGGCCTATCTGACACCCGAAATTGAACGGGCGCTTGCCGGTGTTCGTCGGCGAATTCGCTGGTACGTCTGGGTGGAAGGCTTGTCGCTGGCCGTGATCTGGATCGGATTGATGTTCTGGGTCGCCCTGGCTCTGGACTATTTGCCCGTGCTGGTTGGCGCCAGCGAAATGCCGGCGGTCGCCCGAGGGATCTTGCTGGCGGCCGTAGCGGCGGTTTTGGTCTACATCTTGTACCGCTGGATCGGGCGACGGATTGTCGTGCCGCTTTACGATCACAGCATGGCGCTGCTCCTGGAGCGGAAGCACGCCGACCTTGAAGAAAGCCTCGTGACCGCTGTCGAGATGAACGAGACGCCGGCTCATGCGGCCGAGTTTAGCTCCGAAATGCTGGCCCATACCACGGCCGTTGCCAAGGAGCGAATTCGTGGGGCGAGGCCCGGTCGAATTTTCAACTACGGTCCGCTCGTGCTGCGGGCAGCCTTGGCTCTGGCGCTGGCTGGCTCGATCGGCGCTTTTGCTTCAGCAAAATCGGATACGGCGCTGCAGGCCGTCAAACGCCTGTATCTCATGAGCGACAAGCCGTGGGAGCGAAGTGCGCGCATCGAAGTCGTGGGGATCGAAGTGCAGCGTGCCCCCGCGCCAGGTGAATCGACGCCGCGGACCGTCGAGCTGCCATTCGAAAACGGCGTGGTCAAGGTTGCCAAAGGGGCCCATGTGGCATTGAAAGTTCGGGCGCTGACTCCGCCGGCAGCGAAGGTCGCTCCGCTGACTTGCAGCGTACAGTACCGGGCGGAGCGCACGGCCGACGGTTCGGGGGGCGACCGGGGGAGCGTGCTCATGAGCAGCTTCCGCGAATCAGCCGGATACCGCCATTTCCGTTACGACGGCAAACCCTTTAAAGGAATTCTCGCCACGCTCACTTTCGACGTCGTCGGTTACGACCATCGCGTGCGCGACCATCGGCTCGAAGTTGTCGAAAGCCCGGCAATCATCTCCACCCGCCTCGACCTGGCTTATCCCGATTACATGGTCGATGAGGCCACAAGCAATTACCTGCCGGTGAAAGACCAGGAGTACCTGCCGCAAGGGACTTTCATCCCCACAGGCACTAAGGTGACGCTCAAGTTCGAGTCCAACAAGCAACTCCGCCGCGCGGAAATCTACAAAGTCGATCACTTGGATAATAAGTCCGTCGATGTCGTTGAGCTCGGAGCGGATCATCCCGACAGGCAGCGCTTTGAATATCCCATCGGCGCGCTGGCGGGCAATGTGACGCTCGAAATCTCGCTCCTGGATGCCGACAACGTGACGACTGAGCGGTCGCATAAAGTGTTTTTGACGGCAGTCGAAGATCGGCCGCCGCTGGTGGAAGTGAAGATGCGCGGGATTGGCACCGCCGTCACGCCGGATGTTACTATCCCCTTTAAGGGGAAAATCAGCGACGACTACGCCCTGGCCAAATCCTGGTTCGACGTGCAGCTTGGCGAGAGCGAACCGCAGAAGCTCGATTTGCCGCTGGGCAAAAGCGGCGCGGTCAAGCACGAGATCGATTTCCGCGAGCAGCGAAGTCTCGGTCAGGGCCTGGAAATCAATCCGCTCGACAAGTTGTTTCTGACCGTTCAGTCGGAAGACAAGTACGACCTCGCGGGCGGTCCGCACTTGGGCTCGGGCGAGCGGTATCAACTGGAGGTGGTCACGCCGGATGAGCTTTTGGCGCGACTGGAAGTGCGCGAAATCCAGCTCCGCCGGCGGTTCGAGCAGACGCTGGACGAGCTGGGGCAGATGCGCGACTCGCTGCTACGGATCAAGCCCAGCCTGGCGCCCGGCGGTGATGCGACCGCCGAGCCCGAAGAACTCGATCCCGATGCTCCCAAGCTGACGCCCCAGCAGGCGGCCGAGCGGGCCGCCGAGCTGCGGCTGCTGCGCGTGCAGCGTGCTCTCCAGCAAAGCCAGAAGTCGGCCCAGGAGACGCTCGGCATTGCCGAGGGGTTTGCCGCGATTCGCGAGGAGCTGATCAACAATCGAGTGGACACCGAGGAGCGCAAGGTCCGCCTCAAGGATCAGATTGCCGATCCGCTGCGCGGGATCGCTTCCACGGAGTTTCCGCGGCTCGACCAGTTGCTGGGAGAGCTGGAAGCGAAGCTGCGGCAGTCGTCTGCGCCGCCGGCTGATCCGGCTCCACTAGGCGCTGCGACCGATGACGTGCTCGAGCAGACAAACGAAACGATTGCACAGCTCGAAGCGGTTTTGAAGAAAATGCTGGATTTAGAGACGTATAATGAACTGGTTGATCTGGTACGGGACTTGATGCGGGATCAGGAAACGCTCCGCGACCGCACCAGTCAAGAACGAAAACGTCAGGCGCTGGAAGACTTGAAATAAAGGCACCCCGCAGGAGGACGTCATGAACCTTCCCTGGTCGCAACGTAGCATCTTCGGCGCCGCCGTTTTTTTCCTGGCGGGCGCGTTCCTGGCTGGGGCGGGCGCCCAGGATGCGGCGACGAAGAATGACGTCCCTGCGAATTCGACGGCCAGCGGCGCCTCAGCGGGGGACGAACTGACGCTGGACCAG
>Ga0075428_100000484_pt1 | contig 40151 bp, 36 predicted proteins | sample RhiMetdeltSRZDD2_FD_75291 | JGI IMG/M metagenome (GOLD analysis project Ga0075428, IMG submission 75291) | Populus rhizosphere microbial communities from Tennessee, USA - Rhizosphere MetaG P. deltoides SRZDD2 | ecosystem: Host-associated > Plants > Roots > Rhizosphere > Soil | place: USA... | reverse complement strand
AGACCCGCGCGCGTGGTAGGTCAGTCGGCAGATTGATGCGCCGCGAGAACTCGCACGCACCGCGGTAGATCGTCTTTCCGGGCTGCAGCGAACCGATATGACATCGGACGACGCGGAATTGAATCGCCTCGTCAAACCCTTGGCCTGCGATCTCGAGTGTGAGAACCGAGTCCGGACGCAGCGGAGAGGGTGAGTCAACGAGAGCGCCGCCGGCTGAGAGATCGACGATCGAAACGGCGTGCCCATTCAGTCGCGCACGACGAATCCATCCAAGCTCGTCTTCGCGACGACGCCTGTCCGCACGGCGATCGTGCTGCGCCGTTTCCGCGTCAAGTTCCCGCTCGGTGGCAAGTTGAACTCGGTACGACTCGGACCGATCCGCCGTATCCGGTAGATCGAGTAGTGCATGTTGTAGCGGACTCACGGCGGATCTGCCTCTCTATCTCACACCACCACCGCGGGAACTTCGAGTTCGCCGCGACGGAATGCATCCATGAACGCGTCGACGACGCGTGGATCGAAGTCGGTTCCTGAACCCTTCGCAATGACGTCGCGTGCCTCGAAGAGCGACATCGCCTTGCGGTAGGGACGATCGCTCGTGAGCGAATCGTAGACGTCCGCGACCGAGATGATGCGCGCTTCGAGCGGGATGTCTTCGCCGCCCGTCGGGTGATATCCGGAGGCGTCGAACTTGTCGTGATGCGCCAGTACGATGGGGATGACGCGCCGCAGCGATCCGCCAACCGGCTCCAGAATCGCGACCCCTTTGCTGACATGCTGCTGCATCTCTTCGTACTCGGCCTTGGTCAGGCGAGCGGCTTTGTAGAGGAGCTCGCGGCTGACGTCGAGCTTGCCGATGTCGTGAAGCAGCGCGGCCGCCCGGGTATCCTCGATGCGGTCCGACCCCAGGTCCATGCTGGACGCGATCTTCGCCGCGTAGACCGACACGCGATAGCAGTGGTTCTCGGTGTATTCATCTTTCGCGATGAAGTGCCGCAGGATCATCAGCACGCCGTGATAGGTCTCCCGCAGTTCCGACAGCTGGGCGGCCTTGTGCTCATAGAGCGACCCCATCGAGTAGCCGGTGATAATGAGAACCCCGCCCCAGACGGTGATGTCGAGCCACCGTCCTCCCGGAATCCGCACGTTTGCGGACGCGGCAAAAAGGATCGGGTTGTACCAGGTCATGAGGCACACGAGGAGGACACTTCCGAGCGCGGTCAAGGTTCCTTGCCGTCGTCCATAGAGATACGCCGCTCCCAGCGTCGGCAGCGTGTAGAAGCTCAGAACCATCCGCTGGCCGTCGACCACCAGATTCAGCATCAGGCAGATCGCAAACAGCGACAGCAGGATCCACAGTTCCTTGTTCACTTGCTCGAGACGACCGATTTGTGGCTTGAACATCTTGTGTGACACCCCGGGTTTCCCTAGGCGCGCACCGCAAGAAAAAGGCCGACCCTGGAACTCTGTTTAAGCTTGAAAATAAAGGACTTACAGATATGTGACCGCCGAGATGTGTGAGCGCGTGTGCTGGATCGGCACAGCGGCATTTCACATCTGACGACTGCGATAGCATGAGCGAATGCGCTTTTTCGTCCGGACAACGCTGACGCTCATCTCTCTCGCCTTCCTCGCGTCCTGCAAATCGGAAGCTCCCGAGAAACCTCCGGCTGCATCACAGGACGCCGCCTTCACGGCTCTCGCCGGCGAATACCTCGAAGACATCTTTCGGCGGCAGCCTACGCAGGCCACCGATCTCGGCATTCACAAGTACGACGATCAGCTCGAGAACTACTCCCGGCAGGGCGTCATGGACGCGATTGCCGCGGCGCGGGGATTTCGCGATCGCGTGAATGCCATCGATCCGTCCGGCCTGTCGCTCGACAAGCAGCTCGATCGGGAGCAGCTGCTGCACGCGATTGACGCGCGAATCCTCATGCTCGCCGTCGTGCGTCCCTGGGCGAAGGACGCTGACACCTACAGCAGCGGTCTGACGAATACCGCGTACGTGATGATCAAGCGCAGATTCGCGCCTCCTGAGGAGCGGCTCCGTAAGCTGATCGCCCGGGAGAAGGCGATGCCGGCCGCGCTTCTCGAAGCACGAAAGAACATCGAGAACCCTCCGCAGATCTACACGCAGATCGCAATCGAGCAGATCGATGGCAATCGATCGTTTTTCGAATCAGCGGTTCCAGGCGGTTTCAAGGACGTCAAGGATCAGGCGCTGCTCGATGAGTTCAAAAAGACGAACGATGCCGTTATCGCCGCGCTCGTCGACTACAAGAAGTGGTTGCAGGACGATCTGCTCAAACGATCGAAGGGGGAGTTCGCGTTCGGGCAGGACACGTTTCGAAGAAAGCTGTCGGCCGACGAAATGATCGACGTGCCGCTCGACGAGCTGCTCACCATCGCCGAACGCGATCTACGGAGAAATCAGGCAGCGTTTGCTGAAGTGGCACACAACATCGATGCGAAAAAAACGCCCGAGCAGGTTCTGGCGGCGATAGCGGCCGATCATCCCGCGGCACCGAAGCTTCTCGAATACACGCAGAAAGAACTGGACGCGATTGGCCGGTTCATGACCGAGCACCAGATCGTTACGATACCTTCGGCGGCGCCAGCACGCGTGCAGGAGACGCCGCCGTTTCTGCGTGCGACGACTTCGGCATCGATGGACATTCCCGGACCGTTCGAGAAAGTCGCGACCGAGGCGTACTACAACATGACGTTGCCCGATCCGAAATTGTCCGCGAAAGAGACCGAGGAGTTCATGGGGCAGTGGTACTACGCCGCGATCTCGAACGTGTCAGTGCACGAAGTCTGGCCGGGGCACTACCTTCAGTTCCTCTACGCTCGGAACTTCCCGTCCGACATTCGTAAGGTCTTTGGCGCTGCGACCAACTCTGAAGGCTGGGCGCATTACTGCGAGCAGATGGTCGTCGACGAGGGCTTCCACCGCGACGACCCCCGCTATCGCCTTGCACAAATCCAGGACGCCCTGCTTCGCAACGCGCGCTTTATTGTCGGAATTCGAATGCACACGCGAGGGATGACAGTGCAGCAGGCGGAGCAGTTCTTCATCAAAGAGGCGTACCAGCCTCCGCCGGTGGCGCGATCCGAGGCTAAGCGTGGCACCTCTGACGCGACGTATGGGTACTACACGATGGGAAAGTTGATGATTCTCAAGTTGCGCGACGACTACAAGGCAAAGAAGGGCGCGCAGTACTCGTTACAGGACTTTCACGACTCCTTCATCAAGCTCGGACCTCTCCCGTTGCCGCTGATGCGAAAGGCAATGCTTGGCGCGGCCGGGAACCTGTTCTGACCCGAGGACATGTAGCGTCCGCCTTCAGGCGGAGATCCGCCTACATCTTCCAATTCATTCGCGCGTACAGCGCGCGGCCGTTCATCCCAAACGGCGATTGGCTCGGGAATGTCTGGATTCCGTTGAACGAGTTCACCGTCGTGTTGCGATCGGGAAACACATTGAACAGATTCTGCGCACCGGCGGCAAGGATAATGTTGCGATCGAACCTGTACGAGACCTCGAGATCCGTCAACCATTTCGCGCCGTAGGTCTGATCATCGGGCGGATTCTGTGTGAAACTGCAGAATTCGCCGTAGCGGGCCAGATTCACAAATGCTCCCCAGCGGTCCCGGCGCCAGTCGCCGCCAAGACGCAGGCTGTCGCGTGGCTGTCCGCATTCGATCCGCCGGCGTTCAATCCGATCGAAAAGAACCTGATCGAATCCAGCGAGTTGCGGCGGCGTCGCGACTTCACCAACGATCTTCGTTCGCGTGTTGTTGTAGCCCGCGTGTAATCTCAGATCGCCGGCAGTACTGAACGCGATGCGGTATGCGGCGGTCGCGTCGACGCCATTGGTGCGCGTGTTGATGGCGTTGGTGAAAAATCTGGCGCTGTTCGCGCCGAATGGGGCGAGCAGCTGCGTGATCAGTGGGCCCGTGAAGTTACCCGACAGGACGATGCGGTCGTCGATGGCGATGTGGTAGTAGTCCACCGTCAGGTCGAGACCCGGCGTCGGCGTGAGGACAAGCCCCGCGCTTGCATGCGTTGAGTTTTCCGGCTTGAGAGGTTGAGCGCCGAGGACCTGGGCTGCTGGCGACGAAACCGGCAGTGTCAAAGACTCGAATGGCACGAGTCCCTGTCCGGGGACGTTGATGAAGTTGGTTGCTGTTGACGAGAAAAACGATTGACCGAGCGACGGCGCTCGGAATCCTGTGCTGACGGCGCTGCGTAGCACCACCCGGCGGGTCGGCTGTACGCGGACAGTCAACTTTCCATCGAACGTTCCGCCGAAATCACTGTAGTGCTCTCCTCGTCCCGCCACTCCGACACGAAGCCACGGCAGGAAATCGCCTTCGACGTCTGCGTATCCGGCGATGCTGTGGCGAGACTCATCAACTTCGTTCGACGGCCGGAAGCCCGGAAACACCTGCGCGCCGATCGCTGCGACGCCGCCGGCGCGATTCGGGATGCCGCCGTTCCGATACGAATCCGGCTCTCCCGCCGTGATCTCGTACTGTTCACGACGGACTTCGGCACCAAAGGCAACGTTCAGCGGTCCTGCCAGTGCCTCCAGTTTGAACGGGCGATTGAGATCGGCGTTGGCGACGATCTGACCGAGCGCCAGCGTGCCGGCATCGAACACCGTCTTGTTGGGCGGAACCGTCGGGCCCAGCGAGACGTTGAGAGAGTTGCCGATTGTGAAGTCGAAGCTGTTGTGGCCGTACTCGGCGCTCAGATCCCAGCCCCACTGATTCCACGCCCCGCGCACGCCAGCGGTTCCCGAGAAATCGACGACGGTTGGTTGAATCTCCGGCAGAAAGCCGAGCGGATAAATCTCCGGCCAATTGCGAACGTCCAGACCGCGGCGGTAGAACCCGGCGCTGTTCGCCTCACGATGGCTGAACCCGCCGAACGCATAGAAAAACCGCGTCTGCTTTGTATTCAGCGGCACGTTGGCATTCAGCAGCGTCATGAAATCGCGGGTATCGGGATCACCCCATCGATGATTCGGTTCTTGCACCGGATTACTTGCCGCATCCCCGGTGACGATCTGATCGCGTGGATCGAATGAGGCACGGTTGGTGCGGTTGTGATGCCGATACTCGGCCGCGAGTGTGAGGCTGCCTTTTCCGATTGGTGCGCCCCAAGTTCCGCCGAGATCGAACAACCCGCCGTCGGAGAAATCAATCTTGTCCCCTTCGCGACAGGTGAGGCCGTCTGGTGCGCAGGAGTTGCCGACGAAGCTGCCCGTCGACAGGCCGAATTTCGTCGACAGTGCCGGGCGCGACTCTCCCCCTTTCAACACGAGGTTGATCACGCCGGCGATTGCGTCGGACCCATACTGCGCCGCGGCACCATCGCGCAGCACTTCGATGTGGTCGATCGCCGACACCGGAATCGCGTTCAAATCGACCCCGGTCGATCCGCGGCCGATGCTGCCGTTCAAGTGCACCAGCGCGCTCTGGTGGCGACGCTTGCCGTTGATCAGGACGAGCACTTGATCGGGACCCAGTCCGCGCAGCGTCGCCGGGCGCACCGTATCGGTGCCGTCGGTAATCGTCGGCCGCGGGAAATTGAACGACGGGGCGAGCGCCTGAATTACCTGCGTGGTTTCTGCATACCCGGTCGTCGCGATCTGGTCCTGCGTGATGATGTCGACCGGCACAGCCTTTTGATTTTCGGCCCCCGCCGCGCGCGATCCCACCGTTACCTGTTCTTCGAATCCAAGACTGAGGGCGACATCAAATGTTGTTGGGGCGGCGGGATTGACCTCGACGCCATAGATCCTCGGCGCCAGTCCGAGCGCTTCGATCTTGATCTGAACCGATCCGATTCGCGCGTACGCCGGTGGGATTTCAAGCCGGTACTTACCTTCCGTGTCCGTTGTCGCCGTTACGTCCGTTCCCACCAGCGACACGACCGCGCCGGGCACCGGCAGTCCATCGGCGCGCGTCGTCACCGTTCCTGTCAGAATCGCTGGAGTCTGTGCTATCGCAATCGTCGACAGACTCCAGAACAGAATCATCAACGTCGCTCGTCGAGCGGCAGATCGCATGTCTATCCTCCCGTTGGCAACTATGAGGCGCATCATCGTACTCTGTCACAAACGGCCTGTTACTTTCGGCCGTTCAGGTGGAAGACCGTGGAACCGCGTGTATATTGATGACCGGAGGAACGATGAAACTCTCACGACCATTCATGTGTGCGGCTCTTGCCCTGGCTGTATCCAGCCCCGCGCTTCGAGCGCAACAGAAACCCGTGCCCTCGGCCAATCCTGTCAGCCAGGCGATCAGGGATACGTGGGAAGGTGCAAAGCGAAATATGACGGAATCGGCGAATCAGATGGCCGAAGCGGATTACAGCTTCAAGCCCACCGATTCGGTCCGCACCTTCGGCCAGATACTTGCGCATCTGGCCGGTGCGAGCTACCTCTTCTGCTCGGCAGCGCGCGGTGAGAAAACGCCGCACGAGGAAGATGATTTCGAGAAGACCGCGACCTCCAAGGCGCAAATCGTCAAGGTGCTGAACGAATCGATTGCGTACTGCGACGCAGCCTACACGGCGCTCACCGATCGCACCGCGGCGGAAGTGGTACCGATGGCGTTTGGGGGAAAGGACGCTGCCCGCGCGTCAGCATTGATCGGGAACGTCGGGCACTATCAGGAGCACTACGGGAATCTTGTCACTTACTTCCGAATCAAAGGGATGGTGCCGCCGAGTAGTCGTCGGTGAAACTCACTTCTTAACCGGTACTGCCGCCTCCGCGAGCGGCCGCAGATCCGCGTGCCACCACTGTTCGGATCCGGCTAGCTGCGCCTGATCGATCCCGATCACGATGATGTCGGTGGCCTCGACGGGCGAGCCGTCGAGCACGATCGTGGAGTATTTCTTTTCATGCGCTTCGAGCGTGCGGCGGCCTGGCGCGGTCTGTCTCGCTCGTGGTGTTCCATCAGCCTTGAAGACGAAGGCCGTGACGGTGAACTGCTCGTATTCTTTGTCAGTCTGGTTCACCGCTTCATAAAGGATGATCGGCGGACCCTGGCTCGCTGTCATCACCGCTGCATGCGTGATGCGGACCGGCGGTTGTTGTCCTTCGACGATGAGGGCGGCCTTCTCGGCGGGCGCAGCGAGAACAGCTGTGGTCGCCAGCGTGATCAGGAGGGTATTCATAAGGCGAAGAGTAACACTTTGAACCAGCCACCTGCTACCTGACGGCTTCTCGCTCTGGCCTCATCGGTCGCGCTTCACGACTGGCGCTTCAATAATCCAGTCGCCAGGTTCGAGGGTGATCCCCTCGATCAATTCCGAGCCGAGCCGAACCTCACCTGGCGTGCCGCTTCGCCCGACCCGGTACAGCGTGTTCTCGTCCACCGTGAACCATTCCGGGAACTCGTTCAGCCGGACCAGGTTTTTCTCCAGGCTCAACACGCGGCGGTGGCGCGCGTAATCGAACTGAATGCGCCGCGGAGATGGAGCGGTGAGCGAGAGCACGAGCCGCTTACCATCGATCACCGCACCCACACGTACCCCTGCCTCCCATCGTGCCGGGCGGACACCGAGGCTTTTCATGTAGGCATACAACAGCGACGTGCGATTGAAATTTCCCTCGCCATACCAGTCCTCGATGTGGCCGTCGGCCCGCTGCATCGCGAGCATGACTTTCATCTCGGACTCGATCCAGTCGAGCGCTTCAGGCAGGGGCTCGCGGTTGACCAGATAGATGGCGCTTTCAATCGAATCCGCATACCCGTCAAACGATCCAAGTGGCAGATTCCGACCCGGTTCCCAGACGTAATTGCGGTATTTGGACAAATTTGAAAGGACGTGGCGAACCCGGTCGCGGTACTTCGTCTCGCTGGTGAGCTGGTAAAACGTGTAGACCGCGCCGTAGACGTAGCCCCAGTTGTCGGAGAGCCGTGAGTCCAATGGTTTCAGCGTCTCGGCGTCGACTTCGTTGTAGAGCATCCCATCAGGTTGTGCAGACTGAAGGATGCGATCGAGCATCCGCTGCACGGCGACTCGATATCGCGGTTCACGATCGGAACTGAGCTGATGTTCGATCGCGAGGAGGAGCGTCAGGCCGACGACCGTCTCGTTGCCGTGATCGCGAAGCCGCAGGCGGCGATCCCCGGAATGCGTGGTGAAATCCCATTCCATCCCAGGGACGCCGAAATTCCCAGGCAGGACTTCTTCTATGTACGCGTCTCCAATCCGGCGTGCCCAGTCGAGAAAGCGCCGGTCGCCGGTCATCACCGCAAGACGCGTGAGCGTCTGCAGATAGTCTCCATTGAGTTCGGTATCCGCAGCCGGCAGTTTGCCAAACCGCGAAGTCACCGCCGCTTGCTCCATGGCATCGGCGGTCAGGTCGACCATACGGTGAAACCACGGTGTGCGTCCGAGATACTCGGTTACCGCGACCAGGCCGTCTTTCGCATACTCCCCAGCGCCGAAGAGGCTGGCCGGGCCGAGCTCGCCGGTCGCGAACGTCAGGTTGCCCGGCACCGACGCTTTCGCCGAGGTGTAGCGGACTTCGTTGCGCAGCATCTCCAGCATGCGGCCGGCATAGAGGTCAGGATCCGTGAGCTGCGCAGTGAGAATCAGGTATGGATAGAGATCGGCGCCCGAGTTATGCGGTGTGTAGATCCACTTGGCTCGTTCGGCATCCAGTCGATCGGGTAGCAGTAACGTCCGGCTATCAGCGTGGGTTAGCCACACGTGCAGCAAGCGTCGCGTTGCGGCGACAGCCGTTTCAAATTGCACGGCATTGGCGCGAGCTCGGTCGACGAGTTTTGCTGCCGGTGGTGCGATGGATTCCAATCGCGCCGCTTGCGCTTTTGCAGGCTTCAATCCCGTGGCTTCCGCCCGCAGGCGGAAGTCTCCACTCGCTGCGACGGCCGTCAGCGCGAACGCCAGAACAAGGGACAAGCGCAGAATCATCGCGTGAGTGTAACTCTCTCCTCGCACGACGCGACAGGAAGCGGAAATGAGCCCTTTCCTCCTCTTTTGACGCAGTAGAAGCAGGAGTTCAAATGTTGCGGACTCATCGGCTCCGGACGATTCTGACGATCGTGCTCGCTTCCGGCGCGGCTCTCATGTCTTCCGGCTGCTGTTCATCCGTCGCCGGACCGACAGGGTTAGTCGCGAGCTACTCCGCCACGCTCGCGCCTGGCGAGTTCCGCTTCTACGACGCTGACATCCCGTCGTCGACGACCCAGATCAACCTCGATTTCACGTTGGACTCGACCACGATTCCCCTGCGTCTGCGCCAAATCGATCCGTCCTGCCTGCCCGCGGCGGCGGACGTCTGCCAGTCCTTTTACGACCAGACGATGGAACCCCGTCCCGCAGGAGTGCTGCGCTTCGGCAACACTCTGCAGCCGCACGGCACTCGCACGCGAATCGTTTTGCAAAACACATCGTCCAGCGAGACGGGCACCTACACCATCACGATCACACCGTTCAGAGGTGGCTGCACCTAATCCACCTAGCGGCTGCTGGTGGGTGCCGGAAACCCGGCGGCGACCTCCCTGAACTCATAAAACAGGCGAAAAATCTGACGATCTCGCGCGGCACGAATACGGCACTCCCGCGGCCCGGGAGGTTCCTCCATGTTGCGCTTCATCCTCGCGTTCATAGTGGCTTTCGTTGTCGCGATGGGTCTCATCGCCCTCAGGGCGGAGGAGGCATCGCAGTCGGCCGTCCCGGCGGCCACGGTCAAGGTGTTGCTCTCGCAGCTCAAGATGGACTCGATCGCGGCCCGCGATCCCGACGAGGCAGGGCGGTACATCGCCGCGCTCTATATCGAGGATTCGCAGTTGCTGGTGATCGGCGCGCCGTATACAGTGCCGGCCGCGCTCGACCGGTTGATCGCATCGGGCAGCTACCGGGATGCGTACCTGAATCTTCAAGCTGTCAAGGATCACAGGGGACACTTCTTCGTGGTCGACTCACTCGCCGACGGATTAAAGAAGGTGCCGGACGTCGATCAGCCATTCGACAGCACGACGATCGACGGCTCCGTGATGGTGATGTTCGACGGCAAGTGGGACGCGCAGAAACTCAACGAAGCGGCCTACAACTCGATGTTCGCGAAAGATGATGAGCGCTACGCGCGGATGTTGACCATTCTCGCGAACGAGTTGAGGAAGAAGACCACGGCACAGTAGGCGATCGATGCGCCATAGTGCGTGAAGCGGTGTCTAACGTCGGGGGAGGCGCCATGATTCTCATCCCCGCGACGCACGATGATTGGAGGCACCGAGTCAGCGAATCGACAACCGTACATACGAGCAGTGCGCCTGCACAAATGGCGGACCGTTGGCAGGCGGCCGCCGGGTTCCCCGCTGAAATCGCGCGACTGTTCTCGACTGCGCGTGCGACCCGCAGTGCGGCGTTGTTGGTTGCGATCCCGCATCACCAGGTTCCACTCGCCGGAGGTGCACACGCGGCACATCTTGACCTGTGGGCGCTGGTGAGGACGGGCCGAGGACTGCTGTCAGTTGCTATTGATGCTGTGGGCGCGGAAGCCTTTGACGCCGAAGCGGACGATCGCACCGCCACGACTGAAAGTCGCCGGCTCTGGAAAGGACTCTGTCGGCTTCTCGAGATCCACGAGTCCGCTGACACCCCTGTGTCCTCTCAACTGGTTCACCGTACGACGACGGCGCTGGTCGAGGCCAAGCGATTCTTCGCTCGCGGCGCGGCAGTGGTTGTCCATTCGTTCAGCGAGAGCCGGCGCGGATTCAGCGACTTTCAACAGTTCGTCAGGCTGATGGGTGGTGCCCTCGTCGAACCCGGCCAACTCGTCGAAGTTCAACCGCGCGAGGGAGTCGAACTCTACTTCGGATGGGCACAGGCGCCACACATCAGGGCCCAACCGTCTGGCGCGTGACAGCCTAAAACTCGTTTCAAAACCGATCTCGCGCCGAGATCGCGGAGAGCGCAAATCTTTGCGCGAGCCAGCCCCTACGGCGCAATCACTAGCGTCGTGGGACACCCTTCTCTTGTCGCTGAAGCCGGAGCCGCCGGCGTACGCCGATCCAATAAACAAAATAGTAGCCAAGCACAATCGCCCCAGCCGCCATCGATTTCGCCACACCTGCGGCGGCAACCCATGAGGCGTCTTCCAGGCCGGCGCGCCAGGTATGCCATGCCCGCCAGAAGCCGTAGAGCACGCGCCCGGTAACAACCAGGGTGATTGTCAGTACAAGCCAGCGGTTCGGCGTGTAGTAGATGCCATCATTTGTCGGCTCCCATCTCGTCATCCACAGCCCGACAACTCCGAGGACGAATCCGGTCGCCAGCCCTGCAAGTGTGTAGGCGAGCGCGGGATGCAGCCAGATGCTGGTCACCGCGGAGGACAGCAAGAACATCATGATGGAGAGCGCCAGGCCGACGAGATTGACAGAAATGAGCCATCCGCGCGCGCGCTGACGAGCGACCCCCCGGCGATAGCGCTGCACCAACGCGATTGGAATCAGCGCGACAAAGGCAAGAATCACGAGGACAAGGAGGATGAGCAGCGGCACAATTCAGCGTACTTCGGTGTGCCGGCGGCGCAAGCTCGTCGGCCCGAACTTTGCGTAACCTTAAGAGGAGTCGACCGCGAAGGAGAAACTCGTGCTGAGCACGCGTCTCCCGCTGGTCTGTGTCGTCGTCGGCGCGATCGCCTGGTCTACCGAGGTGCGCGCGGCCGACAAAGTTGATGTTTCCGTTCGCGGAAAAACGCTGACCCTCACGATCTACACGCCGCGCTCTGCGGCGCGGGGAACGATCGTCATGGGCAGCGGCGATGTCGGATGGGTTGGCCTTGCGGCCTCGATGGCCGAGGAACTTTGCACGCAAGGCTATACCGTCGTCGGCATCAACGTCCGTCAATACCTGTCGTCGTTCACCTCTGGTTCCAACCACCTGCAAGCAACGGACGTCGGCGGCGATTATCGCTTGCTCTTCAACACGCTTAAACAATCGCGTCGTCTCGACTCTCCAATCATCGTGTCTGGCGTTTCCGAAGGCGCAGCACTCGCTGTCCTCGCGTCGTCCGATCCGATCAATCACGGATGGATCGCTGGCGTGATCACGATGGGACTCCCGCCTACCGCGGAGCTCGCGTGGCGTTGGGCCGACGTCGGATCGTGGATCACCAAACATGATGCCGATGAGCCGTCGTTTGCAGCGGAAGATGTGATTGCCGCTGTTTCGCCCGTGCCGCTCTGCATGATTCAGTCGACGAAGGACGAGTACGTACCGAAGATTGAGTGGGAGCGGCTGCTCGCCACCGCGCGCGAGCCCAAGAAACAGATCCTGATCGACGCGAACAATCATCGCTTCACCGACAAGCGTCCAGAGCTCGATGCGGCATACGCCGCTGGTCTTGCGTGGATTACGCGGAAGGATCATCGATGAAACGCTGGCGCGATCATCCACAAGTCGACGCCGCATCCGCGTGGGTTGTTGCCAACGCCCCCCGCATCTGGGGCGTCGTCCTGTTCGCAATCGTCCTCGCGCTGTCGTGGCATTCGCTGCGCGGAATCCACACACGCGAGGTGCGCGAGGTCCTGCGATCGCTCGATCCACGTCCGCTCGCCCTCGCGGCGCTCGTCACAGTGCTCAACATTGCGATCATGGGTTTCTACGACGTGATGGCATTCGCCGAGACGCGGACGCGGGCCGTGCAGCGATGGAAGTTTGGTGCCGTCGCATTCTGCTGGAGCAATTTCCTTACGCTTGGGCCGCTGGCCGGCCCGGCGATTCGACTCTGGCTGTATCGCCGCAGCGTGACAGAGCTATCGGAACTTCACCCGGGCATCGTCTCGGTGATGATCGCGTTCGTTTCCGGCCTCGCCGGCTGGACCGCCGCTGCGCTCATCGCGCCGCGCATCGGCGCCGGCATGCCGCTGTTCGCGCTGTTGGCGCTGCTTCTTGTGATCTCGGCGGCATGGTGCGGTCGCGCGATCGCGCGACGCGCGGATCGGTTCGAGCGCCCGACTGCGGGAATGTCGCGCACGTTCGAGATGGCAATCGTTGGCTGGCTCGATTGGCTTCTCGGCGCGACCGTCTTCATCGCGTGCCTGCACGCGACTGGCCGCACCGCGCCGCCCCTGGTTCTCTTGTCCGAGTTCTTCTCGGGCCAGGTAATTGGCCTGGCGAGCCTGGTCCCCGGCGGTTTCGGCAGCAGCGATGCGTTCTGGATTGCGCGATTACCGTTCGATCAAAACGCCACGGCCGCCGCACTCGGTGCCTTTCGCCTGGTCTACTACGTCGTACCCTGGTGCATCGCTTCAATCGTGCTCTTGTCGTGGGCGACGCGCCTGTCGTCGCGGCGTATAGACGTCGCACGACGGATCACCGCCAGCCTTGTTGGCGCGGGCGGCATTGTGATGATCCTCAGCACTGCGTCACCGGCAATTCACGCACGTCTCGTGTTGATGGAGCGGTATCTCCCGCTTCCGTTGGTCGAGTTCGGGCAGCTCGCGGCCGCTCTCGCCGGACTGATTCTTCTGGTGCTGGCGCGAGGACTCGCGCGTGGGTACGCGAGCGCCTACAAATTCACCATCGCGCTGTTGCTGGTAGGCGGGTTTGCATCGTTGCTCAAAGGACTCGACTGGGAAGAAGCCGCCGTCCTCGCGGCGATCGGCGCAGCCGCCTGGTCGCAGTCATCGCTCTTCGATCGGGCGAGTGGCGCCGACTGGCTGGATTGGGGAGATCTTGCCGTCGGCTTCGCCGCACTCCTGGTGTTCGTGCTCTTTGGCACGTTCTCTCATCACATTGACTTTGCGGCGCTGCAACGCTGGACGTCCATCGGCTACCGGTTGCAGGGGGCACGATTTCTTCGCACTGCCGCCTCGATGGGTGTGGTCGTGGCCGCAGCGACGTTATACGTCGTAATCCGTACGCCGGTCCCTTTTGAGCCGCCGACCGACGAGGAAATCCAGCAGACGCTCAACGCGCATGCACGCTACGGCATCGGCACGACGCCGATCATGGTCGCGGTCGGCGACAAGTCCGTCTTTTTTGACGGCCGGCGCGGCTTTTGCCTTTTTCGGACGATCGGACCGTATCTCACCGTGTTTTCCGATCCGATGGTCACCTCGTTATCCGAGCGCGCGCCATTCCTGGACGGACTGTTTTCCTTTGCCGCCAACATCGATCGTCGTCCGCTCTTCTATCAGATTTCGGTCGACTGGATCCCTTTGCTGCACGACCGCGGCTATCGCCTGTTCAAACTCGGGGAGGAAGCACACGTTCATCTCGATCGCCTCACGCTCGAGGGACATGCCGGCAAGCTGCCGCGGCAGATTCTCCGGCGCGCCGAACGCGACGGGGTCACCTTCCGCGTCATGCAGCCGCCGGAGATTGCGAATCGCATTCAGGAAATGGCCGACATTTCCTCGGGATGGCTCCGCGCAAAGGGGATCGCCGAGCGCCAGTTCTCGATCGGATATTTTGATGAAGACTACCTGCGACGCTTTCCCTGTGCCGTTGTTGAACGTCGCGGCGGACAGCATTTACTGGCGTTTGCCAACCTGCTCGAAGGTCCGCGACACGAAGAGTTGTCGGTCGATCTGATGCGGTATCGAACCGGCGGTCCGAGCGTGATGGATTTCCTTCTCCTCTCGACGATGCTGTACGCGAAGAGCGAGGGTTATCGCACCTTCAATCTTGGAATGGCGCCGCTCGCTTCGGTTGGCGAGCATCGAGGTGCCCGAATCGGTGAGCGGCTCGCTGGCCTGCTCTTCCGGCGCGGCGACCATTGGTACAACTTTCAGGGCGTCCGATTCTACAAGCAGAAGTTCGATCCCGTATGGGTGCCGCGTTATATGGCGTATCAGAGCGCAGTGGAATGGCCAGTCGCTCTCGCGAACGTCAGTGCGCTTATTGCTGGTAGTTGGGGGAGTGCATTCCATGAATCGCGGCTGCGTCCTATTCGCGACGATCATGATCTCGAGCTGTGCCGTCAATCCACGTCCAGCAGTTCCTGATCGATCCGTCACCCTCAACGGCCATTCACTCTATTTGCATTTTGAAAACCGTGACGCCCCGTCGACGCGTCCGCTGCTGGTTTACGCCACCGGCGATGGCGGAATGCATCGCAAGGACCTCGATACCTACCGACATCTCGCGGCGCTCGGCGATCCGATCGTCGGGTTTGACGCGCGCGATTACGTAAAGCACCTGGGGAAGGACACGGTGACAACGACGCCGGAGCGGTTGGCCCACGATTACTCGCAGATCATCATGCGCGCACGGCAGGCGCTTGGACTCGACCCCCACTGCTCGGTCGTCCTCGTTGGTATTTCACGCGGCGCCGGTCTCGCGGTCGTCGCTGCCGGCCAGTTGCGCGACTCGATCACCGGCGTCGTCGCTGTCGCCTTGACTCAGGAAGAAGAATACGTCCGCTGGCATCGGCGCCTTCCGCTGCCGCGCGACACGCACCCAACAGCGATGGTGGACGTCTATGAATACCTCGCGGAGCTTGGGAATCTGCCAATTGCGATCGTTCAATCGACGCACGATCAATATCTGGCAGCCGCGAGGGCGCGTGAACAGTTCGGTCCCGACACGCCGTACCGATGGCTCCAGGCGGTCGAGGCGAGCAATCACAACTTCAGCGGCGCACGGCCCAGAATGTACGACGCCGTCAAATCCGCGCTGGATTGGGTGGTGATGCCGCGGACGAATTGATTGAGATGCTAATGCGCCGCGGCGATCGCCGGCGTCACGCACGAGGCCGATCCAAAGTCACGGAAACTCTGCCCGTCGATCGGCACGAACTCCCAGTCGTAGCTCCCGCTCTTCAGCGTGAACTTGATCACACCCCACGTGCGGTTCTCCCACAGCTCGCTGTTCCGCTGCTGACTCATCCGGTCGTACAGCGAGTAGCCGCCGGTACCAACGACGAATTCGCGGATGCCGTTGGGAGTCGGACGGGCGTCGGCGTCCTGGGGCGCGTATCGTTCGTAATCGTGATCGTGGCCGTTGACGACGACGTCGGCGCCGAACTGATTCAGCAGGCGCCAGACTTCCCGCATTTGAGCGGAGTTGCCGTTAGGTCCGGAACTGAAAAGCGGGTGGTGCCACATGGCAAGCGTGCAGGACGCATTCGACTGCGCGAGGTCTGCTTTCAGCCACTCGTACTGCGGCGATCCAGGACCGGCGGACACGTTGCTGTTCAGCGACACGATGTGCCACGTGCCGAGCGTGTAGCTGTAGTAGCCGAGACCTGCGGGTCCGGCGCTCGCACCGAAGTAGGCGAAGTACGGCGCGCCAGCCGCCTGCTCCCAGTCGTGATTTCCCGGGGCCGCCAGGGTGCGTGATTTGTGCCGGCCCCAGGTCGACTCGTAGCACGTCGCGAGCAGCTGCGGCGTGCTCGTGGGATAGACGTTGTCGCCAAGCGTGAACACTGTTCCCGGGATGCGATCCAGCAGCTTTGCCGTTGCCTCGGTGTTCGTGTCCTCGCAGCGGGCGATGTCGCCAGCGCCCACCAGGATCGCGTCCGCGACCTGCGGTGTCGGCACCACGACATTCGGTGGAATCGACACCGGTACTTCGTCGGGACCGGCGATGTGATTACCTCCACATCCCGCGAACAGACAGAGAACTCCGACGTAGGCCATGGCCGTCTTGCGTGAAATCAAATGAAATGTACCGGGGGAGTACCTGTGATGATACCCCGGCCCAGTTCATCTGCGCAAGCGCTAAGTCCATATGGCCCAATGCGTAGCGCGCTTCATGCAGGACAAACGGCCCGCGTTCGCGAGTGAATTTGAGGACCTTGCCGATCTCTTCGTCGAATCGCTCGTTGTCGAAGCGTGTGTTCCGGTCGGCATGCGCGGCGTCTCTGATCTGTGCGTGGATGCGGCGCATCTCGGCCTCCAGCCAACCGATGGGCGAATCTTCCGATTCGGGTCGCATCGAAGCTTCGGCGCAGTCAATGAGCGTCTGCATGTAGAGACGGAAGTACCGCGGTATTGAGAGCAGTCGCCTCGTCAGGACGTTGTCGTTGACGCCCTGGAGGATGTCGTAGTCCTTCGCCCACAGCGCGTGATCCTTGTCCCAGGGGAGCAGCTGCGACAGTGCTCGTCCCTGGAATCGATACAAGTAAAAGTTGTTCGGGCCCCAGTAACCGAGAAAGCCGTCGTGTTCGGCGATGAAATTCTCGACGGCAATGTGACGAACGAATTGTTCGAGATCCAGCAGCTCGCCGACTTCGCGTTCGAACTGGTTGTCACTCGATTGATTCAGTCTTTTGAACAAGGTTTCGAGCGGCCCATACAGGGGAACCGGCGCGTCGCTTTCGTGGGTCTTGGGCTCGAAGAGCTCCGCGTAGATATTCAGATTGGGACCCAGGTAGTCCCACGGGTAGTCGGATTTCCAGTGGTACTCATACAGATAGCCGCCGTTCTCGGCCTTGCCATTCGAGTCCTGACCGAACGCGCGAGCAAGAAATGTCTTGTCGACCGGTTCGATTAACTCGTAAAGACCAAGGTATTGCCGGTTGACGAACACGCGCGCGTGTACCACTCGCGACGCCGGCATTCCCATTTTCGCGAACATCCCGAGGCCGAGGCGCTGCGCGACCATCGAAGGATCCTGGATCGCGTTGGCGAGCACGATCGACTTCAGCCCGAACGCCGTCTGATCCAGGAACCGTCCGAAATCGACCTTGAGCCCGGGCTTCTTCGGATTACGACTGCCGCTGCCTCGCGACCGCACGCCGACCTGCGGGATGACCACTTCTCGCCACTTTATGTCCGCTGCATAGTACGTATCGCTGAGGTAGAACGCCTGCAACGCTTCCCAGTCTCCTGGCTTCATCGTGAGTTCGATGTCATGCAGGACGCTGGGATCAAAAAGATCATCGGAGGTCTGTGCCGCGGCCGGTGTCGTCACGATCAGTGAAGACGCGAGCAACAGCGTGAACGAAGCGAGCCTGAAGGGTTGCATGGCTGCTCCTTGTTCCAGCGTGTGGCTGGTTTGATCGATCGACGACCGTCGTCGTGCGGCTGTTCCGACGTGAAGTGCGACGGCAACAGTGCGGATATCGTGGGCACCGCACACGCGACGAACGATCGACATCGATTTGATTCGGCGCAGGAGCAGCAAATGATGCGCCACACTCTTGTACTATCTGGGCATGCAGACGCTCATCACCGTGCTCGTCACCACCGCACTCCTCGCTGCCACACTCCAACCGAAGAAAAGCCGCGCACGTGATCTTGGGATTCCGTTCGAGGGCACCGCTGGGACGAACAACGCGATCACCGATGTTGCCGGCGTGGAGGTAGGATTCACCACACTGATCCAGGGAGATGGCGCACTGGTCGAAGGGAAAGGGCCGGTTCGCACCGGCGTCACTGCGATCTTGCCGCGTGGCAAGTCGTCGAACGATCCGGTCATGGCCGGATGGTTCTCGTTGAATGGCAACGGCGAAATGACGGGAACGACGTGGATCAAGGAAGGCGGCTTTCTCGAAGGGCCGGTATTCATTACCAACACACACAGTGTCGGCGTCGTCCGCGATGCCTCGATTGCCTGGGGCCTGAAACATGGCGCCACGCTGCAGCCATGGTCGCTGCCGGTCGTCGCGGAAACATGGGACGGCTCACTCAACGACATCAACGGTTTTCATGTGAAGCCGGAGCACGTCTTTGCCGCATTGGACAGTGCGACGGGTGGACCGGTGCTGGAAGGGAACGTTGGCGGTGGCACCGGCATGATCTGTTACGGATTCAAATGCGGCACGGGCACGGCGTCACGAAAGCTCGATGCAAACGCAGGCGGATACACCGTCGGCGTTCTCGTCCAGGCGAACCACGGCCGGCGATCGGAGCTGCGGATTGCCGGTGTGCCGGTCGGCGCAGAGATTCCATTGCCGCCGCCACGCGGTGATGCCCCCAATGACCCTGCTGCCGAGCGCGAGCTTGGCTCGATCATCATCGTCGTCGCGACGGATGCGCCGCTGCTGCCGCATCAGCTCGAACGTATCGCGCGTCGGGCGTCGCTCGGCCTTGCGCGTACCGGCGCGACATCGGGCAACAGCTCGGGAGACATATTCATCGCGTTCTCGACTGCGAATGCGAAATCGGCCAGCGTACCCGACGTAGCGACGGTGCAGATGCTGTCGAATGATCGGATCAGTGCGCTGTTTTCAGCGACGGTTCAGGCGACTGAAGAAGCAATCGTCAACGCGCTCGTGGCCGCCGAGACGATGACGGGAGTGAACGGCCGGACGATTGAGCGGTTGCCTCACAATAGAGTTCGGGAATTGTTGAAAAGATATGCGAGGTAGCACCATGAAGCGCATCGCAGCGGTTGCCATCGCATTCTCGATCGTGCTGGGTCTGTCGGTGAGCCGCCTGAACGCGGAGGAGAAATGGACTGAAGTCAAGAGCACAAACTTCAGGGCATGGTCAAACGCGAGCGATCGTTTTACCCGCGATCTGTTGTGGCAGCTCGAACAGATTCGATTTGCTCTCCAGACGCTGTGGCCCTGGACGCAACTCGATCTGGCGAAGCCGATGCTCGTCGTCGCGGTCAAAGACGAGCAGAGTATGAAGGCGCTGGCGCCACAGTTCTGGGAACAGAAAGGCGGCGTGCGGCCCGGCAGTGTGTGGGTCACCGGGTCCGATCAGCATTACATGGTGATCCGCGTCGACCAGCGCGGTGAGGAAGACAGACTGATTAATCCTTACACGAGCGCCTACTTCTCGTACGTCAATCTGATCCTGATGTCGAGTTTCGGGCGTGACATTCCGCTGTGGTTTGCGCGCGGCCTGGCGGGCGTGCAGAGCAACACGATTGTTCAGGGGAAACAGATTCTACTTGGGCCACCCATCCCCTGGCATATCGAGCGGCTGCAGACGTACGGGAGGCTCAAGTTGAAGGACCTGATCAGTGTCACGCGATCATCGAGGGAGTACACACAAGAGAATGGACTCGAGCGGTTCGATGCCCAGGCGTGGGCGCTTGTGCACTTTCTGATGTTCGGGCAGAACGCCGTCCGGCGGCAGGGTATCAATAAGTTCGCGGAGTTCCTGGACAAAGGAGCGGAGCCAGAGGCCGCATTCCGCGAAGCTTTTGGACGCCCGGAGGATTTGGAAAACGATTTCGCCGCCTATATCAACCGCCGCCTCTACAACTACCAGCAATTCGAGCTGAATAAGGGGATCACGCGCGAACAGTTCAAGTCGCAGCCATTGACGCCGGCTCAATCGGCCGCAGGACGTGCCTCGGTTCACGTCGCGATGGGACGTCCAGTTGAAGCCCGCGCGTTGATCGACGAAGCGCGCAAAACCGATCCGAACTCGCCAGATGCGTACGCGGCGGAGGCGCAGCTATTCCTGCGGGAGAACAAGCGGGACGAGGCGAACGCCGCTTTCGTGAAGGCGGCTAAAGCCGGCGCGACGCACGCGTACGTCTACTATCGTGCCGCGACATCAATGTGGGGACCGACACGCACTGATAATGAGGTGTTGAAGCAGATGGACGAGTATCTGACGCGAGCAACCGAGCTCAATCCGTTCCATGCCGAGTCGTTTGCCGCACTGGCGGAAGTCAGGTCCGCCCTCAAACACACGCCAGAGGAGATTTTTTCGCTGCTTGCGAAGGCTGTGAAGCTGGACCCGGCGGACCCGTGGATTCGACTGACCGCCGCACGCTCGCTTTGGCGAGTCAACAAGCTCGAGGAAGCTCGCAATGTCGCGCGAGTGGCTCTGAATCTCTCCGGCAGTGATGCGCGTGCGAAGGCCGAGGCGGAGCGGTTGCTTGCGACCATTCCGGAGAAGAAATAGACGCAGAGGGTCTACTGTTTGCGAGCGACGCTTCGAATCCACTCAACAACACGCTGCTTGTAGACCATCCATTCGGGATGTCCTTCCCAGTTCTCCATCCCGTGTGGCGCCCCACCGAGTGCGAGGACGTCGTGTTCCACGCGCAGCTCGGTCAATCGACGATCGAATGTCTGCGCTTGCGCCCAGAGCCGTTCGCCAGTGCCGTTGACGAGAAGCATCGGCGGCATGTCCTTGTGCGCGCGATATAGCGGCGAGTAGTTGCGAAGCTCGGCGCGGGACTCGTCGTTGAGTACAGTTCGACGGAACAACCGTACAAGAAGCGATCGCGGCGATGCATCGGTGACCATCGCGTCGAAGTCATAGACGCCGTAGAACGACACGACGCCCGCGAGACTGCGGTCTTCGGTTGCCACGAGTGACACCATCTGCCCACTGGCTGATTCGCCGAGCAGAAAGATCTTGTTTGGATCGACGCCGAATCGCTTGTGCTGGGCGCGGACGAAACGGATGGCCTCGCGAAGATCGTCGAGCTGATTCAGGTGCGTGAACGCGGGAGTGACGCGGTAGTCGATTGAAAACCAGGCAAAGCCCGCACGCGCGAGCGGTTCGAGCATGGGCGTGATGTATGTGACCTTGTCGCCCGCCTCCCATCCGCCGCCGTGCGCGACAATCACCGCGGGAACGGACGCACTTGTACGAGGGATGTATGCGTCCAGTCCAAGTGCTGGCGACGAACGGTAAGGAATGTTCTTCTCGATCACGCCGGTCAGGGGTCGGTGTGGCAATTGAGGCGGGTTCCCGATTTTCCCGAGCCACCGGGCCATCGTCTCCTTGTAGTGCCACTGGTTCGGCCACCAGTTTTCGCTGCGATGACTCGCGCCAGAGACGTTGACCACCTCGCACCGACCACCAGCAGTCACCACACGTTCGCAATAGTTCTGCGCCTGTGCAATGGGCGATTCGGTGTCGGCGCCGCCATGCACGACGAGAACCGGTAGAGGGACCGCGGCAGGTGGTGAGACGACTTTCTGTTCGTAAAAGCCACCGATGAGCACGGCGCCGATGACGCCCGGCAAGTGCTCGTCGGCGGCCAGCGCCGCCAACTGCGCTCCAGAGTCTTCACCCAACAGAACCAGCTGGTTTGCGTCGATACCGAATTCTGTCGAACGACACCTGATGAATGACAGCGCCGCGCGGATATCCGCGAGTGAGTCCTGGTAGCGCTCGAGCCCACCGAGACGATAGTCGACGGAGAACCAGTTGTAGCCGGCGGAAGTCAGAAACTCGAGAATCTGCCCGACGTGCGCGATTCGGCTCCCTGAGGTCCAGCCACCCCCATGAATGACGAGGACCGAAGGAGGGCGAGCTGATCCCTGCTGCACGTAGGCATCGAGCGCGAGCGTGCCGGAATACGGAACGTCCCCCTTGACGCCAGCAACGATGTAGTTGCCTGCAGGATTGCGAACCTGGAGCGGCGGACAGGATTGTGCAGCTGCCGGCGCGGCTGGCGTGAGCGCAGCCAGAAGCCAGCAGACGACAAAGACCCTCAGTTCATTTTTCCTTGTCAAACCGAGCCTGCTCCTGCTGCAACTGGTCGCGTGAGAGTTGCGCGTCGCGGATCAGGATTCTGTAGCGGAACGTGGCCGATTTGCCAGGCTCGAGTGTCAGGACTCTTTCAGGCTGTTTCGGGTCGTACGCGTGTCGACCGATCGGGTTGGCGGCGAACAGGCCATAGCCGCGTGCGTGCCAGTAGGTCGGATAGTTCGCGCTGGATGGATGATTGAGGATGCCGATGGTCACCGGCTTCCCGTCTACCGTCCCGGTCAGACCCATCCATGCACCGGTCGTCCCCCACACGTCGTCGCCCGTCTTGCCGTCGCTGCCGATGTAGCGGCCGGTGACGCCGACGTTGTCGTCAGCCTTCGGGGCTCCACGTTTGCCGTCTGCGTCAACGAAGGGATCTTGCTGCTTCACCGGGGAATCGAGCGAGCGCGCGACCCGAATGCCGAATGCCCCTTCCTTCGTGTCGTTGAACGAGATCGCCTTGTCCGCCGCGCTCCACGTTGACGTGCGATCGATTGTTCGAACGCCAGGGCCGCCGGCAAAGATGTATCGCGTCTGCTCGCGAAGAAGCACCGTTCCATCCGGAATGACCCAATCGGCGTTAATCGATAGTTCTCCGGATTTGTCGCCGCCCGCGGCGCGCGTGATTGCCTTGTGCACGATGACACCGGTCTTCGGTTTGAGATTCGGCGGTGTCTCGCTGGAGTTCCCCCAGAAGTCGTAACCGTTCACGTCGCCGTAGTTGAACCAGTGCCCGATATGGTGCGGATGGTCGGCGCGCTCGCCCGGGCGCGGCTCGAGCGGATAGCCGCGAGTCACGACCACACCGGCAGCGCTGCGAATCGGATACAGCACCGGCTTTTCGAGCGATTTGGGATAGATGTAGGACGTGAATGGTTGGCCGTCGATCGAGATGTCCACTCGCTGATTGGTCGCGCGGTTGACAATTTCCACGCGCCCGCTCTCGGGTCTCGCAATCCTCGACGCGAAGCCGACCGACGTCGCCGCCGCCAACAGGACGCACACGAAGAGTTGCCGTGACATGTGCGTATCATGCGCGGAGGACGCAGCAGGCACAAGCGAAAAGGGAAGCGCCCGCGGCCCGAGCGAACAAGCAGTAGTCTAGCGGCGTCCGAAGTGAAGCGCGATGCCGGCGCGAACCCAGCCGCCGCTCAGGTCGGTCTTCCGATTGCTGGCGAAATCGCCCACGGCGGAGACGCTCGGAAAGACGTCGCGAGGCTCATCGATTTCGAAATCGTTGACGCTCGCGGCCGTCGTACGCATCGGCAGAAAACGCCAGCCGGCGTCCATGTACCAGAAACGGCCTTCGGTGCCGATCGATGTCGACACCATCGTCCCTCGCACCCGACTGGTCGCGGTGCTGCCGGGTGTACTCATTGACGTATGCCCGTTGGCTGTGCCGGCTCCAACCTGCAAGTGCACGCGCGAGCCGTCGCGCGGATAGACATCGACCAGGCCTTGTAGCGTCTGCACGACCGCTTCATTGCGAAAGCTAAACGTGCCGCTCATTGTCGGAATGCCGAAGCCGCGAATTTGGTCGTTGACGGTAAACGATCGGGTATCGCGCAGCATCTCGAACACGCCGCCGAGAGCGACACGGTCGGACACATGTATGAGCGTCGTCGCGCCCCACGTCATGCAGATGCAGGACTTTTCGCTTGGCGACAGCCCGCGCGCGGAGGCCATGTCGGCGAGCGCACTCATGCCGTCTCGCCAATCACTCATCATGTTCAGGCTCGGTCCAGCGTGCAGTCGCACCGTCACGCGCGGAGTGTCAGCGAGCATTGGAACAGCGGCCGGCTCCGGCAGTACGTCCTGTGCGATGGCGGTTTCTGCCAGCACGGTCGTGAAAAGACCGAACACAATCAAGGCTCGGATCGGCAGTGGCTTGCACATCGCGCTGCAGTCGAGGCAAATGACGTACCTCATGAGAAGGCTGGCCTGAGGAGCCGGCGTCATCCCACGACTGACCGGATTTGCAATCGAACCGACGATCTTGAGGGTCTCCCCGAAAAACAGCCGATCAGGCGAACGTGGTACCTCTCGGGGTGGCCGCCTGAGCTGTTTGCCAGCGTGCCCGCCGACTTTCGGCGGCGTTACCCGCTGAGGCAGACCGGTACGCTTTCTGCCACTTCGAATCGAAGGAGGCAAATATGCGACCTCGAGCATTCATCACCGCGCTCGCGATTGCGTTACCGCTGATTGCAGCGTCGGCTCGCGCTCAAGACGACGATCAGCAGCGGAACTCGCAATCACGAGAGACGATGCGGTTTCAGGGAATGGATCGAAATCGGGATGGCGTCATCACCAGACGTGAATGGCGTGGAAGCGACAACTCGTTCCGGACGCATGACTGGAACTCCGATGGCGTGTTGTCCGGCAATGAAGTTCGGGTCGGCGCGGCGAGACCGATGAACCGGAACGACGACTACACACCGTCACGCAGTCCGGCTTTTTATGACTGGACCCAGGCCGGCTTCGCGCGACTCGATCGGGATAGCGATGGACAGATCAGTGCGAACGAGTGGCGCTACGACTACGAGACATTCCGGCGCGTCGATCAAAACGATGACAACATGCTGTCGCGCAGAGAATTCCTGAATGCGGATACGGACATGGATCGAGAGGATCGGTTCGACTATCTCGATGCCAACAATGATGGACGCATCGAACGATCGGAATGGCACAGCAGTAATGATGCGTTCCGGTGGCTCGATCGAAATCGCGATGGCGTGCTGAGTCGTACAGAGGTGGTGGGTGAAGGCCAAATCGCTCGGGCGGATCGGTTTGATGCGGTTGATGACAATGGCGACGGACGAATCACGCCGGATGAGTGGCAGTGGTCGCGTCGCAGCTTCAACCAGTACGATCGCAATGGCGACGGAGCGCTGCGCCGCGATGAATTCTCAGCGGCTGACGCTCGCCCTGGTGCTGTCGGTACCAGCGGCTCGAACGCGATCAATGTCGTGGTTCCGTCGACTCAGCGGTGGTTCGACACCGGCATAGATGTCCGGGCCGGCGAGGTCATCGACTATCGCGCGACCGGAACGATACGAATGTCGACCACCGATAACAACGACAATGCGAGCCCCGCGGGAGCCTTGAGCGGCAGGCGCGCTGACAACGCCCCGTTCAGCGACAGGCCTGCAGGTGCGTTGATCGCTCGGGTCGGCACCGGCACGCCGCTGTTCCTCGGTGACCGTGGCCAGATCAGCATCGCCAATACGGGCCGCCTGTTCTTGAGCGTCAACGACGACTATCTCCAGGACAACAGCGGCGACTACCGCGTGACGATCACGGTTCGGCGGTAAAAAAGGGAAAAGGCAAAGGAAAAGGCAAAAGGTAAACGATTGCGTGAGCGGTGAATTCCGTTAGGATGAAGCCGCTCACGCGTCATGCCGCGCTACAACTTTGCCAGCAGTTCGTATGAGCGCAATCGTGCCTGGTGGTCGTAGATGTGCGAGACGACGATCAGTTCGTCGGCCTGGGTGCGTTCGAGGAAGTCGGTGAGATCGGCGCGCACGGTATCGGGTGATCCGACCATCGACACCGACTGCACATCCTCGAGCCGAATTCCTCTGAATGGCACGACCTCCTTTTCAAATTCCTTGTTCGGAGGCGGCAGCGTCGTCGGCATCCCGCGGCGCAGATTCGCAAACGCCTGACGGCCGGAGGTGGCGAGAAACTTTGCCTCATCGTCGGTGTCGGCCGCCACGACATTGACGCCCAGCATCACTCGCGGTTTGTCGGTCATCCCTGACGGCTGAAAGCGGTCGCGGTAGATCGCGATCGCCGGCATCAGCTGCGCGGCGGCAAAGTGCGACGCAAACGCGAACGGCAATCCCATCATTGCCGCGACCTGCGCGCCAAAGAGACTCGATCCCAGAATCCAGATCGGAATGTTCAGGCCGTTGCCCGGAACCGCCCGAACGAGCTGACCGTCCTCCGGATGGAAGTACGAGAGCAGCTCGAGTAGGTCATGTGGAAATGCATCCGGATCGCTGTGCAATGTGCGTCGCAAGGCACGCGCGGTCGCATGATCGCCGCCCGGGGCGCGTCCCAGCCCAAGATCGATCCGGCCTGGAAACAACGATTCGAGGGTGCCGAATTGTTCGGCGACCACCAGGGGCGCGTGGTTCGGCAGCATGATGCCGCCGGCGCCGACACGAATCGTTTTCGTTCCGCCCGCGATGTGCGCCATCACGATGCTGGTGGCGGCGCTGGCGATGCCGGGCATGTTGTGGTGTTCGGCAATCCAGTAGCGCTTGTACCCCCAGCGTTCTACGTGCTGCGCCAGATCGAGCGAATGGCGAAACGAGACCGCCGCCGTGCTGCCGTCAGTGATAGGTGAAAGATCGAGAACAGACCGCGGAACCATCATCGCCTTTGACCATTGTCAAGGGACAAGGGAAAAGGGAGAAGGGAAAAGGCAAAAGGAGCAAAGGTGAGGTTGGACCCGTGCTGACTGTGGGACTCAGTCAGCACGGCATCGCAACCTGTTTGTCAGGACCGCTACGATCGTTTCGTCGCGTCTGCCGCGCGCGAGGCGGCGTCCTTCACCTGCTCGGCCGCCGACTCGACGCGCTCCGCCGCATGACCCGCCATCTCCTTCGCGCGGTCGACGACGGTGTCGCGGGCATCTCCCATCCACTCATTTTCAACTTCCGTCTCCGGCAGCGTCATGCCGATGGCTGCGCCGACGATCGTTGCCGCGGCGCCGAGCGCGAGCGGATTGTCACGGAGCACGCGGTTAAAGCTGTTTTTCGCCCGCCGCGAAGTTCTTCTCGCCGTCGAACGCACGTTGTCGGCGTACTCGCCGACGCTCGACCCACGTTCATCCGACCTGTCGTAGTACGCAACCTCGTCGCCGTACTCGCCTGAGCTATACGTCATGCGTGTCGGTGCCGTCCGCGTCCTCCAGTCGCTCTCGAGTCCGGACGCGTTTCGCGACCTGTAATCGTCGCCATACGCATATCGTCCGGTCCGGTACTGGCCCGAATCACGACCCTTCATCCACAACCAGGCCGCGCCGATACCAATCATTGCCACCGGCCACGGATTTTCCCGCACCGCATCGACGAAACTGTTGTGCACGACGCGATCGGCCGCATCTCCTGCTGTATTGGCCATCTGTCTCACCTTCTCAGTCGTTGCGCTCTTGACGCGTTCGGTCGCGTTGGCGACCACCGTCGAGGGCCTCAATCGATCCTGAATTGCCTCGATCGTTTCACTCATCTCGCCACGCGTCTGCGCGATCTCTTCGCGGATCTCGCGCGCACGTGCGTCCGCTTCCTGCGGAAGCGTCGGATCGGCAGTCTCCTGCTCGGTCGCGGCAGTCGAACCCGCCGTCGTCGATGTCGTCTTTCTCTTGCGTCCTACGCGCCCTGTCGCGTCGTCCATTTGGCGTCCTCCTTAAGGCTCTGAACCGTGTGCACGGGTACGACGCGAGTCGCGCGTAGTCGACTCACGCCCATTTGGATGAGGATGGAACCGACCACCCCGACCGCGATCGCGACAATTCCTGCCGCCAGCCATGCCGCGATGCCGAGCTCAGTGAGCCCAATCACCACCGCCGCGAGCAGCACGAGCAGCGCTGCATGCGCCAGCGCGCCGCCGGCGGCAACGACCGCGACGTGCGTGCCCGCGGTGCGCGCTTTCGCAGTGATTTCCGTTGTTGCAAGCTCCACCTCTTTGCGCACGAGCACACTTGTCTCGCGCGAGAGCTCGGAGAGGAGCTCACCAAGCGATCGTTCATCTTTCGGAGCCATACGTGGCGCCCCCTGCGCCGGTCGATGGTGTGCTGTAGCCCGTTCTGTAGCCGGTGGACGATCTCGCGTACGAGTTTCGTCCAGCGTCGGCGTCGCGGCGGTCGCGCGAGCTCTTGAGGAAGCGCGCTCCGAGCAACCCGATCGCGAATGCGGAGCCGATGAACACCGCCGGCTGGCGCCGCGCAAACTGCTGCGCATCGCGCATGAGCTCGCCGATATCCTTGTCACGGAGCCGTGTCGAAAACTGTTCGAGCTGATTTGCCGCCTGGTCGATGTAGTTCGCGATAGTGTCGTGCTGCTGCGTGCGCAACTGCTGTGACGTCTGGCGGACCGCCTGTGCGACCGTCCCGATGCCGTCGGTTGCGCGATTCTTCTGCGTGCTGAGTTGGGACGTTGCGCCTTGCCGCACTTTGTCCATCAGCCCGGTGCCGTCAGTCGAGCTGTGTTGTTCGTTCATTAAGTCACCCCCGTTAGTCGTCGAGTTGATCGGAACGGGAGTGATGCTTGGAAGGTTTATGCCAATGACACGAGGTCTTCCGCCTACAGGCGGAAGCCACAAGAGGTCGCGGGTGTGAGGGAGTTCAGCGTTATTGTGGGCGCAGACGATGGCGCGCGATGTTGCCGGCGGCGCGGGCGCGTTCAGTGTTCACCGCGCCTTTGAACTGGGCACCTTCTTCGAGTGCGAAGTGCTTGGCGATGACGTTCGCCTCGACCGTGGCGGTGGGACCGATGTCGACACTGTCGGCTGTGATGTGGCCTTCGAGGTAGCCATCGACGGTAACCGTACGGGCAGTCACGGCGGCATGAACACGCGATCCGGCAGCCGCAACGAGATTGTGTCCTTTGACGTCGATGGTGCCCTCGAAAAGCCCGTCGATCATCACGTCTTCACTTGCGATCAGTTCTCCCTTGATGACCAGTGCCGTTCCGCTGCGCATGGATCTACTTTCACTCATCCTTATCAATTGGGCAAGCTGAACGAGGGCCTCCCTGATATTTCTGATTGTTGATTGCTGGTTGCTGATTGAAAACCGAGGCGGGGAATCACTTGAAGGCTCTCGCGGGGTTCTGTCGCGCTTGTGAGTGGGGCCGCGCGCCCGGATGAAAACCCGAAAGCCGCGCGGTCGGCGTGCGGCAGAACCCCGTGACGCCGTTTTTAGCCCGGTGGCGTATCCATGGAGCCTCCTTGAGAGAAGGCGATCGCGGAGAGGATGGACCTCTCGTGTGTTCGTGTCAAGCGAGATCTGGAAGGACGAGATGAAAAGAAAGTAGGTTGTTTCCCCTACCACCACCGCTGCGACCACACGGTGGAGAAGGCCACCGCGTGCTGCCACGACGGACGACTGAAGGAAGTCGAGCCCTGATAGGCCGCGCGGAACGTGATCGTCCGATTCAAACGATATCCCAGTGTCGCTTCCGCGCTCTTCGCAATCCGCCGTCCGGCGGTTGCGCCGACGAGGACAGGCGTCGAGGCTCGGACGGTTCGCCCTGCGACAAACCAGCGCGGAGAAAGGGTGCGCACAGCCATCAGATTGAAGCCGCGTGACACTGCCGGCGCGATCATCGTCTCGAAACGATCGACCACGAGTTCGCCGGTGATGCGCGTGTAGCCGACCGCATACTCACCCTCGACGTTGTAGACCGTCGCTGATGCATCCGGCAGGGCGGTGCCTTTCGCCACGACTCCGTTGGTCGCGAATTGTGCGCCGTAGCTGCCGTCGGGGATCACCATCGTCCGCTGAGACAGCATGTCGAGACGATACCGACCCGCCGCGAAGGCGCCACCAAATCGCAAACCCGCCACGGGCGTTATGCCACCCCCGACGACAAACTGCGTCGCGCTCGGACCTTTGGAGGTGCTGAAGACATTTCGCGCCCGCGTCGGTGTGGCGTCTGTGACGCCGCCGCGAACGTCCCAATGCAGTCCTGACGCGCTGACGATGGCGCCCAGCGGGTAGCCGCCAGAGATCAACGTGACGCGATCGAAATTGCCATCGAAGGCTGGCAGCGGCACGAAGTAATAGAACGGCGCGCTGATTGTCGGATTCACATCGGGCCTGAGCTCGAGGGTCGACATTCCAATCGGCGAGGAGATAATCCCGGCATCCAGTCGAACAGGAATGTGCGTCGACGTCGAGTAGCGCACTTGCAGTTGATACATCTCGGCGGCCCAATCGCCGCCCGGCATGCGTCGTGCCCACGGACGAACGACCACATCCCATCCGCGTCCCACTCCGATCGTGCTGGTCTGGTCGAAGATGAGGAACGGATCGCCGTCATCTGCCGACGACACTGAAGCAGACGCGACCGCTTCGATCGCAACATGCCCAGTCGGATCCTGCGCGTGCACCTGAGTCACGCATGCCAGCACGTGAAGCGCAGCGGCTCCGCCAATCGCCGCTCGACGCAGCATTTCGACTCTCATGCGCGAAAAGCCCTGACCGCAACCGGAACGGCGAACGGCCTCGGTGCGCTGCCGGCCACGGTCGTGGAACGGTCGATGTCGGGAAGTGCCTTGGCCAGTGCGTGAACAACCTCCGCGTCGAACTGCGCACCCGCACACCGCCACAGCTCGCGCAGCCCCTCGGACGCGGCCCGTGCGGGACGGTAAGCGCGGGCGCTGGTGATCGCGTCAAATGCATCGGCAACGTGGACAATGCTCGCCACCAGGGGGATTTCGGTGCCGCGAAGGCCGTGCGGATAGCCCTTTCCATCCGGACGCTCATGGTGCAATTCGACGATTGGAATGTGCGGCTCGAGGAACGGCACGCTGCGCAGAATCCGGGCGCCGACCACAGGATGCTGCTTGATGATCTCGTATTCCTCGCCGCTCAGCGGCCCGGGCTTCATCAAGACCTGATCGCTGATGCCGATCTTTCCGATGTCGTGAAGCAGCGCACCAAGGCGAAGAACCTCCAGCTGCGCATCGTCGAGCCACAGACACCGGCCGATTGCAAGTGACAAGGCGCTCACGCGCTCCGAGTGACCGGCGGTATACGGATCGCGAGCGTCAAGGGCGAGCGCCAGCGCACGGATAGTGCCCAGATACGCGCTGAGCCGTTCTTCTTCCGCCGCCTTGACTGACTGGATCATCGTGTTGAACGTGATCGTCAGGGCATCGACTTCGAGCACATCACCGCCGGGTGTCAGCGGGTTCTCGAAGTTCTTGGTCTCCGTCATGCTGCTGAGCGATGCCGACAGTGTGTCGATCGGCCGCGCAATCGTGCGCGAGAGCCAGATGCTCGCAAGCGCAGCCAGCGTGAATGCGCCAAGCGCGATCCACCCCATCGTCCGCAGCGCTTTGGCAATGAACGGGCGTGCCGACGCGTCGATCGACTCGAGCACATAGACCTGCGCGCCGCTCGGATGGCCGATCAATGCCGGTGCCGGTGCAGGGATGTTCAGCAGCCGCCGCACCGCGTACTCTGAGCCCGCGAGTGTGATAAACCGCGGGTCCTGCGCCGCCATCGCCTGGACGACTTCGGGTTTAAGTCCCATCAGTGAGTCCGAGGGCAGCGTCGAGGCGACGACATGGTTGTCGGAGAGGATCAGCGTAGGCGCGCCCGACAACTCGGAGATTTCCGTTGCATAACGCTGATCCAGCGCGCTCGCCAGACTAAGCGTTCCGAGTGGGGTGCCTTGCAGGACGACAGGAACGGACGCCAGTCGGAAGATGCCGGATGGTGTCGTGACAAACGTCGCGTCAGTGTCCTGGCGAGGGGCATTGACACGCGCAAACGCGGGCCATTCGTCGGCGCGTCTGCCGGCGATGGCCAGAACCTCGCCGGACGCGCTGCGGACTTCGAGCACGTCAGGTTGAATCCGCGCCGCAAGTTTGTCGAGCTCTCGTGCCACTGTTGCCAGCAGATCCTGACGGCCGGCAGCATTCGTTGTGCGAAGCTCGGTGTGATAGGTGTCGACGGCGGCTTTCAGCGTGGAATTCTCCGCCAGTGTCGTCACCTGCGCGCGCAGTTCCTGCGCTCGACGCTCCTCGATCTCCGCGAGCAGCCGCTGACCCGTTTCGAGCCTCTCGACAACGCCGGCCCGAACGCTTGTCTGAGCGTTGATGGTCACGACGAGTAGAACGGCTGAAAGAACGAACGCGACTGTTGCTAGCGTCGCCACGAGAGTGCGGATCACGAACCGTGGCGGAGTGCGGTGTGACATTGACTACTTTTCGACCACCGGCAGCGAAAACTCGACTCTTGCATCCTCGCCGCCGACGACCCTGATCGGCGTGGTTGTCTCGCCAATCCGCTCGTGCCACGCGCTCAATTGATAGGTGCCGGGCGGCACCGCATCGATCACGAATGCACCGCTCGTGGCCGGGGTGGCATACAGCCGATGATCAAAGACCATGATCGTGGCGGCCATCTCCGAGTGGATGTGACAGTAGACCTTGACGACGCCTGCACGCGAGAAAACGCGCTCGCGTTTTTCACCCTTTCGGAAGCGTCCGAGGTCGAACGTCAGCGCGCGTGACAGCGAAAACACATTGTGGAAGTACGGATCGAAATTCGGGAATTCGACGCTCGAACCTCGCGGGATCGCGATCACCCGCGGCACAAACGACTCGTCGCGTTGACTGATCGATGCGCGCGTGGGCGCGACCTCCTGCTCGGTGGGTGCGTCCTTGACGAAGACGACGACGTTTTCGATCTCGGAGGCGTCAGGCGTTTTCGGATTCACGCGGCGCGAGGGATACGCACCGGAGCGCAGTGGCGTGCCAGCGAGTGCAACGAGATGAACGACCCCGCTGATTCGGCCCGATACCCGGGCAGCGCGCACGTCTGGTATGTGCACCACGGCGAGCGCGCCGGCGACGAGCAGCGGCGTCACCAACCGCTGAAATGGCACACGGCTGAACATATTTGTAATCTTTTCCGGCGTCTCCGGCTGATCTGGGCGGCTCAGTGCTCATTGCGTGCCAATGGCAGACAGGGAAAATGGAAAAGGGAGAAGGGAAAAGGAAAGGCAAAAGGCTGCCGTTCTGAACCATAATTTACGGGCGAAGGAGTGCGGATGATAAATGGTCGGCGGCTGCTCGTGGCGGCCGCGCTGTTGATGGCAATAGGTAGCAGCAACGCGAGTGCTCAAACGGTAATGGTCCGGCACGTGCCGGTGGGTGAAACCGTTGAAGTTTTCTTGAATGCGACGAAGGTGGCCAACGCGGTCGTCGACGCGAGCGGCGATACCATCCTGCCGCTGAATCTTCGTGAGAACAACGCAGGCAAAATCGAAGTCGACGCGAACGTCTTCATCGACGTCTGCGACAAGATCCGCAAGGTCATCGTCGTCGAACGCGGGCAGCCGGCGGCGACGCAGGAGCCGGGATGCGACCGGCGCGAGATCTCGGGACTGTACCTGGTTACTCGCGACCACACGCTCGTGGTCGATCTCGGCGGCGCAAATCCCACGATGATGCTGATCAAAGGATCGTACGATCCCAATCGGCCGAGGAGCTGGACCGCTTCGCCGACGGGGCTCGTGCTGTTCGGCGGGGCTGGCCGCGCCGACGTCCGCGACGCGGTGCTCATTTCGTGCGGCAACGCGCCCACCTGCAGCGGCCACGACGCCGGATTCAGTTATACCGCCGGGTTCGATCTCTGGATCAAACCGTGGGTCGCCGGAACCGCCAGTTACTTCCGGCCGCCAAAAATCACCGCGCAGGGCAGCGGCAGCAATTATTCGTTCGACAGCACACTTGAACCGAATGTCCTGATTCTCGGGGGCCGGGTCGGCATCCCGATCGGACCAGTCAGAATTTCAGGCTTGATTGGATCCGCGTTTCAGGATTCGACGCTCACCACGCATGAAACGATCAACGGCGCGTCGCAGAATTTTGTCGTCGAGACGCGCGGCTGGGGATGGATGTGGGGACCCGGCCTGGAAGTCTGGGTGAAGTCCTGGCTCGCCATCTACGGCGAGGCCGGCCTGGGCACGCTCAAGGGCACGCCGACCACTGGTGGCGAGGTCCTGTTCGACGATCGCCTGCGCCACATCACAGTCGGTGGGCGCGTCCACATCGGAAAGAGATGAACGGAATCACTGCGTCGCGGACGCCTGGACATCGACGAGCTCGATGTCGAACACCAGCGTTGCGTCGGGCGGGATAGGACCATACCGAACGGGTCCATACGCCAGGGACGGTGGGACCACGAGGCGTCGAAGGCCGCCGACCTTCATGCCCGCAACTCCCTGATCCCAACCCTGGATGACCTGACCGAAGCCCAGAGTGAAGGCGAACGGATCGCTGCCAACGGAGCTGTCGAACTGGATCCCTTTGCCATCGAGCCTGGCTGCGTCGTACAGCCAGCCCGTGTAATTCACCGTCACCACCGCCCCCGCGGTCGCTTCAATTCCACTACCGACGCGCACGTCAGTCTGTTTGTACGGCGCCGTCGACGGCGTGGTTGGTGAGTCGCCGCAGCCTGCCGCCATCGTCGCGAGCATGACGCCCGCGAGCACGAGTGTGATCCGTCGAAAAGTCATATAGGAATAGAAATGATAGCTCCAGATCACGTCAAATCGCGCGAACCGCGATCCTCGCCCGGCGCGTCCACGATTTGCTTCAACTCGCCGTAATCGAGCCATACGAGATCGCACGCGACGCAGCGATCCATGACGACATTGCCGGGGCCGTAGTACCAATCGGTCATCATGCGGTTTCCGCACTTCGGACAATTCATGCGGCGGCGCAACTCCGCGATGTCGGTCGGAGTCGGCGGCACCGACTGATTCTGGGCCCACGCCCGCCGACGGCGCACCAGTTCTGCGAAATCTCGCCGCGACAGGAGCAGCCCCCGGCACTTCGCACAATACTCAACCTGGTAGTCGTCGAGCATGCCCCGGACGAACGGCGCGTTGCAGTTCGAACAAAGGACTTCCGACTCTCCTGGCCCGAGGAGCCGGATGCCGTCGCGACTGACCGCTTCCGGAAAGGAGGTCGTGCCGCAATGCGCGCAGACGTAATACCCCCGCGCATTGAGTGCCATCGCGGCGCCGCAGTTCACGCAATTCACACAAGGATCTTCGCATGAATTGTCCTTCCGTCTAAAGGCGGAAGCGACAAGATCTCTCAGGCGAACCTCTGATCATCTGCCGACGGCCCGTAGACCGCCGGAACTGGCACGTCATTCAAACGCAGATACACCGTCAACTGACCGCGGTGATGGGCGAGATGGTTAATCGCGTCGCGCATCATGATGTGCCGCGGCTGTTCGACGACAGTCTTGCCCGATACGAGCAGCCGCCATGGCTTCATCAGGTGATTGTCATCGGTTTTCCGCAGCGCTGCTCGCGCCGCCGCGACTCCATCGTCGGCGGTTTTCACGAGCTCCGATGCGCTTTTGAAATTTGTTTGAAACGATCCTGACGAGCCGCCGGGCGGGTTCAGGTCGAATTCATTCTTATCGATCATCATCGCGAGCCACGACGGCATGCCCGCGATCAGGGCCGCGAGTCTGCCGAGCGGCATCGATTTCTTGTGTGGCTGCCAGTCGTTGCGTCCCTCGGGCACGCGTTCGAGCACACGGCGGGTCAGCGGCCCTTCGCGGTCCAGTTCGCCGAGAAACAATTCGATCAATGTCATCGATCCTTCTCCCCTCTACGGCCGATGGTCGGCCTTCATCTTGGCCATCTGCGCGCCGAGGGCCTGGAGCTCTTCGCGGCTGAAGATTCCGCGCGCTTTGCGGAACATCTCACCTTCTTCTTCCTGAATGTGATGCTCGAGGCTCTCTTTCAACACCTTGAACTTCGCGCCCCATCGTTCATCGTCGGCGGTGAGGGTGTGAAGCTCTCGCGTCAGCACGTCGGCCACATGGTGCTCCTGGTAACCCTCGAGCACGATGTCACGGGTCTCGGGATGCGCTTTCAACGCGGGGTAGAGGATCCGTTCCTCAACCAGTTCGTGCAGGTTCAACGCAGTCGTCAAGGTGTTGAGCAGTTCCGTTCGACCCTTGATCGCGCGCTCGGTCGTCTCTTCCCCTTGTTTCAGCCATTGCTCAAAACGGCGGTGGTCAGTTTCGAGGAGCGTAATTGCATCCTGATCGCTGGACGACCATGGAAGACGCTTCGTGACGGCAGCGACGGCGCCCGCAAGAGCGCCTCGGACGGTTGTCGTGGCACTCGCCAATCTCGACGGCTTCTTCGCGGTCGTCCGTCGCCTGGATCGCGAGGCAGCAGCCCGCGCAGCGGTCTTTCGCTTCGAAGCTTTCGTCTTGGGAGTGGCGCGTCTCCTGGATACGCGGGATTTTGCAGATGATTTTCGTCGAGCCGGCCGTTTTGCGGTTCTGGTCGATTTGCGCTTCGCCACGTTTCCCCCGTCAAAAAAGCGAGCGGCAAACGGCGCCGCTCGCAACAGGTCATAGTGGCACAGAAAACGTGTTAACGGCGAACGTCAGTCGTGCGCCCCGCACCCGCGCCAACCGCGTGCTGGCCTTCGGCAAACTCCTCGATCATCTTCTTGTTGAATGCCGGAATATCGTCGGGCTTTCTCGAGGTCACAAGCCCGTTATCGACAACGCACTCAGCGTCAACCCACTGAGCTCCCGCGTTCCGCAGGTCGTTTGCGAGAGACGGCCAGGACGTCATCCGTCGTCCCCTTACCGCCCCCGCCTCGATGAGCGTCCACGGCGCGTGGCAAATTGCCGCGATGGGCTTCCCTGCCTCGACGAAGGACTTCACGAAGCGCACGGCTAACGGGTTGATCCGGAGCTTGTCCGGACTCATCACGCCACCGGGGAGCAGCAATGCGTCGTATTCATCCGCATCCGCACTGTCCAACTGACGATCGACGGAAACGCCTTGCCCCCAATCGTCGTGCTGCCAACCCGTAACTCGGAAATTCTGCGGCGACACGATATCCACTTTCGCGCCCGCTGCTTCGAGCGCGTTTTTGGGTTCCAGCAATTCGCTCTGCTCGAATCCGTTCTCGACAAGTGCCGCGATGCGCTTATTGCGCAGTTGATCTGCCATTACGAACACCTCCTTTGGTTGTTCGTTAAAGGTGCAAGCGAGAGTCCATCAATTGGTGAATTGCGAATTGGTGAATGCGCCGCCCGAAGTGGACAGCTCGGCAGCAGATCCGCGCGAAATACTAGGAAACCAATGGATATCGAGTGGTGCCCTGTTTGCACAGTGTGGCGGGCATGACTCGCCATACTCTACGCCATCATCGAATTCTGCTCACGGTCTCGGCGCTTCTCGTCAGCGCGTCGCTTACGGCCCAGACGCGCATCGAGCCGCGTCGAAACAGCTTCTCGCCGGGGCAGGATGTTCAGCTCGGACGAGAGGCGGCTGCGCAGGTGCGACAGCAACTTCCGATGTTGAACGATCGAGCGACTGAGAACCTGGTCGAGCGGATTGGCGCCCGGCTGGTCGCTGCGGTCCCGCCGCGCTTCCGGCAGCCCGCGTTCCGATATTCGTTCGATGTAGTCAACCAGCGTGGGATCAATGCCTTCGCATTGCCGGGTGGTCCGATGTTCCTCAATCGAGGCATGCTGCAGGCGGCCCGGACCGACGATGAGGTCGCGGGCGTGATGGCGCACGAACTGAGTCACGTCGTGCTCCGGCATGGAACCTTGCAGGCAGCCAAGGCGCAAAAATTTCAGCTCGGCGCGATCGCGGGCCAGGTGCTGGGGTCGATCGTTGGCGGACGAACCGGGCAGGTCATTGCTCAGGGATCCCAATTCGGTCTCGGCACATATTTTCTGAAGTACAGCCGCGAGTACGAACGCGAAGCGGATCTGCTCGGGGCGCAAATCATGGCCCGGGCTGGATACGATCCGCGACAGATGGCAAATATGTTCCGAACGATTCAGCGCCAGGGGGGCGGCAACGGTCCGGAGTGGCTGAGCGACCATCCCGACCCGGGCAACCGCTACACGGCCATCAATCGAGAAGCGGCGTCGCTTCGCGTTAACGGCTCTGCGGATACAGGTCCCGCGTTTGAAACCGTCCGCACCCGCCTCGCACAGATGCCGCCGGCACCGGCGACCAGGCGGGGAAATTAATCGCTCGGGATCCGTTTTCCGGTATCCGTGGTCCGAGTTGATCCAAATCGGAGATCAAGCCGGACCGGACTCCGGACACCGGATCGCGGACCCCGGAATGCGCAGCATGAGACGCGTTAGAATTTCGCCTCATGCGCAACACCACACTGCTCGCTTCTGCCTTTCTCGTCGCCACCGCTTACGCTGGCGTCGCCGCCCAGACAGCGGGCGAACGCTCCAGCGGGAACCAGTCTGCTCCCGTTCAGACGATCGACGCCCGCACCACCGGCTTCCAAAAGCTCGATGGCTACATGCCGCTCTATTGGGATCAGAAGACCGGGTCTCTCTGGATGGAGATCGGCAAGTTCGACAGCGAAATGCTTTACTCGACGGGCCTCACCGCCGGACTCGGTTCGAACGACCTCGGTTTGGATCGCGGACAGTCGGGTCAAGGGCGCGTCGTCAAGTTTCAGCGCGTCGGACCGCGCGTGCTGATGGTGCAGCCGAACTACGCGTTCCGCGCCAACACGACGAACCCTGATGAGCGTCGTGCAGTCGAGGACGCCTTCGCCAAATCAATTCTCTGGGGCTTTGCCGTTGGCGCCGAAACGGATGGTCGCGTCCTCGTGGATGCGACCGAATTCTTCGTGCGTGACGCGCACAATGTCATGGCGCGCCTCCGTCCGGGAACATTCCGTGTCGATCGGACGCGGAGTGCGATCAACATGCCTGGCACCAAAGCGTTTCCGAAGAATACGGAAGTCGACGTCATTCTCACCTTTGCCAACGACGGTGCAGGCGGAGGGCGAGGCGGTGGCGGCGGACCGGCGCAAGGCCCGCCCTCGGTTGGCAGTCCGATTCCGGGTGGCGGCGGCTTTGGCGGCGGCCTGTTCTCGGGCACGGTTGCGAGTGTCACGCCAACAGCGGATGCCGTCACGCTTCGCGAGCATCACACGTTTGCCGAGCTTCCAGACGGCAACTACACGCCACGCGCCGCCGATCCGCGCGCCGGGTTCTTTGGGATCCAATATGTCGACTACGCCGCGCCGCTCGGCACGCCGATGGTTCAGTACTTGATCCAGCGGCACAGGCTCGAAAAAGTCGATCCCTCCGCGCGCGTGAGCGATGCGAAGAAGCCGATCGTCTACTACGTCGATCGCGGCACGCCAGAGCCAATTCGCTCGGCCCTTCTCGACGGCGCGCGCTGGTGGGATCAGGCATTCACGGCCGCCGGCTACCGCAACGCGTTCCGCGTCGAGCTGCTGCCCGAAGGGGCGGACCCGATGGACATCCGCTACAACATGATTAATTGGGTGCACCGCTCGACGCGCGGGTGGAGTTCTGGCGCAACGATCTCGGACCCACGTACCGGCGAAATCATCAAGGCGACAGTCACGCTCGGATCGCTGCGCGACCGCCAGGATTACTTGATCGCCGAAGGTCTGCTCGCTCCCTACAAGACGGGCACGGAAACTCCCGCGATCCTTCGCGACACGGCCATAGCCCGCATCCGTCAGCTCGCGGCGCATGAAGTCGGTCACACACTCGGTCTCGGGCACGAGTACTACAACAGCTCCAAGGGGCGAATCTCCGTGATGGACTATCCGCACCCGCTCGAGAAACTCAATCCAGACGGCACCGTCGATTTGTCGAACGCGTACGCGGTTGGCATCGGCGACTGGGACAAGGTTGCGATCGCCTATGGTTATCAGGATTTTCCGAAGGGGACGGACGAGAGCGCTGCGTTGAGAAAGATCGTCGACGACGCGTGGGCGCAGGACTTGCGCTACATGACGAACCAGGACACGGACTCGAGCCCGCGTTCCGATCAGTGGAACAACGGCACCGACATGGCGGCCGAGCTGAATCGGATCATGAAGGTGCGTCGCTCCGCGCTCGATCGCTTTGACGAAACAGTGATCAGGAAAGACCGGCCGATGGCCACGATGGAGGAGGCACTCGTACCGCTCTACATGTACCACCGTTA
>Ga0075428_100000481_pt1 | contig 40186 bp, 30 predicted proteins | sample RhiMetdeltSRZDD2_FD_75291 | JGI IMG/M metagenome (GOLD analysis project Ga0075428, IMG submission 75291) | Populus rhizosphere microbial communities from Tennessee, USA - Rhizosphere MetaG P. deltoides SRZDD2 | ecosystem: Host-associated > Plants > Roots > Rhizosphere > Soil | place: USA... | reverse complement strand
CGCCCATCTGGGTCGCGCGCCGACGGCCAAGCAACAGAGCGCGCTGGAGTGGCTCTATCCCACGTGTGCGGCGCTGGGCTGTTCGCAGGTCGCCCGCCTGCAGCGGGATCACCGCATCGACTGGGCCGACACCAAGGTCACGATGCTCGACTGGCTCGACCTGCTGTGCAGCCACCACCACGACCTCAAGACCCGTAAGAACTGGGCGTTGGTCGAGGGTCGTGGCAAACGGGCCTTCGTATCACCCGACGACGACCGCCATCGGGAGCTCGGTCGTGCCCGGGCCAACGCCCCGCCGCCGGTGGCCGCGCTGTAGGGCCTGACCGGTTACCAGGACGCGCTAATACCTTTCCTTGCGGCCGGAGAGGAAGCGGATCGCAACCGCGATGATCAGGGCGAAGACGGCGATCTTCACGAGGGTGAACACAAGACCGGCGACCCAGCCCAAGACGTTGAGGGCGATGACGGCGACCACGATCACGGCAGCGACGCCGATAGCGGTGTCGATGACGTCCATCGTGCCGTTGGAGCGGCGCATGAGTTTGCTCATGTCGACCACGGTACGACTGTGGCCCGGCAAAAGGCATCAACCCGCGGCAGGGTTCTTCATCCTCCGCGAGGAGGCCTAGACCTCCACACCCAGGAGGGCAGCGGCGCTCGACACGCCCCGGCCCCGCTGAGCGGCGGCGTCGACCGCCTCCAAGGCCTCGGGTGCGTTCAGGTCGGCGTCGAGGGCCCCACGCACGGCATCGAGCGCGCCGTCGCCGGCGCCGGCCGCCCGCCACCGCTCGAGGCGCTCGGCGGCGGCCGGCATCACGGCGTCAGTCCACTCCCAGGGCGTGCGGTAGTGATGCGCCAGGATCGCCAGGCGGATCGCGGCCGGGTCCCACTCGTCCAACAAGTCGCTCACGAACACCAGGTTGCCCAGCGACTTCGACATCTTCTCGCCGTTGAGCCGAACCATCGCCTGGTGCATCCAGTGGCGGACGAACGGCTCACCGGTCGCCGATTCCGACTGGGCGGTCTCGCACTCGTGGTGCGGGAAGATCAGGTCGGCGCCGCCGCCATGAAGGTCGATAGTGGTGCCCAACTCGCGAAGGGCGAGGGCCGAGCACTCGATGTGCCATCCCGGCCGGCCGCTCCCCCAGAGGGACTGCCACGCGGGTTCGTCGGGTTCCGACGGCTGCCAGAGAACGAAGTCCAAGGGGTCGCGCTTGTTGGGGTCGTCGGGCCGCCCGCCGCGCTCGTGGGCGAGCTTCAACATGTCGGGACGGTCCAAGTGACTGAGCCGGCCAAATCCTTCGAAGGAGGCGACGCTGAAGTAGACAGCGCCGCCGGCTTGGTAGGCGTGGCCCGACTCGAGAACCATGCCGATGAAACCGAGGATGTCAGGGATGGCCGATGTCGCCCGCGGCTCGCTCCAGCACGGCAACACGTTGAGGGCGCGCAGGCTCTTGTCGATCCGCGCCATCTCTTCGGCGGCCAGGTCGAGGTAGTTGACGCCCAGTTCGCGCGCCCGCCCGAGGATGCTGTCGTCGACGTCGGTCACATTGCGCACGCACTGCGTGATGTGACCGCGATCGCGGAGGCGCCGTTGCAACAGGTCGTAGCTGACGACGAGGGCGCCGTACCCGACGTGCGCGGCGTCGTACGGCGTGATGCCGCACGTGTACATCTTCACCGTCTCGCCCGGTTCGAACGGCACGACCTCACGGCGCGCGGTGTCGTACAGCTGCATCGGCGACGCGTCGGTCACGGGATGTCGATACCGGTGAGCCGAACCGCGGCCCGCGTCTTGTACCGGACGTTGAGCTGGAGGAGCACCGCGGCGAACGCTTCGATCGGCGCCGCATTCGACAACCGTCCGGCGTCCAGCGGCCGCAGGCCGGGGATCAACCGCACAAGTTCGGCGGTCACTTCGGTGGCCGAGGGATCGTCGGCGCAAATGAGGACGTCGCTCTCGATCGGATGATCGAGCTGTCCCAACTCCTTGGCCGGCAAGTGGTGGAACGCAGCCGCGACTCGAGAGGCGGGCACGATGGCCTGCACACTGGCCGCGACCGAGCCGCGCGGCGGCACCAGCGGCTGGAACTCGTCGCCGACCTTGGCCAGCGCGTTGGCCATCGAGATCACGACCTTGCCGCGCAGATGATCGGCGACCGACGCGGCCGTCGACGCCGCCGCGTCCCACGGCGTCGCCACAACGACGATCTCGGCACTCGCCGCGGTCGCGTTGTCACCCGCCGACAAGTTCAGGTCGAACGCAGGCCACGCCCGCGCCAGCTCGTCGCAAATCTCCTTGGCCCGGTCGACCGAGCGCGAGCCAATCGTTACATCCAGGCCGACGGACGCGAGCCGCGCCGCCAAGCCGCGGCCGGCCGGCCCGGTCCCTCCCAATACCCCGACGTTCACCCGGACACACTGTCACATCGACCCGTCGATGCTCCCCGCGACGTCACGGGCGCGCCGCCAGATCACGAGTGACGGCCTCGGCCAGATCGCGGGTCGCCCGGCGGTTTACCTCCGCGCCGGCCGCGGCACCGATGAGCAACGGGGCCAGCGTCGAGAGGTTGCGACCGAGGCGACGAACCAACCGCCGGCGCACGAGGCGAACGACCTCGTTGCGCGCGCCACGGCCCAGCGTGTCGGTGACACCGCCCCGTCGCATCAGCGTCGACGGCGTCACGCCGCGTCGCTCGGCCCACGCCTTGACGATCGCGGAGGCCCGGTCGCTCGGCGTGCCGGTGACCGGCTGTTCGAACGCCTCGTGCAATTCGGCAACCAACTTCATCTCGAGCGCAGCGATGGCCAGCGTCTCGACCACGAGCTCGAAGGGAAGCGCCACCCACGTAGGCGGCGCCAACTCCTCAGCGCTGGCCAGCGCGCCGGCCGCCGCACCGATGGCGGCCGAGGACCTCGTGGCCGTGCGGACCAACTCCGCCGCTAGGTCGGCGCCCGTCTTGCCCGGGTGGTGCGCCCGCAGCGTCTCGAGGTCGCGAACCGGGATCCGCGGTGCGGCGTCGATGAGGAGCTCGGCCATCCACCGGCCGGACGCGACCGCGCCGGCACCGGCGGCGCGGGCGGACCTGCTCAGGACGCGTGCGGCGCGGGCCCAAGCCGACGGGTCGGTGTCGCCGCTCGCCAGGTCGCCGATCGCCCGACCGACGTCGTCGTCGCTCATCGGGTCAACTCGTACAGCGCGATGGAGCCGGCGACCGCGACGTTGAGCGATGTCGCCCCGCCGGCCTGCATGGGAATGGCCACCAGCTCGTGGCAAAGGGCGCGCGCCGCCGCCGACAGGCCGCGCGCCTCGTTGCCGAGCACGACCACGACGCCGCCGCCGGCGCCGGACCGCGCCTCGCTGATTGCCCGCGCGCCTTGTTCGTCGAGCCCGACCACCCGCCGTCCTGCCGCCGCGAGCCACGGAGCAAGGTCAGCCGGTCCCCCGAGCTCGATGACCGGCAGCGCGAACAGCGAGCCGACGCTGGCGCGAACTGCGCGCGGGTCGTACAGGTCAGCGGCGTGGCCCAGCACCACGACGCCAGCGGCACCGAACGCGTCGGCTGACCGGACGAGCGTCCCGAGGTTGCCGGGGCTGGCGGGCCGATCGATCACGAGAACGGGGCCGTCGCCGATGACCTCGTCGAGCGAACGCGACCGCAGCGCGGCTACGAGGAACAGCTCCCCCGGTTCGTCGCGGTCGGCCAACTGGTCGAAGAGCGCGGCCGGCATGTCAAAGCGCCGCGCACCGTTCGTGCGCGCCAGCACCTTCTCGGCCCAAGCGGATCGCCGTCGCCCCGCGGCGGTGGCCACGCCGGTCACGGGCCAGCCGTGGCCGAGGGCGGCATCGATCGGGCGCACGCCGTGCACGAGGAACTCGCCGCGCTGGCGCCGCTTGCGTCGATTCCGACCCAACGCCTCCAACACCTGGAAGGTGGCGTCGGCGCCCGCGACGGGGGTCATACGGTCCTCACCACACACAGCTTGGTCGGTAGCGTAGGAAACGTATGAAGATCCGCATCGGCGTTGGCCTCACCGCCCTGGCCTCGGTTACCGACGGCGAGCGGTTTGGGGGGTTCGTCGACGACTTGGAGCGCCTTGGCTTCGACTCGTTGTGGCTGTCCGAGCGGGCGACGGCGCCGTCGCCCGAGCCGATGGTTGGACTGGCCTTCGCCGCCGGGCGCACGCGCAAGCTGAAGTTCGGCACCAGCGTGCAGGTCCTCCCGGGCCGCAATCCCGTGCTGCTGGCCAAGGCCTGGGCCACGCTCGACCGGCTGAGCAACGGCCGGGCCCTTCCGGCGTTCGGGTTGGGCGTCGCCGATCCCAACGAGCAGCAGGCGTTCATGGTCGAGCGGCGTGAGCGGGCGGCGTGGTTCGACGAAGCCCTCCCGCTGATCCGGCGGATGTGGACCGAGGACGTCGTCGACCACTCCGGTGAGCGATTCAAGTTTGAAGGGCTGCGGGTGAACCCGAAGCCGATCCAGCAGCCGCCCGACGTGTGGCTCGGCGGCGCGGCGCCGGCCGAACTACGCCGGGTCGGGCGGCTGGCCGACGGATGGCTGCCGAGCTTCTGCGATCCGGACACCGCCGCCGAGGGCCGCGTGGCCGTCGAGGACGCGGCCGCCGCCGCCGGGCGGGCGATCGACGTCGAGCATTTCGGCGCGCTCATCATCTACACACGCGAGTCGACGTTGCCCGCGCGGCTCGCCCAGATCGTCGCCGCCCGGAGGCCGGATCTGGACCCAACGTCGGTTATCCCCGCCGGGTTGCCCGCCCTTCGCGCCCAGATCGAAGCGTTCGTGGCGCGCGGGTTTTCGAAGCTGGTCGTCGTGCCGGTCGGCGAGCCGGCGTCATGGTCCGACGAGCTGGGCCAACTGGCCGACGCCGTCCTGGACTTGCAGAACTGACGCGACCTACGCGACCGGCACGCGGAACGTGTAGCCGAGGGCGCGCAGCCGCGCGATCAACGCCGGGAGCTGGGCGAGGGTCTGCGACCTATCACCGCCCCCGTCGTGCATGAGGATGACTGCGCCGGGCCGCAGCTGACTCATGATGCGGTTGGTAATGACAGCCGCGCCGGGCCGTTCGAAGTCAGCGGGATCCACATTCCATCCCAGCGCTTGCATTCCCTGACGCCGTACTTCGGCCACGAGGTTCGTCGCCCACGTCCCGCCCGGTGCACGGAAGAAGCGTGGACGCTCCCCGCTGGCCCGTTCGATCAGCGCGCTGTCGTCGCGCAATTCGTTGGTGATCGTGTCGGGTGACTTGCCGCCCAAGAGCTGCACGTGATGCATGGTGTGATTGCACAGCGTGTGGCCGTCGTCGCGTATCGCCTTGACCAACTCGGGATAGCGCTCGGCCGCGTAGCCGACGATGCAGAATGTCGCCTTGATGCCGGCGCTCTTCAAGATGGCGAGGATGGCGGGTGTCCACTGCGGGTTCGGTCCGTCGTCGAAACTAAACCCGACCGCCAAGTCCGTCACCGGTGTCGCGGCGACCGCTGGCGAGACCGGCTGTTCGCTGATGACTTCTTGACTGCGGCTGCCGACGAGCTGATTGGTGACACCAGCCTTCGGCAAGTTCCAGAGGCCGTAGGTGATGTCGGGCAAGGCGCCGCCGGGTACGGGCACCGTCCGGTGCACGGCTGTCTCGACCCACGGTCGACCTTGACGGATTTCTAGGTAGTCACCCGAGCGGACGCCGGCGGTCTTGGCCGCGGGGCGCCCGTTGCGCAACACAACAGCGGGATCGAAGTGACGATCGATGATCCGATGCGTGACGGCGGACAAGAGGACACCGTCGACCGCAGCGATCCGCGACCGGCGCAACACCGTGGCCACGTTGAGGTTGTGGCCGGTCACCTCGACAAGGCGGCCGTCGACGTGCACGCGCAGGGAAGGCCCGACTGTCGGAAGGGCGAGGAGCACGACCACCAGGACGCAGGTAGGAAGTGTGCGCCGCGGCCGCGACGCGCGTTCGGCCCGCACGACCGGTTGCGTCTTCGGTCGCGGGCGGAACCGTACGCGCGGTTCGGCGACATCAATCGGGGCGCGCACCAACGGGCGCGGTTTCTGCTCCGGTGCACGGAGGAAGGCCTCCGTGAACGCGAGCATCTCGTCGAGATCGGTCGCCATCAGGTGTCGGGTTTCCCCCGGGCCCACCAGCCCAGGGGCCGTAAGTCTGCGTCATCGGCGCGCCGCGTGCCCAGCCGCGTACGCTCCGGCGCCTGGACGTCAATGTTTTTCATCGCGATGCATGGGTGGTCGATGCGCATACACACGGCCTCGGCATGCTTCCGGCTGTGCCGCGCGCGGCCTACCGCGTGGTCAACCGGACCACGATGCCTCCGGACGAGGACCTCGGCGCTTTCCGTCGCGCATCGGTCAACGCCGCCATCGTGAAGGCGGTCGGCGACGCGCCGGTCACCCGGTGGTACCGCGGCAGCGCGTTCAACGCGGTGCGACGCCAGCTCGCGTCACTGCGGGGCCAGCTCGCCGCAAATGGCGGGGCGGTGGCGACTACGCAGGCCGATGTCGACGCGGCGCGCGCCGCGGGAACGGTCGCCGGGATTCTCGGTGTCGAAGGCGCCGACGCGGTCGGTGACGACCTCGAGCGCTTCGACGAGCTTGCTGCGGGCGGCGTAAAGGTGGTCGGCCTGATCCACCTCGGCCACAACCAGTTCGGCACGACGTCGATGCCCTGGCTTCAGTATGTCGCCGCCTTCCCGCGGCGTCGTCCGACGAGCACCGGACTGACGCCGCTCGGCCGCGCCGCCGTCGCTCGCCTCGACGCGCTCGGTGTCGTCATCGACGTGGCACACGCCGATCGGTCGACCACCCTCGACGTCGTCGACCTATCGACGCGGCCGGTGATCTCGTCGCACGCCGGTGCCGCGGCAGCGGGTGACGGAGCGTTCGCCCGCTTTCTCGACGACGACGAACTGCGCGCCGTGGCGTCTACCGGCGGTGTCGTCGGCCTCTGGCCGTACAGCCATCGCGGCCGCGGTGTCGCGACCGTGGCCGGCCTCGTCGACCATGCGCGCTACATCGCCGATCTCGTCGGACCTGAACACCTTTGCATCGGCACCGACATGAACGGCGTGCCGGGATTGATGGACGGCTACCGCGGCGAGACCGATTTGCCCGTCATCACCGCCGCACTTCTCGGCCGCGGCTTCGACGCCGACGAGACGCGCGGCATCCTCGGCGAGAACATCGGCCGCGTGTTGCGCACCGCACTGGCGTGACGTTCCCAGATGGATTCTTCGATCGCGCTGACCCGTCTTCCGACGCCGCGTTCTACACCGCGCCGCGATTCGTCACGCACATCGACGAGCGGGCGATCGCCGCGGTCGGCGCGCTGTATGACGAACTCGCCATCGAGGGTCGCGTCCTCGACCTCATGAGCAGCTGGGTGTCGCATTTTCGCACCGCGCCCGCGCACCTCACCGTTCTCGGCATGAATCAAGGGGAACTCGACGCCAACTCGATGGCGGCCGAACGGGTAGTCCACGATCTGAACGCCGAGCCTCGCCTGCCGTTCGCCGACGCGACGTTCGACCACGCGGTGTGTTGCGTTTCGGTGGACTATCTCATCGACCCGGTCGCGGTGTTCGCCGACGTGCGCCGCATCCTGCGGCCCGGCGGTGCCTTCGTGTGCACGTTCAGCAACCGGCTGTTCCCGACCAAGGCGATCCGAGCGTGGCTGGCGACCGACGACCGCACGCACTGCGACATCGTGGCTGCCTACTTCCGCGCCGCTGGCGGCTGGACCGAGGCGAGCGCCGAGCTGCGGACCCCGTTGGCCGAGGCGGGCGATCCGCTGTACGCCGTCTGGGCCCGGACGCGAAACGGCCCCGAGTAGCCGTTCGGCCGGAGCCTCCCGGACTTCTCGGGGCCATCCCGTCGGTCTTCCCCTTTCAGCTGCACCTTCCCCCGAGGGGGCGGCGCTGCCTTCCGGCTGGACCTCTTCCGCAACGTTCTTCCGGCTGCTCACGCTTCCTTCGGCTTGCGCCTCCGGTTGTGTGGCTCCCCGGTGTCCCGTTGTGGTCTGACAGCACTCTCACGCATCAGGGCTGTGAAAGTAAAGAGGATAAGACTGGGGATTTAGGAGAACTTCTGTGGATCTTCAGCGGATAACTCCGAGGTCCCGCAGGACGCCGGCCATGCCGAGGTCGGTCGCAGTGGCGGCCGCCGCCGCCTCGAGCGCCGCCGCTGCCTCGTCGTCGCCGGCCCGACCCCGCTGGCGAAGCAACCGGGCGTACCCCGCTTGGGCGTGCGCCTCGAACGGTCGGGCGCCGACGGTGCTGATGTGCGCCAGTGCCTGCTCGTAGTGAGCGGCGCCGGCATCGAACTGCTCGAGGACCGTTGCCAGCGCCCCCATCGGCGCCGCCGCCGGACCCAGATACATCGACGCCCCGAGCGACATCGTGCACTCGGCCACCGGCATCAAGAGGTCGTAGAGCTGCGCAGCGCGGCGCCGGTCGCCGAGGCGGACCGCGCCGTACGCCAGCGACCACATCCCCACCGGCCAGATGCCGTCACGCGGGAGCCCGGCGAAGTCGTCGGCCGCCACCTCGTCCAACGCGGCGGCCGCTTCCTCGAGGCCGCCGGTCTCCGCGAGGACGAAGACCTCTGCGGCGCGAAACGCGGGGATCCAGGGGAATCGCTCGCCGAAGTCGTGCACCATCGGCGCCAGGCCCTCGAGCTGGCCGCGCAGCCAGTGCAGAAGGATGACCTGGGCGCCGAAGAGTGTCAGCGTCGTCTCGGTATAGATCGGTTCGACGGCCTCGATGGTGCGGTCGGCGAGCCGTTGGGCTTCGGCGAAGTCCCCCGCGAGGATCGCTCGGGCCGCCGGGTAGGTGAACATGTCAGACAGGTACTGCGGCATCCGCAGCGCCTCGGCCTCGCCCGAGCGGAGGCGGTGTTCCTCGTCAGCGGCGGCGATGTCGCCCTGGACGATCAACGCGTCCATGCGCAACGAACGGGCTTCGAGCGCGAGATGGCGTTCGCCCGAACGGGAGCTCAACTCGATGATCTCGTCGCACGCAGCGAGCCGCTCGGCGGGGGGTCGATCGGGCCCGAACGTCGCCGCTTCGCGGCTGATGAGGGCGACGGCGAGGATCGTTGGGTCACTCAGAGAGCGGGCGGCGGCCACCGCTTCATCGGCCAGCGAGGCCCGCCGGGCGACGTCGGGCGTGTAGTACAGCTCGGTGGCGAGGCGGCCGAGCAGGCGCACGCGCAATGCGGTCGACTCCGGCCCCACGGCGCGCAGGGCGCGCTCGAGCATGTCGATGAGCGTCATGTCCGCCCGAACGCTCTGGCCGTATCCACCGAGTCCGGCGCCGTACCCGAGAGCGGCGCGGGCCAGCTGATCGACGTCACCCAGCCGCTCGGCCACCTCGGCCACCTCGGCGAAGCGACGACGAGCCGCATTCAACTCGCCGCTGCGCCATTCGGCGTCACCGAGCGCGAGTAGCACGTCGTTGCGTCGCCGCGCGCCGGCGTCGTTGTCAGGGGCGTCGTTGAGGTCGATCGACTGGAGCGCCGACTCGAAGTGATCCACGGCCTCCTCGTACGACACGAGTTCGACAGCACGGGTCCCCGCCGCGACCGCGTACCGCACTGCTTTCTCGGTGTCTCCACTGATGGCCGCCTCGCCGAAGTGGTACGCGAGCTGTGCGAGCCGGCGATCGGCGGGACCATCGGTACGACTCTCGAGGGCTTCGGCGATGCGCCGGTGGAGGCGAACGCGTCGGGTCGTGCTCATCTCGTCGTGCAACGTGCGCCGAATGAGCGCGTGGGAGAAGCCGTAGCGGTCGACGGCGCCGGGGGTCTCCACGATCACCTGGGCGGCGACGCCGGCATCGAGCACGTCGAGCACCGCCGACTCGTCCAACTCGACGACCGTGGCCAGCGGCCGCAGCTCGAACTCAGTGCCCATGACCGACGCCACGGCAAGCACGCGCCGCGCGGTCTCTGGCAGTCGCGCCAACCGGCGGGTCACGACTTCGCGGATGCCCTCTGGGATCGTGAAGTCGGCCGCTGACGAGTCGGCGACCCATCGGCCCTCCTCCTGGCGGATCGCCCCGCTCTCGGCGAGATGCCGCAAGGTCTCGGCTACGAAGAACGGGTTGCCCTCGGTCTCGTCGAACAACGCCCGACCGACGACGTCAGCCAACGCGGAATCGCCCCACGTGCCGGTCAGGGCGGCGACGTCGCTCGCGCCGAGTCCGCGAAGACGGATGCGTTCGAACCGATGGTCGCGCCGGAGGTCGGCCATCGCCGCGCCGAGCGGCCGGTCGGGGCTGACCTCGGTATCGCGATACGTCGCCAGGATGAACAGGCGCTGCGGGCGCGGCGAGCGGATGATGTGGCGCAGCAGCAGCACCGTGGGCTTGTCCGCCCAATGGAGGTCGTCGAGCACGACCAGCACGGGCGCGACCGTCGCCGCGTGATCGAGGATCGCAGCGATCGCTTCGAACAAGCGGTAGCGCTCGGTGGCCGGGTCGTCGGCCGTCTCGCTGACGGCCGCGTGACCTTGGAGCCGGGCCGCCAACTCGGGCATAAGCCGAGCGACGTGGGCGGCGTCGACGGCGAGCTCGCCGGTGAGGACGCTGTCGGGCAAGGAGAGCATGTACGGGCGGACGGCCTCGATGAACGGCTGGTACGGCACGAGCGTCTCCTCGTCGCTGTGGCCGTACAGGACGAGGCCGGCGGCGGTCGCGGCGCGGGCCAGCTCGGCGCTCAGACGCGTCTTCCCGATGCCCGGCTCGCCGACGACGAACGCGAGCTGTCGCTGGTCGTCGGTTGCCTTCGACCACAGCTCGAGCAGGAGGGCCAGTTCCTCGCGGCGGTCGACGAAGGGCGCCCCGTCGGCGAGCAGCGGGGCGGGCACCGGCAACGGTCCGGGCGTGCGATACCACTCCACGCCGCACGCCGGCACCGGCTGGGCCAGGCCCTTGAGCTCCATTGGTTCGAGGTCCGTGAAGGCCACGCCGATGCTCGAGCCGACGAGCGCCCGCACGAGGTACGACGCAATGATCTGACCGCCGGAGGCGGCGTTGCACAGCCGCTGGGCGATCACGACAGGCGTACCGAAGTAGTCGTCCTCGTCGCGCACGGGCTCGCCGACGTGAAGGCCGACGCGCACGGCGAGCGGAACTTGTCCGGCCCGCAGGTTGTGCCGATCTACGGTCTGTTGCATCTCGACCGCGCAACGGACCGCGTCGGCGGCACTTGGGAACGCGACCATCAAGCCGTCGCCGAGGTTCTTGACCTCGTGACCGCCGCGGGCGATCACCGCGTCGCGCAGAAGCCGGAAGTGAGCGCGGCGCACGCCTTCGGCCGCCTCGTCGCCGATCCGGCCGAGCAGTTCGGTCGAACCCACGAGGTCGGTGAACAGGAGCGTGACGGTGCCCTCCACGCCCGGGCGTTCCGTCGTCGTCAATGTGCCTCTCGGACCCGTACAAGGAGACGCGCCATGCCGTGCCGCTCAGCGCCGTCGGCTGCCGCGGCGAGCAACTGTCGCGCCCGCCCGTCGTCGGGCTCGCCGAGGAGGAGCCGACCCCACCAGTACTGCGTGCGGGCCAGCGACGGTGGGGTCCCCAATGCAGTCTCGAGCTCGGCCGCCGCCGCATAGTGCGCGGCGGCCTCGGCTCCGCGCTCGCAGCTCGCGGCCAGCATCCCGAGATACCGATCGACCGCGCCGAGGCAGACGATGCCCATGCCGCCGACCACGATGCGACCCGCGTGGGGCGCCAGGAGTTCGCCGAGTCGGGCCGCATGGTCGGGCGCGCCGAGCGCGGCGGCGGTTTCGCTCAGCAACGCAAGACACGACGTGTACCCGACGTCGCGAGGGAGCAGGGCAAAGTCGTCCTGGGCCAGGGCGTCGAGTTCGGTGGCGGCATCGTCATCGCGTCCGAGGTCGGTCCATGTGAGGGCCAGCGCGCACCGGAACGCGATCAGCGACGGATTGGCGGCGACCGCCTCGGCCATCACCGGCTCGATGTCGTCGAGCCGACCCATCTCGCGCCGCACGGTGAAGATCTGGGCCGAGTAGGCGTTGAAGGCGTTGACGTCCTGCGCGCCCTTCTTGAACTGCGCCTCGGCGCGGACCTCGGCTTCTTCGAACTGCCCGAGCAGCGTCGCCTCTGTCACACGGAAGTTGTCGGCCCACCAGTCCGCCGCCCACCAGTGCAACCGCTCGGCGAGCAACTCGAGGGCGGCGGTGTCGGCAATGAATCCAGGGAGGTCGCCCTGCTCGAGGCGGGTCGTCGCCCGCACGACGTGGCCGTCGAGGCGGCCACGGTGATCATCGCGATCCTCGCTGAGGACAACCAACTCCTCGGCCAGGCGCAGTCGCTGATCGATCGCGGTCGCGTCGGACACCAACGTGGTCGCCGTGAGGTATAGGGACCACGCGAGGCTCTCGTGATCATTGGCCCGACGGGCCAGCGCCAGGCTTTCGTCGGCGAGGGGTCGCACGGCGGCGCCCAGACTGAGCCCGTTGACGCGGTAGTTCGCCAGTGTGGTGAGGACGCGCGCCCGCCACGTGAGGTCGTCGTCGGGCAGGCCGGCGAGTGCCTCCTCGCAGAGCTCTTCGGCGACCGGATCGGGCATCCCGAGCTCGACCCACCGCCCATAGAACACCGCGGCCCGGGCGATGCCCTCGACCCAACCGCACGCTCGCGCATCGTCGGCCGCCCGGCGCGCCGCTCCCTTCATGGCCGGCATGTCGCCGGTGAAGTTGCACGCTTCGGCCAATGCGAGGTGCAGCTCGGCGCGCAACCGATGGTCGACGGTGGCGGTTTGGGTAAGGCCGATCAAACCTTGATTCGCCGCGTCGACAGCCGGCTCGTACGCGAGTCGCTCCAACGCCTGGCGACTGGCGGCCAGCGCGTACCCCGCCGCCTGCACGACGTCGCCGACCGCGCCGGCTTCGGTGGCGTGGAACGCCAGCTCCTCCACGCGGTGGCGGGCGTCGGGGAGCGACTCGATCGCCTGGGTGATCCGCCAGTGCAGCCGCGCCCGGCGAGACGCGGTGAGTTCGCCGACGAGAACCTGGCGAATCAAGGCGTGGGCGAACGTGTATTGCCCCACGATTGGCAGCTCGACGATGACCCGAGCGCGGACTGCTTCGTCCAGCGCGTCAAGGAGGTTGTCGGCGCTCGTGTCGGTGAGCCGCTCGAGCAGGGCAAGATCGAACCGCGCGCCGGCGACGCTGGCCAGCGTGAGCATCTCGTTAGCGCCCGGCGACAATCGGGTGAGTCGGCTGATGACGACGTCCTTGACCGCCGGGGGGAGGCCGACGTCGCCCAGCGCCGCCTCGCCGGACTCTTGGAGGTGGCGCAGCACTTCGCCAACGAAGAACGGATTCCCCTCGGTGCCCGCGTGCACCGCCTCGGCCAGCTCGGTCGTCGCCGCCGACGTGTCGTACCCCGCGGCGGCGACGAAGGCGGCAACCGACGCGCGATCGAGACCCGACAACGAGATGCGGTCGACATCCACGTCGCGTCGTAGGTCGGCGAGCGTCTCGGCCAAGAGCGGTGCGCGGTCGAGCTCGGTATCGCGGAAGATGCCGAGAATCAGCACGCTCATCGGCAGCGTCGACCGCAACAAGTGGCGCAACAGCACCAGCGTCGGCTTGGCCGCCCAATGGAGGTCGTCGAGGACGAGGAGCATCGGGTGGGCGGCCGACGCGGCGGCGAGGTACTCGGCCACGGCCTCGAACAGCAGGTAGCGCTCGGCTTCGGCCTCGGCCGCCAGTGCCGGCGGTAACTCGGGCAGCCGGTCGCGCAATTCGGGAACCAAGCGGCATAGCGATGCGCCGCTGCGCCCGATGCGCACCGTCAGGTCTTCCTCCGAACTCGCGAGAACACTTGCACGCAACGCTTCGGCGAACGGTTGGTACGGCACGCCGAGGTCTTCGTCGCAGCGCCCATACAGAACGGTGCCGTCGCCCTGCACCATTGCCGCGACCTCGCTCGCAAGTCGCGTCTTGCCGACGCCCGGCTCGCCGCCGACGAGCACCGCCCGCCGCGTGCCACTCGCAACGTCTTTCCACGCGACGCGCAAGCGCTCCAGCTCGCGGTCGCGACCGACGAAACATGCATCGGAGGGCGCGACGAGCGCGGCGGGCAGTGGAATCGTCGACGCCGTCGGCGGTTCCCACGCGACCTCGTAGGCCGGCGTGAGCCCGACGCCTTTGAGGTCGATCGGCTCAACCGGCCGAAAGCGGTGGGCGGTGCGCGGTCCGGCCAGGGCGCGGACGACGTCGGACACGAGGATCTGGCCGGCGCTGGCCGAGTCGCACAGCCGCTTGGCGACCACGACCGGCAAACCGAAATAGTCCTCGCCCTCTCGCGTCGGCTCCCCCACGTTGAGGCCCAGGCGAACGTCGAGCCGCTCGCGGGGATCACGGCGGTTATGGCGGTCCGTGCCGACCGCGATCGTCAGGGCGCAGGCGACTGCGTCGACCGCTGACTGGAAGACGACCATGAGGCCATCGCCCATGGTCTTGACCTCTTGACCGCCGTGGGCGGCGATCGCCTCCCTCTGGAGCTGGAAATTCGTACGCCGCAGTGTTTGCGCGCCGTCTTCACCGAGCTGCTCGAGCAACTCGGTGCCGTTGATCAGGTCACTGAAGAGCAGCGTGACGGTGGCGTTGGTGGTCATCGAAAATCCCCCCTGCAGCCACCCAAGCGTAGGCGTCCTAGCGTTCTGTCGATGGCTATTGCCGCCGATAACGCCCTCGAGCAGCTCCATGCGGCCGCGCGCGCCCTCGTCGACGGGGTCGAGGCCGCGCAGCGCAGCGATCTGTGCCTGCCGTTCGACGAGGTGGAGCGGCGCAACTGGTTCTACTGGCCGGCGCCGCGCCGCGGGCTGCCGCTTGGCGCACTCGACGGCGACCGCCGCCAGCTCGTGCACGAACTGGTCACGGCGATGACGAGCCCGGCGACGCTGGCCAAGATCAACACGATCATCGGCCTCGAAGTGGTGCTGGCCGACCTCGAGGCGCGCGGGATCTCAGGCCGGCGCCGGATCGACGGGCTGCCGCGCGATCCATCGGCGTACTACGTCACGATCTTTGGAACACCCGATGGCGATGCGTCGTGGGGCGTTCGCTTCGAGGGGCATCACGCGTCGATTCACGCGACGGTCGTCGACCGCCGCCTGGCGCCGACGCCGGTGTTCCTCGGCGCCAATCCCGCGGTCGTCGAGCACCGCGGACGAGCCATCCTCCGGCCACTGGCCGAGGAGGAGGACGTCGCCCGACAGCTTCTCGACGCGTTGCCCGCCGATGCACGACGGCGCGCCGTCATCAGCGATGCCGCCCCTGACGACATCGTGACGACCAACGCGGCGAGCGTCGAGCACGACCTCGCCGGCGGCGTGGCCATCGCCGACCTACGGGGCGACGCGGCCGCCCTCGCGTCCGAACTCATCAGCCTGCACGCTGACCGCTCGCGCCCGTACACCGCGGCGCCCGAGACCGCCGACGTGCACTTCGCGTGGGCAGGCGATGCGGTAGCCGGCCGACCCCACTACTACCGGCTCCACGGCGCGCGATTCCTCGTCGAGTACGACAACACGCAGAACGATGCGAATCACGCCCATTCTGTTTGGCGAGATCCGGCAGGTGACTTCGGCGGCGAGCTCCTCCGCGAGCATCACGCGCACCAGCACTAGCGTCGCGGCCCGTGCCGATCCGTATTGTGCTGGCCGAGGACAACTACCTCGTGCGCGAGGGCGTGGCCCGGCTGATCGGCGCAATCGACGAGCTCGAGCTGGCCGACGTGTGCGGCGACCTCGACGCGCTTCTCGCCGCCGTCGAGAAAGTGAAGCCCGATGTCGTGCTCACCGACATCCGAATGCCGCCGACCGGCACCGACGAAGGCATCCGCGCCGCCGGCCTCATCCGCGAGCGGCACCCGGACGTAGGTGTCGTCGTCCTGTCGCAGTACGCCGAACCCGAGTACGCGTTGTCGCTGTTCCGCGACGGGTCGGCGGGCCTGGCGTACTTACTCAAGGAACGGGTCGGCGACATCGATCAACTGCTCAACGCGATCCGGGAGGTCGCCAAGGGCGGGTCGGTGGTCGACCCGAAGATCGTCGAGGTCCTGGTGTCGGCCCGGTCCCATGCGGCCGAGTCGCCCCTCGCCCACCTGACGCCTCGGGAGGGCGAGATCCTCGGCGAGATGGCCCAGGGCAAGAACAACGCCGCCATCGCCCACGACCTAACCCTGAGCGAGCGGGCCGTCGAAAAGCACATCAACTCGATCTTTTCGAAGCTCCACCTGTCCGAGGAGCCAGACACACACAGGCGGGTGAAGGCGGTCCTGCTGTTCCTGGGCGATCAGGGGGGTTAGCCCCACCCCAGATTTTGGTGCGGGCACCCTGGGCGGGACTGCGTTTGTGCCTGAGAATGGGGGTATCCCCCCGACAACAGGAACCACGACCATGGCGACACCTAGCGCGCTCGACGACCCCCCTACCGTCGTGCGCGTGCTCGTCGTTGACGACCAGCTGCCCTTCCGGCGCGCGGCGACGGCGGTCTGCTCGATGACCGTCGGTTTCGAGGTGGTCGCTGAGGCCGAGTCCGGCGAGGACGCGGTCCAGCAGGCGGCCGCCACGCATCCGGACGTCGTGCTCATGGACATCAACCTCCCGGGCATCAACGGGATCGAGGCGTGCCGCCAGATCCGCGCCGCCCAGGATGCCGTCGTCATCCTGCTGTCGACGTACAGCCGCGACGACCTCCCCAGCGACGCGCGCGACTCCGGCGCCCTCGCCTACGTCCACAAAGAGGAACTCACGCCCAACGTCCTCGAGGACCTCTGGGCGGCCCGCACCACCGGCACCTTCTGGGACTAGCCCAGGGGCGCTAGCCGATGACGTAGACGACGACTGAGCCCTCGCGGCCTTTCACGGGCTGGGGAGGGAGGGGCGCGGCGTCGGGCGGGTCGGAGAGCGCTTTGAACGTGGCTTCGCTGAGGACGGTCTGGCCGCCCGGGCGGGCCCAATCCTGGAGCCGCTGGGACAGGTTCACGGTGTCGCCGACGACCGTGTATTCCATCCGCTCGTCGGAGCCGAGCAGCGCGGCGGCGACCTCACCGGTGGACAGTCCGATGCCGAGCTTGAACGGTGACAGTCCCTCGCTCGCCCACCGTTCGTTGACCTGGTCCTGGAAGTCGTGCATGGACACCGCGGCATGCAGCGCGTGATCGGCGTGGTCGTCCTGCGGCATCGGCGCGCCGAACACCGCCATCACCGCGTCGCCGACGAACTGCATCACGGTGCCGCCGTTGTCGAGGATGGCGCGGTTCATCTCGCCGCGGTGGGTGCAGAGCTGGTGCGCCAACGAGCTCGGGTCCGATCGCTCGGATATCGCCGAGTACCCGCGGATGTCGCACATCAGCACCGTGACCTGAAGGGTCTCCGTCTCGCCGATGCGACGTCCCTCGGCGCGCAGCTTTTCGGCCAGTCCCCCGGGCAGGAGGCGGCTCAGCGTCTCACCCTGCTCCTCGCGGTCGACGATCGCCTCGTGCAACATCCGCAACCGTCGCAGCCCTGACACGTTCCCGGCGGTGGCGTCCTGCGCGAGCTTCAAGAAGAGCGCTTGCACCGCGAGGTCGACAGCAGCCGGCGTCGTCTTCTGCGCCGCCGCGATCGCCTTCATCGGCTTGCCTTCGGCGACGAAGGTCAGGAGTTGCTCCTCGGCCGCAGTCAGCCCGGAGTCCGCCGCGACCGGGCGGGCCAGCGCCTCGACGATCTTCGGGTCGAGCATCGAGCCGCCCGCCGCGACCTCACGCACGGCGCGAGCCAAGCGATCCTCCTCGGCGACGTGGTCCTTCAATAGGTACGCGTACCCGGCCGCGCCCTCGCTGAGGAGCGAGATCGCGTACTCGGGATCGTCGTACTGCGACAGGATCACGATGCCGGTGCCGGGATGGCGCTTGCGCACTTCCTTGGCGGCGTCGATGCCTTCCCGCTGGAAGTTGGGCGGCATGCGGATGTCGGTGACGACGACTTGCGGCGCGGCGGCTTCGGCTCCGGTCACGAGGCCGTCGTAGTCAGCGGCGGTGCCGACGATCTCGATGTCGGACTCGAGCGCGAGCAAGGCTCGCACGCCCTCGCGCACGATGAGGTTGTCGTCGGCGAGGAAGACGGTGATCCGCGCGTCATCAGGCATCGACAGCTACCACCTCTCGAATCGGGATGTCGCCGGCGAGCACCGTGCCGTGGCCGGGCGACGACGTGATCGTGACCTTGCCGTCGAGGGCCTCGACGCGGTCGGTGACGTTCTGTGAACCGGACCCGCGCGGCGTTGTCGTCGGGTCGAAACCGCAACCGTCGTCCTCGACGCGGAACGTGATGTGCCGCTCGTCGCCGCGCAACGTCACCGTTACTTTGGATGCCTCGGCGTACTTGCTCGTGTTCTGGAACGCCTCGAGACAGCAGAAGTACACCGCACCCTCCACCTCGAGCGGGTAGCGGCCCATCCCGTCGGCGTCGACGCTCAGGTCGAACGGCGCCTTGCGTCCCTGCGCCGTGAGGGCAACAGCGAGGCCTTCGGCGGCGAGCAGGGGCGGGTAGATACCCCGCGCCAAGTCACGCAGGTTCTCCAGAGCTTCGGTGGCGGCCTCGCCCAGCTCGTGCAACAGCGGCGAGACGTCCTGGCCGGCCGACGCCATGCGCTCGGCCAAGCCGAGTTGCACCTTGAGCGCGACGAGCTGCTGCTGCGCGCCGTCGTGCAGGTTGCGCTCGAGACCGCGCCGGGCCTCGTCCTGCGCGGTGACCAGGCGATGGCGCGACGCGCGCAGCTCCTCGAGGCGAGCGAGGAGCTCGGCGGTAAGCCGAACGTTGCGCAGCACCAGGCCGGCTTGGGCCCCGACGTCGGACAGCAACTTGGCTTCGGTTGGTGACAGCTGGGCGTTGCCCGCCTTGCTGATCGCCAGCGCGCCCAGCAGCTGGCCCTGATGGACGACGGGCACGACGGCGGTGGCGTGCTCCATCGGTTCGGCGTCGCCGCCGGCTGGCCAGGACGCCGCCGGACGGGCCTCGTCGCCGATGTACAACCACACGTCAGCTCGGCGAGCGCCGACGCCCTCACCCAATAACCGAGCGAGCCTCGACAGCAGCGCCTCGGGTACGTCGACCTCGGCCATCCGCACGGACAGCTCGGACAGAACCTCATAAGGCGTAGCGCGGTTGCCGTACACGAGGCGGTTCGCGAGCTTGTCCATTCGTTCTTTCACCGGTTCGAACGCGAGGGCGATCAAACCGGTCGCCACGATCGACAACCCGAGGTTGCCGTGCTGTTGGAAACCCAGCAGGCGCCCGAGTCCGATGACCACGCCGACGTAGACGAGCGACACAAAGCCGGCGAGCATGCCGTACAGCAGGGTGCGGCTGATCACGCGGTCGATGTTCCAGAGACGGAACCGCAAGATGCCGACGAACAGCGCGACAGGGATGATGGCGAACACCGGTTGGAAGATCCGGAAGAGGTTCACCGGCACCAGGTCGATGGGCCGGTTCTCGAATCCGGTGAACGCATTGCTCTGCCCGGTTCGCGTCAGGACGATCAGACTCACGATGACTGCGGGCACCATCGTCCAGAACACGAGCCGGGACTGCTGGCGCTCCAAGCCGTCGTCCGACCGCCTATAGCGGTAGGCCTGGCCGACCACGCCGGCGGAGGGGACGAGCAAGCCGAAGTAGATGATGATCGCGATCGTGCGCGACGTGCCCTTGGCTTGGAACGCAAGCGCCGCTACCGCGGCGATGAGCGGCGTGTAGAGCGCGAACAGCGCCCACTTCGGCCAGCGGGGCACGAGCCGGCCTTCCGGGAACGACAGGAGGGCGAACGTGTAGGCGACAGCGGCGATCAGATGGAGCGCGTAGTGCAGGTAGGTCTCGAGGCTGGTCGCGTGCAATGCCTCATAGACGCCGTGGGCTTGGAGGTTGAACACCGCCGCCGTGCCGACCATGCCGACGACGAGGAGGCGGGCCGTGCGGTCGTGGGGCCGCAACCACAGCAGGAAGGCAGCCAGCGCCAGATTGAACAGGCTGAACCCGTAGTCGAGCAGCAACTGCGGGAGCGGCTGGACGCGGTGCGACGCGTCGGCCATCGCCTGCGCGTGGCGGCCCCAAATCCCGCTCGAGAGGCCCGCCTCGTGCAACGACGCATGGAGGTCAGGCGAGCGGTGCGCCCACGCGGCCACCACGCCCATCGCCAGGATCGCGATGGCTCCCGCCGCGTACAGCGACAGCGCGACATAGAACAATGCGTTCTCGAGCCGTCGGCGAGTCACCCGTCCAGTGTCGCTCATGTGCTGCGCGCCGCCGTCACTTGCTGACGACGACCGTCCCGATCATCGCCGGATGGATTAGGCATGCGTACTTGTAGGTGCCTGGTTTGGAGAACGTGATGCTGTAGTCCATGGCGCCGTCGGGCAGCCCCGACGAAAGGAATTTCGATCCGTCGTACTCGCCGGCGTCAACCGCGACGGGCTTCGGCTCGCCGGAGGACTCGTCTGACGGGGCGGAGGCCTTCGGATACCCAGGTCCGCCCTGTGCTTCGTACGCCTGCTTGTTGAACTCGATGGATCGGTCCGCCCGCACAATGATCTGGGGGCCGTACTTCGGGACCTTGAAACTCACGGTGTGCCCGCTAATCCGCCACGTCACCTTTTTACCTACCGTCGTCTTGACGGTCGACGGATAGAACTCGTCGACGAGGAAGGGCGGGATACCACCGTCTTCGTAACCGTTCCCTCCTTCGACCACGTCGACGCCGGCCGGGCGGTCCTTCCCCGAGCTGGCGGCCTTGTCGAGCTTCCGCATTCGCGCCGTGACCGCGTCAAGGTCCTTGCGAGCCTGGCGGTTCAACTCGCCCTGGGATGGCGTGTCCGCGCTCACCGGCTTCACGTCGAGAAAGCCACCCATCAGCGGGCCGTGAATGAGGCAGAAGTAGAAGTACTCGCCCGCGGGTGTGTCCTTCGCGAGGTCCACCTTGAAGTGGTTACCGTTGTTGCCTTGATAGGCGATGAAGCCGCTGTTGTAGAAGACCTGGCGCCCGTTGAATGCCGGCTGTTCCGTTGTCGGGCACGGCTTGTCCGTGGGGACGTCGCCGGAGGGCAAGTAACACGGCCGCGACGCCGACGGGGTCAGCGACTCATCGCCACCATCGCCTTCACCGAAGAACTCGGGGAGCCCCTTGTACGCGGCTTCGAACTCGGCGTCGAGTGAGGGGTCCTCCTCGGCCGGGACCGGCCGAACCTTCTTGACGAAGGGGCCCATGAACTTGCCGAGCCCGTTGGCAAGCGTTCCCATCGTCACCGTGTGGGGCTCGCCCGTCCAGGCCTGTTTGAAGTCGATCGTGTCACCTGGATGGACAGCGGCCACGGTCGGGAAGAATCCGAGATACGACGTCGCGAACTGGTCGTAGTTGAAGTCAACGAGGATGGTCCTCACCGCTCCGCTGCTGGACGACGACCCACCGCCGCAGGCCGGCAGCCCAACCAAGACAGCAATGAGGAGTACCGAGATTCGCCGCATCGTGTTCACCCTTTCACCACGAGCGTGCCGACCTGGCGCGGGTGCACAAGGCACGCGTACTGGTACGTCCCCGCTTTGGTGAATGTGATGCTGAACGCCAGCCCGAACTGCACGCCCGACGAGAGGAACTTCGACCCGTCGTAGTTGCCGGCGTCGACCGGCGGCGGCGACTCGTTGTCATCCGGATTGGTCTCCGGGACGGTGACGCCTACCGGTAAGTACGCCTTGGCGTTCTGCGAGACGAAATGGGTCTTCGGGTCGAAGCTCAGTTGCGGCCCGTATTTGGGCACCTTGAAGCTGACGGTGTGGCCTTGCAGCATCCAGGTGACCTTTTGCCCGACCTTGGCCTCGAAGCGCTTCGGGTAATACTCATCCACGAGGCCGAAGGTGATGCCGTCGCCCGGGCTGAACGTGCCGGCCAGGACATCGACCTTCGGCGTCCCCGGCGGCAGGTCCCACTTCCCGGCCTTGGCGTCCTTGTCGGCCTTCGCTAGACCCTTGATGGCCGAATCGACCTCCTTCTGAGCGGCGCGGTTTACTTCGCCCTGGTTCGGGATCGACTGCGACTTCGGCCGCACTTGCAGGAAGCCACCCATCCCGGCGCCGTGCATGAGGCAGTAATAGAAGTACTCCCCTGGCGCGATCGTCGGTGACAGCTTCATCTTGAACTTGTTGCCGTTGTTGCCGGCATACGGGATGAACCCGCTGCTGTAGAACGCTTCGCGTCCCGTGAACGTCGGCTGGGTGACGCGTCGGCACGCCTTGCGGTCCGTCCGCAGCGGTCCGTCCTTGAGGAAGCAGGGTTGTCCGGCGGTCTGGTTGACGTCCTCGCCATCGAACGGGAACGGGATCTTGGCCGACTCCTCGTCCAAGCCAGGCGGCGATTCGTCATCGGGCGGCGGCTGCAACTTGCCCTCGTAGTACGGCTTGACGATGTTGCCGATCGAGTTGAGCAACGTACCGAACGTCACCGTGTGAGCGTCGCCCGACCACGCCTGTTTGAACTGGATCGTGTCGCCGGGGTGCACCTGGGTGATCCGCGGGAAGAAGCCGAACAGCGAGACGCCGAATTGATCGTGCGTGAAGTCCGTGAGGACTGTGCGCGTCGGGCTCCCGCTATTGCCACACCCCGGAAGCGCGAGACCCGCCAGCAAGACCACAACCACCCCTAGTCGCCGCATGGTCGCATTCTCTATGGCCGGGGCTCGCATCACAACGACACTGGCCCCCCTCTTCGCGCTGGTGCTAACCCCCCTCGGCGATGCCAGGCAGCACGGTCGTAGTCGGCGAGGCGCGGTCGTAGCCTGGAGACATGCGTATCCAATCGGAAGTGACGTCGATCACATGGATCCCCTCCGAAGCGATCAAGGGCATGACGAAGATGCCGTTCCAGGTCGGCGTCGCGCACTACGACGACCCGCCGCCCGACGTCATTGACGACCTCGAGCCGCTGCGCGCCGCGGACCGCTTCCGCTTCGCCAATCGGTTGACGGCGTGGATCGACGTCGAGGACGGTCGCATCGTCGGCTACGGCCAAGAGGATCACGGCGCGATCGGGTCGACGACGATGCGTTTCGGTTCGCGCGAAGCCACCTTCGCCGGCGTCTCGTACCCGAACATCACGCCTGAGCCCGAAGTCGGGCCGTCGTCGGTGCGCTTCGTCCAGACCGCCGGTGGCCGCACCGGGGTGCCCGCGCCGAGGACAGTGCGGAAGCCGCCATTCATCCAGATCACCGCGCCGACGGCGTGGACCACCCTCGCGCTCACGATCCATGCCGATGGGCGCGTCGAGCACGAAGTGGTTGGCGCCAGCCCGTTCCCCCGGCACTGGGTTTACGACGCCGAGGGCAAGCTGGCGGCCAAGAGCGGCACGATCGACTTCAAGGACTGGTACAAGAACGCGTTCGGCAAGCACTCGCCGTGGGGCGACGAAGACTCACCAGCATTGGTAACCGCAGTCGAGACCGAGCTGGAGCGCCAGCTGTCGGTGAGCATCATGCGCAGCGGCAAGAAGCCCAAGCTGACGAAGGTGAAGGAGGGCGCCACACTTACCGAGCAAGGACAGCCTGGCAGCGACATGTTCCTGCTGATCGACGGCGTGCTCTCGGTAGAAGTGAACGGAACCGCCCTGGCTGATCTCGGCCCCGGGGCGGTGTTGGGTGAGCGGGCGATCCTCGAGGGCGGCGCGCGAACGGCGACGTTGCGGGCGGTCACTGATTGCCGGGTGGCGGTAGCCTCGGCCGCCGACATCGACCTCGCTGCGCTCGGTGAGCTGAGCGAGGGCCATCGCCGAGAGGAAACCACGACCTGAAGGTCCTGTTCTGCGGGGTGCGCGGTTCGACGCCCGCACCCGGTAACGAGTTCGTTCGCTACGGCGGTAACACGTCTTGCGTTGCCGTGGCCCACGACCGCGCCTCGGCGCCGACGCTCGTCCTCGACGCCGGCACCGGCTTGCAGCGGCTGTCGCGAGTGCTCAACGGCGAGCCGTTTCGCGGCAGCATCCTCCTCGGTCACCTCCACTGGGATCACACCCATGGGCTTCCGTTCTTCGCGGCGGGCGACAACCCGGCCGCGGCGGTCGACCTGTACGTGCCACGGCAATCGGACGACGGCGCCGAGGCGCTGCTGGCCCGCGCCGTGTCGCCGCCCCACTTCCCGATCACGCCGGCCCAGTTGCGCGGCCAGTGGCGCTTCCTCGATCTCGACGACGGCGATCACGAGATCGAAGGATTCTCGGTGCGGGTGAGGGACATCCCACATCCGGGCGGGCGCACGTTCGGATACCGGATCGGCGACGAGCGCTCGACGATCGCGTACCTCAGCGACCACTGGCCGATTTCACTCGGCAAGGGGCCGAACGGGTTGGGCGAGTTCCACGAGTCCGCCCTCGAACTGGCCGATGGTGTCGACGTGCTGATCCACGACTCGCAGTACACCGCCGAGGAGTTCGCCGAGCGGTGGATGTTCGGGCATTCGGCCATCGACTACGCCGTCGAGTTGGCTCGGCGCACGAAGGCCAAGCGACTCATGCTCTTCCATCACGACCCGCCGCGAACCGATGACCAACTCGACGCCATCGTCGAGGGCCTGCGCGGGGGCGACGTCAGCGTGAGCGCCGCGGCCGAGGGGATGAGCCTCGACCTACCCCCTGCGCCGTAACGCTGACCGCGCCGCGAGGTAGCCGCACATGCCGTGGACGCCGCCGCCGGGAGGGGTCGATGCCGAACACAACCAGATGTTCGTACCCGGCACGCGGTATGGATCCCGCCGCAGCGCCGGCCGCACAACGATTTGCAGGCCGTCGGTCGCTCCCCCGGCGATGTCGCCGCCGACGTAATTGGCGTTGTGCGCCTCGAGGTCGGCCGGTGTGCGGACGTTCTTGGCGATCACGAGGTCGCGGAACCCGGGCGCGAACCGTTCGAGCTGCGCCTCCATCGCCGACGTCATGTCGACGTCACAGCCATTGGGAACGTGGCAGTACGACCACAAGGTGTGTTGACCCGCCGGCGCGCGCGTGCTGTCGACGATGCTCTGTTGACCGACAAGCATGAACGGCCGCTCGGGAACGCGACCGGCATAGACATCGCGCTCGGCGGCGGCGACCTCCGCCAGCGTTCCGCCAAGGTGCACCGTCCCGGCCCGACGCGCCGCTTCTGACGTCCACGGCACCGGACCGGAGAGGGCCCAGTCGACCTTGAACGCGGCGGCGCCGAAGCGATAGCGCTCGAGCTTGGTGCGGTACCGGCTCGGCATGCGGTCGCCAGCGATGCCGACGGCGCCGCGCGGCGAGACGTCGAGGAAGACGGCGCGCGCATCGGGTAGATCGGCCAGCGACGTGACGCGTGAGCCGGTCTCGATCGCGCCGCCGAGCGATCGCAGATATGAACCCAACGCATCGGCGATCGACTGCGAGCCGCCCTTGGCCACCGGCCACCCGCCCCCCGCGTACCCGCTCAGCGTCAACAACAGTGCGGCGCCGGACGTGACCGGTCGTTCGAGGGGAAGGAACGCGTGGGCGGCCATGCCGCCCCACAACCCGGCGACCTGCGGCGTCTTGAACCGGCGGGCGAGTGTCGTGGCCGGGAGCAGGGCGCGCGTCCCAAACGCGCCCATGGCGACCGGGTGGCGCGGCGGGCGTTGGATCGGGCCGAGCACGCTGCCCTCGATCTTCGGCCAGCGCTTCGTCATCGGCCCCATGAGCCGGCGCCACCGTGGCCCGTCCTCCCCCATGGCCGATGCCGTGGTCTCGACGTCGGCGAACAGCACCCCGGCCGTGCCGTCGTCGAGGGGATGGGCGACCATCACCTCGGGAAACAACCACTCGAGCCCGTGCTCTCGCAACGGAAGGTTGCGAAAGAACGGCGACGCTGCCCCGCCCGGATGGATCGCGGAGCACACGTCGTGGCGGAACCCGGGCAACGTGAGTTCTTCGGTGCGCGCGCCGCCCCCGATCGTCGCCTCCGCTTCCACGACGAGGACGGACCAACCTTGCTGCGCAACGGTCACGGCGGCGGCCAACCCATTGGGGCCCGAGCCCACGACGACGGCGTCCACCACGACCCTGCAATCTACGGCGATCAATTGAGCGGCACGGACATGTCGCGTCGTGAATACTCGACTGATGACGGACGTGGCGCGCCATGAGACCCAAGCGCGCGGCACGTTGGGCGTCGTCGCCGCCGTCGCCGCGTGGGGCTTCGGCCCCATCTTCGTGAAGCTGATCGAGATGCCAGGGCTGACGCTGGCGCTGTACCGACTGTGGCTCGGCTTTGCCGTCATGGTCATCGTGATGGCGTGCGCCGGTCGGCGCATGACGTGGCTCGACCTCAAGACCTCGGGCGCGTGCGGCGCGCTATTCGGCGTCAACGTGTCGTTCTTCTTCACCGCGCTGAAGCACACGAGCGTGGCCGATGCATCGCTGATCACCGCGCTGGCACCCGTGCTTATCCTCGTCGTCGCCGGACCACTCCTCGGCGAGCGACTCCGCGCCCGCGACATCGGTCTCACCGCCGTCGTGATCGCCGGCGTAGCGCTGGTAGTGCTGGGCTCGTCTGGCCAGCCGGAGTGGAGCCTGTTGGGCGACGGTCTCGCGGTGGGCGCGCTGGTGTCGTGGGCCGCCTACTTCGTCGCCACCAAGCGTGCTCGCGCGACGATGGCGACGCTCGAGTACCAGACGGGTGTCCTCTTCGGCGCGGCGCTGGTGGCCACACCTGTTGCCTTGCTGTCCGGCTCACCGCTCGTCGCGCCGCACGGCGACGACTGGATCTGGCTTCTGGCATTCGTGTTGTTGCCCGGTGCCATCGGTCATCTCCTGATGAGTTGGTCCCACCGCTTCGTCGACGTCTCCGTCTCGTCGTTGATCGTGGTGGCCCAGCCGGTTGTCTCGGCCTTGGCGGCAACCGTCGTGCTCCATGAACGGCTCGGCGCGCTCCAGCTCGCGGGCGGCGCCGTCGTGCTGGCCGCGATCGCCTCGGTTGTGCGAGACCATCGGCGTCTCGAGGCCGATCTGGTCGCCGCCGACTAGACAGTCGGCGTGAGCGCTGACCTGCTGCGCGCGCTGACCGACATCGTCGGCGGCAACGACGTCCTCTCCGGCGACAAGATCGCCGACGACTACTCCCACGACGAGGCCCTTACCGTCGCCCATCAAGTCCCGGCGGCGGTCGTCCGCCCAGCCACGACGGCCGAGGTCTCACAGATCCTGCAGTTCGCCAACGGTGCCGGCGTCGCGGTCACTGCCCGCGGCAGCGGCACTGGGCTATCGGGCGCCGCCCAACCACAGCCGGACGGGATCGTGATCTCCTTCGAGCGCATGAACCGCGTGCTGGAGATCGACGAGGAGAATCACGTCGCCGTTGTCCAGCCCGGGGTCACGCTGGCCGAGCTGGATGAAGTGACGGCGGGCCACGGCCTCGTCTACCCCGTGTATCCGGGTGAGTACAGCGCCAGCCTCGGTGGCAACGTGGCAACCAACGCCGGCGGCATGCGCGCCGTCAAGTACGGCGTGACGCGCACCCAGGTGCTCGGTCTCGAGGCCGTGCTGGCCAACGGTGACGTCATCCGCACGGGAGGCCGGTTCGTGAAGTCGTCGACCGGCTACGACCTGACGCAACTCGTCATCGGATCGGAGGGCACGCTCGCCCTCGTCACCGAGGCGACGCTGAAGCTCTACCCGCGGCCCGCGTACTCGGCGACCGTGCTCGCGCCGTTCACCGCGCTCGACGACGTCATGCATGCGGTGCCGCGCATCGTCGCCAGTGGGGTGGGTCCGTTGATCCTCGAATACATCGACACCCTGACGATGGCGGGCATGACGCGGACAATGGGTGCCGACCTGGGCGTCCCCGAGGACGTCAAGGCGGCGACCGTCGCCTACCTGGTCGTGATGATGGAGAACGCCAAGGACGAACGGCTCGACGAAGACGTGCAGGCGGTCTGCGAGCATCTGGTCGAACTCGGCGCTCTCGATGCCTTCGTCCTGCCGTCGACCGCGGCAACACAACTGATCGAAGCGCGCGAGAAAGCGTTCTGGTTGGCGAAAGCGGCCGACGCCGACGACATCGTGGATGTCGTCGTGCCCCGCGCCGCCATCGCCGAGTTCATGGCCAGCGTCGCCGACCTGGCCGCCAGTCATGGGACCTTCGTCGCCGGGTGCGGGCACGCGGGCGACGGCAACGTGCACATGTCGGTGTTCCAGAAGGACGACGAGGTGCGCCACAAGTTCCTTCGCGGGTTCTTCGAGCTGGGGATGTCGCTCGGCGGCGCCATCTCCGGTGAACACGGGGTCGGTCGGGCCAAGAAGAAGTACTTCCTCGAGCTCGAGGATCCCGTCAAGGTCGACCTCATGCGTCGCATCAAGGACGCCTTCGACCCCAATCACATTCTCAACCCAGGAGTTCTCTTCTGATGAACGGTGCGCAGGGGCTCATCCGGACGTTGGCCGACGCGGGTGTCACGGTGTGCTTCACCAACCCCGGAACGTCGGAGATGCACTTCGTCGCCGCCCTCGACACGGTGCCGGAGATGCGCGCTGTCCTTGGGCTGTTCGAAGGCGTCGTCACTGGCGCGGCCGACGGCTACGGGCGCATGGCGGATGTGCCCGCGGCAACGTTGCTGCACCTCGGCCCGGGTCTGGGCAACGGGCTGGCCAACCTCCACAACGCGCGGCGGGCGCACACGCCGGTCGTCAACATCGTCGGCGACCACGCGACCTATCACAAGCAATACGACGCGCCCCTGGAGTCCGACATCGACGCCATGGCCGGCACGGTCTCTCAGTGGGTTCGCCGGTCGATGAAGCCCGATGAAGTCGGGCAGGACGCGGCCGACGCGGTGGCCGCCGCGTTCGGACCGCCCGGCGGCGTGGCCACGTTGATCCTTCCCGCCGATGCGTCGTGGGGCGACGGTGGATCGGTCGGTACCGTCGCGCCCCGGCGCGCCTCCGCCGCCGATCGCCCGGTTGACGACATCGCCGCCGTGCTGCGCTCAGGCGAAGCCGCCGTGCTCTTGCTCGGCGGTGACGCGGTCCGCGAGCCCGGTCTACGTGCCGCCAGCCGCGTCGCCGCGGCGACCAACGCCAAGCTCTTCTGCGAGACATTCCCGGCCCGCTTGGCGCGTGGCGCCGGGCGGCCACCGATCGAACGGCTTGGGTACCTCGCCGAGTTCACCGCCGCTCAACTCGCGGGCGCTCGCCACCTCATCGTCGCCGGCGCCAAAGCGCCGGTGTCGTTCTTCGCCTATCCGGGCAAGCCCAGCGATCTCGTTCCCGACGACTGCAGCGTGTGGTCGATCCCGCCCGAGCATCTCGAGGCGCTGGCCGACGTGGTCGCCAACGGCACCAACCCGGTCGTCCAGCCGGCGAGCCGACCCGACCGGCCCACCGGTGTCGTCAACGGTGAGACCGTGGCCGCCGCGCTCGGCGCCCTGCTGCCCGAAGGCGCGATCGTCGTCGACGAGGCCAACACCAGCGGCCTGTGGGCATCGGGCGCCACCGTCGGCGCGCCGGCCCACGATTGGTTGACGCTCACCGGTGGTGCAATCGGCCAAGGGCTGCCGACCGCGACGGGGGCAGCGGTGGCCTGTCCCGACCGACCCGTGATCAGCCTCGAGGCCGACGGCAGCGCGATGTACACGCTCCAATCACTGTGGACGCAGGTGCGCGAAGGCCTCGACGTCACCACCGTGATCTTCAACAACCGTTCCTACGCGATCCTCAACATGGAGTTGAGCCGCGTGGGCGCCGAGGCTGCGGGCCCGAAGGCGTTGTCGATGCTCGACCTCTCCAATCCCGACCTTGACTTCGTGTCCCTCGCCAAGGGGATGGGCGTCGACGCGGTTCAGGCCACGACGGCCGAGGACTTCACCGCCGCATTCGAACGGGCGCTGGCGGAGCCCGGACCGCACCTCATCGACGCTTTGCTTTCGTAGCACCGAGTTCCGCATAGGTGGTGTTGCCGAGGTAGGACTCGACCACGCGCGCGTCGTCGAGCACCGCGTCGGGCCGCCCGTCGGCGATCACCTGGCCGAGTTCGAGCGCGACGATGTGGTCGGCCAAACCCGAGATGAGGGGCATGTCGTGTTCGATGATGAGGATGCTGCATTCGGTGTAGCGCTGGACCTCGCGCAGCATCGGCCCGAGCGCCTCGGTCTCCTTCTGCGCGATCCCCGACGAGGGCTCGTCGAGGATGATTACTTTCGGACTGTTCGGCAGCAGCGTTGCGATCTCGACCATGCGGCGCGTGCCGGTCGACAACTCGGCCACGAACTTGTCGCGGAACGCGCTGAGCCCGAGCAAGCCGATCAGCTCTTCGGCCTGCGCTGCCAGCGCGTCCTCCGCGTCCTTGGCCGCCGGTAGACCGAGGAAGGCTGGCAGCGGGCTCGTCACCGCACTGCCGATCGCGGCGGCGAGGGCTTCGCGGACCGTCAACGACGGCCACAACCGCGCGTCCTGGAACCCCCGCGCCAGTCCGGCGCCGGCGCGCCGCCACGCGGGCCAGTCGGTGATGTCGGCGTCGCCGAGGATCACGCGACCACCATCCGCCTTGGTGAAGCCCGAGATCATGTCGAAGATGGTCGTCTTGCCGGCGCCGTTGGGCCCGATCAAGCCGAGGATCTCGCCGGCATGGAGCTCCAAGTCGACGTCGCTCACTGCGGTCACGCCGCCGTAGCGCTTTGTGAGGCCGCGTGTCTCGAGGACGACCGGTCCCTTGCGGAGCGCCGCCGCCCGCCGGTTCGCCGCCGCCGCCGTCGGCCGCCGGCTCGACCCGCTGCCGTTGACCGCACCGTTCTGCGCCGCACCCTTGAGGAACACAGCGCGAAGGATGTCGGGGCGGCCGAGCAGTTCACTGGTCGGCCCAGAGAAGCGAATCTCGCCCTTCTCCATGAATACGGCGCGGCGGGCCAAACGCAAGGCGACGTTGACCGACTGCTCGACGAGGAGGATCGTCGTGCCGTTGTCGTGAATGGCGCGAACGATGTCGAGCAGGCGGTCGACGATCGTCGGCGCCAAGCCGAGCGACAGCTCGTCGATCATCAGGAGGCGCGGCTTGGCGATGAATGCCTGGGCCAGGCTGAGCATTTGCTGCTCGCCGCCCGACAGGCTTCCTGCCGGGGTGTCCCACCGTGTCTCGAGGATCGGGAAGTACTCGATCACGCGCTGCGTGGCCGACGCCAGGTAGGGCTTGTCGCCGCGGTAGAGCCAGCCCGCCGCCCGCAGGTTCTCGGCGACAGTGAGGCTGGGGAAGATGCCGCGCCCGCCCGGTACCTGGGCGATCCCGAGGTGAGCGATGGCGCCGGGGTCGGCGCCGCGGATCTCGTGACCGTCGAAGTACACGCTCCCCTGCTGCGCGCCGACCAAGCCGGAAATCGCCTTAAGGAGTGTCGACTTGCCGGCGCCGTTGGTGCCGAGCAGGGCGACGATCTCGCCTTCCTCGACGTCGAGGCTCACACCGAACAGCACCTGGGTTTGGTCGTAGGAGACGTCGAGGTCGCGCACGGCGAGGATCGGCCCGGTGCCCTCTTCGGCCCGCCGGCGCATGTCGGCGGACGCGGCGAGGGCGCGCAACGCCGCCGCCGCATCGTCGGCGACGAACTTGGACGCGGTGGCGAGGACGATCCCACCCAGCAACCAGTACGGACCCAGGACGAACATGCCCCAGCGGATCCCGTGATTGTCGGAGATCGCGCCGGCGCCGACGCCGTAGAACAAGAACACCACGCCGATGACGAGGAAGAGCGCGCCAAAGCTGAACGACAACGTACGGGCTCGCGCCGGCGAGACCAGCGCCTGCACTGAGTAGAACGGCGGCTGGAACACGCCGATCACGAAGTTGTTGAAGAGCCCGACGGCAAACGCCAGCACGAGGAACGGCGACGCGGCGAACACACTGATGCCGACGCCGATCATCATCAAGCAATACGCCGACCGTCGCAGCGGTTCGCCCATGCCGTTGGCGAACCACGCCGATGTCCACCGGCCGGAGCGCTGGATGCCGTAGAAGGTCGCGGCGGCGTTGGCCGCGCCGACGGCGCCGCGAGCCAGCGGGGCGAGGTGGTACACCCGGTCCAGGTAGAGCGGTACGTAGAAGGCCAAGGGCAACAGCCCGGCGCCGGTGAAGAGCGACGCGACGAACTGGCGCCGCAACGTCCGCACCGACCACAGGGCGCGCGTGCCGTCACGGAAGCTGCCGGGCGCGGGCGCATCCGCCGTCGAGGCCGCGCCCGCCGGATCATCGGTGCCGCCGCGCTGAGGCTCGTGCAGGCGGCGGGCGAAGTATGTGGTGGCGAGGATCGGCACGATGAGAACGAGGAACGGCGCTCGCCAGCCGAACGCCGACCCCAGCACGCCCGCGAACACCGGACCGGCGATGGCGCCGAGATAGAGCGCGTTGAGATGGGTGCCGAACACAGTCGGGCGGTTCTCCACCGGGTAGTAGTCGGCCAGCAACGAGTTGTGCACCGGACCGTTGGCCAACAGGCCCACGCCATTCCCGAAGCGCATCACCGTGAGGATGGCGACGCTGCCCGCCAGCCCGGTGCCGAACGAGAACACCCCGGCAATGACGCCCGAGAGCACAACGAGCCTTGAGCGACGGACGCGGTCGGCGAGGTGACCGACCGGGATGGCGAGGAGAAGCAATAGGGAAACGTTGAGGATCACCAGGCCGCCGAAGCGTTCGTCGCTCAGGTGGAACGCCCGTTGGATGTCGGGCGCCAACACGCCGAAGGCGGCGGTGTCGAACTCGTCGAAGAAGTACAACAGCGACAAGACAACGAGGGCAAAGATCGCCACGCCGCCGGTATCACGGTGAAGCCGGGCGCGGATGCGCTCGATCACACGTGGACCTCGCGTTCATCGGCCTTGGCCGACGCCAAACCACCCAAAGCCGTGTCGATGGCGATGCGCGCCTGGCTCTCCTCGGCCTCCTCGACGCGGCGGTCGGCCACGAGGCTGGGCACGAGAATCCCACGCCGGCGCGCGACCCAGCGGAGGTAGCTGTCGCGCGCCGCGTAGAGCAGACCGCCGAGCCCCTCGGGCAGGAACAGCAGGAGGAACAGGATGCCGGCGCCACTCGCGAGCAGCGCCCACTCCGGCGGGAGGAAGAACTGGACGCCGCGGATGTACGCGGCGCCGAGCACGACACCGGGGAGTGACCCGAGGCCGCCGATGACGACCATCGAGAACAGCAGCATGCTCACGTTGGCATTGAACGAGTCGGTGTACAGCCCGTTCTCGTGCACGACGTAGAGCACGCCGGCAAAGCCCGCGATCGCGCCCGAGATCACGAAGGCCGTGAGCTTGGCCCGTGTCGTGTTGATCGCGCTGGCTTCCGCCGCGATCTCGTTGTCGCGAACCGCGATGAGGATGCGGCCGGTGTGGCTGCGCCGCAAAGCATTGGCCCCCGCCGCCACACCGACCAACGACACCAGGCAGACGAGGTACATCTGCCACGGCCGGTCGAGTGGCAGCCGGTTCAGTAGGACGGGTCGCTCGATGCGTTTCTCGATGAACCAGGGGAAGTAACGGTCCTCGAGGAAGTAGGTCGCCGACGTGACCGCGAACGCCAGCGTCGTGACGGCCAGGAAGGGCCCGCGTATTCGCAGCGCGGGCAAGCCAACCAGGAGGGCAACGAGGGACGCGACGACCACGCCGGCGAGCGCGGCCGGGAAGATGTCCCAACCGTGGCGGCCGTACAGCACCGATGCGGTGGCCCCGCCAAAGCCAGCGAAGGCCCACTGGCCGAGCGAGATGTGCCCCGCCCACCCAGTGAGCACGAGCAACGAGATGGCCACGATGGCGTAGATCCACACCAGCGACGCCGCCTCTTCCTGGCTGGTGTTGGCCCAAAGCGGGAAGGCGGCGGCGACAACGAGCAGCAGCACGCCGAGGCCACGGAGGCCGAACCGCACTTCGGGCAGCTTGCGCAGCTCGGCCGGTATCGGCCGCACCTCGCGGATCGCGCGCCAACTCGAGATCCCGGTCTCGGCCGCCCGGCTGAAGAAGTCGCGCTGCACCAGCAACGCCACGAGGATGACGACGACCAACATGGCGTCGACCACCGTGGTGCGGGGCAGGTTCCAGATCGCCGCGTTCTCGAACACGCCGATCGCAATGGCGCCGATCACGGCGCGCGGCAAGTTCTCCATGCGTGCGATCACGGCCACGGCGAGCGTGCGGAGGATCAGCGCAAAGCCGCCACCAGAGACGTCCTGGAACGACACGAACCCGACGAGCGGGACGCGAAGGATCGCGGTCAGCGCGGACAGCACCGCGGCGATCGACCACACCATCGTTGACAGCCGCAGCACCGGAATGCCGAGCAGATGGGCGCGCGACGAGTTCTCGGCCGCGGCGCGAATGCCGATGCCGTAGTCGGTCGCCCGCAGGAACAGACCGATGACCAGGATCACCAGCGGGACGGCGACGAGGACCGCGAGGTGGTCACCGCGGAACAGCTCCGGGAACACGAAGAACGTCGTCTTGAATGGCGTGCCGAACGGGACCGCCTTCGTACCCTTGAGGCCGCCTTCCCAGACGACGGGAATCAGGATCGAGATGCCGGTGAGGATCTGGGCCAGCCCGATCGTCGCCACCATCACGATGAGGCGCGGCGCATTTCGGAAACGACGGATGATCACCCGCTCGGTCCCGGCGCCGATCAACGCGGCGATGACGAGCCCCAACGGCACCGCGACGAGATATGGCAGCCCGTGCAGCACGAACTCGATGGCGATAACGGCGGCGACGCTGCCCAGCGCGGCCTGCGAGAGGTTGATCACGCGGTTCGCCCGGTACACGAGGATGATGCCCATGGCCGTAAGGGCGTAGAGGAGCCCGCTGACGATGCCGCGCAACACGACGCCGGGCGGCACACCCTTGGTGAGGACCGCAGCGGCGATGGCCCAGAGCGCGAGGGATCCGATGACGCCGATCGCGATCGAACGAGCGCGCTCCCGAAGCGTCGTGAGGACGAGCGTCACGTCGACCCGCTACCCGCCCGGGTAGATCGGGGGCTCCTCGGCCGGCCACTCCCCGTTGCGGAAGCGCTTGCCGCCGTAGGTCTCGAGGTACGTACCGCTCTGGCCGTCCGACGGCGACCGCACTGTGCCCTTCCAGAAGATCTCGCGGGCGTCTTCGATCGCGGTGTGGTCATGGGCACCGGGTGTCCCGTCGGGCCCGTCGCGGAACGACGTGTAACCCACGGGGAAGTCGGGCGCGCCGCCCGGCGGCAGGCTGAACGTTCCGGCGGCGATCGAGTTTGGTGTCAACGCCGGACCGGCAGCTTGCAGCACGCTGTACAGGCCGAGCAGCCCCCAGTACGTGCCGTCAGTTGCGCCGCCCTCGGTCAGCTTCTTCCCGGTGAGCTGGCGATACAGGATCGCCGGCTCGCTGTTGTCACCGAAGAGCTTGTCGGTCGAGCCCAACTGGCTCGGTCCCCAGAGGTGACCGTCGACCTCTGTCTGGTCGAACAACCGCGCCGCGTTGTCGACGTCGTTGAGCGCGGTGCCGATCTGGAGCCACTCGGGGAAGTAGCCCTGCTTCGACGCGTTCTGGGTGAGGAAGATCGTCGAGATCGGATCGCACGCCAGCACGATCGTCGTCGCCTGCGCGGCGTGGAACTGGATGATCGCCTGACTGGCCTGATCCGGGAACCGCGAGACGTCGAGCTGGTAGTCGTACTGCGGCGTCGTCTGCTTGTTGTCGGGCACGCCGTACTTCTGCTGAAGGACCTGCCTGGTGATCTTGGTGCATGACTGGTACCCGTCGTTGTCGGGGACGTAGATCGCGAACTTGCGCGTCTTGGTCTTCATCAACGCGTCGCCCGCCCATTTCGCCTTGCGGCCCACGAGGCGCTTTCCGATGTACTCGGCCAGTTGGTACGAGATACGCATGCACTCCATCACGCCCCCCCACGCGTACGGGTGCTGGGCTCGGTACCACGTCTCGGGGTAATACGGCGCGGCGCCGAAAGCGAGGAGCTTGCGCTCGGCCGCGCACTCGGAGAACGGAGCGCTCAGTACGCCCACAGTGTTCTTGCCACCGACGACGGCGAAGGCGTGCAAGGTGTCCTTGATGTACGTGGCGTCGCGGCACGCACCTTCCTTGCCCTGGCTGAGCGCCTCGTCGGTGGAGTTGCCGTACTTGGACTCGTAGTCGACCCACTTGATCTTGCGCCCGTACAACTCGAACATCGTGTCGAGGTACTTGATGAAGACGTCGCGCACGCCTTCGACATAGGCGGCGTCGGCGCCGCCGGCCTGCTTGACGACGGCGGCGACGGCCTGCGAGTTGGCCGAGTCGGCGAAGCCGCGTCGCACGATGATGATCTCGTTCGACGTGACACCGAGATACGTCGCCCCGCCGTTGTTGCCCTTGAACGCAGCGGTACAGGGCGCGGCGTACCGACTGGCCGCAAGTTGCCGGACGCCGGGACGGCAGTCGACACCACCTCGTGTCTTGCCCGACGCCTGTTGAGCGGCGCCGAGCGACTGCGCGACCGAGCGACTCACGCGCTGCACGCCGCCGTCGCCCGCCGCCACGGTGACCGCGGTGTCGCCGGCGGCCGTCGTCTGGGTCGTATCGCCGGTCGGGTTCGCCAGGTTCGTCGCCGCGCCGCTCGCGAGACGGCTCGTGGCATGACCACGGTCCTGAATCGACGGCACGAGGCTGACGGCGATGACCGCGACGACTACGAAGACGTAGATCGGGAAGTACCGCCGCAAGTGGAGTGCGGTCTTCAGCGACCGCCGGATGAACGGGTCCTGCAGCTGGCTGACGACCTGCAGATCACGTTGCACGTCTCGCACGAGCACCTCCCCAGATGGCGCGTGCAAGAAGATTGTCACATCGTGTCCCTCGGTGTGACGCGTGGCACACTTCGGGCGTGGCCCAGCTCCTACGGGACAACGCGGCCGACGACCGGGTCGCCGCCGACGTCGAGCATCTCGCCGCCGCCTACAACGCCGAATCGGTGGCGGCAGCCAACGAGCAGACCGCCCAGGCGCGGGTCGACGATCTCAGCCTCCTCGTGAGTGCCTACGCCGACGGGGCCGGCACGGGAGCACCGCTGCTGGGCCGGCTCACCAGCCACACGCGGCGCTACCGCACCTTGTATGTCATCGCTGCGCTGGTGGCCGGCGTGCTCTTGTTCAAAGGGCCGTTGCCGGTACCGGTCACCGAAGGCGAGGACACGTCAGCGTTGCTGCCGACTGGTGACCGCGCCGCCGCGGTCGACGGCGTGCCGACGCCATCCGCGTCGGAACTGGCCGCAACCGGTCCCCTCGACCTGGCGCTGCCCGATACGGCGACGTCGTTCGAAGAACCTTCTGCCCGGTCCGATGCCGCCGTGCTTCGCGCACCAGTCGCTGCTGCGGCGCTGCGCATCGCCCAAAGCGGGTACGCGAGCACGTTCGCCGGCACGCCCATCGATCAGGCGCCACCCGGCGACGGACTCCCGGTCGAAGCGCTGGCCGGCAGCGCCACCAAGTTGTCGTTCCTACGTTTGGGCGGCGGCGGCCGCATGCTGCGGTTGCGCATGCTGACCGACCCCAGCGCCAGCCTCAATGACGCGGCAGCTCGCGTGCAGGTTTGTCACATCACCTCGAGCGGCTGGGCGGCCAAGCGGGCGATGACCACGAGCGAGGCGCCGAAGTACAACGCCAACGACTGCATCGAAGGCGCACGAGACGCCAGCGGTGTGTGGACGTTCCGCTTCGTCCTCGACGATCCGCTCGATCGCAACGGATGGGCGGTCGTGCCGATAACCACCGACAACGGGACGTTCCGCATCACGTTCGCGCCGGCGGCCGCATGAACCTTTCCGGCAAACGCGTCCTCATCACTGGCGCGTCGCGCGGGATCGGCGAGCAGCTGGCGCTCGAGTTCGCCGGTGCGGGCGCTCGGGTAGCGCTGGTCGCGCGCAGCGAGTCGACGATCAAGGAGCTGGCCGAGCGGCTCGGCGGGACCGCCCATCCCGCCGACTTAAGCGATCCCGACCAGACCCAAGGCCTGATCGCCCGCGTCGAGGGCGACGGCGGCCCGATCGACGTGCTCGTCAACAATGCGGCCGACGAGCGGGCCGGCGCGCTACTCAGCCTGGCCCCGAGCGACCTCGTCGCCCAGGTGCACCTGAACCTCACCGCGCCGATCGAGCTGGCCCGCCAGGCGGTGCCGGGAATGATTCAGCGCGGCGGCGGTCACATCGTCAACGTGTCCTCGCTCGGCGGTACTAACGCGGTGCCGGGCGTGGCTTCGTACTCCGCCACCAAAGCCGGGCTCAGCCATTTCACCGCCGCGTTGCGGGCCGAGTTCAAGGGCACACCGATCAAGACGACGCTCGTGGAGTTGGGCCCGGTGAACACCGAGATGATGCAGCACCTGTACGACTACCCGCCCACGGACCGGGCCGTCACCCGAATTCGCCACCTTGGGCTCATCAAGCAGGTCGCTCCTGACCACGTTGCCCGCAACATCCGCCAGGCCGTTGAGCACGACCGGCGCCACGTCCGCATGCCCAAGCGGGGCGCGCTCTACCCCTTGCTCGTCGAGGCGCCGCGGCGGATAACCGAGTGGCTGCTGGTCGGCGTTCGCCCCTAGCCCGCAAAAAACACCTCCGAAAAGCTGCAAGGTCGGCGCCTCGGGCGCGCTCCTACCCCCGACGACGAGCACCCCGCTCGGCGAAGGAGGCGTAGGCCAATGACGACCAATGACTCCACCCCCGATCCCCGGCTTCGCCGCGCGGGTCCTCGCCGTCGCTGTCTCCGGCGCGTCATGCTCGTAGGGCATGGCCGCTGATGACGTCGATCTCGTCCTCGCCGCTCGGTCCGGTGACCGGGCGGCGTGGGCGGGCATCTACGACCGCTATGCAGACCGGCTGCACGACTTCTGCTGGTCGGTGCTGCGCGACCGCGACGAAGCCGCCGACGCCATGCACGACACGTTCATCACCGCGTACCGAAAGATCGACCAACTCCGCGACCCCACGCGTCTTCGCTCGTGGCTATTTGCAGTCGCCCGCACCGAGGCACTCGCCCACGCCCGCAAACGGAAGCGCGCCGTGCCGACCGAGGAGATCGAGGTGACGGCGGCGGGCGGCGGCCCCGAAGCGGCCGCCCAAACCGAAGAACTGCGCGCCCTGGTCTGGGCGGCGGCGGCCGGCCTGGCCGATCGTGACCGGGCCGCCCTCGACCTCCATTTGCGCCAAGGGCTCGAAGGCGCCGCACTGGGCGAGGCGCTGGGAACGTCCGCCGACAACGCCAACGTGATGATGTCCAGGCTGCGCGATCAGGTCGAGCGGTCGCTCGGCGCATTGCTCGTGGCCAAGACCGGACGGGACGACTGCGTCGCCTTGGCCGAGTTGCTCAAGTCATGGGACGAGGAGTTCTCGCCGCTGTGGCGCAAGCGCATCGCCCGCCACGTCGACGACTGCCCGACCTGCGGCAAGCGGCGCAAACGGATGGTGAGCCCGCTGGCGCTGCTGGCAGGCGTGCCGCTCCTGGGCGCGCCGCATGACTTGCGAGATCGCGTGCTGCACGACATCGACCTCATCAGCAACACCCGGATGACCGGTGCCGAGCGCCGCCGCCGCCGGCTGGCCAACGCTGTGCTGGCCGCCGCGGTCATCCTCGTCATCGTTGCCTTGCTCTTCCGCAACACGGGAAACGACACCGGGCCGACGCAGCTGGCGACCGCGACCACGATCGACAACTTCCTGACGCCGCCGGCCGCCGCCGGCGAAACGACGTCGTCCTCCGTCGATCTCGCGACCGACCCAACCAACGGCACGGGAACCACGCGCAAGGGCTCGCCGGCGACGAGCACAACGATCAAGGGCGCGACGACCAACACCACCCTCCCTCCCGCGACGACAAGCACCACGATTCCGATGACGGTGAGCGCCAGCTCGCGGGAACAGACCGGTTGCGTGGGCGATGACGTCCACGTGTCGGCGACGGTCACCGGCGGCGCTCGACCGCTCAAGAGCGTGAAGCTGTTCGCCGACGGACCTGGGTCGAGCACCAACAGCGGGATGCAGGGTGGGCCAACAGCGTGGTCCGGCGTCTTCCATCCGACCCAAGCTGGCTCGTACTCGTGGTGGGTCCGGGCCACCGACGCCGCCGGCCAA
>Ga0075428_100000480_pt1 | contig 40190 bp, 43 predicted proteins | sample RhiMetdeltSRZDD2_FD_75291 | JGI IMG/M metagenome (GOLD analysis project Ga0075428, IMG submission 75291) | Populus rhizosphere microbial communities from Tennessee, USA - Rhizosphere MetaG P. deltoides SRZDD2 | ecosystem: Host-associated > Plants > Roots > Rhizosphere > Soil | place: USA... | reverse complement strand
GTTCCGGCGGGCACGTACACGTGGTCGCCGACCGCCATATGGAACCGGCGAACCGAGGACTCCTTCAGATGCATGTCCGCGGTCCCCGACATCTGCACGACGACAGTGTCTTTGCCGCAAATCAGATAGAACGGCTGCGCCACGGCGTTGCGCGACATGTAGAGCTGCGGGTCGACGTCGGCCGGAAGCACCGGTACGTCCTCATAGTTTCCGACTTCTTGTGCCGCTTTGAACGTGTGCAGCATCCTGCGTCTGTCCATGTTCACACCGCCGTTGATTCCGTAGCCGACTGTGCCGCTGAGCGCAATGCCCGTTTCGCGGACTCCGCTGCGCGTACCTGGTTGAGGTAGCGCTGCCAGCCTGCTTTGTGGTGTGGATGCGGGGCATTGAGATGGCCACATTTGGGACAGGTGCGGACGGACTCGTCGTCATAGTCGACCGCAGCTTTGTTGGTGCCCCATATCGTGGTGAACATCGGGACTTCGTCGGTCATCGAGCCGCCCCATTGCGACGGGTCGTAGCCGTCAACGCCTTTGGGCGTCGCGTTGTATTCATGGCGGAGCAGTTCTTCGTGGCATTTCTGGCATCGGAACAAGATCGCCTCGTTTTGGTCCCCGTCCTCCGACTGATGTTGGGTGATCGTCATCAGGATGAATGCCTCGGGGTCGGTGGTGTCTCGCAAGAAGGAATTCACCCCGTGCAGCTGTTGGGTGACGAAGATCTGACCGCTTTGTAGCATCCCGTTGTTGGCACCGAAGGTGACCGCAACTTCTTGGACAGTGTTGTAGTGAAAGAAATGGCCGAACTCGCTGTCCTTGGGATCGCCGGTGAAGACTGCACCGCACGGCACCATCGCTCCGGCATCGTCGTAGGGAAAGAGCGGCAACAGCTGACACGTCGCACCGGTGATGAAGTTGAACACGTTGACCTTCATCGGTTCACGATGCCCGGTCGGCAGGGGAATGCGTCGCGCGTGTTGATTCGCCGGGCCGACGCTTGTGGCGGTCTGAGTCATGCTCGTCTCCTTCGTGTGGTGCTGTCATAGCTCGGCCGCGGTGGTGAGGACGCCGTCGCAGACAGCCGTTGCATGCTGGTATGGCTGTACTGGGGAACCCGCTGCTCGGTACGAGACCACCCCTGCGGTACCGCCGACAGCGGCGGTGAAGCCGTCCCATCGATGACGCTTGTGGCAGTGGGGCCGACGCTGACTCCCGAGTTACGGCAACAGGTCGCCCCGGGTAATGGCACTCCCAGTCGACCGTGACATCGGCAGCGGCTGGTGCTGCCAGCACGTAATTCACCATGGCGAATTCAGTGTCATCCAGATCACCCCACGCTGTCAAGAAATTCGTCATGATCGTTCATGCTGAACCTGTAGCGGGCCGGGGCGGGTGATGTGGGTGACGCGAGCGAAACAGCAGGCGGTGCGGTGCGACCCCGAGCACGTCGTTGCGGTGGGTAAGCGGCGATGTGACGGTGGTGAGGTTGAGCCAGGTCGCCGAACTTGCGGATCGGGAATCGATCAATCCGCATGATTACTATCGTTGTTGCACAGGGCTTTACAGCTCCCAGCCGGACTCGCCGGTATCTCGACACGGTCACCGCACGGTGGCGGCGGCCGACAGGATCAGATCGGCACTCAGGCCAGCATGCAGAGCCCGGTCACGTTGTCGCTGACAGCCGGTCCGGCATTCCGCAACGGGCTGGAGGTCGTCGTCGGCTACTTGACTCCAGTCATCCGGTGGAGCATTCTCTATCTAGCGGAATCATAATTCTGTCTGTCAGAGATTCGGTGATGCGCACTGGAGGGTTCGATGACGGATCACGAGGCTGTGTTCGAAGCCGTGCGGCGCGGCATGATTCCTGCCTACATCTACAACGACAGCAAGCTCTTCGCCCTGGAATGCGATCGGATTTTCAGCCGCGCATGGGTGCTTGTCGGCCACGAGTCAGAGATTCCCCAGGAGGGCGACTACGTGGTGCGACGGGTTCTCAATGACTCGTTCATCATCACGCGCGACTCCAAGGGCGATATCAGAGCGATGTTCAACATGTGCCTGCACCGTGGCATGCAGGTGTGCCGGGCGGAGATGGGCAATGCGTCGAACTTCCGGTGCCCCTACCACGGCTGGTCTTACCGCAACGATGGCCGGATCATCGGTCTGCCGTTTCACGGCGAGGCCTATGGCGGCGAACACGGCTTCAAGAAGCGCGGCCAAACGTTGTTGCCTGCACCGAATCTCGCCAGCTACAACGGCTTGATCTTCATCAGCATGGACCCGGGTGCCGAGCCTTTGGACCAGTATCTCGGCGACTTCACGTTCTATCTGGACTTCTACACCAGGCAGAGCAAGGCCGGCCTTGAGGTCCGGGGTCCGCAACGGTGGCGCATCAAGGCCAACTGGAAGATCGGTCCCGAGAACTTCGCCGGCGACATGTACCACACTCCCCAGACACATACGTCGGTGGTGGAGATCGGCCTATTTCGCGAGCCCAAGGCGGAAAAGCGCAAGGACGGCGCAACGTACTGGGCCGACAAGGGCGGCGGCACGACCTACAAACTGCCCCCCGGCGACTTCCGCGAGCGGATGCGCTACGTCGGCTACACCGATGACATGATCGACCGCATAAAGGAGGTCTGGACTCCGGATCAACAGCGTCTCGTTGGCGATGACGGGTTCATGATCTCGGCCGCATCGTGCTTTCCGAACATGAGCATGGTGCACAACTGGCCGAAGGTCGAGGATGGCGAGAACGTCTTGCCGTTCATATCTTTTCGGATGTGGCAACCGATCAGCGAACACGAGACCGAGGTCTACTCGTGGTTTGCGGTTGACGCTGAAGCACCCGAGGAATACAAGAAGAACTCCTACAAGGCATACCTGATGTGCTTCGGCTCGACCGGGATGTTCGAGCAAGACGACGTTGAAAACTGGGTCTCATTGACCAACACCGCCGCCGGCTCGATGGCGCGGCGACTGCAGCTCAATAGCCGGATGGGTCTGCTCGAGGATGACACACCTGTCTGTAAGCACTTGGGGCCACAAGAGTTCCATGGACCGGGGGTTGCACAGATCGGCTACAACGAGGCCAATCAGCGTGCGCTGCTACGACTGTGGGCGGACTATCTCGAGCAACCAGCCGTCTCGACTCAGGCCATGCGACTGGGCACCGGCATGGACGGCATCCCGCCGCTGATCCAGACCAGCTGCGTCGACGCGTCGACGATGACCGCAGACCGACAGGTCACTCGGGCATGAGCACGGCGGGAACAGACAGGGTCGTCGGTTTTCGGCGAGCCGGACGTGGGGGCACCTACTCGGAGCAGGCAGTCCTAGGTGGCCACGCTCCTCGCGATCACCGTGTCGGTGACAGCTTGCCGTTCGATGACGAACGTCACCTAGTGGCGCACCGATTCCTCGTCGACGAGGCGTATTTGCTGGATGCCCAGGCTTACGAAGAGTGGCTCGAACTGCTTACCGACGATGTGCACTACGTCATGCCGGTACGGGTGACGACCGCCCTCGGCGCTGGGTTCGATTCTTCGCCCGGGATGGCGCATTTCGACGAGAACAAATACTCGTTGAGCCGCAGGGTGGCGCGTTTCCTGACTGAGCACGCCTGGACCGAGGACCCGCCATCTCGGCTGCGTCATTACGTCACCAACGTGCGTACGTTTGCCACTGAAAAAGACGACCATTTGATCGTTGAGTCGGCCGAACTCTTGTTCCGCAGTCGCGGCGACGTCAACGAAGCGGCCTTGGTGTCGTGTGGTCGCGAAGACCTGCTGCGCTTCGAGGACCGCTGGAAGGTAGCGCGGCGCACCATCTTCATCGACGAGTCCGTCATCCGTATGCAGAATCTGGCGATCTTCCTATGAGGGAGGACTTGCACCGAGGCGGCGACCACGAGGATGCAGCCTCGCGGGCGACAGAACTGGACAAGCTGCTTGATTCGGTTGTTGGGCAGCCGATCACCGTCGCCAACGAGTTCACCTCGACCGAGATCCGCCGAATCGACACCCGCAATGGGTCGCGGCTGCTCGTCACGGCGCCCCGCACGGGACAGTGGATCAGCCTGGACGCCCTCGAAGTCGAGGCGTTGACGCGGCAGAACACCGCGACGCTGGCGGCGATGGTCGGCAGCATGCACGCACCGTTGATCCCGGATGGACCGGATGGAGAGGAGCAGCTGTGAGCGGCTCACTCGAGGGCAAGCGCGCTTTGATCGTCGGCGCCGGCTCGGGCATCGGCCGTGCCGTCGTCGACGCGTTCCGTGACGAGGGCGCTCGGGTTGCAGTCTTGGAGCGCGACCTGCACAAGTGCGCGGTCCTGCGCCAAGAGGCCGGTGATGTGCCGGTTGTCGCGGGCGACGCCACGACCAGGGAAGCCAATGACGACGCCGTCTCGACGGCGGTGCAGGCATTCGGCGGGTTGGACACTTTGGTGAACTGCGTGGGAGTGTTCGACTTCTACCGAGGGCTGAGTGAGATCGCCGCCGAGGATCTCGAGCGTGCTTTCGTCGAGATGTTCCGCGTCAACGTGCTCAGCCACCTGCAGTCGGTCAAGGCGGCCATCCCGGCGCTGCAGCAGGGTCGTGGATCGGCCATTGTGCTGGCCGAGTCAGCCTCCTCGTTTTATCCGGGTCGTGGTGGCGCGCTTTATGTTTCGTCGAAGTTCGCGGTACGCGGGTTGGTCGCGACGCTCGCTTACGAACTGGCTCCGCGCATCCGGGTCAACGGGGTGGCCCCTGGCGGTACGGTCAATACCGATCTGCGCGGTCTGGAGTCTTTGGGCCAGAGCTCAATTCGTTTGGACGACACCGCCGATCGTGCCCGCAGCCTCGCGGCGCGCACACCGTTGAATGTGGCCTTGTCGGGCGATGACCATGCGTGGAGCTTCGTGTACCTAGCGTCGGACCGCGCACGCGGCATCACCGGTGACACGCTTCACCCGGACGGGGGCTTCAGCTTGGGCCCGAGTCGGTCACGCCCTGCCGATAAGCAGGCCGCGACGTACCCGCAATCTTCAGCGGAGGTGGTATGAGCATGGCGAGGATCAACGCCGACGTGCGGCTGTGCCAGGGATACGCGAATTGTGTTGCAGCGGCTGACGACTACTTCGATATCGACGACGACGGACGCGTCGTCCTCCTACATAGCGACGTGCCTGAGACTGACTACAGCCGCGTAGCGCAGGCTGCCCACAGTTGCCCGGTGTCGGTTTTGAGCGTCGAGCGATGAGCAGCAGTACCGCCGGCGTCGTCATTGTCGGCGCCTCAGTTGCTGGTGTGCGCACAGCGCAGGCCCTGCGGCGCGAAGGATTCGATGGACGTGTCGTGTTGTTGTCCGACGAAGCAGTAATGCCCTACGACAAGCCGCCGCTGTCGAAGGGGTTTCTCGCCGGTGCGGCCGGGCCTGATCAGATCGCGTTGTTAACCGAAGTCGAGGCTGACGAACTGGGCGTCGAAGTGCGTTTGAACTCTCGTGCGCGCCGCCTCCATTTGGCGGAGCACCTGGTCGAGCTCGATACCGGCGAGCACGTCGCCTATCACCGTTTGGTTGTCGCGACGGGAGCGAGCGCCAGGGAGTCGACATGGCCAGTTTCGGGAGTGCACGTGGTGCGCACCATGTCCGACGCGCAGCGACTGCGCGCCGACCTTGAGCGCGGCGGGCATCTGGTGGTGATCGGTGCGGGGTTCGTGGGGTCCGAGGTCGCCGCCACAGCTCGCATGATGGGACTGCAGGTCACACTCGTCGACCCCAACACGGCGCCGATGACGAGGATCGCCGGGAACCAGCTGGGTGCCCGGTTCATCCGTCTGCATCAAGACCACGGCGTGGACACTCGATTCGGCACCAGCGTCCTCGACGTCAGCCGAAAGTACGGGCGGCTGCACATCGACCTCAGCGATGGCGCGGCCTTGACCGCCGACACGTGTGTGGTCGGCATTGGCGCAGTTCCCAACGATGCATGGTTGGCGTCGTCGGGCGTGCGGATCGACAACGGCGTCCTCTGTGATGAGTATTGCCGCGCGATCGGTAACCCCGATGTGTATGCGGTCGGTGACGTGGCCCGCTGGCATAACCCCCGTCGGGGCCTGCTGACCCGTCACGAACACTGGACCAATGCTCATGAGCAGGCCAACACGGTGGCGCACAACATTATTCACGCCCAAAACCTGATCGCCTTCGCCCCGATCGAGTATGTGTGGAGTGATCAATACGACTGGAAGATCCGCATTGCCGGGCAGATTGGTGTCGGCACCTGCGACATCGTCGAGGTCATCGGTGACGAGGCGACTGAGCGTTTCGCTGTGCTGAGCAGCTGCGATGGAGCATCGTTGTCGGGGATCGTTGCCGTCAACTGGCCGCGCGCACTCATCGCCGGCCGTAAAGCCCTGGCCCACAACATGTCCTACACCGACCTCAGGCAGGCGATCGAGCAACTGCTGAGCGCGATGCCCACCCCCGTAGCTATGGAAGGTGCAAAGTGAGCTTCACCGACGAGCTTGACCGGCAGCGAGAACTGGTGGCACGCGCATGCCGGATAGCGGCTGGCCGCGGTCTGGTGGACGGCGTCCTCGGACATATCAGCCTGCGGATCACCGAAGAGACGTTCCTGGTCCGTTGCCGCAGCGACGACGACACTGGCGTCGAGTTCACCAGGCCAAGCGACATCAGACTTGTCCGATTCGATGGATCAGCCGGTGCCGCAGGTGAATTGGACGGCTATCGTGTCCCCAACGAGCTGCCTATTCATGTCGAGTGCCTAGCTGCGCGGCCGCAGGTGCGCGCGGTGGCTCACTTGCATCCGGCCAACATTGTCGCCGCTGACCTCGCCGGCATCGCGATGCGACCCATCTGCGGGGCGTTCGACATTCCGGCGGCGTTTTTGGCGCGCGGAGGCGTGCCCGTGTACCCGCGGGCGGTGTTGATCCGCAACCGCGAACTGGCCGGGGCGATGGTGTCGGCGATGGGTGATCGACCCTTGGTTATCTGCCGCGGGCACGGCATCGTCAGCACCGCGGAATCGGTGCAACAGGCGGTACTTCAGGCGATCGGCCTCGATGAGATGGCACGTATGGCGCTACGTGTCCTCGCCGCGGGTGGGGTGTTGCATGACATCGACGACAGCGACTGGGACGATCTGCCCGACCTGGGACCCAGCTTCAACGCCGATGCGGCCTGGCGTTACGAGGTGGCACGGCTCGACGCACGCACGTGACCAGAGCCAAAAGTGGAAGTCCGTGCATTGCAGGGTCCGAGTGCGGCGTCGTGGCTACGCCCCTCGGCCGTCGCTACTATCTCTGCTGTGAAGAAAACTGCGGTCACGGATGTCGCGGCAAGCGGACCGACGCCGCAATATCCGATCGAATCGGTGGATAACGCCCTAAAGGTCCTGCTGCTTCTCGCCGAACGCACCGAGTTGAGGCTGACCGAGGTCAGCGAGTACCTCGGGGTGGCGTCGTCGAGTGCTCACCGAATGTTGGCGATGCTGGTCTACCGCGGCTTCGTCCGACAGGACCCCAAGACGAAGGCGTACCGTGCCGGGGCCGCATTGACCACCGTCGCCTTCTCCATCCTGAATCGATTCGATTTCCGTGTGACATTGCACCCATATCTGGAGAAGCTCAACCTGGAGCTGGGCGAGACGGTGCACCTCACCATGCTCGACGGCGCGTCGGTCTGCTTCGTCGATGCGATTGAAGGCTCGGGGGTGGTGCGGACCGCGTCCCGCGTCGGCGTGTCACTGCCGGCAAGCACGACCGCATCCGGAAAGGCGATGCTGGCCGCCCTGTCACTCGCCGAACTCGACAGCCTTTATCCCGCAGAAGAACTCGTGACCCTCACCGATCGAAGTGTCGCGACCCGAAGCGAGCTGTATCGCCAGCTGGAGCAGATCCGCCGCCGTGGCTACTCGTGGAGCTCGGAGGAGAGCGAAGCCGGTGTCTCGTCGGTTGCTGTGGCGTTTCCCTTCCGCGAGAACCTGCCGAGGCTGGCCTTTAGCACCGCAGTGCCGCGTCCGCGGATGGCCCATGCGGACAAGCGCCGCATCAGCGAGACTCTGATGGGTATCGTCGCCGATGCTGCCGATGCTCTGCACCCGTAATCGAAACACCGGCCGCGAGGTCACAGTTCGCGTGCCGTGTCCATTACCCACCATGTCCTGGCGTTGACGAACTCACGAATACCCGCTCGGCCGAGCTCTCGGCCGTAGCCGCTGCGTTTGGTACCGCCGAACGGTACTCGAGGATCGGATGTCACAACCGCGTTGACGAAACATGCTCCGGAGGTGATCTGTTGTCCCACCGATCGGGCGATGCTGAGGTCAGAACTCCACACGCTGGCGCCCAGGCCGTAGGGGGTGTCGTTGGCGATGGCGACGGCGTGGTCGACATCGTTGACGGTGATGATGGATGCTGCCGGACCGAACATCTCTTCATCGTAGGCGGGCATTCCCGGCCGTACGCCACCGAGAACCGTTGGCAGGTAGTAGTTCCCAGCACAGTCCGAAGGTGCACATCCGCCAGCCAAGACAACGGCACCCGCCTCGACCGAGGACCGCACCTGGCGTGCGAACGCATCGCGGAGATCCCGGCGGGCGAGGGGTCCGATGTCAGTGTCGGGCTTTTCGGGATCACCGGTCTTGAGTCGCTCCGCGGCCTCAACGACCAGCCGCGTGAACTGCGTCGCAACGGGTTGTTCGACGATGAACCGCTTGGGCGAAATGCAGCTCTGTCCCGCGTTGAGGAACCGTGCCCGGACGGCGTGGGCTGCGACGCGCTCGAGATCGGCGTCGGCCAACACGATGAATGGGTCGGAACCTCCGAGTTCAAGGAGGCACTTCTTGATCTCTCGGCCCGCAATTGCCGCCACGGCGCTCCCGGCACGTTCACTGCCCGTCAGGGTCACTGCGGCGATTCGCGGGTCCGCGACCAGTTGCGCTGTTGCCGAGGGCACATCGTCCTCAGCGATGACGAGCGCGGTGAGAACGCCGGGCGGCAGTCCGGCGTCGATGAGCACGCGCTGAATCGCCAGGGCGCATCCCGTGGTGTTGGCAGCGTGCTTGAGTAATACGGCATTACCAGCCATCAATGCTGGGGCGGCGAACCGGAACACCTGCCACAGCGGGTAGTTCCACGGCATTATGCCCAATATGACGCCCAGCGGATCGAACGACACCCAGCTGTGGTCGGCGTCCGTGTCGTCATTGATCTCGTCGGCGAGGAACCTCTCCCCGCGCTCCGCGTAGTAATCGAGGACGGCAGCGCACTTGTCCACCTCGGCCAGGGCTTCTCGGATGGGCTTGCCCATCTCGCGAGTGACAAGTAGTGCCAGGCGATCCCGGTTCTGGGACAGCTGCGCCGCTTTGTTTCTCAACGCCTGCGCACGGTGGGCGAGGTCAGTTCTGCTCCACTCACGCTGAATCGTTGCGGCAGTATGAAGCGCAGCGCTCAACTCGGAGCGAGTTGTCACCGGATAGGTGTGCAGCGCTTGACCGTTGGACGGATTCAGCGTCGTCACCGTGGTCGTGATGTCCTCTTCTCAGCTCAGTCTTACAGAAGAGCTTTCAGAGTGTTGTCTGCTCGCTGAAGATGGAGGCGACCGGCGGCTGAATCCCGAAGCTGTTGGCGATGGTGGCATGCGCGACGTAGCGTCCACACATCAGCGCCACCGCAATGGCGTCGCGGGGACCCAGCGTGCGAACGAGTTCATCGACCTCGGATTCGCTGCCGTGGCCATGGTTGGGAAGGACCGCCAGCACCCAGCGTTGGGTCGCGCGCTGTTCGAGCGTGAGCGCGGTTGACTCGGGGGCGAGTCGTTCGATCGATTCGACCCAATCCTTTGTCAAGCCCAGCTTGATCGAGAGTCGTTCGTGTTGGTGGCGCTCGTAGTCATTGCCGGTCAGGGTCGCCACGGTCAACGCGACCACCTCAGCGAGATCGTCGGGCAGCGCCTTCTTGGTGGCGTCGGTGTAGTCGATGAATGCGGCCAATGCTTCGGGCTGGTGGGCAGTGAGTTGGAAGAAGTCACCGAGGTAGCCCAGGCGGTCGATCTTGGCTTGGAGACGGCGCCGGACCTGGGGATCGAGTTCCTCCACGTCGATCAGCGGAACCCCGGCGAGATGCCGGCCGTCTGACGTGTTGTTTGACGACGTGCAGGTGGTATCGATTTCCGTCAACGGATCATCTTTCTAGTCGGTGTTCGTCTGTGGTGCAGTAGTTTTCGCGGTGAGCTCGGTGTCGGTGCCGATTTTGCCCAGCAAGGATGCGCCGCCCGGGGATGCGCCGAGGGGCTCCGAGTGGCCGGGCAGTACGCCGAGGAAGAACTGCTCGTTGTCCGCCGCCCATTCCGGTTGAGCATTTTGACCATTGGTGATGGCGTGTACCGGGCAGGCCGGCAGGCACGCGCCGCATTCAATACATTCCGTTGGGTTGATGTAGCGCCTACGTTCGCCCTCGTATATGCAGTCGACCGGGCACGCATCCACGCAAGACCCGGCGAGTTCTTCGATGCACGCGGCGCCGATTACATATGCCATTGCTTTTTTCCTCGCTTACAGCTGTTTGTGCCGGCTATTTGAATCGTGCGAACTACCGGGTCCCATGAGTTCTGTGGAATGGCCGGGGAAGACTGGTTGTTGTGGATCCATTTGGGCCGCTAGGTTATTCACTGCGGTGGCGGCCTCGCCGAAGCCCACGGCCATGATGCGAACCTTGCCGGGATAGGCGGTCACATCGCCAATGGCGAACACGCCGGGGATGTTTGTGGCCATCGTGGTGTCCACGACGATCTGGCGACCGTCCAGGGCCAAACCCCATGTGAGCAGCGGACCGAGATTGGCGATGTGGCCGAGAGCCGGGATCAGGGCCTGCGTTTTCACCGATTCGTCGCCTGCACGGGTGCGCACAGTGATCGCCTCGAGCCATTGGCTCCCATGCGCTTCGATGATTTCGCTGTCCAGAATCACTCTGGCATTGCTTTCGTGGAGTTGCTTCACCGACATGTGGTGTGCGGCAAGGCTTCGTCTGCGATGGATCAACGTCACCGATCTCGCCACCGGGCACAGCATGTTTGCCCAATCGACCGCGCTATCCCCGCCCCCGGCGATGACGACATCGACGTCCTGATAGGAGGCGATGTCGCGCACGGTGTACTGAACACCGCGGCCGACGAAGGGATCGGCTGGGGCGAGCTGACGCGGGCGGAAACTGCCGACGCCGGCCGCAATGATGATCCCGCCCGTGCGTATCCGGCTGCCTTTGTCGGTGGTGACGGTGTAGCGGCGCGGCGGACCGGTAGCGACGACAGAGTCCTCGCTGGGCGGGATCGCGACCAGCTCCGCCGACTGCTCGCCGAGAATCCATGTGGGCCGCGCAAGTTCGGCCTGGGTGATCAGCGAGGCGACCAAGGCGGAGCCGGTGACCTCGGGTAGTCCGGCAACGTCGTAGATCGGCTTGTCCGGGTAGAGCGCCATCAATTGTCCGCCGGCTTCGGCGAGCGAGTCGAGCAGCACTACCGATAAACCGCGCAATCCGGCGTAGTACGAGGCGAACAGGCCGGCAGGGCCGGCACCGATTATCAGGACATCGGTGTCGATCGGTGCGGCGTCGCGATGGTTCACCGCTCGTCCTCGACGAGGTCACCGGCTGGTGCGGCAGTCATGGGCGTTGATGGTTCCTTTCCTACAGGGGATCGTTGCGGGTCGCTCTTCAGGCCCAGATCAACTCCTTGGCGGAGGCTTCATCGGATCGCATTGCGCTGTATGTAGATTCGGCTGCGGGATGCATCGGGATGGGCGCAGAGGCGATGGCCTTCGGATCCAGCGGATAGGTGACCGGACTGCGGTCGGGCGGGATATGGCGGTACTGCACCTCGAGTGCATCCCGGGTGGCCGTCATGCTCCACGCGATCAGCGACGCGACGTCGCCGGGTAGATCCTCGGTGCAAATCACGAGGAAGTCCGAGAACTCCAGTGCCGTGAGGTCGTGGTCCAGTCCAGGAAGGTAGCCCTGCGGGACCACGGCCGACGGCCACTGCCATTCGTCGAACGCTTTGAGTACCTCGCGTGTGGCATCGAGATAGACGACCTGCTTGTTCTCGGTAATGCGTTGCCAGTGCGGCGTCATGATCGCTTCATGGATCAAGACGTTGGCCGCTCCGTCGCGGAAGGCGGCGATCGACGCGAACGGCCGCTCGCTGTATATGAATTCACCGCCGGTGTTTTCAACCGCAGTCGGCTCTACGCCTGCAGCCTGCAGTTCACGGTGTGCAGCCAGACCGATGAGGTTCACGCCATCGTCCGGGCTTGTCGCAATGCGTAACTGCGGCAACCGGTCAGCGAGCTCGTTCATCGTGGACACGCCGAGCGCCGCGTCCACGCAGGTGACCAGTCGGTCACGCTGCGGCAACGTGCCCAGCGCCCGCAACCGGTGTGCGCCGTCGACCGCGAGCGGTCCGAGTCCGCCCCTGACCATGCCCAGTGCGGCGGTGGGGGTCATCAGGGCCACGTCGACCTCGCCGGAGAGCACATTTTCGATTGCGTCCGCTCCGCCGCGTCCGTTGCGAATAAAGAACCGCGATCCAGGTGCCGATCGATCACCGACCTCTTGGCTGAGCCATCCGCAGATGCGATGAAGGTTGGCTTGGCCCCAGTCGCCCTGGAAAGTCAGGGTGTAGCGACGATCCACCATGGGCTCGGTCACGAGGCTGGGCTGCCCTGAATCATGGCCTGCAGAGCCGCTGCGTCCAATGCGAAGTGGATCTCGTGGATTTCTTCGAACGGGAAACCCACCCTTTCGAATTCACGCTCGAGTGCTGCTTGGTCGTCGGCGTCGTAGATCGACACGAGAAACCCGCTCAGCATGTTGACGTACAGGTTGCGGAATGTGGCGTACTTCGATTCGGCGACATCGGGTGCGTTGCCGGCGATTTCGTCGGCCGACAGGCCTGGCGACAGATGTGTGGTGAGGTACGTGGGCATGGTGGAGCCTTTCAATGGGTGTCGGGAATGGCTGGTGGTCAGGACGTAAGGAGTTCGGTGCGCAGCTGTTCGGCGAGTGGCTGCCACGCGGCGAAGGGCGCCATGTCGATGTGCGGGTGTTGCGCACCGCAGTCGGTGCAGTGCCGCAGTGAATCGTCGGCGTTGAAGGCGAGGCAGGCGTCGCGGTAAGCGTCTTGAGAGACCGTCTGCGCGGTGTCCCATTCGACCCGGTGAAGTTCGCCGTCACAGCCGGGGCAGTACCAGGAAACCCCCTCCAGACCGGCGACCCGGGCCTTATAGCGGATCTGGACGCCTTCCTCGGATGGCACGACGCGGTGCGGCGTTCCTGCCGGGACGTACACATGATCGCCAACAGTCATGTGGAATCGGTTGACCGAGGAGTCCTTGAAGAACACGTCTGCTGTGCCTGACATCTGGACGAGAACGGTGTCCTTGCCGCAAATCAGATGAAACGGCTGTGCCACGGAGTTTCGGGACATGAACAGCTGGGGGTCGACATTGGTCGGCAGCACCGGCACTTCTTCGTAGTCGCCGATCTCCGCGGCGGCCTTGAAAGCATGCAGCATTCTGCGACGGTCCATGATCACGCCTCCTTCGATTGAGTCGACTGGGCTGCTGCCGACCGCAACGACTGCTTCGCCGAATCCGCTGCCCGTACCTGATCGACGTAGCGATGCCAACCCCACTTCGACTGCGGATGAGGCGCATTGACGTGACCGCATTTCGGGCACGTGCGCACCGACTCGTCGCTGTTGTAGTCGACGGCAGCCTTGTTGCTACCCCAGATCGTCACGAACGGCGCCACTTCGTCCTCTGGCGATCCGCCCCACTGCGACGGGTCATGACCTTCAACCCCTTTCGGGGTGGCGTTGTAGTCGTGACGCAGCAGTTGTTCGTGGCACTTCTGGCACCGGAACAGGATCGCCTCGCTTTGGTCGCCGTCCTCGGCCTGATGCTGGGTGATCGTCATCAGGATGAATGCTTCCGGGTCCGCGGGATGGCGCAGGAAGGAGTTGACGCCATGCAGTTGTTGAGTGACGAAGACCTGTCCGGTCTGCAGCATTGCCTCGTTGGCGCCGAACGTGACTGCCACTTCTTCCACGGTGTTGTAGTGGAAGAAGTGGCCAAACTCGGCATCGTCAGGCTCACCGGTGAAAACAGCCCCGCACGGCACGATGGCGCCGGCGTCGTGGTAAGGAAACAGCGGCAAGAGTTGACATGCGGCGCCGGTCATCATGTCAAATACGTTGACCTTCAACGGTTCACGTGGACCCGATGGGGGTGGAATCCGTCGTACCGTATCCGATGCTGACGCGGCACCTGTCACCACATTGTGTGTCATGCCAGTGTCTCCCTTCTGGATTGGTCTCGTGCCATCTCAGAGTCCGTCTACGGCGGCCAGGACGAGGTCGCAGCGCCGCTCCACTTCGGGGGTGGCGGGGGCCATGGGCAGTCGTTCCTCGTTGGTTGGGATGAGTCCGCGCTTGCGCATCATGTACTTGATCGGAATCGGGTTGGTATCGAAGAAGACCGATTTGTTCAGCTCCCACAGAGACTGGTGCAACCGCCTGGCCTCGGTGAGCTTCTCGTCTTGGACCGCTTGGTAGAGCGCGGCGATCGCGGTGGGGAACACGTTCGACACCGCGTTGACCATGCCTGCCGCGCCGAGCGCCAGCATCGGTAGCGAAAGCTCCTCCAGGCCAACGAAGATCCGGAAGTCCGCACCGAGGCGTACCAACACGTCGGTGACCCAACCGAGGTCGGTCGAGGCGTGCTTGGCGCCGACGAAGTTCTGGCAGCGCTCGGCGATGGCTTCGAGGGTGTCCACCGACGCGGTGGTCGCGGACCGGCCGGGAATGTGGTACATCAGCACCGGCTTGCTGGTGCATTTGCACACCGCCTCGTAGAAGCCGATGAGACCTCGTTGCGGTGGCCGGGTGAACGCAGGAGTCACGACCAGCATGGCGGCGGCGCCGATGTCCTCGGCATGTGTCGTCAATTCGATGCTGTCGGCGAGAGAGAGCGCCCCGGTGGCAACCATGACAGGAATCCGGCCGGCGGCTGCGGAGACGGCCGCCTCCGCGAGTGCCTTGCGCTCGTCAATCGTCAATAAGGCGGGTTCTCCCGTGGTGCCGGCTACCACCACGCCGTGGCTGCCCGACTGGATCTGGAAGTTCACCAGCGATTCGTAGGTGTCCAGGTCGATGCGCCCATCCCGGAAGGGTGTCACCAGCGGTGGGTAGGAGCCGCGTAACTCGTTGGGCGCCAAAGAGATCATTGCGCCGACCGATTCGTGTCGAAGCCGGACTCGACTCCCAGTAGCCGCGCCTGACGCTTCAAGTCTTCCTGCCACAGCAGCGATTCCAGCGCCAAGTGGAAGGGCTGGTCCTGAATTGTGAGCTCATTGACGTACTCGTCGGGACCGCTCGCGTGGTGGTGCACAGCCCAGCCGGGTGCTGAGAACATCAGGTCCCCGGCTTCCCAGTCATAACGCTTGCCACCTACCAGGCTGTGCCCTGAGCCGTGGAAGTAGTAGTTGATGGCGGCCGAGACGTGACGGTGGGGTCGGTCGATGATCTTCGGAGGCCGGATCGTCATGGTGGCAAAAAAGTTTGGCGTGGTGCCGTTCGTACGCTCGGTGGCGGGGTTGTACAAGAGATACAGGCGCCGACCGCGGTAACTGGGGCCCAGCGCCGTGAGCTTGTCGAGGTTGTCTTTGACCCGTTGCCACGGCCAGTGCAGCGCTGGACTTTCGACGTTGGGCGGGCTGATCAGCTTCTCGTAGGGCATCAGCCACGCACCTTCGTCGGTCAGCTGGAATACCCCGAACGGATTCTGTTTGTCCGCAGCTGGTTCCTCAGACTCGGCCACCGCGGCGGCAGCATCGTCGGGGGGGTTTTCCTCCATCAGGTGTACACCTAATTGGTCTAGTAGTGGGGCGTTGGAATAGGTCAGGCGCACCTGGGGGGCGCCGGTGTCATTGATGTGGCGGTATGTGGTCCACGACGGGTGATTCCATACGTCGAACTGCCCGAAGCTGAACTTCTTGTTCCCCACCACAGCGGTGCCTGCGCCGTCGATGCAGAAGGACACCTGCGTCGAATTGTGGCGCACGGGCGCGGTGCTCTCGCCGGGGAGCAGCACCGACAGTGTCACCCGGATACCCGGTGCGAGGCCGTTGCCGGGGCTCGTCGCCCTGGGATGCACGATCAGCGACTCACGCCTGCCGCTGACCGGCGGGTCCAGTTGGCTCAGCCGGTCGGCTTCGGCCTCAATCTCGGCCCGCGGGATAACGATTGGCTCCCAGAAGTCGAGGGCGGGGGCTGGACGGTCGGTGACGTCAACGAATGGCGACATCATGCGCTCCACATCTTTGGTTGGGATTTCGCAGAAACAGGCAGCGCCCGTCCGACGTTCGCGGCGCCGGCCCGCTCGATCACGAGTTCGGCGACCGCCAGGTCGGAAATGCCTGAACCGAGCGCCTTGAAGATCGTGATGCCCTGCCCGTCGAGTCGATCGTTGGCGAGCAGCGCGGCCCCGAGTGATACGACGTGCGGGGCGTTGGCCGCCGACAGTTCTCGCGGGGCGAGTTGACGCGCGGCCGCGACGTCGTCGGCGACGATCCGCCGCGCGCGCGCGACAACCGCGGGTTCGAGCTCGGCACGTTCGGGCGTTATCCCGCCAACGGCGTTGATGTGCACGCGGTTCGCCAGCATTGAACTGCCGATGAAGGGTTCGGTGGCACGTGTGACGGTGACGACGACGTCAGCCTGATCCACCGCCTCGGCAACCGAGTCGACGGGAAGTGTCTCGATCCCCGAGCGCTCGACGATCCGTTCCGCGAAGGCGACGCGGTGTTGGGCGGTAGGGCTATAGACGGCGATGCTGCCGACGTCGCGCACCGCAGCGACGGCGGCGACCTGCCCTTCGGCCTGCTTGCCGGACCCGATGACGCCGAGCCGCGCACAGCGTTCGGCCGCCAAGATCGACGTGGCCGCCCCACTGATGGCGCTGGTCCGCAACTGGCCGAGCGCGAACGCTTGAATGACCGCGTGCAGCCTGCCGGTCGCGGTGTCCCAGGCAGCCAATAGGGGGGTGGCGCCGCCACTTGTGTGGGCCCACGTCTTCGAAACGGCAAGACCAGTGGAGGTCGCCACGGCACCGATCGCGTGCACGGTGCCGCCGTTCCACGAGGCGTAGGTCTTTGGCATCGCCACGATCTCGCCGGCGGCCGCGCGCCGGTAGGCCCCGCGAATAGCGGCAATGACCTCGGATAACGACACGAGGGAGGCGACCTCATCCTCGCCGATCCAAAGGGCCGGACCGTTGGCGTGGATCCCCGGCACATGACCGGAAACGGTGGTTTCGATGTCGCTCAGCACCGGCAGCTCGTATTCATCATGATGAATTAGTGTGCGAGCGGTCACATCACCTGTCAAGCCAATTCGGCATAATCGTCATGTTGAATTTCGGAGGAATCATGGAAGTTGCAGGTGAGGGGCTGGATGGCGGTGAGCCGGAAGCGCCCGCACTGCGGCGCAGTGAGTGGCGGGCCGACGCACCGAGTGTCGAAAAGCGTGCGCCAACCACCCGATCGGAGATGGCGGCCGAAAAGATCGCCGCGATCATCAAGGCCGTCGGCCCCGGTGGGCGTCTCGGCACGAAGGAAGAACTGCGGGTTCAGTGCGGAGTGTCGGTCGGCACTCTCAACGAGGCGCTACGGCTGTTGCAGGCCAGGGGTCTCGTCACGGTCCGGCCCGGTCCGGGTGGCGGTCTGTTCGCTTGCGAACCGGCGCCGATGGTGCGGCTCGGCAACCTGATGCTGGCGTTGGACTCCAACCGGGCGTCGGTCGCCGATGCAGTGCGGATTCGCAACGCGCTCGACGTATTGTTGATCGAAGACGCGGTCTGGCATGTCAGCGCGGCCGATGTCACCGCCTTGCGAGAAGGCCTCGCGCACATGGCTTCTGCCGCAAAGAGCGGCGACGGGATCGCCTTCCTGCATGCCAATTGTGCGCTGCACGCACGGATCGCCGCGGTGAGCCCCAACGCCATCCTGAGCTCCATCTATTTCGGCCTGCTCGACGTCATCGAGGCGCACACGCTAGCGGTCCTGCCCGTGGCAGAGCAGTCGTTGCCGGAGTTCCTGCTCGAGCGGTATCGGCTGCATGCGCGTCTGGTCGATGCGATTGCCACCCAGGACGCCGCTGCGGCCCTGCGGCTCATCGCCCAACACGACGCCACGCTCGGCTCAGCCGATGACAAATTCAGCATGATGAATACTGTCGAATCTCTTGACACGTAACCGCCGTCGCCTCCAGACTGCTAGAGACACCAATTCAGCATGGTGAATTATGGAAGGGTCGACGTGCTTCTGGACCAGCACTTTCGGGATCTGATGGCAGCGGTATGCGCTCCAGTCGCGATCGTGACGACCTCGGATCAGGACGGTCCCCACGGCGCCACCGTGAGTTCACTTGCCTCGGTATCGCTGCGACCGCCGCTCATCTCGATCGCCTTGGACCGCAGGTCCAACCTCTTGGCGCGGATCCTTGGCAGCGGTCAGTTTGGTGTGAGCGTGCTCGGTTGCGCACAAGATGACGTCGCGACACTTTTCGCCAGCAGGGGAGTGGACCGGTTCCATCGAGTTGGCTGGTCGACGGCAGACGGACTTCCCCGACTGGATGGTGCCGTCGGATGGGCCGCATGTGAACTGCATCAGACTGTGACGGCCGGCGATCACCTACTGCTCATCGGGCTGGTGCGCAATGCTGTTTCCTCGCCGCAGCCACCGCTGATCTACGGGCACCGCACATTCGGCACGCACTCGCGTTTCCAGCAGCGGCCACGCAGACCAGTTATCGATCTAATCGCCGCTTGTGCACGCTGAGCGCAGGACGCCCAACACAGAGGAGTGATCTGAAATGGCAACAGCCGAGCCGTCCGTCGACAACGACACCGCGACACCCGACGCAGCCGAGCTCGTCGCCCGGGCTAAGGAGCTGCATCCGCTCCTCGTGAAGAACGCACCTATTGGCGAGAAAGACCGAAGGGTCGCCGACGACAGCATCCAAGCGCTGACCGACGCCGGCCTATTTCGGTTGACGGTGCCGAAACGCTATGGCGGATACCAGGCTTCGTTACGTACGTTTCTGGATGTCTCAGCTGCAGTGGCGGAGGCCGACGGCGGTACTGCTTGGATTGTCACGCTGATCAACGTCTGCAACTGGATGGCCAGCCTGTTTCCTGTGCAAGCGCAGGACGAAGTGTTCGGCGCTGATCCGGATGCCAAGGTGTCTGGCGTACTTGCCCCGACATCGGAGTCGCGCAGGGTCGACGGCGGTTGGCGAGTCAGCGGCAAGTGGTACTACAACTCGGGATCCTGGCATTCGACATGGTCGGTTCTCGGGATTCCGATCACCGACGATGCCGGTGAGGTGGTCGATCAGGCATTGGCACTGATCCCGTGCTCCGATCTTCGGCTCGAAGACACCTGGTTCGTTGCCGGCATGAAATCCACTGGCAGCAATGCCGTCATTGCCGAGGACGTCTTCGTGCCCGAGCACCGCATCCTGCGCGTGCCGGACGCAATCAACGGTGTGTACCCGTCGGAGCACACTGACACTGAAGCGCTATACCGCTCGGCGTTCGTTCCGCTGTTGGCTTTGGTACTGATCGGGCCCCAGCTTGGCATGGGCAAGGCCGCGCTGGACTATGTGATAAGCAAGGCTTCGAAGAAGCCGATTTCCTATACATTCTATGAGACACAACAGGATTCGGTTGCCTTCCAGCTGCAGATCGCCGAGGCGGCCAGACTGATCGACACCGCGCATCTACACGCTTACCGTGCCGCCGGCGACATCGACGAAGCCGCCGCCCGCGGGGTATATCCCGATTTCCTGACCCGCGCCCGGGTTCGCTCCGACACCGGCCACGTCGCGGAGTCGATCACTCGGGCGATCGACATTCTGTTGTCCGCGCACGGTGCGGGTTCTTTCGCTGAAGTCAGTCCACTGCAACGGATTTGGCGCGACTCGGCCACAGCCGCGCGGCATGCCGTTGCGGCCCCAATGGTCGGCTACGAGGTGTACGGCAAGGCGCTGTTAGGCGTCGAGGAAAGCATCACCCCGCTCGTCTGATCCGGTGCATTCATACTCAGGAGGAATCTCAGTTGCGCGTCGCAAATCTTGCGGGTCGGCTCGCGCTAATCACCGCCGATGGGCAGCGCGCCCTCGACGTGAACCAGGCCAGTGACCGCCGCTTCAGCTCGGAGCCCCAACAGGTTTACGAGCGGTGGAGCGAGTTCGCTTCGTGGGCGTCGAGCGTCGACCTTTCACCGGCCACGCCGTTCATAGCGGCGACCCTGGGTCCACCCTCGCCGGTGCCAAAGCAGGTGTTCGCAATCGGGTTGAATTATCGAGCCCACGCCGCGGAATCCAATTTCGACGTACCCGACGAACCGACGGTCATGTTCACCAAATGGCAGTCCTGCCTTACCGGTCCAATCACAACCGTCGAGCTTCCTGCGGGCGGTCACACAGACTGGGAAGTGGAGCTGGTCGTCGTTATCGGCAGTTTCACGTATCGCATCGCAGAAGCCCAGGCGTGGGACCATGTCGCCGGAGTCACGGTGGGTCAGGATCTCTCCGAGCGCATCACCCAAACCAGCGGGCCCTCACCGCAGTTCAGCCTTGGAAAGTCTCTGCCCGGTTTCGGCCCGACGGGTCCGTGGCTGGTCACACCGGACGAGCTGACCGATCGCGACGACCTCGAGCTGGGCTGTTCGGTAAACGGCGAACAAATGCAGAAGGGCCGGACGAGCGACCTGGTGTTCTCGGTGTCGGCCTTGATTTCCCGGCTGTCCCACAAGCTTCCACTCCTGCCCGGCGACGTCTTGTTCACCGGCACCCCGGCAGGGGTGGGCCTGGGCCGCACGCCGCAACGCTTCCTGGAAGCCGGTGATGAACTCGTCAGCTACGTCACCGGCGTAGGCGAGCTTCGTCAGCGCTTCGTCGCAGCAGGCCCATCCGACCAGCCGGCCACCTAGACCGCCGATTCGACCAAGAGGAGACCGCCATGGGCCTACACCGCCTCGCCGCCGTCACGATCGCGGTACCCAACGTCGATGAAACCAAGGACTACTACACCGATTTCGGCTTGACGCCTGACTCCGATGGCTGGTTCAGGACCGCAGACGGCGGCCGCCAACTGCGAATCGTTCATGCGCCAAGTCGTCGGCTGATCGAGATGGAACTCGGCGCAGACGACGAGGATGACATCGGACGCATTGCGAGCAAGCTGCACGCGATAGGTGTTCACTTCGATAGGAAGGCGCAGCAGGTCAGCGCCATCGAACCCATCACCGGGGTGCGCGCTACTGTCGCGGTCGCCGACCGCATCGTTCAACCGACGGTCCCCGCCACCGCCTACAACGGACCCGGGCGATTGGAACGGGCCGGACAACGAGCGCCAGGGGTGTTGCGTGAAGGCCCGGTACGACCGCGCAAGCTCGGTCATGCCGTGCTCGGGACAACCGATTTCGAGGTGACCAAGAGTTTCTTCGTTGACGGGCTCGGATTCAAGGTGAGCGACCTCATCGACGCCGCAGGAGCATTCCTGCGCTGCTCGACCGATCATCACAACGTGTTGGTCCTGCGCGCCCCGGTCAGCTTCCTGCACCACACGTCCTGGCAGGTCGACGATATCGACGAGGTGGGGCGCGGCGCGACGGCAATGCTGCAGGCCGATCCGGCGCGTCATGTGTGGGGACTCGGTCGACACCATGCGGGCTCGAACTTCTTCTGGTATCTCAAGGATCCGGCGGGCAACTTCAGCGAGTACTACTCGGACATGGATTGCATTATCGACGATCAATTGTGGACTCCGGAAGCCCATGAGGGTGCGCGGGGCCTGTTCAATTGGGGACCGCCGCCACCGCCGTCGTTTTTGTCTCCAGAAGACTTGGGCGCCTTGATGACCGGAGCGCACAGTGCACAGTGAATGCGCTGCGGTGAGCGCTCTGGGACCGATGGTTTGACAATGGCCGTCGTCCACATCGTCACCCTGAAGTTCCGGCCGGAAACGACCGAGTCGGTGGTCGGCAAGCTCGCGGCGGCACTGGATGAGCTTGGGCCGCAATCGAATGCCGTTCGCTTTCAGCACGGTTCCGATCTGGGCATCCGAGAGGGCAACGCTGACTACGCGATCACCGCGGTCTTCGCCGACGAAGAAACGTTTTTGGCATACATGGCGTCTGCCCAACACCAAAGAATCATCAGCGAATTGGTGACACCGCACCTACAAGCACGATCGGCGGTGCAGTTCGTCGGTGCCGATTAGGTCAGCGGCCGGCGGCGCGAGTCACCTGAACCGTGCCTGCGGCTTCGCCGACCATCGGACCGCCGATGTTGTGCTCTTGGAGCAGATCCAGCGCACGCTGGTCGTGATCGGCGATGGCGTCGACCAGAGCCACGTGCAGCTCGTAGCGTCCGCGCGCATAATCGCCGAGCTGATCGCCTTCGGGCATCACTGCCAGTAGGTGTGACTCGGTGATCTCCAGGAGGTTGAGATAAAAGGAGCGCAACATGGCGCTGGGGCTGATGTCTGCGATCCGGGCGTGCAGCGCCCAGTTCGAACGGATGAATGCGGCGCCGTCCCCGCTTCCGGTGGCGACCTTCATCTGGTCCAGCTCCGCGCGCAGCGCGGCGATGTCGTGCGCCGAGGCGTGGTCCAACGCGTCTTCGACCAGCAGGGGATCCAGCGCGTGTCGAAGCCGAAACGCGTCTGCGACCGACGCGGCCTCGTCGCCGAGAGCCAGCATCGAGTTACCCATGCGCACCATGGGTGATTGCCGACTGGCGAACAGTCCACCCCCCGGGCCGGACCGGACCGTCACGAGCCCGCGGGCCTGCACCATCCGCAAGGCTTCGTTGAATGTGCCGACTGATACTCCACAGGTCGCGCGCAACTCGTCTTTTGTTCCAAGTCGCTCACCGGGCTCCGACTCCATTGCCATCGCTGCCAACTGTTCGGCGGCCTGGTCGGGCCGTGATTGTCCGCGGTTGGACCTGCGCTCCCAGTCGCTGCGGCGCAATGCGGGGGGATCGGCGGTCATCACTCCTCATCTTCCCATTCGAAACGGATTTCACCAGGTAGGCCAGCCCTCTCAAATTCATCATATTCGATTAGCCCGAATCTATTGACAAGTGATGGGGATCACCCCAGACTCTGACCAGACCAATTCAGCATGGTGAATTAGGAGAGAGGCAACTTCAGGATGGTTCGGGTACAGCTGTCAGAGGTGGCTAGCTGTCGTCACGCGCTTGTGCGCCGACCGTGATCACCCTGGCAACCGCGTCGAAGCCGGCCGTCGCACTCGGCGGTTTCTTTGCCTTGGCGTGGGAGGCGTTGCTGCTGATACCCCGACGTCCGTTCGCCCTGCGTGAGTTCTTTGTGCAGTCGTGGTTCGTGGCGCGGGTGTCACTGCTGCCGACCCTGATGTTGGCGATCCCCTACACCGTCCTGGTGGTATTCACCTTCAACATCCTGTTATTGGAGTTCGGCGCCGCGGACTTCTGCGGCACCACCGCTGCCTTCGCCACCGTCACCCAGGTCGGCCCGATCGTGACTGTTCTGGTGGTGGCCGGCGCCGGTGCGACAGCCATGTGCGCCGACCTCGGCGCACGCACGATCCGCGAGGAACTCGACGCGCTACGGGTGATGGGAATCAACCCGGTACAGGCGCTCGTGGTTCCGCGCGTGCTCGCCGCAACGCTCGTCGCCGTGCTGCTGTCCTCGGTGGTGATCACCGTCGGCCTCGCCGGAGGGTTCTTCTTCTCGGTGTTCGTCCAGCACGTCACGCCCGGCGCGTACGTGGCCGGCATGACCGTGCTCACCCGGCTGCCCGACATGATCCTGGCGATCATCAAGGCGGCACTGTTCGGGCTCGCTGCGGCGCTAATCGCCTGCTACAAGGGCACCTCCGTTGGCGGTGGCCCAGCCGGCGTTGGCAACGCGGTCAACGAAACCGTCGTCTACACCTTCGTCGCGCTATTCGCCATAAACATCATCGCGACCGCCGTCGGCGTAAAGGTCACCCTGTGAGCGTCTCGGCGGGACGGCTCCCGCGACTGACGCGCAGAACCAAAGCATGGGTCGACGGCTGGAACCGGATCGGCATGCAGACACAGTTTTACGCCAGGACCATCGCCTCCATCGGAGACGCCTTCCTTTACTACCGGACCGAGCTGCTCCGGCTCATCGCACAAATGGGCCTGGGCACCGGAGCACTCGCCGTGATCGGCGGCACCGTAGTCATCGTCGCGTTCTTGACCGTCACCACCGGCGCTCTTGCCGCGGTCATCGGGTACAACCAGTTCGCCGACATCGGCGTCGAAGCGCTGACCGGATTCGCTTCGGCCTACTTCAACGTGCGCCTCGCCGCGCCCTTGACCTCCGGCATCGCCCTGGCCGCCACCATCGGAGCCGGCGCCACAGCGCAACTCGGAGCGATGCGGATCAACGAGGAAATCGATGCCCTCGAAGTCATGGGCATCCGCTCGATCCCATACCTCGCATCGACGCGGCTGGTGGCCGGCGTGATTGTGGTTATTCCGCTCTATTGCGTTGCGGTCATCGCCGCGTTCTTCTCCGCACGACTATGCACCACCGTCATCTACGGACAATCCAGCGGCGTGTACGACCACTACTTCAACACCTTCCTGTACCCGATGAGTCTGGTCTGGTCGTTCTTGTTGGCGATCTCGATGGCCGTCCTCATCATGTTGGTGCACACCTACTACGGTTTCACGGCCACCGGCGGACCGGCCGGCGTCGGTGAAGCCGTGGGCCGCGCCGTGCGCAGCTCGCTCGTATCCGCTGGAGTGCTGACGGTGTTCATCTCCCTGGCCATCTACGGCCAGTCGGGCAGCTTCAATTTGTCGGGCTGAGACATGGACGCTCACACAGGATTCGGCCGAATCCATCCCGCGTGGTGGACGGCGACACTCATCGCGCTGATCGCGACGTTCATGTGGTTTTGCTCGGCCCTGTTCGCCGGAAGCCTCACCAACTTGGTCACGGTCACACTGACATCCGACCGCGCCGGCCTGGTCATGGAGTCCGGAGCGAAGGTCAAGCTACGTGGTGTCCCAGTGGGTCGCGTCGCCGGCGTGGAGCCCGGCAGCAACCCGGTTCGCCTGAAGCTGGAACTCTTTCCCGACCAGATCAGTCACATTCCCGCCAACGCACAGGCCCAGATCCGCGCCACCACGATCTTCGGCGCCAAGTACGTCGATTTGATCTACCCGGATCATCCTAGCGCTGAACATATTTCGGCCGGCGCGGAGCTGCAGTCTCGCAATGTCGCCACCGAAGTCAACACTGTCTTCCAGAACCTCGTCGACGTGCTGGACAGGATCGAGCCGCCCAAACTCAACGCGGTTTTGAGCGCCATGGCGGCCGCGGTCCGCGGACGCGGCGATCGGATCGGCGAGGCGACGACCGCCGCCAATCATGTACTCGGCGAAATCAACCTGCGGATGGCAACAGTGCAACAAGACTGGCGCTCGTTGAAGGGCGCCACCGACGCCTACGGTGCTGCGGCGCAGAACATTCTGGCCACCATCGACGCGTTCAGCACGACCAGTGCCACGATCACCGACCACGCTGCCGATCTGGACGCGTTGCTGCTCAACACGATCGGACTCTCCCAAGCCGGGATCGACCTGCTCGGCCCCAACCAGAGCAATCTGATCCGGTCCGTCAACGTACTGCAGCCAACCACTGACCTTCTCATGAAATACAACCCCGAATACACCTGCCTTCTGACGGGCGCCAAACTCTGGCTCGACCAGGGCGGTTACGACGTTACCGGTGGCAACGGCCGCACCGTGATCCTCGACGACGCCTTCTTGTTCGGTGACGATCCGTACCGCTATCCCGACAATCTGCCGATCGTCGCGGCCAAGGGAGGTCCCCGCGGAAAACCGGGTTGTGGCGGTCTGCCCGACACGTCAAAGAACTTCCCGGTGCGCCAACTGATCACCAACACAGGCTGGGGAACCGGCCTCGACATTCGGCCGAACCCCGGTATCGGCCATCCCTGGTGGGTCAACTTCCTCCCGGTCACCCGCGCAGTGCCCGAACCACCCAGCATCCGCGGATCCGGGCCTCCTGCCATCGGACCAGTGCCCTATCCCGGAGCGCCTCCGTACGGCGCGCCGCTGTACCCGCCGCCGCCCGGCGGGCCACCACCGCCATCACCATGACCGCCTCAACCTGTAAGGGAACACTGCCGTGAGAGACAACCTCGTAAGCGCCGTGTGGCGCTTCGCCGTCTTCACTGCAGTGTGCGGGCTTGCCACCTTCGGCCTATTCATGGTGTTCGCCCAGTTGCGATTCCAAGCCGAGACAACTTACAAAGCCGAATTCACCAATGTCAGCGGTCTGAAACAGGGCGACTTCGTCCGCATCGCCGGGGTGGAGGTCGGGAAGGTCAAACACATTTCGATACGGCCCGACACCATCGTCGTGGTCGAGTTCTCCGCCGACGACACCGTCGCCCTGACTGAAGGAACCCAAGCGCTCATCCGATACGACAACGTCGTCGGCGACCGATACCTGCAATTGCAGGAAGGCGCCGGAGGGATAAAGCGACTAACTCCCGGCCAGAGCATTGGGACCGACCGCACGCAACCAGCACTGGATCTCGATGCGTTGATAGGTGGCTTCCGGCCTCTGTTCCGTGCGCTTGATCCTGTCCAGGTCAATGCCCTGACCGGGCAACTGATACAAGCATTTCAGGGACAAGGCGACGCAATCAGCTCATTTCTCGCCGAAACCGCAGCAGTGACGAACACACTGGCCGACCGCGAGGCGTTGATCGGCCAGGTGATCCTCAACCTCAACACGGTGCTGGGCTCGGTGAGTGATCAAAGCCGGCAATTCGACAAGGCTCTCACGTCGCTTGCCGACCTGATCGATCGCCTCGCCGCTCGCAAGACCGACATCAGCAATTCGCTCGCCTACAGCAACGCTGCCGCCGCGTCCATCGCCGATCTGCTGCAGCAGGTCCGGCCGCCATTCAAAAACACTGTTGCGCAATCCGATAGGGCCAACAGCATCGTACTGGCCGACCACGAGTATTTCGACGACCTGCTCAACACACTGCCCGACGCTTATCAGGCGCTCGCGCGGCAAGGAATGTACGGCGACTTCTTCACCTTCTATCTCTGCGACGCGGTGCTCAAGCTCAACGGGAAAGGCGGTCAACCGGTGTACGTAAAGGTCGCGGGCCAAGCGTCGGGGCGGTGTGCACCGAAATGAAAACGTATACGCCGCGCCAGTTGGCCATCATCGGCGCGATCGGTGTGGCCGTGATCGTTGCGATTGTGTTGGGCGCGCTGGAGTACGACAAGCTGCCCATCTTCACTGCGCAGAAAAAGGAGTACTCCGCCTACTTCGCCGAATCCAGCGGACTCACCGCCGGGGCGCACGTGCAGGTGTCGGGATTCCAAGTGGGAGCGGTGACCGGCGTTGAGTTGGACGGCGCTCGGGTGCTGATCAGGTTCAACGTGGACAAGAACATCCCGCTCGGTGATCGCACCGAGGCAGCGATCAAGGCCAGAAGCCTGCTGGGCGCCAAAGTACTGGAGCTCACCCCGCGCGGTGAGGGCCAATTGTCGGGCCCCATCCCGATGGAGCGCACCACTCCGGCCTACCAACTACCGGACGCTCTGGGCGATTTGGCGGAAACCATCAACGCACTGAACACCGATCGACTCAACGATTCACTGAGCACCCTGGCGCAGACATTCCACGACACCCCGCCGCAGTTGAAGGCCGCCGTGGAAGGCCTGGCCCGATTCTCACAGACGCTCAACGAACGCGACACCCAGCTTCGGGATCTGCTCGCCAACGCCAACAACGTGACCACCGTGCTGGCCCAGCGCAGCGATCAGGTCGTCAATCTGATCGTCAACACCAACGCGCTGCTGGCGCAACTACAAACGCAGAGCTCCGCTTTGGACCAGATCTCCGGAAACATCTCTGCGCTGTCCAGACAGCTCTCGGGATTCGTCGCCGACAACCGGGACCAATTGCGATCGGCACTGGACAAGCTCAACGGCGTGCTGACCATCGTCGAAAACCGCAAAGCCAGGGTGCAGAAGTCCATCAAGCTGCTCAACGCCTACGCGATGTCCCTGGGCGAGTCGGTGTCATCTGGCCCGTTCTTCAAGGCATATGTCGTCAACCTGCTGCCCGGCCAATTCGTGCAACCGTTCGTAGACGCGGCGTTCTCAGACCTTGGCCTCGACCCGGATGTCCTCCTGCCGTCTCAGCGCAACGACCCGCAGACCGGCCAGCCGGGAACTCCCGCGCTCCCGGTGCCCTACCCCCGGACAGGCCAGGGCGGCGAACCACATCTGACTCTGCCCGATGCGATCACGGGCAATCCCGGTGATCCGCGCTACCCCTACCGGGAGCCGTTGCCCGCACCGCCACCCGGCGGCCCACCGCCGGGTCCCCCCGCACCCGCGCCACAGGACCTGGCGTCCATACCCGAACCCACGCCCTCACCGGTCTTCGTACCCGCACCCGGTGAAGCGGCGGCGGCCAACCAACATCCGACCGGCCAGGTGCCCCAATGAGACTGCGAAGCACCAGGATCGCACTCGCGCTCGCACTGGTGGCGACAATGCTCGCAGGCATCGTGGTTCTGCAGTTAGCGCTGAAGCCCAACAGGACCCGCGTCGTCGCCTATTTCGAGAACAGCAACGGCATCTTCGCTGGCGACGACGTGGTGATCCTCGGTGTCAAGGTGGGCGAAATCGACACCATCGAGCCCCAGCCACAGCGCGCCAAAATTACCTTTTGGTTCGACACCAAATACAGGGTGCCCACCAACGTCGACGCGGTGATCCTGTCGCCGAAGCTGATCACCTCACGCGCCATCCAGCTCACGCCTGCTTACACCGGCGGCCCGACGCTCGCCAACGGGGCTGTGATACCGCAGGATCGCACCGCGGTTCCCGTCGAGTTCGACGACTTCCGGCAACAACTGGACAAACTCACCGAAAGTCTGCAGCCAACACAACCCGGTGGAGTCAGCCCCATTGGCGAGCTCATCAACACCACCGCCGACAACCTGCGGGGCCAGGGCGCCCACATCCGCGACACCATCATCAAACTGTCACAGGCGGTTTCGGCGCTCGGCGACCACAGCAACGACACCTTCACGACGGTGAAAAACCTTTCGACGCTGGTGTCTGCCCTGCACGACAGCTCAGACTTGATGGGCCAGCTCAACAACAATCTGGCCTCGGTCACCGCACTGATGGCCAACGACCCCGATGAGGTCGCTCACGCTGTCACCGACCTCAACACCGCAGTCGGCGACGTCACCGGCTTCATCGCGGACAGCCGCGAGGCGTTGGGCACCACATCCGACAAGCTGGCCTCGATCTCCCAGGCCCTCGTCGACAGCATCGATGACGTCAAACAGACATTGCACACACTGCCCAACGTGGTGCAAAACTTCGTCAACATCTATGAACCTGCCCACGGCTCGATCAGCGGCGTGCTGGGCATCAACAACTTCACCAACCCGATCTCGTTCCTGTGCGGGGCGATTCAAGCCGCATCACGACTCAACAACGAGCAGTCAGCGAAACTCTGCGTGCAGTATCTCGCCCCGATCGTGAAGAACCGCCAGTACAACTTCCCGCCCATCGGACTCAATCCGATCGTCAACGCCCAGGCCCGCCCCAACGAAGTCACCTACAGCGAAGACTGGATGCGTCCGGATTACCGGCGCGACGCGTCGGCCCAGACACCACCGCCACCCGACACCGCCCCGACCGGGCCGCCGCCAGAACCCAAAAGCCCTGTGCTACCGGCTGAGACGACGGTGACGACCGATCCCGCCGCGGGCTTGCCGGGAATCATGGTTCCGCCAGGGGGCGGGCGGTGACGCGAAACACTCTGCGCTACATGCGGATTATCCTAGCTGCCGCCGTCACCGCAGCCGGTCTCGCGGGATGCGAGTGGCGCGGATTGAACTCTATGTCGCTGCCGGGCACCCAGGGTGGCGCTCGCGGCTCCTACCAGGTGCAAGCCCAACTTCCCGACGTCACCAACATTCAACCCAACTCACGGGTGCGGGTGAACGACGTGACCGTGGGCACCGTGACCAAAATCGAACGGCAAGATTGGCACGCGTTGATAACGATGCGGATCAACGGCGACGTCAACCTGCCCGCCAACGCCACGGCCAAGGTCGGCCAAACAAGCCTGCTGGGCACCTTGCACGTCGAGCTCGCACCGCCCACCGTTGCACCTCCACAAGGCCGCCTGCACGACGGATCGATGATTCCGCTGTCGAATGCCGGCGCCTACCCGACCACCGAGCAGACCCTGTCGGTGGCATCGATGTTCCTCAACGGGGGAGGCCTCGGCCAGGTCCAGGAAATCACCAAGGCCTTCAGTACCGCCTTCGCTGGCCGAGAAGACGACCTGCGCGCCCTGATACAGCGACTCGACGAGTTCATCGGCCACCTCGACGCGCAAAAGAACGACATCATCGCCGCCAACGAGAGCATCAACAACCTCGCCGGTCAGTTCGCGGCGCAACGACCGGTCCTCGACAACGCGTTACACACCATCCCCGACGCGTTGGCAGTGCTCAAGGACCAACGCGACAACCTTGCCGAGGCGTTTGACCGGCTCGGCAAGTTCAGCGCCCTGGCCGCCGACTCGGCGAACCAAACCCATGAATCCCTGGTACACGAATTCGAAGACATTGGCCCCGTGCTGGATTCGCTCTCCAACGCCGGTCCGGCACTGACCCGCTCGCTGAGTCTGCTGACCACCTTCCCGTGGCCCAAGGAGAACATCACCAAGTTCTTCCGCGGCGATGCCGCCAACATCACCATGGTCATCGACTTGACCTTGAGCCGACTGGACTCGTCGCTATTCACCGGCACCCGATGGGAAGGCAACCTGACCGAACTGGAGATGCAGTGGGGGCGCACCATCGGCCAACTCCCCAGCCCCGCGACCGCCGGTAACCCACTGATCATTCCCTACAACCGCGATCAAGGACCCTGACATGAATCTTGATCGGCGCATCAAGATCCGGCTGGCGCTGTTCACGGTGATCGCACTCGGTGCTGCCGCCGTGATGATCTTCCGCTACATCGACGTGCCAGCCATGGTGTTCGGCGCCGGCCACTACAACATCACCGTCGAGCTGACCCGGGCCGGCGGGCTGTATCCCAGCGCCAATGTCTCCTACCAGGGCACCGTCGTCGGCCGTGTCGAAAGTGTCGAGCTCACCGACACCGGTGTAAAGGCAGTGCTGTCGCTGCAATCCGCATACAAGATTCCTTCCCAGCTGCGAGCTGAGGTGCACAGCCAGTCGGCGATCGGCGAGCAATATGTCGACCTGCGGCCCAGCACCGCTGAGGCCCCCGCGTTGAAGAATGGCGACGTCATACCGGCGGCCGACACCGCGGTACCGCCAGACATCGATTCGCTGCTGGACGCCACGAACCGCGGTCTGGCGGCGATACCACAAGACAACCTCAAGACCGCGATCGACGAAAGCTACACCGCCATAGGCGGATTAGGCCCCGAGCTGACACGTCTCGTCAAGGGATCCACCGACCTCTCGATCGACGCCGACAAAAACCTCGACTCGCTGATTACCCTCATCGAGCGATCCCAGCCGGCTCTGGACTCCCAAGCCGACAGCGCTGATTCCATTGACGCCTGGGCGGCGCACCTGGCGTCGATCACCCATCGGCTGGCCGCCACCAACGACTCCGTCAGCGGGATTCTGCAAAAAGGCCCCGCGGCCGCTGACGAGGCGCGCCAACTGATCCAGCGGCTGCAACCGACGCTGCCGTTGTTGCTGGCCAACTTGGTCAGCATCGGCGAGGTCGCCGTCGCATACCAACCTGCCATCGAACAGTTGCTGGTGCTGTTCCCGCAGGCCGTCGCCAACATACAAGGCATGATGACCGCAAACCGAAACACCAAACAGGATTACAAGGGCCTGTTCCTCGACTTCAACCTCAACCTCAACCTCCCGCCGGTCTGCAACACCGGATTCCTGCCCCCACAACAACAGCGGGTGCCCACCTTCCAGGACTACCCGAACCGTCCCCCCGGTGACCTGTACTGCCGAGTGCCGCAAGACTCGCCCTTCAACGTCCGCGGCGCCCGGAATTATCCGTGCCTAACCGTCCCCGGTAAGCGCGCGCCCAGCGCGAAGATGTGCGAGAGCGACGGTCAGTACGTGCCGCTCAACGACGGCTACAACTGGAAGGGCGACCCAAACGCCACGATGTCCGGGCAGGCCGTTCCGCAACTCCCGCCCGAACCAGCCGCTGATACCAGCGCAGCGCCGCAGGGACTTGCTCCGGCACCCATCGCGGCAGCCGAATACGACCCGGCCACAGGCACTTACGTCGGCCCGGATGGGCGCCTGTACGGCCAGGCCAACCTCTCCCAACCCGCGCCGATGGAAAGGACGTGGCAGTCGATGCTTATGCCACCGGACAAGTAGCCAAAGCAGTTGGACCCGCACTATCAGCCAACCGACGACCAGGACACAGATGGAAGACCCGATCAAAGAGGTGATCGCAGCCAGCGGTGCCCTGGCGGTGGCAGGACTGACCGACATGGTGTGGGGCCACGCATCCATCCGCGACCCCGACGGCAACGGCGTCTGGATGAAGGCAAACGAGTGGGGCCTTGAGGAGGTCGGCCCCGATCGAGTCGCGCTCGTGACACCGGAGGGGCAAGTGGCGGCCGGCAACGGCCCGCGTCACCTCGAGTATCCGATCCACACCGAAGTCATGGCCGCGCGACCAGACGTGGGATGCGTGGTGCACACCCACACACCCGCGCTGACAGCTTTCGCGTCGCTCGACACCCCCCTTCGACCGATCTCACACGACGCGGTGCCCTTCGAGGCGGACCTGCCGCGCTTCACTACCACCGGTGCGTTGGTCGCCACACGGGATCTCGGCCGGGCCTTGGCGACACAACTGGGCGACGCACCTGCCATCTTGATGCCCAACCACGGCGCGGCCACTGTGGGCCCAGACGCCGCGACCGCAGTGATGTACGCCGTCTTGCTTGAACGAGCTTGTCGCACACAACTGATGGCGATGGCAGCCGGCGGTCCGGTGCGTTGGTCGGACCCCGAAGAGGCAGCGTTCAAGCGCGAGCAGTGCTGGGGCACAAGCCAACTCAATGCCGGCTACCAGTACCTCATACGCCAGAGCCAACGGAGATGATCGATGACGAGTACTGATTCGCCCCGGTCAATTCGGAAAGAAATTAGGAAAGGAAAGCCGTTCTATGCAGGCAATTCGCGGTGTGCAGGGCATCCTTGGGATCCCGAAGCCGATCAATGAGCCGATGTTCAGTACGGCGGAGCGCGACCGGCGTTGGGCGCGATTGCGGGAACTGATGGCAGACGTTGGCGTCGAGTTGTTGATCGTGTTGCCCCAGTGGATGAACTCGGACTCGCTCTACATCGCAGACACCGAAGGGGTGACGATATTTCCTCTCGACGGGGATCCGATTCTGATCCTCGGCGGCGAGTCCAGTAACTACGCGGTCGAGATCCCGCAATGGATCGACGATCGAATCACCGCAACGGAATTCGGATCGACGGCGGTGGAGTACGGCCGGGTGACTGCAGAGCTGCTGGCTGACCGGAACCTCGTTCGTCTGCGCACAGCGATCGCTGGACTTCGCGGTGGTGAATTCTCGTCTGTCCGCCAGCCTGACGGCTATGTTGCCCACACCACCTTTCAACACATCGCTGAGGCAATAGGTGTCGACAACATCGTCGACGGCACAGCGATTGTCGGCAGAGCGCGATACGTCAAAGGTGACGAGGAGATCAGCCGTCTCGCCGCGACTGTCCGAGTCGGCGAACAATCTCTGGAGGCCATGGCCGCCGCTGCGGATGTCGGGGTGTCCCAAGCGGAAGTCTTCGGTCAGATGTTGTTGGCCCAAGTGCGGGCCGGCGCCGATGAACTGCATGTTGCCTGGTGTCCAGGGCGCTGGGGAGCGCCGCGACACCGATATGTCACCACCCCGCCCGGTGTGCTGACGCCGGGACTTTATGTGTCGACTGAGTTGATGCCTGAGATCCGCGGCTACCAGGCGCAGGTCGCTCAGCCGATGGTGATTGGAGAACCCGACGCGCGAGCCTTGGAGGTCTTCGATCGAAATGTGGCCGCCTTCGACGCCGGCTTAGCCGCGATGCGACCGGGCCGGCGATGGGGCGACGTCTTTGACGCGGTGGCGGCGGCCATCGGGGATGTCGACGGGGAGATGTTCACACTGCTACACGGACGTGGTCTGGGCAATGACGGGCCCCTCGTGATACCTGACGGCGCGCCGCGCGAAAGCGGTATTGCCGCGGAACCGATTATGGCGAACACGACATTCATCTTGAAGCCGTTCCTGAAGGTGCCTGAGGCTCCGGCCGCGTTTGCGCGCACCCATGACGTCACCTGGGGCGACACCGTCGTGGTCACCGAGACGGGCGGTCAGCGCCTGGGTACGCGACGCCGCGAACTCACCGTTGTCGGGGCCTGAGCAGCACATGCTCGCGGGCGGCTTGCGCGGAAAGTCGGCAGCGATACTTGCGCTGTCAGTCGGGGTCCTGGACGTCGTCACTGCGCCGAATGCCCTAGCCGACAACAAGCGGCTCAACGACGGGGTGGTCGCCAACGTCTACACCGTCCAGCATCAGGCCGGCTGCACCAACAACGTCACGATCAGCCCGCAGTTGTAGCTGGCCGCCCAGTGGCATGCCAACGACGTGCTCAACAACCGCGCACTCGACGCCGACATCGGCTCGGACGGGTCGACGGTGCAGGACCGCGCCAACGCCGCCGGGTTTAAGGGTGCCGTCGCCGAGACGGTCGCGATCAACCGGCACTGGCGATCAACGGCGTCGAGATCAGCAACCAGTGGTACTACCGCCCGGACTACATGGCGATCATGTCGAACTGCGCCAACTCGAAAATGGGCGTGTGGTCGGTGATCAGCCTGGACCGCAGCGTCGTCGTCGCCGTCTACGGCCAACCGACCTGAATCGGTCGGTCCAAAAGGTTGGTGAGTGAACGACATGGAAAAGAGTGTGGCGGCCAGGCTACGCCGCGAGTCAGAGCTGGCGGGCGATGCCGTGCGCGGCACCGAAGACGAGATAATGGAGCTCGGCGTGCACTGCACCTATGCGGTGGGCTTCGAGCGCCTGGCGGCGACGTGCGACGTCACCGACGATGTGCCTGAGGCGTTTCGATCGAAGTCGGAAATGCCTGTGGCGCCGTGGGTTGCAGAGGGCGTCGCCGCCTCCGGCTAGCAGCAGCGCGGATTGGGATTCGACTCGATCGCGTCGTGCCGCATCCGCCAGTACTCGCGCTCGGTCATGACCGGCTCGCCTGGGTGGGTGCTCCTGCGATGCTCGACGTAGCGCCGGTAGTGGTTATCGCCCATCAATGTGCCCCAGTACCAACCGATCTGGCGTGCGATCGTGGCAGCGCGTCCCATTGCTTTTGCACCTCCCGTTCCGCCTTGGTCGGAATAAGGCCTGATGGCGCGAAGAGTTTCGACGCGACCGGCTCGTCTTCTGTCAACGGGGTGCCGCCGCCCCGCAGCACCCTCATGACCATGATCAGCCCTGTGCCGAACACGATGACCACCATCAACGCGAACACGATCGACAGCGTGCCCTGGATGAACGTGTTGCGGATGACGGCTTCCATTTGGTCGACGTTTTTCGCCTGACCGAACGTCGTCTTACCGGCATCCAATGCATTGCGGTACTGGAAGTGTTGCGTCCAAAATCCGACCTTCGGGTCGCCGGAAAAGATCTTTTGCCACGACGCGGTCAGCGTGACCGTCAGATCCCACAACAATGGAATGCCCGGAATCCACAACCATTTCAGGTAGCCCTTCTTCACGACGACAACCGACACGATGGTCAGCGCGATCGCGGCGAGCAGCTGGTTGGCGATGCCGAACAGCGGGAACAGGGAGTTGATCCCGCCGAGCGGATCGGTGATGCCCATCAACAGGATGCTGCCCCACAGCGCGACGACGGCCAGGCTGCACGTCCACGCGCCCACCCGCCAGCTCGGATCCTTGAGCTTGCGCAGCGGCCCGCCGAGATTGGATAGCCCGTCGGACAGCATGAAGCGGGCCACCCGGGTGCCAGCATCGACCGTCGTGAGGATGAACAACGCCTCGAACATGATCGCGAAGTGGTACCAGAACGCCTTCAGGCCGGTTCCGCCGAACACGCGGTGGAGCACTTCCGACATGCCGATCGCGAGCGTCGGTGCGCCGCCCGTGCGCGACACGATCGACTTCTCGCCGACGTCGGCAGCGGCCTGCTCGATTTGTGCAGCGGTGATCGGGTCACCGGTGAGGGGGAGTTTGTTGACGTATTCGGCCGCCGTGGCCGCGGTGCCTCCCGTAGATGCCGCGGGTGCGTTGAGCGTGAAGTACAGATGCTGGTTGAGGATCGCGGCGGTGATCAGCGCCATGATGCCGACGAAGGATTCGGTGATCATGCCGCCGTAGCCGATCAGCCGCATCTGGCTTTCCTTCTCCAGCATTTTCGGCGTGGTGCCGGAGGCGATGAGCGAGTGGAAGCCGGACAGCGCGCCGCACGCGATCGTGATGAACAGGAACGGGAACAGTGCGCCCGCGAACACCGGGCCCTGGCCGCTTCCGGCGAAGTCGGAGATGGCGGGTGCCTGCATGACGGGGCGGGCGATCAGCACGCCGATCGCGAGCAGGGCGATGGTGCCGACCTTCATGAACGTCGACAGGTAGTCGCGCGGCGCCAGCAGCAACCACACCGGCAGCACCGAAGCAGCGAAGCCGTAGACGATCAGGCACCACCCGATTGTCACCGCAGATAGGCCGAACCACGATTCACCCCAAGCGGTTTCGGCGACCCATCCGCCGGAGATGACAGCCAGTAGCAAAAGCGCGACGCCGATCAACGACACCTCGGACACCCGCCCGGGACGCAGGAATCGCAAATAGATCCCCATGAAGATCGCGATGGGGATCGTCATCGCGATCGAGAAGATGCCCCACGGGCTTTGCGCGAGTGCCTGCACCACCACCAGCGCCAGCACCGCCAGCAGGATGGTCATGATCGTGATGATTCCGATGATCGCGGCTGCCCCGCCGACCGAGCCGAGCTCGTCGCGGACCATCTGCCCCAGCGAGCGACCCCGGCGCCGAGTCGAGATCCACAGCACCAGGTAGTCCTGCACACAGCCGGAGAAGACCGCGCCGATGATGATCCAGATGGTGCCCGGCAGGTACCCCATCTGCATCGCCAACACGGGTCCGACGAGCGGTCCGGCTCCGGCGATCGCAGCGAAGTGATGGCCGAACAACACGCGTCGGTCGGTTGGCATGTAGTCGGTGTCGTTCTCGAACACCTCTGCGGGCGTGGCGTTGTCGTCGCGCGGACGGACGATCTTCATTTCGATCAACCGCGCATAGAACCGGAAGCCGATCACGTAGGTGCAGATCGCCGCGATGACGAACCACACCGCGTTGACCGTCTCCCCGCGGAAGAACGCGATGATCGCCCACGCGATCGCGCCGAGCACGGCGATGATCCCGAAGATGATCTTGTGTCTGGTGGTGATCGGGGACCGATCGATGATCGCTACCGGCGGCAGATCCTTGTCGGTGCGGATATAGGTGACGTCTCCGTCCCGCTCCTCGATGCGGTCCGATGGTGCGGCGGTGGGTGTAGCCACGGTCTCTCCCTCGACATCGTCGTCTTACCCGTTTTCATGATCCTTTCACCGCTGAAAAGGTGTTGGGGCGATTCCGGGTATCGAATCGGTTATGACCCGCGCTCGTAGAAGGCGCGGACGGTGTCGATCGTGTCCGCCTCAGCTGGGCTTTTGTCGTCGCGGTAGCGCAGCACGCGGGCGAATCGCAGCGCCATGCCGCCGGGGTAGCGCGTGGAGCCCTGAACGCCGTCGAATGCGATCTCGACTACCTGCTCGGGCCTCAGCTTGACCACGTAGCCGTCGGTCGGACCGTCGGCCAGTTCCATGAATCTCGCGGTCTGCCACTCCAGCATCGCGTCCGTCATCCCCTTGAAAGTCTTTCCCAGCATGACGAATCCGCCCGTCACCGGGTTCAACGCGCCCAAGTGGATGTTGGACAGTTTGCCGATGCGACGACCGGATCCCCACTCAACTGCGAGCACGACTAGGTCGACGGTGTGCACCGGCTTGACCTTCAACCAGCCTGCGCCGCGTCGGCCCGCCTCGTACGGTGCGCTCAACGACTTCGCCATCACGCCTTCGTGACCGGCGTTGAGCGTGACGTCGAGAAACCCTTGGGCGGCGTCCGCGTTGTCGGTCACGAGCCGGTCAACCCGATGAGCCTTCGGCACGATGGCGTCCAAGGCGGCGACGCGCTCACTGGCCGGCCGGTCCAGCAGGTCCTCGCCGTCCAGGTGCAGCAGGTCGAACACGAACACCGACAACGGCTGCAACTCGCGGGCCTTCGCGATGTCGACGCTTCTGCCGAATCGCGACGCGGTGACCTGAAACCGATGCGGACGTCCGTCGGGACGCAGGGCGATGGCTTCGGCATCGGCGATGAGGTCGGTTACTGGCAGCGCCAACGTGGCGTCGACCACCTCCGGCAACCGTGCTGTGACGTCGTCAAGGCTGCGGGTGTAGATCGACACCGTCTCACCGGCCCGGTGGATCTGCACGCGGGCGCCGTCCAGCTTGGCCTCGAAAACCGCTGTGCCGCCGAGGCGTTCGAGTGCTTCACGGACACCGGTCGCGGTCTGGGCCAGCATCGGCCCCACCGGTTGACCGACCTTGAGCGTGAATTGGTCGAGCGCAGCCTCGCCACCGGTCAGCGCGGCGGCCGCAACCGCGGCCAAGTCGCCACCCAGCATGGCCGCGCGCCGGACTACGGGGGCGGTGATGTCGGCGGCCTTCGCCACCGCGTCGGCCATCACCCCGACCAGGGCACCCTGGCGCAGCTCGCCGGCGAGCAGGCGACGCAGAAAGGTCTGCTCGGGCTCTGTGGCCGCGGCGAACAATCCCTTGACGAGGTTGGCGCGGCGGGCCTGCGATCCCTTGCCGGCGACCTGGCCGATCTCGCTGAATGCGGCGTCGACCTGCAGCACACTCAGCGACGGCTCGTCGGCAGGCGCAGGCAGGGACCGCAGCGCCGCCCAGCCGACTCCGATTTGGCGTTGCGGCAGTTCTCCGGACAGCCAGGACACCACCACGGCGACCAGCTTCGGGTCGTCCTCCGTGCCGGCTCCGCGCAGCACCTCGGCGATGCGGGTGATCTTGGCGAGCCGGGCCGATGTGGCGCCGACTTCGGCGGACGCGGCCGCGACGTCAACAAGCAGCACCAGCCCAGCCTGGCACGGCGGTCAGACATCTCCCAGCAGGTCGGTGAGCACTGCCGCCTCGGCCCGCAGGCTTGCAGCGCGCTCGGCGTGGTTTCCGTCGATCTCCCGGGCGGCGTCCAGCCGTTCGTCGATCTCGCTCTGTACCAACTCGCGGATCTGTTCGTCCGACAACTCGCGACGCGACACCTCGGCAGCACCGAGCCCGACGACAGCGTTGGCGATCTTCCCGCTCGACGGCGCATCCACGCGGGCGTCGTCTGGGGTCTCGGCGTTGTCGATCGCGCTCAACGCGGAGCGCAACGCCGAGACGCGCGTGGCGTCCCGGTCCTTGCGGGCCGCGAGCAGCTCGTCACGCAGCGTGGCTCGCCAAACAGTTGCTTGAGACATGAGAGCCGAAACTAGCCGCGAGCGTGCGCATTTGCACATGATTTTCCGGTGTGTCGGCGTGCAGACCCGCACGGTCGCGGCTATTTGACGGCGAAGGAGACCGTGTGCCAGCCGGTGGCGCCGTCGGGGACCACCGGCGCCTGTTCGGATGTCTGCACCGCGCCGGTGTTGTCGGTGGCTCGCACGGTGATGGTGTGCAATCCAGGTTGAGTGGCTTGCCAGTTGAAGCTCCACAGCCGCCAGGTGTCGTTGGAGTAGCCGGCGCCGAGATCGGCTGGCTGCCAAGCACCTTCATCGATCCGGACCTCGACGGCCCGCACGCCACGGTTCTGCGCCCA
>Ga0075428_100000479_pt1 | contig 40232 bp, 30 predicted proteins | sample RhiMetdeltSRZDD2_FD_75291 | JGI IMG/M metagenome (GOLD analysis project Ga0075428, IMG submission 75291) | Populus rhizosphere microbial communities from Tennessee, USA - Rhizosphere MetaG P. deltoides SRZDD2 | ecosystem: Host-associated > Plants > Roots > Rhizosphere > Soil | place: USA... | reverse complement strand
GAGCCCCGAACATGAACTGGAACGGATGATGGAGCTGCTAGCGGGAATTGAACCCACGACCTCCTCCTTACCAAGGAGGTGCTCTACCAGCTGAGCTATAGCAGCGAACGGTGGAAGAAAGAACGATCTGGAGCGGGTGAAGGGAATCGAACCCTCACCACCAGCTTGGAAGGCTGGAGCTCTACCATTGAGCTACACCCGCTCGACAACACAGACGCCGTCATCGGAGCGGTTCGACCACGCGTAGTCGAACCGCGCCAGCGAAGACAAAGACACCAACGAACCGCGCGAACGTCCCGAGGGAACCTGCGACCTGAGGACTTGGTGGGCGGAGCAGGATTCGAACCTGCGAAGGCTGAGCCACCAGATTTACAGTCTGGTCCATTTGGCCGCTCTGGAATCCGCCCGACGTTGCCGTGCGCGCGATCCCTTCCGGAGCATCGATCCTGCGTCGCGAGAGCCCACCCGGCGTCACCGAACCGATCTGGAGCTAGCGATGGGACTTGAACCCACAACCTCCAGATTACAAATCAGGTGCTCTACCAGTTGAGCTACGCTAGCGGGGTAGCTGCTGCGGAAAGGACGAAAGAGGATACAAGCGCCCCCCTCGAGTGCAAGATTAGCAAGGCTTTTTTGGACTGAGCTCGGGCGCGCTGCGAGCACCAGCTGCGGGCGCACGCGATCAGTCGGCGGGTCTTTGCGCACCGTCGGCGACGTTCGCAGGCGGTGATCTGCCAGCCTCGGCGGCGAGCTGCCGCACGCGCTCGGCGAACAAGAGCAGATCGAAGGGCTTGCTGAACACTTCGCGCACGAAGGGCAGCTTCCCGAGCCGTTTCCGCACGTCGGCATCGAGGTAGCCCGAGACCACGACCGCCTGCGGCGGCTTCGGCAGGTCTCGCAGCGACTCGAGCACGTCGAGTCCCGACGCGCCCGGCATGTCGAGGTCGCAGACCACGACGCGAAGCCCCGGCTGCCGCGCCATGATGGCTGCGGTGTGCCCGTCGAACGCGTGGACCGGCGACAACCCCGCGCGAACGAGGATCTCGGTGAGCAAGCCGTTCACCGCACGGTCGTTGTCGGCGATCAGTACATCAGTCACCGGTCACCGCACCTCCAGGAGCCCTCGAGACGGAGCACGAACCGCGAGGCTACCCCTGGCCTGATGCCGTGGAAAGGCACAGCCGTGAATGCCGCGGACCAGTGCCGCGGATCGCCGAGTTGCCGCGATGATGAACTACTGCCCCAGCGGCTGCAGCCAGGACACGTCCTCGAACGGCACTTCCATCTTCACGTTGCCGTAGTCGACCTGGATCGTCTCCTTCACCTTGTCGACCTTGTGCACGGCGCACAACCTCCGCCAGCGAGGCAGGAAGACCTGATCGCCCTTCTTGAGCCCGCTGCAAAAGCTCATGCGCCGCCGGTGCAGCGCTGCCTGTTTCAGCAGGCCGTCCACCACGACCTTCAGCACGCGCGCGCGTTCGCCGTGCTGGCCCGGTGCGCTCAGCAGGGCAGTCAGAGGCTCGAGCAGCGCCGCTTGGGCCTTGCGCAGCTCCGCCTCGACGACTCCGTCGGCCTCCTCCTGCAGCCAGCCCTCCTTGCGCATCGTGTCGGCCATCCTGCCTTCGAGCTCCGCTTGCCGCAGCGCAGCGGCCCGCGACAGGTCGGCGGTGCGCCGGCGATCGGCCTCCGCATCGCGCCGAGCCACCTGGACCTTCTCGATGATGTGGTCGAGCGTCTGGTCGCGCACCCCGAGCAGCTCGCGGGCGCGCGCCACGACCGCCGGCGGCATGCCGACCCGGCTCGCGATGTCGAGCGCGTGGCTGTTGCCCGGGATGCCGAGATCGAGACGGTAGAGCGGCCGCAGCGTGGCTCCGTCGAACGCCATCGAACCGTTCTCCGCCCCCGCGTGCTGGTAGGCGAAGTCCTTGAGCCGGCCCAGGTGCGTCGTGACCACCGCGAACGTGCGTTCCCGCAGCAGAGCCTCGAGCACGGCATAACCGAGCACACCACCCTCCTCGGGATCGGTGCCGGCACCGAGCTCGTCGAGCAGCACGAGCGCGCGTGCCGAAGAATGCTGCAGGCAGCGCACGATGCGTTGCACGTGCGAGCTGAACGTCGACAGGCTCTGCGCGATGCCTTGCTCGTCCCCGATGTCCGCCTGCACGGCAGCGAACAGCGGCACCTGCGCGCCGGGTTCGGCGGGGATCGGCAGACCGCTCTGTGCCATGATCACGAGCAAGCCAACGGTCTTCAGCACGACGGTCTTGCCACCCGTGTTCGGCCCCGTGATCACGAGCAGGCGGTGTGGATCCCCTAGCGAGATGTCGAGCGGCACGATGCTCTCGCGGTCGCGCTGGCGCAGCAGCAACGGATGGCGGGCGCCGTGCAGCCGCAGTGCGCCTTCTGCCACGAGCCGCGGCACGATGTAGCCATGCTCGGTGACGAGGCGCGCCTTTGCCTGCAGCAGATCGGCTGCAGCGACGAACTGAACGCACGCCTCGATCTCGACGACATAGCGACGCAGCCCGCGCGCGGCGTCGGCCAACACCACGTTGATCTCGCGATGTTCGGCCGACTGCGCGTCGGAGAGCCGGTTGGCCGCTTCGACGACGACTTCGGGCTCGACGAACAGCGTGACCCCGGACGCACTGCGGTCGTGCAGCACGCCGGCCACCTTGTACCTGAACTCTGCCTTCACCTGCAACACGGGCCGGCCGTGACGCCACGCCGGTTCCGGCGATTGCAGATACTTCCTCAGATCAGCGCCCGCGAGCACCTGGGCGACGGTGACGTCGACGGCCAGCTTCGCCTGTTCGATCTCGGCGCGCACCTCGGCGAGCTTCTGCGACGCGGAATCGAGCACCTCGCCGCGGTCGTCGACGATCAGCTCGAGATCACCGACCAGGTCGGCAAGGCTCGGCACGGCAGCGGCGAACGCGACGAGCCCAGGCGTGCCCGCGCGGAACCAGGTGCGACAGCGCTCCCCCGCGCGCAGCAGTCGCTTGAGGTCGGCCAGGTCACGCGCCTGCAGCACGTGCTCGCCGGCACTGAACGAACGCAACCACGACCGCACCTCGACCGCGCCCGTGAGCGGCAGTTCGACGCCCTCCCGCAGTCTGCCGGCCAGCTCCTCGGTCGCCTGCAGCTGTTCGGCAACGGCAGGCAGGCTGTCGTAGGGAGCAAGCGCTTCGACCGCCGAACGCCCCACGGGCGAGGTGAGGCGCTCGAACAGGAGCGTGCGCACGACCTGGAACTCGACCGCGTCGAGATCGAACGCACGCTGGATCGGCCCGGAGGTCGGCATCGGTCTCAGCATGTTGCCGGCCCGCGGCACCATGTAAACTGACTCCCCGATGAAGAGCGAACACCCCCTCGGCTTTGCGACGCTGGCGGTTCACGCGGGCCAGCGGCCCGATCCCACCACCGGCGCCATCATGACGCCCGTCTTCATGACGAGCACCTACGTCCAGGAAGCTCCGGCCAAGACCAAAGGCTACGACTACTCGCGCTCACACAACCCTACGCGCACGGCGCTCGAGCAGAACCTGGCCGCGCTCGAGGGCGGCGCCCACGGCCTCGCGTTCGCGAGCGGCATGGCCGCGATCCACTGCGTGCTCAACCTGCTGCAGGCAGGCGACCACGTGATCGCCGGCAACGACCTCTACGGCGGCACCTACCGCCTGCTGCGCACGCTCTACGCGAAGTTCGGCCTCGAGGCGACGTTCGTCGACCTCACGGACCTCCGGCAACTCGACACCGCGTTCCGGCCGGCGACGAAACTCGTATTGCTCGAGACGCCCACGAATCCGCTGCTGCGTTGCTGCGACCTCGCAGCGATCGCGCGGATCTGCAAAGCGCGCGGCGTGCTGTCGCTCGCCGACAACACGTTCGCGACGCCGTTCCTGCAGCAACCACTCGCGCTCGGCTGCGACATCGTCGCGCATTCCACGACCAAGTATCTCGGCGGCCACAGCGACGTCGTCGGCGGCGCCTTGATCGCCAACGATCCCGAACTGCACCGGCGGCTCGCCCACTTCCAGAACTCCTGCGGTGGCACGCCGGGCCCGATGGACTGCTTCCTCGTGCTACGCGGCACCAAGACATTGCACGTGCGCATGGAGCGCCACTGCGAGAACGCGCTGGCTGTCGCGAAGTGGCTCGAGGCGCATCCGCGCGCCGCGCGCGTGATCTACCCGGGCCTGCCGGGTCATCCCAACCACGACCTGGCCAGGCGTCAGATGAAGTCCGGCGGCGGCATGGTCAGCGTCGAGCTGAAAGCCACGGTGGAACAGGCCATGAAGGTCTGCTCCTCGTTCCAGGTGTTCTCGCTCGCGGAGAGTCTCGGCGGCGTCGAGAGCCTGGTCGATCATCCCGCGTCGATGACGCATGCTTCGATCCCGGCCGCGGAACGGCGGCGAGCGGGTCTCGACGATGGCCTGATCCGTCTTTCTGTCGGCATCGAAGCAGCAGAAGATCTCATCGCCGATCTCGAAAGGGCACTCGGCGTGCTGCGCTGAAGTCGCAACCTGTCCTCTGCCCGGATGCCTCAGGCCATACCGGTCGCTTCATTGCCCGATTTGGTCTTGCGTACGCGCGGCAGATCGTCGTCGTCAGGGCCATCGTCCAGCGTCAGCTCCCCCACGTCTTCCCCGGAGACCTTCTTGCGCATCAGCCGGCCAACCTTGAACTTGACGATGCGCTTCTTGGGGACCGGCACCTTCTCGAGCGTTCGCGGGTTCTGCGCGAGGCGTGCGGCGCGTTCTCGCGACTCGAAGACGCCGAACTCGCGAAACTCCAGGCGGTTGCCTTCGGCCAGTTCGTCGATGATCGCATTCAGGAACGACTGGATGACGTCCTTCGCGACGACTTTGGTAACACCGGTGCGCTCGGCGATGCGATGAACCAGCTCCTTCTTGGTGACGGTCTTCACCTTGTTGGACTCCTTTGGTCTCTCTCGCGCCGCGGTAGAGACGAGTGACAGACGGCAGTCCACGGCAACCGCGCGGCACGCGAGAGCATCAAGTAGCGGCGGAGTATACTCTTGCGGAGACAGTGTCGACAAGGATCCACCATTCTCCACGACGAATTCGCGGCGCACCGAATTGGCCTCGCTGGCTCGAGGTATTGCCGGGCGAAGCGCAACTCTCCGCGCGCAGCCTGGGGAGCCCAATCACGGACCACCGCAGCTCCTGGGTCAGGCGACTCTCCACGACTTTCGGCGATGTATTCATAAAGACCTACGAATACGCCACTTGGGTGTCAAGATTGCGCAGTGCGGTCCGGCGCACGGGGCCAGGCACCCAATCGCGCGCCGCGCGCGAGTTCGACGCGCTGCAATGGATGCGCGCGCACAGCCTGCCGGGGCCGGAACCTCTCGCGGTGCTCGAGGTGCGTCGCCTCGGGTTCCTCGTGCGAGCGACGTTGGTGACCACCGCTTTTCCCGGCGAACCGAGCGATGAACTCATGCTGCGGCTCGAGCCCGCCGACCGCGAGCGGCTGGCGGTGGCCATGGGTCGATTCGTGCGCAAGCTGCACGGACTCGGCTTTCGCGACCGCAACCTCGATCTGCGCAACCTGCTGGCGCAGCGCGTGTCAGGGGGTTGGTCGATCGCCAAGATCGACTCCCCGCGCCATGTGCTCAAAGCGCCGGGCAGCGACTTCGATGCGTTGGCGCGCGCCGACTGGGCGCGGCTCTTGCCACAACTCGAACGGTTCGGACTCGCCGAGACCGCGCGCGCGGCCACCGCATCCGACTGAACCCGCGGACCGGCTCTGCGCGTGCGCCCTCATCCGTCGCCGGGCCACTTCAAGTCCTCGACGCTGACCGGCTTGCCGCTGTCGGGCCCCAGCAACTCGGCGATGACTACGAGTTTGTATGGAACCGCCAACGTGCTCTCGAAGTGCTCGTGCCCATCACTGGGCTCCACGACTGCGAGGAACAGCTTGAAGGCGGCCCGCGCCTTGGGCCAGAACCGGCGGCGATCGGCCTCGTTCTTCGGCAGCACTTCATAGTAGAGCATGCCGATGTTCCACGCCGCGCGCGCCATCTTCGGGTCGACGGCCAGGATGCCGAGGTAGGCTTCGATCGACTCCTTGGGCCGCTGCCATAGAGCGGCCGCCCGGTCCATGCGCAGCGACAGCGACCCGGGCATCTCCTTCTCGAGGCGGTCGAGGAACGGCAGCGCTTCGCGCGTGCGCCCGAGCCGGTAGAGCAGCAGCGTGACGAAGGCCCGCATCGCGGCAAGATCCTCGGGCATCGCCTTGAGGTAGGCGCGATAGTCGACGGCCGCCTCCTCCTCGCGACCCAGCTCGGCGAGCACCTGCGCGCGCTCGAGTCGCGCCTCGTGCAGCGAGCGATCGTGCACGATGGCGTCCTCGAACATGTCGATGGCTTGGAGCAGGCGGCCCTGCCGGCGATTCACGCGCGCTCGCGACAGGTGTCCCCAGGCAAACGAAGGGTCGCGCGCCAGGATCGCGTCGAGGGCATTGCACCGCGCATAGTCGGTCTCGGCGAGGCGCGCCTTCAGATAGGCGGGCACCGGCGAGTCGCGCTCAGGTGCGCTGAGGTAGAAGTCCTGCATCGCTTGCTGGACCTGGCCCCCCTTGCGCCGGGCGACGTCCTGGTAGGCGAGGTGTGCCCGCACCAGGTCCGGACAACGCTGGGTGCAGAGCTGCAGGTGCGGCAACGCGGCATCGTCGTCGCTGCGCGCCAGCGCCTGCTGCGCCCGCTGCCACGCCGCCGCGCCTTCGGGATCCTGGCACTCGGAGTACACGCGAGGGTCGATGGCGCCCTCGACCGGACGCGCGCCCGTGGTGCAGGCGCCTGCGAACAGCAGCAGCGCCGAGAGCAGAGCTCGTTGCGGCGGCGAGCCCGGGATCATGGCGTGCGCAACACCCCGTTGCTGACCGCGAACTCCTTCACCTCGCGTGCCTCGCGTGCTTTCGCCGTTGCCTCCTTGACCATCACCACGGGTCCGCTGGCGCGCACGTCGAGCATCAGAGGCCGAGAGTCCTCGTAGATGCGAAGGCGCACGCGGTTCATCACCGTGAACGTCGTGCGCTGCCCTGGTGTGAGTCCCTTGTCGTTGAGAACGCCGGGATCCCCGATCGTCAGCACGAGCGCGTGTCCGGAGAGGTTGGTCCACACCGTCTCCGCATAGCCGTGGCCCTTCTGCCGCGACACCTGGTGCCGTTCGGGGACGAACCCCGGTTGGCCGACGTTGGCGTAGAAGTTCCCCGTGATTTCGATCTCGAGCTCCCCGCATCCGACCTCGACCGCCGCGAGGAACGGCGCGAGCAACCGGCGTTCCTCGACGCGCCGCTGCTCGGGAGTCACCGGTAGGCCCTTGCACGCGACCAACACGAGCACTGTCGTCATCCACGTCGCTGCACTCCGCCTCGACATCACGGGTCTCGGCATCACTGGTCTCCGCATCTTCGTCCTCCTTGCTGTTGCCCTTTCTGTTGCGCAGCCGCTGGCCGCATTCGTGTTCGATCAGGCGCCCTTGCCACGCAGCCCGATGCGCTCGCGCACGATCGTCATCGTCGCTGCGGCGACAGCGCGCGCCTTCGCGGCACCGGCCTCGAGGATCTCGTCGAGGCGTTTCGGATGTTCACGCAACGCGGCAGCGCGCTCGCGGATCGGTCCCTTCACGGCTTCGAGGTTGTCGGCGAGCATCTTCTTGCAGTCGACGCAGCCGAGCGTCGCCCCGCGGCAGCCCTTCGCGATCTCCTCGCGTTGCGCGGCGCCGGTGAAGAAGCCGTGGTAGCTGAAGATGTTGCAGACCAACGGGTTGCCCGGGTCGGACTTGCGCAACCGCGCGGGGTCGGTCTTCGCGCCGCGCAGCTTCTGCATGGTCTCGGCAGGCGTTTCGAACAGCCCGATCTCGTTGTTCTTCGACTTCGACATCTTGCTCTCGCCGTCGAGCCCCAAGACGCGCGGAGCCTGGCCCTTCACGACCTGTGGCTCCGGAAAGGTGTCGCCGTAGACGAAGTTGAACCGCCGCACGGTTTCGCGCGCGAGTTCGAGATGCTGTTCCTGATCCTCGCCGACGGGCACGCGCTCGGCCCGGTAGAGCACGATGTCCGCCGTCTGCAGGACCGGATAGGTGAAAATGCCGGCGTTGACGTTGTCGGGCTGCTGCGCACTCTTCTCCTTGAACTGCGTCATGCGGTTCAGATCGCCGAACGGCGTCAGGCACGTGAGCACCCAGCAGAGCTCCGCGTGCTGGGGGACGTGCGACTGCACGAACAACGTCGCGCGCTCCGGATCGACGCCGCTCGCGAGGATGCCGATCGTCACTTCGCGCACCGCACGCTGCAACGCCGCGGGATCGGGTCGCTGCGTCAGGGCATGCAGATCGACGACGCAGAAGAACGCTTCGTACTCCTTCTGCAGCGCGACCCAGTTGACGAGCGCGCCCAGGTAGTTGCCGATGTGCAGGTTCCCGGTCGGCTGGATGCCAGACATGGTACGGAGCATGGGGACGGTATACAGCATCGCGCGTGCTCACCGGTAGCGTTCGCGTAGCTCGTGCACGCGGCGCGAGACGACAGGTCCGAGGTTGCGCTGTGGTGCTCGCCGACCTCCCGATTGGGCGCGCATTTCCTGCATGCGACCCGGCCTATGCGCGCAGTATCCTGCCCGTCACCTCATGGCGCGTAGTAGCCGCTCCCTCCTAGCTTGCGCTGCCCTGCTCGCCCTGAGCGCCTGCGCCCTGATGCCACGCGAACTGAACCTTGCACCGCTCTGGTTCCACCGCATGGATGCCGAGGGCGAAGTTCTCGAGTGGGACTTCTTGTGGCCGCTGCTGCATTACGAACGCACCCCCGACGGCGGCGACGACTTCCGCATCCGACCGCTCTACCGGCGCGTGACCGAACCGGCATTGCAGGCCGTCGAGCATCAGTTCCTCTGGCCGCTGGGACGCATCCGCTATGACGCCGAGGAGGTCTCGCAGAACCGGCTGTTCCCACTCTGGAGCTGGCGCGAGCATCGCAACGAAGACGGCACGCGCGATGTCGACTGGTATGCGGTGTTCCCGTTCCTGTGGGGCGGGACGACCGATGACGGCCGCGAGGACTACTTCGCGTTCTTCCCGCTCTACGCCGACATTCCGCAGTTCCTGACCTACGACCGGTTCTTCGCGTTCCTCTTTCCGCTCTACCTGCGCCTCGACAAGGGAGGGCATCGCCATCGCCTGTTCCTCTGGCCGCTGATCGGCACGAGCTCGTGCGCCGAGAACGGCCACAGTTGGTTCCGCATCTGGCCCCTCTACGGCCACGACATCGAGCCGGGCCGCCACGACAACCGCTTCCTGCTGTGGCCCTTCATCGCGTGGAGCACCGAGAACATCGACACGGACGACCCCGTCACGAGCTGGTGGCTCTGGCCCTTCTTCGGCTGGCGCTCGGGTCGCATGACACACGGATGGATGGTTGCGTGGCCGTTCTTCCAGCACACCTGGAAGGTGGATCACTTCACGGCGCTGACGCTGTTCTGGCCGCTGTTCCACTACTACTGGTACCCCGCCGAACAGAACCTCACGCAGTGGTGGCTGTGGCCCTTGGTCAGCAGTGTGCACAGCGACGACCAGCGCTCCTGGTCGCTGTTCTGGCCGCTCATCTGGTGGCGCGAGTTCGACGACCCCGATGGCACGCATGAGAGCCAGTGGGTGCTGCCGTTCTTCTGGCGCGTCGTCCAGGAGGACAAGGAGCACAACCGCGAGGAGTTCATCAAGATCTGGCCGCTCGGCCATGGGACCGGCAAACGCGACGCCCAGGGGAATCGCATCGGCGGCGATTGGAGCATCCTGTCGCCATGGCCGTGGCGCGAAGGCAATGCCTACGGCGTGCAAGAGGCCTACGGCTTCCTGTGGGAGATCCTGCGCGGGTGGCAGCGAGCGCCCGACGACGACTCGCTCGACTTCGTCGGCCGCCTGTTCACGACGCGCACGCGCAAGGAAGAGACGACGGCCAGTGTGCCATTGCTCTTCAACTACGAACGTGGCAAAGACGGAGCCCGAACGTTGCGCTTGTTCCAGTTCCTTCCGATCCCGCTCGGCGGCGCCAATGCTGCAGCCGCGGAGCCCGCCCGATGAACCCGTTCGCGAGCCTCACCCAGACCGTAGGTACCCGACTCGACGGTGCCGGATACGTCGTCGACCTGCTGCTGCGCTCGGCACTGGCCATCCGCCGCGTGCCGCGTCGCACGCGCTTCACGCTCGACATGGCGTTCAACGCCGGAGTGCGTTCGCTGCCCGTCACGCTGGTCGTCGCCGCGTTCGCGGGCGCGATCCTCGCAATGCAGACCGGCATCGAGTTGCGCCGCTTCGGCGACTCGGCCGTGCTCGGCACGATCACGGCACTGTCGATGTGCCGCGAAATGGGCCCCTTCATCACGGGCGTGATCCTCGCGGCCACCGTCGGCTCCTCGATGGCGGCCGAGCTCGGCACGATGAAAGTCAGCGACGAGGTCGCGGCACTCGAGGTCATGTCGGTCGACCCCGTCGACTATCTCGTACTGCCGCGCGTCATAGCGCTCGCGATCATGTGCCCGATCCTCACCGTGCTCAGCAACCTCGTCGGCATGTATGGCGGCAGCGTCATCGCCGAGCACAACCTCGGCGTGAGCCCTGACCTCTACTGGATCAGCGCGCGCGAAGCACTCACCTCTTCTGGCACGCTGCTGCCGAAGGAGGTCTACGTCGGTCTCTTCAAGTCCCTCGTGTTCGGCGCCGCGATCGCGACGGTCAGCTGTGCCTCGGGCCTGCGCGCGACTGGCGGCGCGCTCGGCGTTGGCCTCGCGGTGCAGACCGCGGTGCGCAACTCCGTGATCCTCATCATCGTGCTCGGCTTCATCGTCACCTGGTTCTTCTACTTCCTGACCGGATGATCGAACTGCGTGACGTGTACAAGAAACTCGGCAGCCGCCAGATCCTCAGCGGCATGACGCTGCGCGTGCCGAAAGGCATGAACTTCGTGCTCATGGGACCGTCCGGCAGCGGCAAGAGCGTCACACTCAAGCACGTGATCGGCATCCTGCGGCCGGACGGCGGCTCCGTGACCGTCGACGGCCAGGAAGTGTCCACGATGGATCGCACGCAGCTCATGACGCTGCGCAAGCGCATGGGTTACCTGTTCCAGAACGGCGCGCTCATCAACTGGCTCACGGTCGCCGACAACGTGGCGCTGCCGCTCGAGGAGCACAGCCGGCTCGGCAAGAGCGAGCTCAGGGACCGCGTGCACGAGGTGCTGGGGCTCGTCGACATGGACCACGCCGCGGCGCAGTTCCCACCGAGCATCTCGGGTGGAATGAAGCTGCGCACCGGCCTCGCGCGCGCGCTCGTCACGAATCCCGAGTACGTGCTCTACGACGAACCGAATGCCGGGCTCGACCCCATCATCAGCCAGCAGATCCACGACCTCATCGTCGAGGTGCGGGACCGCCTCGGAGTGACCGGCCTCATCGTCACGCACTCGCGCGCCTGTGCCACGCAGTGCGGCGACCGGATCGGCATCCTCGAGAACGGACGCCTCGCCATCGAAGGCAGCGTCGACGAAATGACCAAGAGCGACCACCCTCTCGCCCGCGCCTTCCTCGGCGGGGGCGCCGACTGACTCCGAACCATCCCAAGAAACCCCATGGAGCGCACCCGTCGCGACACCCTGCTCGGCCTCGTGTTCTTCGGCACGCTGGCCTTCCTGTTGTGGGCTACCGTGAACCTCACGGACATGTCCCTCGCCGGCGTGCCGCCACTCGTCGTCTACTTCCCGGACGCGGGCAGCGCCGAAGCCGGCACGAACGTCATGGTGCTCGGCAAGAAGGTCGGCAAGGTCGGCTCCATCGACGTGATCTACGAGCGGCCCGAGCTGCCCGTGAAGATGACGCTGCTGCTGCGCGAGCCCGTGCCGCTCACGGACAAGGCGACGATCGAGCTACGCGATTCGGGCATGCTCGGCGGCAAGCAGATCTACATCGATCCGGGCCGGGGCACTCCGATGGCTGCCACCGTGGAACTGCGCGGCCGCACGCAGAAGGGCGCATTCGACCGCATCGGCGACATCGCCGACGCCAAGGGGGAGATCGGCGAGAGCCTCAAGGACACGCTGACGGCGATCCGCACGCTGTTCGAGAACATGAACAGCGAGGAGTCGTCGATCGGACGCCTGGTGCGGACGCGCGGCCTCTACGACGAGCTGCATCAGGCGGCGACGCGGTTCAACGCGATCCTCGAATCGGTCCAGATGGGCCATGGCACGCTCGGCCGGCTCATCAGCGACAGCCAGATGCGCGACGACGTGCTCAAGATCGCGAGCAACCTCGCTGGCGTCAGCGATGCGCTGCGCGGCACCGAAGGCACGTATGGTCTGTTGCTGAACGATCGCGCCATGGCCGAGAACCTGCGCACGCTGGTCGACCACGTCGCGAACCTGATCTCCGACACGCACGAGGGCAGGGGAACGCTCGGGCGGCTGTTCCGCGACGAGAAGATGGCGTCGGATTTCGCGGGCTCCGTGGCCAGCCTCAACGTCCTGCTCGAGCGTGCGACCGATCCCGAGGCCGGAGCCATCGGCCTGCTGACGAGCGACAAGGATACGGCTGCCCACTTGAAGGCGACGCTCGCGAACCTGCGCGACGTGACCGACGCGCTCACGCAGCAGGAGGGTATGCTCGGCGCGCTGCTCAACGACAAGGACCTCGCCGTGCGCTTCCGCCGCATCATGAACCAGGTGTCGAGGGCGATCGAGGACGCGCGCGAAGCGGCGCCGATCGGCAACTTCGTCCAGGTCCTCTGGGGGGCATTCTGAGCACCGGCTAGCGATCACCGCTCGCCGGGTCACTCGACGTCGGGGCCACGCGCTCGTGCGCGTCGAGGAATCGCTCGCGCAGCGCCGGGGTCGGCACCCAACACTCTTGCCGCCGGCCGAACCAACGGTGTCGATGGCGCGCGACCCAGTCGTAGACGAGATCGCGCACGGGATACGGCACGAGCCAGAACACTGTCAGCAGAGGCCACGGCCAACGCAGCCCGCGCGCGATCGCGAGCGCCGCGGCGGACTTCACGAGCACCCTGCCATCGTGCACGAGCACGATGCTGTCGGGCAGCGTTCCGTGCCGTGTCGCCGCGAGCACGGCGCGGCCAGCCGCTGATTGCAGCGAGGCAAAGCGGAAGCGGGCCTTCGGATCGCGGCGCAGCACGAACTGCACGGCCCCGTTGCAGAGGTTGCACTCTCCGTCGAACAACACGAGTGGCGGTGCCGATTGCGGAGAAGCAGTCACGGCTACTCGCGATCCTAGCGCACGCGTTATCCTGGACCACATGCCGACGACCCGTCTGGTGGCGCTCGTGCTCGCCGCCGCGATCCTGCCCGCTCAGACTCCACCTGGCATCGATCCCGCGGGCCTCGCTGGCGCGCGCATCCTCGGCGGCGGCGGCAAGCTGCCCGACTCCGTCTATGCGCGTTTCCTCGAGCTCGCCGGCGGCGACAAGGCGCGCATCGTGCTGATCCCGACCGCCGGAGCCAAGGCCGACGAACCGGCCGAACGCGACAAGACCCTCGCGACTTGGCGCGAGAAGCACGCCGGCTACCAGTTCGAGGTCTTCCACACGAGGAACCGCGACGAAGCCGATGACGAAACGTTCTGTGCGCCGCTGCGACAAGCGACCGGAGTGTGGTTCGGCGGTGGCGTGCAGAAGCGCCTCGCCGATGCCTACGTCGGCACGCGCGTCGAACGGGAGCTCGAGGCGCTGCTCGCGCGCGGCGGCGTCGTCGGCGGCACGTCGGCGGGCACCGCGATCCAGACGCACACGATGATCCAGGAGGGCAAGGATCCGCCCGTGGTCGCCCAGGGCTTCGACTTCGTGCCGTTCGCGGTCAGCGACCAGCATTTCCTGAAGCGCGAGCGACTGCCGCGGCTGCTGCAGGTGTTGCAGAGCCACGAAGGCCATTTCGGCATCGGCGTCGACGAAGGCACGGCCGTCGAGATCCGCGGCCGTGAGCTCACGGTGCTCGGCGACAGCAAGGCGCTGCTCGTGCTCGCCGCAGGCGCGGGCCGCGAGCAACGCGTCGTCGAGCTCGGCGCGGGTAGCAAGGCCGACCTCGTCAGCTGGCAGCGTGCCGCGCGCAACCGCGCCGCAGAGCCGTGGCCACCGGCGCCGATGGCCGAACCGCGCGTCGTCAGGGGCTCGCTCGTGCTCGTCGGCGGCGGCCGCATCCCGAAGGCCGTGGCCGAGCGCTTCGTGCAGCTCGCGGGTGGTGCTGCGGCCAAGGTAGTGCTCGTGCCCGCGGCCACGCCTGCGCGCGGGCGGGACCGCGATCCGTTCGCCGCGCTGCTGCAGGAGCTCGGCGTCGGCGAAGTCCGCACGCTGACTGCCGCCCATCCGAAGGAGGTGACCGCCGAACAGGTCGCGCTGCTCGCGGATGCCACCGCGGTGTGGTTCGGCGGCGGCCGGCAGTGGCGGCTCAACGACGCGTTCGACGGCACACCGGCGGTCGCAGCGTTTCACAGCGTGCTCGCGCGCGGTGGCGTGATCGGCGGCAGCTCGGCCGGTGCGACGATCCAGGCGGAGTTCCTCGTGCGCGGCAATCCACTCGGCAACACCGAGATGTGGTGCGAAGGCTACGAGCGCGGCTTTGGCTTCCTGCCGGGCTGCGCGGTCGACCAGCACTTGCTGACGCGCGGGCGCACCGGGGATCTGCAGGCGCTCGTCGCGAAACTGCCGCAGCTGATCGGCATCGGGATCGACGAGGCCACGGCAGCGATCGTGCAGGGCAGCGTGCTCGAAGTAATCGGCGACTCGAAGGTCGCCGTGTTCGACCAGCGTCCGCGCGAAGCACAGAAGCAAACCACCACCGAGCCGCACTGGCTCGAGCCTGGCATGCGCTGGGACCTCGTCGAGGGCAAGAAGCTGTAACGGGCTCCGTCCCGGCCCTACTGCTGCGGCAGGCGCGCGGCCAGCAGGCTCTCGACATACTTCGCGAGCACGTCGACCTCGACGTGCAGCGGGTCGCCCGCGCGCTTCTCCCCGAGCGTGGTCGCAGCCGCCGTGTGCGGGATCACCGCGATCTGGACCGTGTCCTGGCGCAGGCTCGCGATCGTCAGCGACACCCCGTCCAGCGCGATCGAGCCCTTCTCGACACAGTACTTCTGGAGCGATGCTGGGATACGGGCGCCCAGCGTGCCGCCGGCGTGGGCATCGATCGTCGCCACGACCGAGCCTGTGCCGTCGACGTGGCCCTGCACGATGTGTCCACCGAACGGCTCCCCGGCGCGCAGCGCGCCTTCGAGATTCAGGCGGTCGCCGGTTTGGACCCTGCCGAGCCAGGTGCGCGCCAGCGTCTCGCGGCTCAGATGGAACGTCGCTACTCCGTCCTGGTGCTCGACGACCGTACAACAGACCCCCGACAGCGCGATCGAATCGCCGATCCGGGCCGGCAACCCCGAGAGCCCCACCTGCAGCCGCAGCTCCTGGCCGACTTCGACCCGAGAGCGCACAGTTCCCTTCGCCTGCACGAGGCCCGTGAACATGACCCGAGCCTACCGCGGCCCGCGAGGATTCACGAGCCAGCTTGACCGCCCTGGGACACGAGCCTAGTCTGCTCACCCTTTCTTCGCGGCAAGGCACCGTGCGCTGCGCCATCCTGACACTCTTCCCGGAGGCCATCCGGCCGTATCTGGACGAGAGCATCCTCGGGATTGCACAGGCACAAGGCAACCTCCGGGTCGACCTCGTCGACTTCCGGAACTACGCCTACGACCCGCACCGGACAGTCGACGACCGACCGTTCGGCGGCGGACCGGGCATGGTGCTGAAGCCCGAGCCGATCTTTGATGCTGTCTTCGACGTGGAACGGGCACACGGTCCGCACCACCGAATCCTGCTCTGCCCGCGCGGTCGGAGCTTTCACCAGCGAAGGGCACGCGAACTGAGCCGCATGGAGCGGCTCTTGTTCGTGTGCGGCCGCTACGAAGGCTACGACGAACGGATCCGCGAGCTCGCCTTCGAGGAGATCTCGCTCGGCGACTTCGTGCTGGCCGGTGGCGAACTCGCCGCGCTGGCCGTGCTCGAAGCGACGGTGCGCCTGATCCCGGGCGTGCTCGGCTGTGCGGACTCGGCGGTGCTCGAGTCATTCGAAGGTGAATGGCTCGACTACCCGCAATACACGCGGCCGCGCGACTTCCGCGGTCTCAAGGTGCCCGACGTGTTGCTGTCGGGTGATCACGAGGCCGTGGCCAGGTGGCGGCACGAGCAGGCCAGGTTGCTGACAGCACGGAAACAACGTCCAGACCCTTTCCCATCAACTCCGGCGAACGGGCCACCCAATCACCAGGGGTAGCCTCGAGCCCTCGCGACCATAGAGACCAATGAACATCCTGCGTCAGCTCGAGCTCGAGCACATGAAGCCCTCGATCCCGGACTTCGGGGTCGGCGACACCGTCGAAGTCCACTACCTGATCAAAGAAGGCGACAAGGAGCGCGTGCAGCTGTTCGCCGGCACGGTGATCTCCTTCCAGGGCGGCGGCACGCGCCGCAGCGCCACGGTGCGCCGGCTCGTCGCCGGGGAAGGCGTCGAACGCACCTTCCCGCTGCACTCGCCGCGCGTGGCCGACATCCAGGTCCGCTCGCGCGGGGTCGTGCGCCGCGCCAAGCTCTACTACCTGCGGCACCGCGAGGGCAAGGCAACGCGCCTCGATCCGAACTTGCGCAAGCTGCAGTATCCGCGCTCGGGGCAGGGCAGCGGCAAGCCGGCCGAGGCCCGCGTGCCGCCGGCCCAGGCCCCGTCAGCCCAGGCCCCCGAAGCACAGTAGTCGCCGCGATCGTCCGCTGAATCCCTGTCCGCCCGGGGGAGTGTCGTACCGTCATGCTCGAGAACGCCAATCGCCAGCTGTTCCTGACCCTGCTCGCAATCATCGCGGGCATCGTCTGCGCCATCACACTCAAACCGGCGCTAGGCCACGATCTGAAAGGTGGCACCCAGATCCGCTACGAGGTGCCGGCCGACGTGATCGCGAAGCTGCGCGAGAAGGAACCGGGCGTGACGGTCGCCGCCATCATGGAGCAGACGATCGGCGTCATCCGGGAGCGCATCGACCCGACCGGCGCCACCGACCCGACGATCGTCCCCAGCGGCGAATTGGGCATCCTGATCGAGCTGCCCTGGTACGAGGACCGAACCGAGTTGCAGCGCACGCTCGATCGCGTCGGCAACCTCGGCAAGCTCGAGTTCCGCATCGTCGCCGACAACGAATTCATCGAGGGGCCGGTCAAGTTCAACATGCAGGAGGAGAAGGCCCGTCTCGAACGGTGGCTCAAGCAGGAGGGCAACAAGAAGCTGCTGCTCGAAGACCCGAAGAACATCCGTCGCTTCAACGAGGATCAGACACAGGGCCCGCAGCAGTTCGGCAACCTCGCGTGGTATGCGCGCAAGCTCGGCGAGCACCCGAAACACAAGGGGCACTGGGACGACTCGTGGACGGACCCGCGCTTCCGCGCGCTGGTCCCGGCGACGGTCAAGGTCTACGACGATGCGGAGTGGAACAACGGGCTGATCCCCGAGACCTTCACGAAGAAGCCGCCTGCGGACCGCTATCTGATCGAGCTCGTCGCGGTCAACATGAAGGAGACGTGCTTCACGGGCGAGAACCTCGACGCGGCCGGGACCAGCGCCGGGCCGGGTCGGGACGGTGGTCTCGCCGTGCACTACAGCATCGCGCCGGGTCTCGAGGAGCAATACGCCAACTGGTCCGAGAAGTACACCGGCAAGGCAAGTGCGATCATCCTGAACGACATCGTGAAGTCCGCACCGGTGTTCCAGGGCAGGATCCCGGGCCGCGGCGAGATCACGGGCGGCTTCACGCGGGAGGAAGTCGAAGACCTGGTCAAGGTCCTGCGCACGGGCTCGTTGCGCGTCGAGCCCGAGATGATCAGCCGGGAGGACATCGGGCCGACGCTCGGCACGAGGGCGATCGTCAAGGGTGCGTTTTCGCTCATCGCGGGCAGCGTCTTCGTGTTCGCCTTCATGCTCTGGTACTACGGCAAGGCCGGCACGATCGCGTGCATCACGCTCGTGTTGAACGTCTTCCTGCTCTACGCGTCGATGCTGTTCATGCAGGCGACGATCACGTTGCCCGGCCTCGGCGGCATCGTGCTGACGATGGGCATGGCAGTCGACGCGAACGTACTCATCTACGAACGCATCCGCGAAGAGCTCGCCAAGGGCAAGGACATGCTGCGGTCCGTGCGCGCCGGTTTCGAACGCGCGATGTCGGCGATCCTCGACTCCAACATCACGACCTTCCTCGTCGGCCTCGTGCTGTTCAACGTCGGCGTCGGTCCCGTGCGTGGTTTCGCCGTCACGCTGATGGTCGGCATCGTCACCACCGTGTTCACGCAGTTCTTCGTGACGCGCCTCATGTTCCACTACGCGCTGCACAAGAACTGGCTCGTCGACTACAAGCCGCGCACGATGTTCACGAACATCAACGTCGACTACGTGAGGCTCATCGGGAAGTGCGTCGCGGCCAGCACGATCGTCATCGTCGTCGGCCTCGCCTACGCGTTCTTCGTGGTGCCCCGCGAAGTACTGCTCGGCATCGACTTCACGGGCGGCGCCAACCTCAAGATGGTGCTGGCGGAACCGACATCGGCCGAAGAGGTGCGGGCAAACCTCGGCAGTGACCCTGCCTTCGGCAAGGAATACCCGAATCTAGCCGTGAACTATGTCGGCGACATCGACGCCCACGGCAACGCCACGAAATTCAACGTACGTCTCAAGCTGCGCGACGTGCAGCGCGAGAAGATCGAACTGGGACGCAAAGCCTGGCGCGAATTGAAGGTGGCCGCCGACAAGGCAGGCCAGGCGCCGCCGGCCGCCTACGAGCCGCCCTATGTGGTCGAGCTGCAGCGCATCTTCAGCGAGCGGCTCGTGAAGCCGGCCTTCAGCAACGCGATCACCGAGAAGCACGATTCGCAGCCGAACCTGCGTTACGCGCAGATCGATCTGCACTTCCAGATGCCCGTGGTCGTCGAAAAAGTGAGGGAGGTGCTGGCGAAGGGGCTGCAGCGCAGCCTCGTCACGCCGCTCGGCGGCGGCGCCGCCACCGAAGCCAAGGACGTGCACGTCGAGTGGACGACGCAGGCGAGCACCAAGGACTGGGAACTGTTCGACCTCGTGAAATCCCAACTCGCGGAGCTGAAGGACGCGAATAAGAAACCCATCGTCTTGTCCAGCCCGTTCCCCGAGGCCCAGGAGATCCAGGGCGGGCTCGTCGACGAGCTGCGCAACGCGGCGATCGGCTCGCTCGTGCTCGCGTGGGGCCTCATCGTGCTCTATCTGCGCGTGCGCTTCCACGAGTACAAGTACGGCCTTGCGGCCGTCGTGGCCCTGATCCACGACGTGCTCGTCGCGTTCGTCGCGGTCGCGTTGTTCAACCACCTCGGCTTCGTGCACGCCGAGGTCGACCTCTCGATGATCGCGTGCTTCCTGACGATCATCGGGTACTCGGTCAACGACACGATCGTCATCTTCGACCGCATCCGCGAGAACGTGACCGACAATGCGCGCCTCGGCACGACCGAGCCGATGCGCACGCTGATCAACCGCGCGCTGAACCAGACGATGTCGCGCACGCTGCTCACGTCCGGGCTCACCATGCTCGTCGTGCTCGCACAGTTCTTCGTCAACTGGGGCAGCGAGTCGGATCTCGAGTCCTTTGCTTTCGCGATGTTCATCGGCATGGTGTCCGGCGTCTATTCCACCATCTACATCGCCGCACCGATCCTGATCTGGCTGGACAAGCGCGCGCCGGCCGGCAAAGCCAAGGCCGCCGCGGTCCCGGCGGCGACGACTCCGCAGGCGACGTGAGCCTGCAAGCCGCGGGTCGAATGCAAAGCCCCCACGCGATTCCGCAGTTCCCGCGCCTGCTGGCACCGTTCGACCTGCGAACGACGCCGCTGCTGCGCACCGACGTGCTCGTCCTTGGCTCGGGCATCGCAGGCGCCTGCGCCGCGTTGCACGCGGCCGATGCCGGCGCGCAGGTGCTGCTGCTGGCCAAGGACGACCTCGTCGACACGAACACGGCATGGGCCCAGGGTGGCATCGCGGTCGTCAAGCTGCCCGAAGACAGCGTGAGCTCGCACGTGACGGACACGCTGCGCGTCGGCGCGGGCATCGCGACGCCGCGGGTCGTGCGCGAGGTCGTGAATGCAGCGGCCGCCGCGGTCGACTGGCTGCAGCGCATCGGCGCCCGCTTCGACCGCCACCACGGCGACCCGGACGGCGCGCTCGAGCTCTCGCGCGAGGGCGGCCACAGCCATGCCCGCGTCGTGCACAGCAACGGCGATGCGACGGGGCAGGAGATCCAGCGCGCGCTCGCGGCAGCGCTGCAGTCGCATCCGCGAATCACCGTGAAGCCGCACGTCTTCGTGCGGGACCTCGTGCTCGTCGAGGGCCGCTGCGTCGGTGCGATCGGGCTGCAGGAAGGCATGGAGGTCGCGGTCGAAGCCGGCGCCGTCGTCGTCGCGACCGGCGGCACGGGCCAGATCTACCGCGAGACGACGAACCCGACCGGTGCTTCGGGCGACGGCCAGGCGCTGTGTTTCCGCGCCGGCGCACGCATGGCGGACTGCGAGTTCGTGCAGTTCCACCCGACCACGCTCTACATCGCGGGCGCTTCGCGCTTCCTGATCAGCGAGGTCGTGCGCGGCGCCGGCGCCGTGCTGCGCGACCGCAACGGCGAGCGCTTCATGGTGGGCGTGCACCCGATGCAGGAGCTCGCGCCGCGCGACGTCGTGAGCCGCGCCATCCTCGACCGCATGGTCGCGACGAACGACACGCACGTCTACCTCGACCTCAGCACGGTGAAGGGCGACCCGCGCGCGCTGTTCCCGTCGATCGCGCGCATCTGTTCGACGTTCGACCTCGACCTCGCCAGGGATCCGATCCCCGTGCGCCCGGGCGCCCACTACTGCGTCGGCGGCGCCAGCACCGATCTGCAGGGCCATACCTCGGTGCCCGGCCTCTTCGCCGTCGGCGAGGTCGCGGCGACCGGCCTGCACGGCGCCAACCGCCTCGCTTCGAACTCGCTGCTCGAAGGTGCGGTCATCGGCCGCCGGGCCGGAGAGGCCGCCGCCGTCGTGGCGCGCGAAGGGCATCCCGGCCTGCCGCGCTCCGGCAACGGTCCGAGGATCGCGAGCGATCCGCCGCGGCTCTTGCACGACGACCTGCTCTACTCGCTGAAGAGCCTGATGTGGCGCCAGGTCGGCCTCGGCCGCGACGCGGCCGGCCTGACCGATGCGAGCGCCCGCATCGCGTTCTGGCATCACTACCTCGTGCGCGCGCCGTTGCAGGGCCGCCGAGCCCTGGAGCTCGCGAACATGCTGACCGTTGCGGCCCTGGTCGCCGAAGCCGCCACGCTGCGCAGGGAATCGCGCGGCACCCACTTCCGTACCGACTTCCCGGCCCGCGACGATGCCGGTTTCTGCCGGCGCATCTTCCTCGAGTGCACGGGCGACGGTGGGATCCGCAGCGAGCTCGCTCCGCACACAGCCGCCACCGACCGGACCCCCGCGTGAGAACCGAACCAGTCGACCACCTGGGCCAGCCGACCGAGGCGATCCTGTTCGGCATCGTGCCGATGGGTGATCCACGCACGGCGGCCGAGGCGTTGCACGAATTGCAGCTGCTCGCCGATACGGCCGGATACGTGACGGCGGGCTGCATGGTGCAGCACCGGCGCCACCTCGACCCTCACAGCTACCTGGGCAGCGGGAAGCTCGAGGAACTCGTCGAGGTCGTGAAGCTCGCGCAGTGTGGTGCCGTGATCTGCGACGATTCGCTGACACCCAATCAGGGCAAGTTCATCGAGACCGCGGTCGGCGTGCCGTGCATCGACCGCAGCGAGCTGATTCTCCAGATCTTCGGCATGCACGCGCGCACGCCGCAGGCCAAGTTCCAGGTCGAGCTCGCGGCGCTGCAATACGAGATGCCGCGCCTGCGGCGCCGGTGGACGCACCTCGAACGCCAGCGCGGCGGCATCGGTGTGCGCGGCGGCGCGGGCGAGAAGCAGATCGACGTCGACCGCGACCTGCTGCGAACGCGCATCGCGACGATCGGCAAGGAGCTCAAGCGCATCGAGCAGCACAAGGTGCGCGAGGTCGAATCGCGCCCCGATCTGTTCACGATCGCGCTCGTCGGCTACACGAACGCGGGCAAGTCGAGCCTCTTGAACAAGCTGACCGACGCGGGCGTGCTTGCCGAAAACCGGCTGTTCTCGACGCTCGACACGCGCACGAGGCCCTGGCGCCTTTCGGGCGGACGCACCGTGCTGCTGACCGACACGGTCGGCTTCCTGCGCAAGCTGCCGCACCAGCTCGTGGCCAGCTTCCACGCGACGCTCGAAGAAGCGCTGCACGCCGACCTCCTGCTCGTGCTCGTCGACGGCAGTTCCCCCGAGGCGGCCGAGCAGTTGCGCGCCGTCGACGAGGTGCTCGAGACGCTCGGTGCTTCGGGCCTGCCGCGCATCACGGTGTTCAACAAGATCGACGTCGTCGCGGACCGCGCGAACCTGTCGCCGCTCTGGCAAACTGAACCACGCGCCGTGGCATTGTCGGTGCTGACCGGCGAAGGCATGCCCGACCTCATGAGCGCGATCCTGGCCCGTCTGGCCGAGGTCGAGCACAGGGTCGAGATCCTGCTGCCGCACGCGGCGTTCTCGCTGCACGGCGAGATCCGCGCCAAAGCCACCGTGTTGTCCGAGCTCTACACCGAGGCGGGCTGCCTGCTCGAAGTCCAGGTCTCCCCCGCGCTGCTCGGCCGGCTGCTGGCCGAAGGCGCGAGAGTCGCCCAACCGGGTGATCGACCTGGCGATCGGCCCGCGGATCGGCCACCCGACGCCGCGTCCTGAGGCGCGCGCGGGCTCCGGCTCACGCCTTCGTGTCGATGACGACGAGCAGGTCCCGCGCCTTCACCTGGCTCTTCACGTCGGTGCACAGCTCGCGAACGGTGCCCGCGACGGGCGCCCGTACGATCGTCTCCATCTTCATCGCTTCGAGCGTCAGCAGCGGTTCGCCCGCGGGCACGTTCTGGCCCTCGCGGCAGTGCAGCACGATCACGCGACCCGGCATCGGCGCGCCGACTTCGCCCGCTGCGGCAGGGTCGGCACGGCGCCGCGACTCCGTGTCCTTCACGAGCGAGCGATCCGGAACGGTGACCTGGCGGTTCTGGCCGTTCAGCTTGAAGTAGACCGAGACGTCGCCTTCCGCGTCGGGTTCGCCCTTCGCCTCGAGCGACACGACGAGCGTCTTGCCGGGCTCGATCTCGATCCAGACCTCCTGCCCCTTCTCGAGACCGTAGAAGTAGGCCGGCGTCGGCAGGATCGACACGTCGCCGTATCGGTTCTGGAACCCGAAGAAGTCGTCGAGCACACGCGGATAGAGCGCATAGCTGACGACATCGCGCATCGCGGGCTCGACGCCCATGCGCTCCGTCACGTGGGCTGTCGCCTGGACGAAGTCGAACGGCGGCAGACCGTCGCTCGGACGACCTTGCAGCACCGGCAGGCCCTTCAACACCGCCGCGCGCAGGTCGCCGGGGAAGCCGCCGGGCGGATTCCCGAGCAGACCCTGGAAGTACTGCACGACGCTCTGCGGGAAGTCGAGCCGCTTGCTCTCGAGCAGCACCTTCTGCTTCGTGGCCTCGGTGGAAGCCACGAGGTCGCCGCGCATCGTGAGCAGGTCGTTCTGGATCAGGAAGACCGCGAAGTCGCCGACCATCTTGGAGCTCGGCGTCACCTTCGGGATGTCGCCGCAGAGCCGGTTCACGACCGCGAACGCGTATTTGACGTCGCTCCAGCGATGCAGCAGACCCAGCGATGCCACCTGCGGGCGCAGGTTCGAATACTGGCCGCCCGGGATCTCGTGGAAGTAGACCTCGCTCGTGCTGCTCTTGAGCCCGCACTCGAACGGCGCGTACCACTCGCGCACGGCCTCCCAGTAGTCGGCCAGCGGTTGCATGGCCTTGTTCGTGAGACCGGTCTCGCGCGCATGGCCGCGCATCGCGGCGATCAGCGCGTTCATGCTCGGTTGCGACGTGAGCCCGGCCATCGGCGCGAGTGCTGTGTCGACGATGTGCGCGCCGCTCTCGATCGCCGCGATGTAGGTCGCGATGCCGTTGCCCGACGTGTCGTGCGTGTGCAGGTGGATCGGCAGCTCCGTCGTCTCGCGCAGGCGCGAGATCAGGATGCGCGCCGCCTGCGGCCGCAGCAGACCCGCCATGTCCTTGACGCAGACGATGTGGGCGCCCATGTCCTCGATGCGGCGCACGAGCTCCACGTAGTAGTCGACGCCGTACTTCGTGCGCGCCGGGTTGTCGACGTCGCCGGTGTAACACACGGCGACCTCGGCGATCTTCCCGGTGCGCAACACGCGCTCCACCGACACGGCCATCGAATCGAGGTCGTTGAGGCTGTCGAACACGCGGAACACGTCGATGCCCGCCAGCGCCGCCTCGTCGATGAAGGCTTCGACGACGTTCTGCGGGTAGCTCGTGTAGCCGACGGCATTCGCGCCGCGCAGCAGCATCTGGTGCAGCACGTTCGGGATCGCGCGCTTGAACTGCTGCAGGCGATCCCATGGATCCTCGTTCAGGAAGCGGTAGGCGACGTCGAACGTCGCCCCGCCCCATGTCTCGAGCGAGAAGAGCGCGTGGCACAAGAACGCCGTCGCGGGCGCGATCGCCATCATGTCCTTCGTGCGGACGCGCGTCGCGAGCAGCGACTGGTGGGCATCGCGCATCGTCGTATCGGTCAGTAGCGGCCTGCTCTGTCGCTTGATCCACTCGACGACCTTCGCGGGTCCACCCTCGGCGAGGATCTGCGCCGTGCCGGGTGGCGGCGCCTGCGCCGGCACGGCCGGCATCGGCGGCGCGGCACACTGGGCCGGCTGCAGCCGCTGGTCGCGCCGCACCGTCGGATGGCCGTTGACGACGATGTCCGCGAGATACGTGAGCAGCTTCGTGGCGCGGTCCTTGCTGCGCGGGATGTCGAACAGCTGCGGCGTGTCGTCGAGGAACCGCGTCCACGTCCGACCGCGCAGGAAGGTCTCGTGCTCGAGCACGTTCTGCAGGAACGCTAGGTTCGTCTTGACGCCGCGGATGCGGAACTCACGCAGCGCGCGCCGTCCCTTCTGCGCGGCATGCTCGAGCGTCGGGCCATAGGTGATGCACTTGACGAGCAGCGAGTCGTAGTGGCCCGACACGACCGTGCCGGCCAGGCCGTCGCCGCCATCGAGCCGCAGCCCGAACCCGCCCGGCGCGCGGTAGGCCATTATCGTGCCCGTGTCCGGCAGGAAGTCGTGTTGCGGGTCCTCGGTCGTGATGCGGCACTGGATCGCGAAGCCGCGCGGCTGCACGTCCTGCTGCGACCAGATGCCGATCTCGGGGCTCGCGAGATCGTAGCCCTGTTCGATGCGGATCTGCGCCTGCACGAGGTCGATGCCCGTGATCTGCTCGGTCACCGTGTGTTCGACCTGCAGGCGCGGGTTGACCTCGATGAAGTAGTGTTTGTCGCCGGCGACCAGGAACTCGAACGTGCCCGCGTTGTGGTAACGCCCCGCGCGCGCGAGTGCCTGCGCATCCGCGAACAGGGCCCGCCGCACCTGCTCGGGCAGATCCGGCGCCGGCGCGACCTCGACTACCTTCTGATGCCGCCGCTGCACCGAGCAGTCGCGCTCGTGCAGGTGCACGAGGTTGCCGGCCAGGTCGCCGAGGATCTGCACCTCGATGTGGCGCACGCGCGGCAGGAACTTCTCGAGGAAGACCACGGGACTGCCGAACGCGGCCAGCGACTCGCTGCGGGCCTGGCGCAGCAGCGCTGGCAGGTCCTTGAGCTCGTCGACGACGCGCATGCCGCGGCCGCCGCCGCCGTGCGCGGCCTTGACGATCGTCGTGCCGTTCGCCTTGAAGAACGCTTCGCAACCGCGCAACGCCGCCCCGTCGTCGGCCGGCAACTCGATGCCGGGGACCGTCGGGATCCCGAGCCGCGCCGCTTCCTTCTTCGCCTCGACCTTGTCGCCGAGGAACTGGATTGCGTGCGCGCTCGGACCGAGGAACGCCATGCCGGCCGCGCGCACGGCCGCCGCGAACTGGTGCTGCTCGGACAAGAAGCCGTAGCCGGGGTGGATCGCGTCGACCTTCGCGCGCTTCGCTGTCGCGATGATCTCGTCGCCGCCGAGATACGCGGCCACCGCACCCTTCCCGCGCCCGATCAGGTAACTCTCGTCGGCCTTGTAGCGGTGTTGGTTCGTCGCGTCCTCTTCGCTGAACACGGCGACCGTCCGGATGCCCATCTCGGTACACGCGCGAAAGACGCGGATCGCGATCTCGCCCCGGTTGGCGCAGAGGATCTTGTGGAAAGGGCGCGGCTCCATGCGGCGGAAGTTAGGCGGGCCGACCACAGAGGGCCACACCCAGCAGACAACCTTGCCGCCCCCGCGGCGATGTGAAACTACCGAGGCAATGGCAGGGGAAACACCGATCGCATCGCGGCCATGGCCGCTTGTTGTTCGGAGCCCTTACGCAACTCGAGCCGTCGCGCAGCGCGACAGCTTGCGGCGATTCGTTTTCTTTCGCCAACGCGCCGCTAAGCTCCGCGTGCTGCATGGTCAGGAAACCTCCTCCCGGGTTTGCCGTGCTGCTGCTGGCGGCGGGTCTCGTCGTCGGCTGCCAGAGCACGCCGAGCCTCCCGCGCAGCGTCACGATCGAGTCGGGCAAGCCCACGCACGTCACGCTGGTCCAGGTGCAAGGAGGCATGAAGTTCGAGCTGCAGAACGCGAGCAGCGGCGACGCCGCCGCGGTCTACAGCGACACGAAGGCGAATCCGCTCGCCAAGGTCGTTCCCGATGCGCAGCTGCAGGCGCTGCTCGACGTCTTCACGGCCAAGGGAATGTTCGCCGCGAGCATCACGTCGGTGCCGCCCGATGCGCGCGACGTGCTGACCGTCGACCAGCCAGGGCGCCGCTGGAGCTGGGTCCGCCGCCAGCTCGGAGTGCAGGCCGCCGAGGCGGATTTCCACGAGGCCAAGGCCTACTTCCTCGAGCTCTACAACAGCGCGACCGCCTGGCACGCCGGATCCGGCGCGCGCCCCGACCTCGTGTCCGAACAGAGTCGCGTCAAGACCGATGCCGACGCCGCGAAGAAGAAGCTCGAGAACCTGGGGCGCAAGCAATGAGCCGGAAAGCAGAGGGGGGGGCCGTCGCGATCATCCCCGTGCGGGTCGACAGCCAGCGCCTTCCCGGCAAGGCACTGCTGCGTGAGAGCGGCCAGGAGCTGTTCCTGCACACGGCCGATCAAGCACGGCGCGCCAGCAACATCGACGCCGTCTACATCGCGACCGACGACGACCGCGTCGAAGCCGCGGCCGCGCGCCGTGGCTACGCGGTCGCGCGCACGAGCAAGACCTGCCGCACCGGCAGCGAACGCTGCGCCGAGGCCACAGCCTCGATCCCGTGCCGGGCCGTGCTCGACATCCAGGGCGACTGGCCCGAGGTCCTGCCGCAGGACCTCGAAGCGCTGGTCGACCAGCTGCTGCGGCTCGAGGCCGTCTGCAACACGCTGTGTGTGCCGCTGCGCGACGCGGCGATTGCCGCGAACCCGAACGTCGTCAAGGTCGTGCGCGGTCGCAACGGCAAGGCGCTCTACTTCAGCCGCGCAACGATCCCGTATGCGAAGGAACGCGCGGTCCCGCTGCTGCGGCACGTCGGCGTCTACGGCTTCCTGCGCGAGACGCTGCTCGCGGTGCCTTCGCTGCCGAGCAGCGGGCTCGCCGAGGCCGAGAGCCTCGAGCAGCTGCGCTTCCTCGAGAACGACATCGCGATGCACGTGCTCGACGCCAGCGGCGAACCGTGGGGCATCGAGACGCGCAGCGACTACGACGCCTTCCTGCAGAGGCTGACAGCTTCGAGAACACCCAGATGACCAACCCGATGACCAACGACAGGGTGACCAAGTACATCTTCGTGACCGGCGGCGTCGTGTCGTCCCTCGGCAAGGGGCTCACGTCGGCCTCCATCGGATGGATCCTCGAGCGCAACGGGCTCACCGTCTCGATGCAGAAGCTCGATCCCTACATCAACGTCGACCCCGGCACGATGTCGCCGTTCCAGCACGGCGAAGTCTACGTGACCGACGACGGCACCGAGGCCGACCTCGACCTCGGTCACTACGAGCGCTTCACGCACGCGCGTGTCAACAAGGACTCCAACTACACGACGGGCAAGATCTACAAGTCGGTCATCCAGAAGGAGCGGCGCGGCGACTACCTCGGCAAGACCGTACAGGTGATCCCGCACATCACCGACGAGATCAAGATGGCGATCCGCGCGGGTGCGGCGCCTACGCCCGGCGCGCCGCCGCCCGACGTCGCGATCACCGAGATCGGCGGCACCGTCGGCGACATCGAGAGCCTGCCGTTCCTCGAGGCGATCCGCCAGTTCAGCCTCGAGCAAGGGCCGAACGACTGCATGTTCATCCATCTGACGCTGCTGCCGTATCTGCGCGCGTCGGGCGAGCTCAAGACCAAACCGACGCAGCAATCGGTCGGCAAGCTGCGCGAGATCGGCATCCAACCCCACGTTCTCATCTGCCGCACCGAGATCGCCATGGAGCCGGACATGGCCAAGAAGATCTCGCTGTTCTGCAACGTGCGGCCCGAGGCGGTCATCGAAGAACGCGACGTCGCCCACTCGATCTACGAAGTGCCGCTCATGCTGATCGAAGCGGGCCTCGACCAGCGCATCCTCAACCACCTGCAGCTCGTACCCAAGAAGGCCGTCGTCACCACGGACTGGCAGCGCATGCTGCAGATCATCAAGAACCCCGAACACACGGTCGAGATCGCCGTGTCCGGCAAGTACATCGAGCTGCACGACGCCTACAAGTCGATCTACGAGTCGCTGAGCCACGCCGGCATCAGCAACGCGTGCAGAGTCAAGATCCGCAAGGTCTCCGCCGAACAGGTCGCGAACGAAGGGCCCGACCGCCTGCTCGGCGGCGTCGACGGCATCCTCGTGCCCGGAGGCTTCGGCGAGCGCGGCTTCGAGGGCAAGATCGCGAGCATCCGCTACGCGAGGAAGCACGAGATCCCGTTCTTCGGCATCTGCTACGGCATGCAGGCAGCCGTGGTCGAGTACGCACGCAGCGAGCTCGGCATCACGGACGCGACGACGACCGAGTACGACCCCAATGCAGCGAATCCGCTGATCTCGCTCATGGAGGAGCAGAAGCGCACGAACGAGAAGGGAGGCACGATGCGGCTCGGTGCATTCGACTGCGTGATCAAGGAGGGCACCAGGAGCCATCGCGCCTATGGCGCAACGACGATCAGCGAGCGGCACCGTCACCGCTTCGAGCTCAACAACTCGTATCGCCGGCAGCTCGAGGCCGCGGGTCTCGTGATGGCCGGCGTGAACCCGAAGCTCGACCTCGTGGAGATCGTCGAGATCCCGGACCACCCGTGGTTCGTCGGCGTGCAATACCACCCCGAGTTCAAGACGCGGCCGCTGCAGGCGCAGCCGCTGTTCCGCGACTTCGTGCAGGCGGCGGTCGAGTACGCGAGCAAGCGCGGGAAGTAGTTGGTCATCGCCGCAACACGGCGATTCGCGCCTAAGGCCCGGCTCGCAGACCCGATCGCAGCGCCACCGCGGTGACGATGGCGGACTGTTCTCCAAAATCGCCGGCAAGGGGTCTCGGATTGGACACCGAGGCCTGGCGTCCATGCCATGGTGAACGTCTCGGGCGAGATTCGCGGTTGGGCCTGCCCACTTCCTGCCAGCCCTCGAGGGGCGTGCGGTTCTGCCGAAGATGGGCACCAAGGGTTGCCTGCCGCACGGTCCTGGCGCGAGGAGAGCTGTAATGACGTCACGACGGGAGACCCACTCTCGTACCGGGGGCTTCACGGTCCTCGCGATGGTGATCAGCTTGACGATCACCGCGCTGGTGCTGGTGGGCCTCAGGGCCCTCCTCGCGAAGGAGCAGGACAGCTCGACGCCCACCAAGACGTGGATGGATGTCGACGACAAGCTCGTGTGCCTCGGACGCCAGATGGTCGAGGAGCTGAAGTGCGCGAGCATGGTCGGCGAGGATCTCAACGGCAACCGCGTGCTCGACGCCGGCGAAGATCGCAACGGCAATGGTCGGCTCGACAGTGACTGGCGCGTCACAGCCGAGAGCATCACCTTCAATCGCGTGCTGGCCGACGGTCAGCTGACGCTGCCGATCAGTTATCGCCTGGTCGGCACCGACGTCGAGCGCGTCGTCATGACCAGCACGGCAGGCAGCCGGACGAGAGCGTTGGTGGCGCGCGGCGCGATGGCGTTCGCCGTCGCACAGAACGGCAACACCGTGGTGCTCACTGCGCAGTTCCAAGAGCGCACGCGCGACGGCAAGATCGTCGACCGGAAACGCAGCTTCGACGTGAGCCCGAGGAACTGACGAGAACCCGGCCACCGGCTCGGACACGAGGACAGTGCAAGCGGTGTCCTCGTCGCATTGCTGATCGTGTTCCAACAGGCACCGGCAGCCGATGTCGGCGTGTCGCGAGCGCAGCTCGACTGACGGCGCGCCGGAGGGCGCCGTCAGCTGTCCGGTGTCCGCAGCACTCGCCGCGGACGAACCCGGCTTGGCAGGCGCCTAACCCTTCACGCGGGTGTAGGTGATCTTCATCTCGCTCGCGCCCTTCGAACAATTCATGGTCATGTGGAAGTTGCGGGTGTTCGCGTCGGTCTGCGAGCACACCTGCTTGACGGTCGCAGGCTTGCCCTGATCGTCGAAGCACGAGCCCGCGAGCGTGAACTGCTTCTTGGCCTCGTCGTAGGTGCCCGCCGTGCGCATCGGCGGCATGCCGCACGAATCGACCCAGAAGCTGACAAACTGCTTCGACGTTTCGTCGTAGCCGGTGATCGCGTGGCCTTCGAACGGCTGGCCCATCATCGACCCCTTGACGTCCGACCACGTCCACTTGCCGTTGCAGATCCTCGCGACGGTTTCCGTGCAGGTATCCTCGGTCGCTGCCTCGCCCGGCATCGTCATCGTGACCTTCCCGGTCCAGGTGCCGACGTGTTGCGCCAGCGGCGCCATCTCCTTTGTGGCCATGTCGGTCGTTGCACTCGCCTCCCGTGCCATTCCCGGCTTGCCGCGCTTGCGCGTGATCAGCATGCACTCGGTCTCCTTGCCGTCCGCCCCCGTCATCCAGCAGGTCTCGGTCGAGTTGTCGTTGTCCTTGAAGACGAGCTGGCTCTTGAACTGGCCCTTCGGGCTACTGCCCTTGAACGTCCAGGTCCTCGCCTTCTCGTCCCAGGTCCCGGTCGCCTCGGAGGCAGGCTCGTCATCCGACGAGATCCAGACGCTGCGGTAGGTCTTGGCGATCGCGTCCCAGCCGGCGAGCCAGATCCCCTGGAACGGCTTGCCATCCCAGGTGCTGCTGATCGTCGACTTCAGCCAGAGGCCATTGCAGATCAGCTCGCTGGTTTCCGGGCCGGTCGATTCTTGTGCCTTCTCCATGCCGGGCACGCCAGGCATGGCGTTCATCTTGCAAGTGGTCTGCCAGTTGCCGACGAGGGCCGCGAGAGCTTCGTGCTCCTTCGTCTTGGGGTTCGGCGCTTGGGTCGGCGCCTTCTTGTCGGCTTGGGCGGGAAGGAACGTCGCGGCGACGAGCGCCGCGAGGCAAAGGGTCATAGTTTTCATGGTGTGTCTCCAGCGAAGCACGCAATCGTGCCGGTCACGCGTTCCAAATGGTAGTCGGGGCTCCGCCTCGGGACCGCGGCAGCCTTACCCAACGAGGTGCCGCACCAGAGGCGCCCAGCCAGAACGCGCCCAGCATGGAGGCTCGGTAAGCAGTTGCGCTGACCGGAGAACCTCGGGCAGGGACTCCTGCGCAGGAACTTCTGCGTAGCGCGCGCTGCCTCACGACGCCGGCTTCGGAGCCGCCGGCACGACCTTCTTCTTCTCGCCGAGCAGGCGCTCGCGCTCGGCCGCGACCATGGCCGCACTGCCGGCGCGGAAGTCCGCGAGCGACACCTCGCCCTTGTCGACCTTCGCGATCACCGCACGCTGCGCTTTGTAGTCGAGGTTGTCGACGCCGGCACCGCTCTGCAGCATGCGCCAGCCCTTGCGCCGTTCGACGCAGAACAACACGAGCTGCCGCGACAGCAGGCAGGCTCGCAACTTGCCCTCGTCTTCGTAGCGGATGCAGACGCCGAAGTCCGGAACGAACGCGCGGTGGCCCGGGTCGAGGTAGCGGCGATGCGTGACGTCGTCCTGCGTGACGCGCGCGAGCACGTCGGCCAGTGCCTGGTGCTTGCCTGCTTCCTCGGGCTTGATGTCCTTGCGGTGGCGGCGGAAGCGCTGCTCGTGCACGGCGAAGTGAGCCGGTGTCACCGCGTACTTCTCGCCGTTTTCGAACGTCGCCTCCCAGAAATCGCGATCGACCATCGGGTTGCCCTTGAGGTCGAACGCCTCGGCGCGCGTCTCGCCGCGGCCCGGGTGGAACGTGAACTCGGGCATCACGCGACTGTCGCGCGCGCGCTGCGCCTCGACCGTCGAGAGGTCGTCGCCGATGCCGTGTTCGGGCTGGCAGCTCGTGTAGCACTGCAGGAACGCGGTGCCGCGATACTCGAGCGCGTCGAGCATCGCCTTGTAGAGCTTGGCCGCGTTGGCCATCGAGACCTGCGCCACGTAGGGCGAACCGTGCCCCGAAGTGAAGCTCTCGGAGACGCTCTTCTTCTCGGTCATCTTGCCCTGCGTCGCCGCGCCGAGCGAGTTCATGTCGGCGCCGCCCGGCATCAGCGAGCTGTCGGAGTTCTGTCCGCCGGTGTTGCTGTAGACCTGCGTGTCGAGCATCAGCAACTTCACGTTCGGCCGGTTCTGCAGCACGACCTTGCTGACGTTCTGGTAGCCGATGTCGCCCATGCCGCCGTCGCCGCCGACGACCCAGACTTTGGGCAGCTCGTGGACCTCGCGGTCGGTCATCAACGTGTCGCTGAAGTGCAGGTAGTCGAACAGCTGTGCCTCGTCGATCACGCCCGAATCGCGCTGCAGCAGCGCATCGCAGAGGCGCTCGGGCAGCACGGAGCTGCGCGCGTGGTCGAGGATGAAGCTCTCCCCCATCAGCCAGCCGATCGTGCTGCCGTCCTGGAACAGCGAGTTCATCCACGGATACGGATGCGGGTTGTTCGGCGGCGTGCTGCCGAACACCGTGTTGCAACCCGTGTGCGCGGCCATCGCCATCACCGACATGCCGTTCGCGAGGCGGCCGTCGAGCGGTTGCAGGTGTTCGTGGTTGAACGCATCCTGGCTCAGGACGGTAGTGAGTGCCGCGACGACTTCGGCGTCGCTCGGCAAGCCGGCGCCCGGGCTGTGGGCCGCGAGCCTCGTCTTGGTGTCGCCATCGTCTTCGCCACCGAGCCCCATGAGGATCTGGGCCACGGCGCGCACGAACATGTCGTGTTCCGCGGGCGCACGCTGCTTCAGCGCGCGCAGCCGCGTTTCGCCGTGCTGCTGCACCTGGGCGGCCTTCTGCCGCAGGCGTTCGGCTTTCCGGTGGAAGGCGGGCCGCAGCAGCGCTTCCGTCGTCGAGGCCAGCGCACGCAGCACGCTCTTCTCGCCGCAGCCGGCGCAGGCGCCGTCGCCCGACACGAGCGCTTCGTAGTTGCGGCGCACCATCAGGTGGTTGCGCAGCGCGGCCTCGCGCGAATGCGCGGCGTCCTGATCGTCGTAGAGACCGAGGTACTTCTGCGGCGTGTCGCTGAGCAGGTCGAGGAACGCCGTGCCCGTCGCGTGGTGCGCGTTCACGTCTTCGGTCTCCTCGGCCATCGTGAGCGCGCGGTGGTCGCCGCACTCCGTGACGCACTCGCCGCAGCCCTTGCAGAGGTCGCTGACGAAGATGCCGAAGATGCCGCCGCTGCCGGCAGTCTTGCGCTCGGGCCCCGCGAAGATCGCGGTGACCTTGGCATACGCGAGCGGCAGCTGCTCGAGGATGCCGAGGAACTGCGTCTTCGTCTGCGGCGTGAGCTCGGCGCGCGGTTCGAGCTCGCGCCGCACCAGCTCGGCGACCGCCGGTGCCGGCGTGTCCTTGGCCGTGGCGGCCGCCGCGACCATCGCAGCGCGCAGCGGCGGCTCGATCGCGGCCATTGCGGCCAGCAGGTGTTTCTTCTGGCCGGCATCGGCCACGTAGTTCTGCGCCGCGGTCCGCAGGATGGTGCCGATGTCCTGCGCCGTGTTCGGCAACGCGGTGTCCGGACAGCTCGCGATGCACTCCATGCACTGCGTGCAGTTCTCGGCGTGGAACACGGGGGTCAGGCGTCGCGCGACGAATTTGCTCGCCGTGGCTCCGGTGGCCGCCGCCATCACGCCGACGGATGCCAGCGTCGAAGCGGGCTGGTGGTAGCCGAGCCCGCTGCGGAACTCGGCGTCGAACGTCGCGAGCTGGTGGATCGGCGCGCGAACCGGCTGCGTCTTGCCGTTACCGCCGTGACCATTGCCAGACGGGCCATTGCCGGAATGCCCGTTGCCCTGCTGCAGAGTGCCCTGGTGCACGGCGACTCGATCGACGACTCCGCAACCGGGCAGCAGCGGCGTGCCGCGCAGACCCGAACGGTCCGGTGCGTCGACGCGCCCGTAGACGATCTCTTTGCAAAGCTCCATGCCCTGCGTCATGACCGCCATGTTGGAAGCCACGACGGCGTCACCGAGCCGGCCGAACTTCTTCACGTACTGCTTGCGCACGACGTCCCGGAAGTGCTCGACGTCGATGCCGAATTCGCGCAGGAACGGCGACACGGCGAAGAACGCGCCGAGGAACGAGTTGCCCTGCATGCGCAGCTGCAGCTCGGGGCGGTCCGTCGCGCCCTTCGCGATGTCGAAGCCCGGCAGGATGAACACGCGGATCTTGTGATCGAGGATCCACTGCCGGTGACTCTTCGGGATGCGCTCCCACGCCACTTCGCGAGTGGCGTCGCTCTCCCACACGAACGCGCCTCCGGGCTCGAGGCCTTCGAGCGGGTTGGTGTGCAGGAAGGCCTTCGGGTCGCAGCACAACACGACGTTGACGTGGCGCAGGTCGCAGTTGACGCGCACGCGTTCCGGCGCGCAGACCATGAAGTACTCGGTCGGCGCGCCCTTCTTCTCGCTGCCGTACTTCGGGTTCGCGCTGATGTGCACGACCTCCTTGAGCCGGCCGCACTCGTCGGTCTCGTTGCGTTCCTTCGCGACGTAGTCGCCGAGCTCGCCGAGCACTTCGCCGAGGTTCTTGCCCGTGGTGATCATGCCCCAGCCGCCGATGCTGTGGAACCGCACCGCGATCGCGCCGTGCGGCAGCAGCGAAGGCGCGCGGTCCGAGCAGACCGCATACGGATGGTCGATGCCGACCGCGAAGAAGTGCTCACCGTCGGCGGCGGTGCGGCCATCCGTGCGCGCGCGGCCCTTCGTCGCGAACTCGTAGGCGCCGAGGATGCCCTCGGGCCGGAAGTCGCGGGAACCGAGGCCGTAGACGCCGCTGAACAAGCGCGGCATCTGCTTGGCGGCAACAGCGGGAATGCCGTCGCTCGACGGATGGTCGTGGTTCTGCAGGCCCTTGGTGAGCGCGGTGCGGATGTCGCGCGCGAGCGGATTGTCGCCCGCGAGCGACTCGTCGGTCCGCTCGAGCACGATCACGTTCTTGCGGCCCGCGAGGGCCTTCACCATCGCGGCCTCGGGGAACGGCCGCAGCACGTTCGGGTGCAGGCAGCCGACCCTCTCGCCCTCGCTGCGCAGCAGGTCGATCGCGGCCTCGATGTTCTCGGCGGCCGAGCCGAGCGCCACGAACACCGTCTCGGCGTCGTCGGTGCAGTAGTGCGAGATCGGCCCGTAGTAGCGGCCCGTGAGCTCGGCGAACTCGGTCCAGGCCTGCTCGAGGAACGGCATGATCTGCTCGCAGAACTGGTCGCGGCGCGCGACCACACCGTTCATGTAGTGCTCCTGGTTCTGCACCGGCCCGAGCATCAGCGGTCGCTGCAGGTCGATCATGCGCGGCACGCGGCGCCGGTGGCTGCCGAACAGCTTGCGCTGCGCCTCGGTCGGGCACGCGATCATGTCGTCGGAAGCACCCAGGTAGAGCCGCAGCAGCTCGGCCTCGTGCTTGTAGAACGTGCGTTCCAGGTGCGAGGTCAGGAAGCCGTCCTGGATGTTCATGCCCGGCGTCAGCGACAGCTCGGTGACCCTGCGCAGCACCAGAGCCTGGTCGGCGGCCTGCTGCGCGTCCTTCGCGAACAGCATGATCCAGCCCGTGTCGAGCACCGCGTAGATGTCGTCGTGGCCGCAGTGCACGTTCAGCGCGTGCTTGGTCAGCGCGCGCGCCGCCACTTCGAGCACCATCGTCGAGAGCTTGCCCGGCGCGTGGTAGTACTGCTCGGCGCCGTAGACGATGCCCTGGCCGCTCGTGAAATTGACGGTGCGCTTGCCGCAGACCGAGAACGCGATCGCGCCGCCCTGCGCCGCGTGCTCGCCCTCGGCCTCGATCGCGATCTTGGTGCGCCCGAACACGTCGAGCTTGCCCTCGGCGAACGCGAGCTGGTAGTTCTCACCCATCTCGGTGGAGGGCGTGATCGGGTAGAAGACGCCGCCCTCGGTGATGCGCGCTTCGGTGTGGTAGGCAACGAGCTGGTTGCCGTTCGTCGTGATGCGGATGCCGGGGAAGCGGGGACGGCGGGCTTCTTGGGTCTTGCCCGGAATTGGCTGCATCGTGGTCATGCTGGCGGACTCGCGTGACGGTGTAGTGCTGTCCCCAAGGTTACGCTGAAGGGCAAGGCTTGGCACGGGCACGCAGCTCCTCGAGCAACAGTTTTTCCGCTCGCGTCCACTCGCCCGCGATCCCGCACCGCTCCAGTCGCCGCACGAGCCGCAGCCAGGGCTTGCCGCCGCTCGCGGCAACCGACCCAGACGATCGTCGGGCTGCCGGGCAGGCCGGCGACGGCGTCGATGCGGCCGTACGGAACCCCGCCGCGCCAAGGCCCAGCTGCGCATGCAGTGACACGCAGCGAGCGCGCAGCCTGTGCGCTGGCTGCCGACCTCCAGCTTGTGGGGCCACGGCCTTGTGACTACTCTGGTCACATGAAGACGACCGCTGTTGCCAATCTCAAGGCCAACCTCAGTCGATACCTCAGGCTCGTGAAAACGGGCGAGGAGATCCTGATCACGGAACGCAATAATCCGGTGGCCAAGATCGTACCGGTCGCGGAGCTCGGCGCCGACCTCGAGTCGCTTCGTGACCTCGAGCGTCAAGGGCTGGTGCGCCTCGGCTCAGGCCGCTTGCCCAAGGACTTCTGGAAGTTGCCGCGCGGTAAGGACGCCAAGTCCGCGGCGAGCCGTGCGCTGCGCCAGGAGCGTGACCGCGGATGGTGAAGTTCTGGGACACCTCCGCGATCATCCCCTTGACGGTGATCGAGCCGAGCACGGCCGTCGTCCGGTCCATCCTGGAATCCGACACGAGCATGGCTGTTTGGTGGGCGACTCGCGTTGAGTGTTCCTCGGCCCTGGCTCGGCTGCTGCGGGAGGGCGAAGGCTCCAAGAACACCGTTCGGGACGCTCGGCGCGTGATCGCAGCGTTGGCCAAGGAGTGGACGGAAGTGTTGCCGACCGAGGCGCTGCGCAAGCGCGCGGAACGCTCGCTGGCGGTTCATTCGCTGCGGGCTGCCGATGCGTTGCAACTCGCTGCCGCGATGGTCTGGGCGCGCGACGATCCGGGCGGTCATGCCTTCGTGTGCTTGGACGATCAGTTGCGCGACGCGGCAAATCGCGAGGGCTTTCAGCTTCTCCCCGGCTCGTGATTGCCATGGTGGTCCTACGCTTGCGGAGCTTGCCGACGTGCGCGGGACTTGCCGCGCGTTGCCGGGGGGCCACCGGGATTCTGAGTGTCATCCGGATGGTTGTCGGCCGCCGAGGTTCTCTCGGCTGCCGGCTTCGCTTTGCCGGCGTTCCTTGATCTCGATTGCCGACCCAGCACCCTCATTCTCTACGCGTGACCCCGTCGCTGCTGTTTCTGACATTGCGCCTTCGCCGTCGACGAGCACAACTGAAGTAGGACGCGGCCACGGTTGCCGAGGAGCGGCGTCCCGATGCATGGCGCTCGCACGGTCCATCCGTACGGCACTTCCCCCGCCCGGCAAACCGCTGCTTGCCGTCCCCGCGCGCACGAGCCCCGTGGCCGCGATACTCTGCGCGCATGCCGCGCAAACTGCACGTCGCAATGGACGAACTGCTCGACGCGATGGAGGAACGGAGCGACTCCGTCGTGCCGTACTTCAACCAACGGGCGGGCAAGGTCGAGAACTGGGTCGACCCTGACTTCAACGAGTTTCCCCAGCCCGATCCCGACGACCCGGACTGGGTCGAGATCCCGCGCGTCGAGTCGCGCGACGCGTTCCGCACGATGCAGACCTTCGTCGACAGCCTCGACGAGGTCGATGTCCAGCGCCGACTGCACAGCTCCCTCCAAGGCCGCGGCGCCTTCCGCCGCTTCCGCGAGACAATCGCCGAGTTTCCCGACCTTCGCAATCGGTGGGAGACCACGCAACGCGAGGACCTGCTGCAGCGCGCCCTCACGTTCCTCGCCACGCTCGACATCGAACCAACCTACGAACTGCGGCAGCCGGTCCCGGTCGACACGGCCGCCACGAGGCCGGACGAACCGCGCATCCTGCTCCACCACCTGCTGCTGCTCGGCTCCCCTAACGGCAAGACCGAGTTGATCGAAGGGCGCGTGCACCGGTTCATCCAGGCCAAGTCCCCGGAGCAGGCGCGCAAACTGTTCGAACGCCTCGCGCGCGAGGTCGTGGAGCTGCAAGGACTCGGTTGGCGACGCAGCCTCGTCGAGGGCTTGCACAGCATCGACCTCGGCCCGTTCCGTCTCTGGATCGAACGCGATTCGGTCTGGCTCGCGACCCAGGTGCCACGCGCGATCTGGGACGCGTTCTCCTGAGGCGCGCCTACTTGCCGCCCAGCCAACCGTCGCGGATGCGCCGCTGCTTTTCGGTCGGCTGCTCGAGGAAGCGCAGCGCCGGTGTCATGCGCGTGCGCTCGCGCAACGCGACCTCGACCTGCTCGGTCCGGCCCTCGCGCAGCAACTCGACCTGCACCTTGTCGCCGGGCTTGCGGTCGCGCACGAAGTCCGCTGGCTGCACGTTGCGCTCGCCGCCCAGCGCCTTGATCACATCGCCGGCCTGCACTCCGGGGCTGCTCGCGTTGCTCACGAACACCTCGTTGTCCCTGGTCCGCGTCTCGAACGGCAGCGCCACCGACGTCGCCTTCTGCTCCGTGTACTCGATGCCGGCGTAGGCCAGGAACTCGGCCAACGGCGGGTCGAGCGTGCCGCGCACGTGCCGCGCGAAGAACTCGCCGAAGTCGTGGTTGCTGATCGCCGTGCAGGCGCGCTCGATGTCGCCCTCTTCGAAGCCGACGCCGCGTTCGGCGAACCAGCGGTTCATGAACACCATGACGTCGTCGAGCGACTTCCTGTTGTCGGTCGCGTGCCGGATCTTGAGGTCGATCATCGCGCCGAGGATCTCCCCCTTGTCGTAGTAGTCGACGCGAGCCGGTTCGGTGCGCTCGCGATGCCAGACGTTGCGGCTGGCCCAGAACACCGAGTGCTCGTGGCGCGCATCCTTGTTGAGCTCGCCTTCGATGTAGCGTCGGAACGACGACAAGAACTCGTCGCGCGACGTGATCCCCGCCCGCACGAGCGTGAGGTCGCCGTAGTAGGACGTCCAGCCCTCGGACACCCACAGGTTGCCCGTGTAGTTCTCGTGCTCGTATTCGAACGGCCCGAGGACCTTCGGGCGGATGCGCTTGACGTTCCACAGGTGGAAGAACTCGTGCGCGGTCACGGACGCACCGGCGCGTGGGTCCTTGGCCTGGGCCGGCGCGCTGAGCCCGATGCTCGTCGAGTTGAGGTGCTCGAGCCCGCCGCCGCCCGGGATCGTGAACAGGAACACGTAGTTCGGGAACGGGAAGCTGCCGAACATCTGGCCCTGGTACGTGACGATGCGTTTGCAGAGGTCGACGAAGGCCGGCACGTCGAAGTCGTAGCGCTGCTCGTTCTCGAAGAACACGCACGAGAACGGCGTGCCGTTCACCTCGAAGTCGTGTTGCTTGAAGATGCCGAGCTGCGTCGGCGCGTCGATGAACGTGTCGTAGTCCTTCGCGCG
>Ga0075428_100000476_pt1 | contig 40332 bp, 37 predicted proteins | sample RhiMetdeltSRZDD2_FD_75291 | JGI IMG/M metagenome (GOLD analysis project Ga0075428, IMG submission 75291) | Populus rhizosphere microbial communities from Tennessee, USA - Rhizosphere MetaG P. deltoides SRZDD2 | ecosystem: Host-associated > Plants > Roots > Rhizosphere > Soil | place: USA... | reverse complement strand
ATTCTAACCAGCGCCATCTGGCAATTGATTTGACCATCGCGTTATCTTGAAACTCTACCGGTACTGGCAGCTCGATTCTTCCAAACGAGCTGGTGTGTGACTTGGCCGTCGCATGATCTTTGAGATTTACCACTGGGAGAATCGGATCAGTCTTCGGCCATTCCGCCACCCGGCCGCTGTTCGGGCTTCCACGCCTGACCGCTGACGCGTGACCGTTGGCGGGTCTTGACCCCCCTGACCGCTGACGCCTGACCGCTGACGGGTTTTGACGACGCCTGACCCCTGACGGGGGTTAAGTGGGCCCGCGAGCCCGCCCCGTCCGCCCCAGGTCACCGGGCTGATCGCTGCGGTTTAAGGCGAGAGCGTTGCGAGGGGCCGGGTTCGGGTGAGTGCGGATTTTTGGACGGGTCTTCCGAATGTAGAAAACGTACGTCTAAGGCGATAGCGAAACTGTAAAGATTATCCTCCGAAGTGGGGCCTCGATGTGAGTCTAGCTTCTCGGAACTAAGCACTGGGCTTTTCTTGCTCGCCCGGTACCGGTAACTCGGGCCGGACCTAAGTACCTCGCTGAGTGCACGAGCCTGTCGCTCTTCAAAGGCCTCAGATTCGACCTTAGACCGCCATTTTTGCCGGCAGAACTGAGGCTGTAAGCCGCGCTCTCCTTGAATAGAACGCAACTCCGCCCGAGGGCACATCTATGATCAATCAGTGCGGGAGAATCGGACCCAGGAGGCTGGACATGCCGACAGGACCCGGTCAGCTGCGAGGCAGCACGGTTTCGTTCCGCTAACCCGACCACCCCGGCCGCTTCGCGTCCACCCCTCCTATTTGCAGGAGGGGAAGGTTTCATGCGGACAGGACCCGGCCAGCTGCTCGCCACACCGGTCATGCGTCATGGGTCATGGGTCAGGCGTGTCACTGCGAAGCTCGTCACCGCAGCGCTCGTCACCGGGAACCTCGTCACCGCGCAGCTCGTCGCTGCTCGGCGGGTCTACTCGACCTTCATGTTCGCCGCCTTGACGAGACGCGCCCATTTATCGATCTCGGAGCGGATGAAGGCGCCGAACTCCTGGGGCGTATTGCCGACCGGTTCCGCGCCCTGGCCCGACAGGCGCTCGACGACGTCGGGCTGCCGCAGCGCCTGTACGGTTTCCGCGTGCAGCCGGGCGACGACCGCCTTCGGCGTGGCAGCCGGCGCGAGGAGCCCGTACCACCCGCTCGCGCCGTAGCCCGGCAGCCCGGCTGCCTCCGCGATCGTCGGGAGATCGGGCAGCAGCTTCGAGCGCCGCTCGCCGGTGACGGCCAGCGCCCGTACCTTGCCCTGCCTGATCTGGGGCAGCGCGATCAGGCTGTTCTCGAAGCTCATGTCCACCTCGCCCGAGAGGAGCGCGGTGAACGACGGCGCGCTGCCCTTGTAGGCTATGTGCGTGATCTCCACCTTCGCCATGAGCTTCAGCAGCTCGCCCGCGAGATGAGGCAGCGTGCCGGGGCCGGATGAACCGTAGTTCAAGCGTCCCTGCCGGGTTCTGGCGAGCGCGAGCAGCTCCTTCACGCTCTTCGCCGGCACCGAGGGGTGGGTGATGAGGATGTTGGTGACGGCGACGTTCTGCGTGATCGGCGCGAAATCGCGCAGCGTGTCGAAGCCGCGGTTCGGGTTGAGGCTCATCGCGACGGCGACGCTGCCGATCGTGCCGTGAAGCAGCGTGTAGCCGTCCGGGGGCGACTTGGCCACCTGCTCGGCGGCGATCACACCGCCGGCGCCTGCGCGGTTCTCCACGATCACCTGCTGCCCGAGACTGGCGGAGAGTTTTTGCGCCAGCGTGCGCGCCACGAGGTCCGACGGGCCGCCGGGCGGGAAGCCGACCACCATGCGCACCGGCTTCGTGGGGTAGCTCTGCGCGAGCGCGAAAGGCGATGACGCCAGGCCCGCTAGGAAAATGAGAATAGCCGGGTGGCCCATTCAACAGACCCTTGATCGAGTTCGAGGAGGGCGAGTATAGACCCCGTCAGGGGTCAGGCGTCAGGGGTCAGGCGGGTCTCGTTCTCCGAGGTATCAAAGAGCCCAGGCTAGTCCGTTTGTCGTATTGCGCGGCCCGGTCCGCGGCGGTCTCATGACGACCGGCAACGCTTTCCGGAAAGAGAGGCCACATGGCAAAACGCGCGCGCAAGCTGCCGCCGCCGGTCGTGCGGACGGTGAAAAGCCTGATCGACGGGCCGCTGCCCAACGGACCAGTGATACTCGACATCGAGCCGTCCCTGTTCAACCGCATCGACCGGAAGGCGCAGTCGTTCCGCGGCCGTGTCCGGCCGGGGACGATGGGCGTACTCGTGATACCCGGCCCGTTCGGAAACTATCTCGGATTCCTCGTATGCGCGGGAAAGTCGGGGCCGGGCAACGCGTGCATACCGCTTCTCAGGCGCGCCGGTTCCGGTACCGTCAGCTTCGGCGACCGCTGCCTATGCATTAAGGGCAAAGACCCGGTGGACCGCGAGCCCGCGCGCGAATGCGGGCTGATTTTCGACCGCCTGAATGGCTGGACCTGCTCCGGCAGTTGCCCGGGCGGCAAAGCCTGCAAGCTCAGGAAAGCCCCGCTGGGCGGCGGGCAGGGTTATCTGTACTGGTGCGAGTGCAGCTGAATCAAATGAAACAAAAGTAGCGGTTCGCTGAAACTCCGCTGATGCATACGCTCGCTAAGCTGCGTCAATCAACGCACCCTACCTCCTCCTCCAGTGCGTTGCTTTATAGCCCCGCCCTATGGTCGGGGCTTTTTTTTTGCGCTGTCACTGGCTGTGCTCGAGCCCGATCGCGCGTATCACCTTCTGCCACTTTGCCGCTTCTGCCTTGATGAATGTGCCGAACGCCTCCGGCGTACTCGGGGACGGATCGGCGCCGAGGCTCGCCATGCGCTCCCGGAACTCAGGGACGCTGAGATGGCGGCCGATCTCGCGCGAGAGCTTGTTGACCACGTCCGGTGGCGTGCCGGCAGGAGCCAGCAAACCGTTCCAGCCGATCACCACCAGACCGGGATAGCCGGACTCGACGAGCGTGGGATACTTCGGAAACGCGGGATCCCGTTTCTCTCCCATCGTCGCCAGCAGCCGGACCCTTCCCGCTTCGACCTGGTCAGCGATGCCGCGCATCGACACGAACATGAGGGCCGCATGCCCGCTGATCACGTCGACCTGCGCCGGCGTCGTGCCCTTGTAAGGCACGTGCAGCATCTTGACGCCGGCGGCGTGCCCGAAGAGCTCACCCGCAAGGTGGGTCAGGTTCCCAATGCCCGCCGACGCGTAAATCAGGTCGCCCGGGCGTGACTTCGCGAGCGCCACCAGCGCCTTGATAGACGTCACGGGAAGCGAGGGCGTGACGACGACGCCGAAAGTGTTCGTCGCGATCTGTGTGACCGGCGCAAAATCCCGCACCGGATCGTACGGCATTTTCTTGTAGACGAACTGATTGACGGTGACAGCGCTGGGCACGGCAAGCAACAGCGTGTAGCCATCCGGCTTCGCTTTCGCCACCAGCTCCCCGCCGATGATGCCGTTCGCGCCCGGACGATTCTCTACGATGACGGGCTGGCCCCAGGACTCGCTGAGTTTCTGCCCCAGCGTGCGCGCCGCAAGATCGGGGCCGGAGGACGGTGCCTGCGCGACGACGATGCGAATGAGGCGCGCTGGATACTCCTGCGCCCCCGCGGTGCTCGCCGCGAGAAACAGCGTCATGATCCATAGTGCGCGAAACGACAAGTACACGCCTGATCCTCTCGTTGGACCTTGCACCGACATGTCGAGTATCGCCGTTGCGGCTTTCGGGCGCAAACGGGATGGGTGCATAACCAATGCGCCGCGGCTACGCCGAAAAGGATGAAGGAGTGAGCGGGGGAGAGCCGCGAAGCACGCGAGGGGCCCGAGGGAAGTGCCTGCGCACTTCCGAGCCCGCGAACGCCCGACGCGATGCAGCGCGGCGGGCAGTGGAAGGATGACCTGGTTTTTCGTTCCTCCTTCCTCCTTCCTCCTTCAGGTGCACGGCCGATTTTGCTATTGTTTGCTGTAGCTGGCGCCCGGAATCTCACAGTCTGGAACAAAGGGGAACCATGAGAGCAATGTTGGCGGCATGGTTGTGCGCGTGGTGCGCGTGGGGCTACGCGCAGACGGCGGAAGAGCTCATCAACAAGAGCCGTAACACGGAGAACGTGACCACTCAGGGCATGGGCTACGACCTCAAGAACCACAGCCCGCTCCGTCAGATCAACAAGTCGAACGTCAGACGGCTCGTTCCGATCTGGAGCATCAGCATGATGAACGACTATGGCGAGACCGCGCAGCCCACCATCTACAACGGCGTGATGTATGCGATCAACGCCAAGTGGACGTTCGCGATCGACGTCGCCACCGGCCGGCAGATCTGGCGCACGCCCGCCGAATGGGCGCCGGAAGCCGCGGCGCAGGCCTGCTGCGGCGTGCTGAGCCGTGGCACCGCGACGATCTACAACGGCAAGGTATATCGCATTACGCTCGACGCGCACGTGCTGGCGCTCGACATGAAGACCGGCAAGCAGTTGTGGAAGCACAAGTTCGCCGAGTTCAAGGAAGGCTACACCGCCACCAGCGCACCGCTCATCGCGAACGGCGTGCTCATCACCGGCATGGCCGGCGGCGAGTTCACCACGCGCGGCTTCCTCGACGGCTGGGACCCGGAAACGGGCAAGAAGCTGTGGCGCCTCTACACCATCCCCGCGCCCGGTGAGCCGGGTTCCGAGACCTGGCCCAAGGACAGCGATGCCTACCTCTACGGCGGCGCGCCGACGTGGCGCACGGGCGCCTACGATCCGGAGCTCGATCTCGTCTACTGGGGCACCGGCAACGCGGAGCCCTGGGCGCCGCAGAACCGCGGCGGGATGGACAGCCTCTACGCAAGCAGTCTTCTCGCGTTCCGTCCGAAAACCGGCGAGCTGGTGTGGCACTACCAATACACGCCGAACGACGCCTACGACGTGGACGGCACCGATGAACCCATCCTCGCCGACATCATGCTCGACGGCCAGCCGCGCAAGGTGCTGTTCCAGGTAAACAAGAACGGCTTCATGTACACGATAGACCGCGTCAACGGCAAGCTGATCGCCGCGCACCCGTTCACGAAGGTGAATTGGGCGACGCACGTCGACTTGAAGACCGGGCGGCCGGTGCTGACTGAGCTCTACGACCGCATGGTGCAAGGCGAAGAGGTTTCGATCTATCCCCAGCGCGGCGTCAACGCCCAGCCGGTCGCCTACAACCCCGGCACCGGCCTCATCTACGGCAGCAGCTGGCAGTTGCCGCGCATCGTCAAGATCGCGCCGCCGGTCGCCAAGCAGATCATTGGCGCGCGCTCGACCGGCGTGACGACCCGGCGCTACGAGATCCAGCCCGGCGAGGTCGTGGGCCATCATTTCGCCATGGACCCGATCAGCGGCAAGAAGAAGTGGGAGATCCCGCTCGTCGAGCGGGCCCAGTCCGCGGGTATGCTGGTCACCGATGGCGGGTTGATATTCACCGGCACTGTCGACGGCAAGGTCATCGCGCTCGACGAGGCGACCGGCAAGACCCTGTGGGAATTCCAGACCGGCTCAGGCGTCAACGCCGCGCCCATCACCTACACCCACAAGGGCCGGCAGTACGTGACCATTGCCTCGGGGCTGGGCGGCAACCAGGCGCGCGCCATGGTCGGCAACACGGTGCCCCTCGGCGGCTCGATCTGGACATTCGCGCTGATGCCCTGAACGCCGCGGCGACCGGATGAAGCACCGATGCGCCATCTTCGGCGCGGGCCTGGTGGTAGCCTGCGCGAGCGTAGTCGCTCAGAGCCCGGGGGTGGAGACGTTCTCTCCCGAGCAGATCAAGCGGGGCGCCGCGACCTTCGCCATTTTCTGCACCCCTTGCCACGGCGAGCGCATGGAGAACCCGGATCTGTTCGACCTCAGGAAATTCCCGCCCGACGAGCGCTCGCGCTTCATCAATTCCGTCACCAACGGCAAGAATCAGATGCCGCCCTGGCGCGGGCAACTGAAGCCCGAGGAGATCGAGGCGCTGTGGGCGTACGTGATGGCGGGAGAAAAGTTCTGAAGGTCGACCATTTCTCGCCAGGCTCAGTTGCTGACTAGCGTCAGCAGATCAGGGCGGGCGGTGGGGGCGGTCTTAGTGGGACACTTAACCCCCCGTCAGGGGTCAGGCGTCAGGGGTCAGGCGGGTCAAGACCTCCCAGCGGTCACGCGTCAGCGTCAGGTGCGGAAGCCGAGCAGCGGCCGGGTGGCGGGATGGCCAGATGAGTGGGCCGGTTCTCCAGTACTGGGTCAGTCTCAAGAAAACGAAGACGGCCAAATCTATGATCAATCAGTGCGGGAGAATCGGATCCAGGAGGCTGGACATGCCGACAGGACCCGGTCAGCTGCAAGGCAGCACGGTTTCGTTCCGCTAACCTGACCACCCCGGCCGCTTCGCGTCCACCCCTCCTATTTGCAGGAGGCGAAGGTTTCATGCCGACAGGACCCGGCCAGCTGCTACGCTGCAAAGGATGAAGGAGTGAGCGGGGGAGAGCCGCGAAGCACGCGAGGGGCCCGAGGGAGGTGCCTGCGCACTTCCAAACCCGCGAACGCCCGACGCGATGCAGCGCGGCGGGCAGTGGAAGGATGACCTACCGCTGACGCGGCTAAGGATGAGGAATGAACGTGGAAGGATGACCTGGTCCTTCCAATTCACACCAAGCGGGTCATCCTTCATCCTTCCGCCTTCATCCTTGGTGAAGCTGCACGCCTGCGGAGCTTCACGTCGGGTCATCCTTCATCCTTCCACGTTCCACGTTCAGGCCGGCACGGCGCCGGCCGCGCGGGCCTTCCCGATTATTCCCTTGATGTTTTGGGTTGCGTATCATCAAGAATGCCGCTCGAATGAGCCAAGCCAGAAGGGGAACGGTCATGAAATCACGCAAGGTCGAGCATAGACGTACCTTCCTCGCGCGAGCTTCCAGCGCAGCCGGAGCGGCCATGCTGCTCCCCATGCTCCGCAGCACCACCGTCTTCGCGGCCGATGGGCCGGTCGCTGAAACGACCGCAGGCAAGATTGCCGGCGTTACTACCGGCGGCGTGCATGCCTTCAAAGGCGTGCCTTACGGCGCGCCGACGGGAGGGCGCAACCGGTTCATGCCGCCGCAGAAGCCGCAGCCCTGGGTGGACGTGCGCAGCGCCGCCGACTGGGCGGGCCGCGCACCGCAGTTGCCGCCCGGCTGGCGGCAGCGGCCAGAGTTGACCGGGCTGTCGGGCGCCCCGGACCGGCTTGCCGAAAGCGAGGATTGCCTGACGCTCAACGTCTGGACGCGCGGCTTGAACGACGGCGGCAAGCGCCCGGTCATGGTCTGGTACCACGGCGGCGGGTTCAGCTACAGCTCCTCCAACACGCCCCGGCTCGACGGCACCAGTCTTGCCACGCAGCACGACGTCGTTGTCGTGACCGTAAACCAGCGCCTCAACATCCTGGGCCACCTGCACCTGGCGGACCTGGGCGGAGCGGATTTCGCCCAGTCGGGCAATGCCGGCACGCTCGACATGGTCGCGGCGCTGCAGTGGGTGCGGGACAACGTGGAGCGCTTCGGCGGCGATCCTCGCAACGTCACGATCTTCGGCCAGTCGGGGGGCGGCGGAAAGGTGAGCACACTCCTGGCGACGCCGGCAGCGCGCGGCCTCTTCCATCGCGCCATCGTCATGAGCGGCGCTGCCGTTCGCCTTACCTCCCGCGAGCGTGCCGGCAAGCTGGCCGAGGCCGTTCTCATGGAACTCGGCCTCACGCGCGCGCAACTCGGCGATCTGCAGACGATGCCGTTCAAGCAGCTGATCTCCGCCGTCGGACCGGCACGGAAGATGGTGGGGCCGACGGACCAACCGCTGTTCGATCGGTACGACTTCGGACCGGTGGTGGATGGGACGACGCTACCCGGCCACCCGTTCGATCCGGCCGCTACCGATGTCTCGTCCAATATCCCGGTGCTGGTCGGCAACGTGAAGGACGAGATGGCCATCTACCTCGCTCCGAACGACAAGGTCTGGGGCCGCGCGCTGACAGAAGACGAGATGCGCGCTCAGATCGCGCCCGTGGCCGGGCCCGCGACCGACCGCGTGGTCGAGCTCTATCGCAGCCTCTACCCGGGCGCCAGCCCTTCGGATCGGCTCATCTCGACCCTGACCGACTCGAACTTCCGCATCCGCTCGCTCCTGCTCGCCGAGCGCAAGGTTGCGCAGGGCCGCGCGCCCGTCTGGATGTACTCTTTCGACTGGGAGACGCCGATATTCGACGGCAAGTTGAAGGCTTACCACGCGCTCGACGTGCCGTTCGTCTTCAATACGATCGACGCCGTCAACGCGACCGACCGGGGGCCGGTGGCACACGAGCTCTCGCGCCGGATGTGCGCGACCTGGGCGACCTTCGCGCGCACCGGGCGGCCGGACAACGCGGCTATCCCGCGCTGGCCCGCGTATACGCTCGCCGAGCGCTCGACGATGATCTTCAATCGCGAGTGCAGCGTCGCGAAGGATTACGGCCGCGAGGCGCGCCTGCTCTGGAAAGATATCGCGCGCGCTTGATCACGGTGCAGCTCAATTCGTAACGTTGCTCTGGTCGACGACAACGATTTCACGAGCGCTCGCGCAGGACCAGGCTCGCGCTTTGCCCGCTCAAAGATTGTCGAGGATCAGGCGAATCAGGAAATAGCTGCCGGCGCCAAGCAGCACCAGGAAACCGATGCACGCCAGGAGAAGGGCAGCGCCGAAGGCCCGCGTGGAGCGCTCGGTCTTTCGGGGCTGATCCAGCCAGGCTTCGAGCAGGCGAACGTTCCGCTGATTGGCTTTGAACGCAGCGTCGAACACGTCGCCCGCCAGCGGAACCATTCCGACCAGGCCCTCCAGCGCCACGTTGAACGCCATGCGCAGGAGCACGCTCCTGGGTACCCCGATGCGCGATGCTTCCGAGAGGATGTAGCTCGACAACGCGACGCCGACGAGGTCACCGATAAACGGGAAGAGCCCGATCAGCGCGTCCAGCCCGATAGTGAAGCGCGTACCCGGGATCGGAATCGAGCTGTCGAGCAGCCATGCGAGCTGGCCGAGCTTCCGCCGGGTATCCGCCACGCTCTCGGAGTCCCGCCCTTGGAATTCGCCAAAGCCGTCGGCCGGGTATCTGCGAGGTATTGCCATGCTGGTTCGGCCATGATCCGCCTCGCAAGTTCCGGCGAGAACCCGTCAGGGGTCAGGCGTCAGCGGTCAGGCGTGGAAGCCCGAACAGCGGCCGGGTGGCGGGATGGCCAGATGAGTGGGCCGGTTCTCCGGTACTGGGTCAGTCTCAAGAAAACGAGGATGGCGAGGATCTGTCTCGGTTTCGGGCGCGTGATGCGTTGTGGTCAGGACGGACCGTATGCAAGGCGCCCGACGAAGGCCATATGTCGATATGGTCAAGGAGGGTAACGCAGCAGACGACCGTCATGGCCGCAACCCGGAGGGACGGGGCGATCTGGCTGCCGAAGCACGCCGCCGGCATCGATCACATCGCGTCGCGATTCCGTCTAAGTAGCCCTCCCTCATCGCCCCGTCGCACGCGCGTCTGATGCCGAGACAGGTCCGGATCTATGATCAATCAGTGCGGGAGAATCGGATCCAGGAGGCTGGACATGCCGACAGGACCCGGTCAGCTGCGAGGCAGCACGGTCTCGTTCCGCTAACCTGACCACCCCGGCCGCTTCGCGTCCACCCCTCCTATTTGCAGGAGGGGAAGGTTTCATGCCGACAGGACCCGGTCAGCAGCGAGCAGGTTCCAGCGCGATGGGTTCCCACTGTCTTGACCACCCCGGCGAGCGTACGCGCGCCACCCCTCCTATTTGCAGGAGGGGAGTGTCTTGCAGGCGCCGGACGGCCGACCGTGGTCTGTCATACACTGACCCCATTCATTCTTGACAGGGGAATCTCATGGGACAACTGACAGGCAAGACGGCGCTGGTCGCGGGCGCGGGGCGCAACAACGGCAAGGCCATCTCGATCGCGTTCGCCCGGGAAGGCGCGGACCTGATACTCGTCGCACGGGAAAAGAAGGACTCGCTCTCCGAGGTGGTGACAGAGTGCGAAAAGCTCGGCGCGAAAGTGCTGCCGGTCATGGGCGATGTCAGCGATCACCAGCAGGTCGAGCGGCTGGTGCAGCAGGGACTCGACCGCTTCGGCCAGATCGACGTGCTCATGCACTGCGCCGGCCGGCGCGCCCACCAGGACTTCTGGCAGATCAGCTACGAGGAGTGGGACAAGACCTTCGCCGTCAACTTGAACTCGCTCTTCTACCTCGCCAAGGCCGTCGTGCCGTCGATGATGAAGCGCAAGACGGGGAGCATCATCGCGCTCGGCGGCCAGGCCTCCGTCACGTCGCAGTCGCAGCGCGCGCACGTGATCTCATCCAAGCACGGCCTGTTCGGCCTCATCAAGGCGCTCGCCCTGGAGCTCGGTCCATACAACGTGCGCGCCAATTTGATCGCGCTGATGACGATCGAGAACGTGCGGGCGAACCCGGAGTGGTATGGGGGACATAGCGGGTACTCCGCGGAGGACATCGCGTCGATACCGCTGAAGCGTCCCGGCAAGCCGCAGGAGGTCGCGAACGTGGCGGTCTTTCTCGCGTCGGAACAGTCATCGTACGTGACCGGCGACCGCGTCCTGTGCGGCGGGGGGAGGTATATGTAACGCATGCGGCGGTCAGGGGTCAGGCGTCAGCGGTCAGGCGTGCCAAGACCCGTCAGGGGTCAGGCGTCAGCGGTCAGGCGTGCCAAAACCCGTCAGGGGTCAGGCGTCAGCGGTCAGGCGTGCCAAAACCCGTCAGCGGTCAGGCGTCAGCGGTGGAAGCGCGAGCAGCGGCCGGGTGGCGGAATGGCAGGATGACTAGTGCGGCTACGCCGCGAAGGATGAAGGATGAACGTGGAAGGATGACCTGTTTTTTCAAGCTGCTACATTAACCGGGTCATCCTTCATCCCTCCGCCTTCATCCTTTTTGAATCTGCGTGTCAGCGCAGATTCACCTCGGGTCATCCTTCATCCGTCCACGTTCCACGTTTCAGCGAAAATCAGGGAGACCATCATGGAATCGAGCAGACGCATGTTTCTGGCGGCGGGCGCCGCCGCGGCGGCCATGTCAGCCGCGCCGCGGGCCCTCGCGCAATGGCAGCCGAGCGAGCGCTATCCCGATCCGTCCATCAAGATCATCGATCCGAGCTTTGCCCGATACCGGATCTCGCAAACGAAAGTCGAGCGGATCGCATCGGGCATGCGCTGGTGCGAAGGGCCGGTCTGGTTCGGCGACGGCCGCTACCTGCTGTGGAGCGATATCCCGAACAACCGCATCATGAAGTGGGACGAGGAGACCGGTCGGGTGAGCGTGTTCCGCGGGCCTTCGAACAACGCGAACGGCAACACGCGTGACCGGCAGGGGCGGCTGCTCACGTGCGAGCACGACACGCGGCGGGTGACGCGCACCGAGTACGACGGCTCGATCACGGTGATCGCCGACCGCTTCGACGGCAAGCCCCTCAACTCCCCGAACGACATCGTCTGCAAGTCCGATGGCTCGATCTGGTTCACCGATCCGCCATTCGGCATCCTCGGGAACTACGAAGGCCACGTTGCCAAGCCCGAGCTGCCGACCAACGTCTATCGCGTTGACGGCCAGACCGGCAGGATCGCCGTCGCCACCGGGGAAGTCGGCCGGCCGAACGGACTGTGCTTTTCGCCGGACGAATCGAAGCTGTACATCGTCGTGGCGAGCGCGACGCCCCGCGAGATCCATTCGTTCGCTGTGATCGACAAGGGCACGCGGCTCTCGGGGAGGCGCACGTTGATCACCGCCGAGCCCGATGGAACGCCGGACGGATTTCGCTGCGACGTCGACGGCAACCTGTGGTGTGGCTGGGGCATGGGCAAGGAAGGGCTGGACGGCGTGGCGATTTTCAACCAGCAGGGCACGCTGATCGGGCGCATCGATCTGCCCGAGCGGTGCGCCAACCTGTGCTTCGGCGGCCGCTATCGCAACCGGCTGTTCATGGCCGCGAGCACGTCCGTGTATTCGCTCTACGTCAACACCCAGGGCGCGCCGGGCGGATGACTCCGGAATCGCTCAAGGAATACGATGGATCTACAGGGCTGAATTCGATCCGCGCGCTCGCATTGACGCGCCATCAATCGCTGTGGATGATGGACGGGCAGGATTTCCGCGGCACACGTGTCATCGGCGAGCCCGTGCTTTCGGATCGGTGAGGCTCCTCCTGTCCATCCGTACTCGCTCCCACCATTCGAAGCCCGTCATCACAGGAGGCCGGAGCTGACGAAGCGCGAAGGGGGTGCCTTTCTTCAACGCAGCCTTGTACGCCCTGAGCTCGGCTGCGATATGGGGCTTCGCGAGATCGCTTGAGCGTCCGCCGCGGCGGATGTGCGCCTTCCACGCCTCCCAGTCGGATGGGTTCGAGAACCGCTTATGCAGCTTGTTCTTGTGGCACGTCCTGCAAAGTGCGTACTCCGCCGGCGGTTCCCAGCGATACGGCAGGGAATAGTCCTCCGCGTGCGCCTCGAGAGGGACCGTGGGGTCGCCGCAGATGGCGCAGGGCCCTCGAGGGTGAGCCGGCAGGCCCTCCGCACGGCGACGTCTGCGCGCCCCGGCCTTTCGATCTCGCTCCCTTCCCTTATAGCCGTTGTACGGACCCATGGAGACTTACGGGACTTACTACTCTCACCACCCCGTCACCATTCGGTGCCACCCCTCCTCCCAATCAGGAAGGAGGGGAGTTTCAGTTTCTTGTTACCCGAGCTGTAATTGATCAAGCCACCGGCCGGTGCGCCCGCAGGAACGAGCGCACCTGGCGCACCGCGATGGGGATCAGCTCCTTGGGGTCCTTCCACGGGTAATGGCCCAGCTCCGACTTCGGCGCGAGCATCGCCGTTTCCCAGGCCACGTCGTACGGATGGCCCGGCGTGTCGTCCAGCAGGACCAGCATCGGCGTCTGGCATTTGCGCACGAAATCGCGGTCCACGGTGAAGAGCCAGTCGGGATTGGGGAACATCCGGGTCAGGAACTTCTCGATCATGTCCGGCGTAACCTTGGGGTCGCGCTTCATGAGCTCGGGCGCCCAGCTCTTCATGCTGAGATCCTTCATGTACGTCGGATGAGCTTTGTTCCAGCCGACGGGCTGCAAGGGAGCGGCGGCGACGACGCGGTCCGGCGCGCGCTTGACGAGGCCCCAGATGTACGGCGCGCCGATGCAGTAGCCCAGCGCCATGAAGCGCTTGATCTTCAGGTGGTCCATCAGGCCGAGCAGGTCGTCGATGTAGGAATCCCACGGCCGGTCGACCTCGAGCGGGCCGGTCGACTGCCCGCCGAACGCGTTGCGCAAGTCCGTCACGATGACGCGATATTCATTCTTGAACTCCTCCAGCGCGTTGAACGGCGCGTTCTTCTTGGCCCACTCGATCGTCGAGTTGAGCCCTCCGCCGGAGATGACCAGCAACGGGAAGCCCTTGCCGGCTTCCTCGTATGCAATGCGTACGTTGCCTTTCTCGTAAAACGGCATGGCGGCTCCTTTCCCGGTTGGTTGTTGTGCGAACGCGCCCGGCGCGGCGGCGGCGGCCGCGACGGCAGCGGTGGTGGTGAGCAGCGAGCGTCGTTTCCTGTCCACGGTTGGCCCCCCTTTCCCAATCCCGGCCTGACGGCCGTATCGCTGGCCGTTAGTGTAGCCCGCATCGGTGGTCTCGATCTCTTTGTCGCCGGCAGGCGACCCGTCGACGGCTTCATACTTCAATAGTTAGGACAATTCGCCAAAATAGCGTCGCATTCGCCCGACAGGGCACTCAGGCAAAAGCGCACGAAATCAAGTACCTGCTTCCCGGTACCTTCCTTGCTGAGTTCGATGCGGCCCCTGAGACTGTCGAGGAGAAGCAGTGGACGCCAACTGGAGCAGCAAAATCCGGCCGATTGCCGCCGCAATCGGCTGCGCGACGCTTACCGCGTGTGCGCCGCTCATGATGAGTGCGGTGAGCACGGGAGGATCGAGGGCGGTCAGTCACACCTTGGACGGTGTCAGCTATCGCACTTTCGCGGCGCCGCTGCCGCGCGTGAAAGACGCCTCCTTTAGTGCGCTCAAGAACTTGGGGATTGAGTCCGCCAGCGCCACGAAATCCGAACAGGGCGAGACGATCGCCGCGAAAGCGATAGAGCGCGATATCGAGATCAAGCTGGACCCGCTCACGTCCAAGGCCACGCGCATGCGCGTTGTCGCCAAAAACGGGCTGTTCCGCGATCCCGCGACCTCCGCCGAAATCGTTGCCCAAATCGAAAAAGCGCTGGGCAAGACTTAGCCGATCGGAGATTGCGAGCAGAGTGCTATGGATCTAGAGGGCTGAATCCGGTCCGCACACTCTCAGGCATGCGCGCTTCAGAAGCCCGGCGCGCGCTACCGGGATCACACGGCGTCGCATGAGCCAAAAAAAGGAACGCCCTCGTCTCACACGCCTGACCCCTGACCGGTGTGTGACCCCTGACCGGTGTGTGACCCCTGACCGGTGTGTGACCCCTGACCGGTGTGTGACCCCTGACCCCTGACCGGTGTGTGACCCCTGACCGGTGTGTGACCCCTGACGGTGTTACTCCACCTTGATGCCGAGCGTCTTGATCACCTTCGCCCACGCGTCGGTTTCCTTCTGAATCTCCTGGGCAAACGCGGGCGAGTCCAGGTACGCCGCCCTGATCTGCTGGTCGGCGAAGTACTTGACGACCGCAGGCTCTTTCAGCACGGCCTCGAGTTCCCTGCTCAGCCGGGCCGCGATGTCCTTCGGCAGCCGGGCAGGCCCGAAGAGCCCCACCCACGGCGTCACGTTGAAGCCCGGCACGGTTTCGGCGACGGTCGGAACGTTCGGCAGATCCGGCAGGCGCGTCGAGACGCCCACGGCAAGTCCGGTCAACTTGCCCGCCTGCACGTGCGGCAGCGCGGTAGCGACGTTGTTGTACATGAGCTGGACCTCGCCCCCGAGCACTGCGATCGTCGCCGGCCCGACCCCCTTGTACGGCGCGTGGACGATATTAATGCCGGTCTGGAACGCCAGCATCTCCAGGCCGAGGTGGCTGAAGTTGCCGATGCCGCCGGAGGAATAGCTCAGCTTTCCGGGATTCGCCTTGGCGTAGGCGATCAAGTCCGCGATGGTCTTGATCGGCACCGAGGGGTGCGCGACCACGTAGGACGGGAAGTGGTTGAACCTCGCGATTGCAATGAAATCGCGCAACGGCCGATACTGGAGATTGTTGTACAGGGAAGGGTTGACGGTCATCGGCGAGTCGGAAATAGCGCCCAGGGTGTAGCCGTCGCCCTCCGCGCGCATCAATTCCATGGCGCCGATGCCGCCGTTCGCGCCGCCGCGGTTCTCGACGACGACCTGCTGGCCGAGCCGCGTGGAAAGATGCTGGGCCATGATGCGCGCGATCACGTCCGTGCCGCCGCCGGCGGGGAACGGGCAGATCAGCTTGATCGGGCGGCCGGGCCACGCCTGCGCCATGGCGAGCATGGGCGTAGCGCATACCAGGACCAGGGCAAGCAGCGTCTTGACCGTTTTCATCGTCCTCCTCCTTCTCTCATCTCCATCCAAGGCCGCCGGAGAACTTCGAAGCCGTCATCGAAGCTCCGGCGATCATGAGTTAGCCGGCCCGCCTCTCCGCTAGACGGGATCGAGGCCCGTCTCGTGCAACACTTCGCGAGCGGCATGCGACCGCATGAAGTCGACGAACGCCTGATTGCCTTCGCGCTGCGTCGAGCCGGTAAAGACGGTCGCGCCATACACGATCGTCTGCCGAAGCTCCGGCGGCAACGATCCGATGATCTCGATGCCCGGAACGGGCAGGAGCTCGGCGGGCTGCTGCACACCGATGTCGGCCTCACCGCGTACCAGTACCGGGCCGACCATCTCCCCGGGACGCGGCTTCACGAGCTTCGCCGCGACTACGTCTGCGATGCCCAGCCGTTCGCATGCCTGGACGAAGTGAATGCCGCTCGCGCCGCGGCTGTAACAGACCGCCTTCGCCGCGAGCAGTGCTTCCTTCAGCTTCTGCGCGGAGCTGATGTCCGGCCTGGCGGCGCCTGCCTTCACAGCGAGCGCGGCGGCGGAGTGCGCGAATGCCGTGCGACTGTCTCCGATGAGACGGCCTTCTTCGATGAGCGGTCCGGAGAATTCCTCCGGCCCGACGAAGATGTCCGCTTGCAGGCCGCTACTGATTTTTTTGGCGAGCTCCGGTCCCGCCCCGTAGGTGATGTCGACCGCGTAAGCCTTCTCGCGCTCGAACACCGGCACGAGCTCGATCAGGGCCTCCTTGCACGACATCGTGCAGATCACGACGAGTTTCTTGGCTGATTCACTCATTTGGGTCCTTTAGAGTACTTGCGCCCTGTGACGATCCAATGTCTCAAAGTTGATGGCATTGATATCGTGGGATAGCGTTAACGAAAGTCATCCCGGTCTCGCGGATGCTCCGGAATCCGTTTCCTCCTATTGAAGCGGAGGTTTCTCTGCGTTCTCTGTGATCTCCTGGCCCGGTTGGTTTTTGAGGTGAGTTCTCCGATCGGCTTATGTCACCCGCTCCAGCTTCTGGAAGCTGCGCAAGTGCTCGGGCGGTTCCTTGCCGGCATTGATGTTGCGGTAGTTCGTATAGGACACTTCGCCGACGTAGATGTCGCCGCGTGTATCCATGCAGACGCCGTGCGGGGCAAGGAACTTGCCAACCTCCTGACCGGGGCCGTGCTCGCCTCCCAGGCGCGCGATGCGCTTGCCGTGCTTGTCGACGAAGGTGAGACGCGGGCCGAGGTTCGGATGGTTGCGATTGACGTTCATGCCCGGACCGAGCTCGCCGATCAGGAATTCCGCCCGAGCCCCCTGGTGGCAATACAGGCCGCAGGGCCGGTGCAGGTTGTTCCATTGCATTTCGTACTTGCCGTTGCCGTCGAATACCTGCACGCGATGATTCTCACGATCGGCTACGTAGACCCAGCCTTCCGCGTCGGTGACGATGTTGTGAACGATGTTGAACTGCCCCGGGTCGGTACCGGGCTCGCCCCAGGAGAACATCAGCTTGCCGTCCGGCGAATACTTGTGCACCCGCGCGTTTCCGTAGCCGTCGGAGATGTAGAGTTCTCCCTTGGGCGACAGCGCAGTGTGCGTGCAGCGATGAAACGGCTCGCCGCTCATATAAGGTGCCGGCTTGTCGGGGATGCCGATCGTGAACAGCACCTTGCCGTCGGTCGTGCACTTGCGCATGGTGTGATCGAGGTCGTCGGTGAGGTACAGGTTGTCCTCGCGATCGATGAGCACCCCGTGCGCGCGCTTGAACAGACCCTCGCCCCACGAGCGCAGGAACCTGCCCTCGCGATCGAACACCATCATCGGGTGTTCGCCGCGATTGAAGACGTAGACCCGATCCTTGCTATCCGCGCCGACGCCGCCCACGTCCTTGAAATTCCAGCCCGGCGGCAGCTGCGCCCAGTTCTCGATCACACGATAACGATGCTCGCCGCTACCCAGGATGACCGACATGATGTTCTCCTCTCGTGTATGCCCCGTCGCCCGCTCGGGGTCCGCTCCCTGGCTTGCTCGCTGGAACAATTGGGGTGAGTGTAGCGTTTCGGCGAGCGGAGGTCTGCCTCGCTTCGGCGGTCGCTGCTCGCTTCAGCTCCATCCGGCGCGTGTCAGATGGAAAAACACCGGGGCGGCAAACACCATCGAATCGAGACGATCGAGCATGCCGCCGTGCCCTTCGATCAGGTTGCCCCAGTCCTTGATGCCGCGGCTGCGCTTGATCGCCGACATCGCGAAACCGCCCAGCACCCCCATGGTATTGGCAGCCAGCGCCATCAGGGCTGCCTGCAGCGGCCCGAACGGCGTAATCCAGTAGAGCGCCGCTCCCAGCGCGGTAGCGCTCGCCACGCCACCGATCAGTCCCTCCCACGTCTTCGACGGCGATATCGTGGGTGCGACCTTGCGGCGGCCGCAGATCTTGCCCCACACGTATTGCAGCACGTCGCTCGATTGCACGACCACCAGGAGGAAGACGATCAGCAGCATGTTGCGTCCCTCGTACCCTGCGATATCGAGCATGAGGATTGCCGGCACGTGTGAAAGGCAGAAAACGCAGATCACGAGGCCCCACTGGATGGTTGTCATGCCCTCGCTGAAAGGATGGGTCCTGCCCACGGCCTGCGCGAGGAGCGGCATCAGCACGAAGGCGCACACGGGAACGAACGTCGAGTACCAACTGAACCAACCGAGGCTGACCAGCAGGTACTGCCCCGGCAGAACGACAAGGAAGCTCACGAGAAGCAGCACGCTGTCGCGCCGTGACGAGCTCGATGCTGTGAACTCACGCAGCGCCATGAACGAGACGAATACGAACAGCAGCGTCATGCCGTGGCGGCCCAGCAGAAACGCCACACCGACTACCGACACGATCACCCACCACGATTTGATTCGTGCATTCAGATTGTCGATGACGCCGTGCCGCTCGCCCTGCGCCACGCCGACCTTGAGCACGTAGCCGATTACCGACGCCACCAGCAGCGCGACGCCAATCCCGGCGAAAAGCCTGATCGCCTGCTCCGAAACCGTGAGCGCGTTCACCGTCAGGTCCTTTCCGTCGCGGCGAGCCCGGCGAGCTCCCGCGCGTGGCGCGCATCCAGGACTACGACCTTGCGCGCGGCCCGCACCATGGCGAGCGCGGCCTCGACATCGCGAGCGCGGCCGGATGCAAGAGCCCACGCTGCCGCGGCGCAGGCGCTACGCGAGCAGCCCAGGGCGCAGCAAACCAGTACCGGACCTCGCGCCCGCAGCCGTTCGATCGCGCGCGCCGCGTCCGCCAGGACATCCGCCGTCGGCGCGGTGAGGTCGAGAACCGGCAGCACGACGAGCGACTTGCCGCTCGCGGGCAAGGCGAACTCCGCCGTGAGATCGACTACCGCCGCAAACGGCGAATCGGCCAGCTCGCGCGCGGTCGGCACGCGCCCCAGGAATACGTTGTCGGCGACGGCCGCCGGCCACGGATCGCGCCATGTCCAGGCGCGCGAATTGATCCACGCGCCGATGAGGTACGGGGCGAAAAGCCAGCGCGATGCAACGGACAGCCGCCCGTCCGCGCTTTTTTGAAACGCACCGGCGCCGAGCGCCGTGTACGCCAGCGCCACCAGCAGCAGCGAGACGCTTCCCCATAGCAGCCAGAGCGCCCAGCCGCCGGCAAAGATTGCGATCGCGCCCAGCACCAGCGAGCCGGCCGCATACCGCGCCCCGAGACGCCGGCGTTGCGAGTCGTGCGTCCATCGCCACTGCGCAGCGATCGACCGCCCGTCGCCTTCATCGGCGAACGGCCACGCCCACATGCAGAGGGCGCCGAGCAGCAGGCCCGCGGGGATGTCGATGAAGTGATGCTGCCAGGTCGTCAGCACCGAGCCGCACACCAGCAGGAGCCACAATTCCATCACGATGCGCTTGATGCCCGACAGCCTGCGCGCGTAGAGCGCCCACAGAATCGCGGCGAGCGCGATGTGCAGCGAGGGAAGCTGGTTGAACGGCTTGTCGAAGCCGGCGAGCGCGGTGAACATCGCGCCGAAGAAGCCGTCGGTGTCAGGATGCGCAAGCGAGAAACGCAGCGGGAACAGGATAAAACAGGCAACCGCGGCGAGTTGCGCGGTAAGCAGACGCCGCGCATGCGTATCCAGCTCGCTCCGGGTCGTGCACAGGAAGAGCGATAGTCCGTAGAGGAGGTCAATCGACCAGTACGGCAATATCGTCCAGTCCCAGAAGGGAATGCGCGCCTCCCAATCGAACACGACGGAGGGCACGTGCGCACGCTGCTCGGCCAACCAGTTGGCGAGTCCGTAGCTCAGGAAGAAAAACGGCCCGAGAAGAGCGAGCCATGCCAGCGCGCGGCGCCATGGCATCGAAACCACGCCCGAACCGGCCGGATCGATCGGTACGCTCGTCGCGCCCCTGTTGCGGGCACGAGTGGATTCAGCGTGCTCGAGGCTCACAGGCGCTCATTCACGCTGGGCCAGCGAAACCGTGAAAATGCCCGACTCGCCGATGCGCTGCGCCACCTTGCGGAAGCCGGCGGCGACGACCAGCTGATCGAGCTCCTGCTGCGTACGCCGGCGCATCAGCCACGCTGCGCCCTGCCGGTGGCTCGTCAACGCCCGCGCGATCAACTCGAGCTGAGGATGCCAGGGCTGCCCCGTATAGACGAGGAATCCCCCGGTCTGGATCGCGTCGGCGAGGCCCGCCAGCGAATGGCGCACGGGATTGTTGTCCGGTATCAGCTCGTAGAGGCCCGAAACGACACCGAGCGTCGGTCTCGGCGAGAGCGCGGCGAGGCTCTCGCGGTCCATCGCGTCTCCTGACGTGAAGCGCGCGAGGTCACCCAGGCCTTTTTCGCGGATGAGCGCCGTACCCTTCTCCACGTTGACCGGGCTGTAGTCGCGCAGCACGATCGAATCAGGCCGCCCGCCCGCGCCGTTGCCTCTGGAACCTTCGGCGCCTGGTGCCGTGACCGCGTCGAGCACGTAGCGGCCATGTCCCGCGGCGATATCGAGAATGTGTACCGGCATTCCCGCGGCGCGCAATCGCGTCATCGCCTCGCGCAGGAGCGCCTCGACGTCGAGCTTGCGCTGCCGGATGCCGCGCCACCCGATCGCGTCGAGATAGATCCGGTCTATGAAGCGCCCGAGAGGCGTTCGACCGCCGGCTCGATTGCGATAGATGTAGTCGAGCGAGCTCCCCGAATCGAAACCGGTAGCGTGACCGAGACGAATGCCGTCCGACAGCAAGCCGCCGAAGCGCAGGTTGGCGCGCGTAGCGGCCCAATACAGACCGCGCGGTGACAGCGGAGAAAGGGGCGCTGCGAGCGCGTCGGCTTCCTCACGCGTAGGTCCGTATTGATCGGCATCCATAAGGTTGGGGGGCGTGCACGGCGTGGCGAACACCCGGAGCAGGAACGCCCGCATGCGATCGACGGCCCGGGCGCGGTCGCGCTCGCCCAGGGTGTCGTGCAGGAAGCCGTGCAGCAGATGACGCTCCTTGACGCACGCGCCAAGGCGGTCGAAGAACGCGTGCTGCGGCCGGTGATGCACCACCCAATCGTTGCCGGAGATCAGGAGCTGGGTCGGCACGGTGATCGCCTGTGCATCGGCCACGACGCGATCGGCGGCCTCCTGGAGACCGAGCAGGACATTCACGGAGATCGCGCGCGACAGCAAAGGGTCGGAGTCGTAGCTCGCGATGCGCGCGGGATCGTGGGTCAGGAACTTCGCCTTGACGTAGCTCGTTACGAAGAAATTGCCGCGCAGCCTGCGCATGAATCGCAGTCCCGGCAGCGCGAACGGGACATAAAGCTTCACCCGGAATGCCGGCGATGCGAGCACCATGCCGCGGATCGCAGGCGCGTGGTCGTGCACCCAGGTGGCAACCAGCACGGCACCGACGCTCTGCGCAACGATGCCGATATCCTGCGCAGCAAAGCCGTGCTGCACGCCGAGGAGATCTACGAACGTTTGCACGTCGCGCACCGACGTGCCGAAGCTCGGCGAATCGCCGCGCGCGCCCGGCGAGCGGCCGTGGCCCCGGGAGTCCCAGGCAAAGAAATCGAAGTCGGGCAGCGTGAGCTCGTCGACCAGGTGGGCCATGCGCCCCGAATGCTCGTGGCCGCGATGGAAGAGCAGGATCGCGCCACGGGGAGTGCCGTGGATGGCCGGCCAGTGTCGATAGAAGAGATCGACGCCATCGTGCGTGGCGAACGCACGCTCGAAGACCGGCCGCAGTTGCGCGCCCACGGGCACGTCGTTCACGTCACTCCACCTCCCGCAGACCGCAACGCACCCGGTTCACAATGGTCAGCACCAGGGCCAGGACCATTGCCGGCAGCGCGAGCGCCGCCCATTCCGGGAGCGGCGCCCCAAGGCCGGCCCAGAGCCCGAGCGCGCCGAAAACGAATGCGCGGTCGCTCTTTCCCATCGGGCCATCGAAGCGACGCGACGCGCCGACCAGAGGTCCGAGCGCGCCCGCATGCTCGCTCAGCAACGCAAGCACGATCACGATGCCGACCCACAGCGGCGAAAAAGGCGGCAAAAGCGCGAAGGGCAGATAAAGCGCGGCGTCGGCGACGACGTCGGACAATTCGTTGAGGTATGCGCCGAGCCGGCTCTTCCCGCCGAACTCGCACGCGATCATCCCATCGATGGCGTTGAATGCCATGCGCACGAACATCCAGAGCGGAATGAGCAGGAACCATCGCGGATCGGGGAGCATCCCGGCGACGAGCGATCCCACCGCAATCGAGACGAGCACGGTTGCGATCGTGACCTGGTTCGCGGTGACGCCGATGCCCGCGAGCGAGCGCGCAAGCGGCCGGAGCGTCGCCTGAAACTGGGGTTTCAGCGTGTAGAGCGACAAACCCGCCCCATTGCGCTATGCCACCGCCGGCCCGCTACCGCGCCGCCGGCCGATCCACCAGCCCAGCAGAAGGCCGGCAAGCAGGCACAGGCCTGCCCCGATTAAGCCATTGCGGATCAGAGTGTTCTTCACCTTGGTGAGAACCGGATTGTCCAGATTGTTCGTTCCGAAGTGGATGGCACGGAGCCGCCATTTGCCGTCGGTATCGCGGATCATCACCGCGGTCCAGCGAGTGACGAAGTCGAACACGTCGCCGTCCTTCGCTTCGTAGTGCTCGAACGCCTTGCCACGCACCAGGCCCCAGCTCCTGTCGGGGGAAAGATCGGTCAGCTTGTCGGCCTCCATTTTCATTTCCATCTTCCGCATGTAACCCGACGGCCCGAACCACTCCTTGAAATATTTCGAGACATCGGCGCGGCCGGACATCACTTCCTGCGTGATGCTGGTCGCTTCGACGTTCTCGGTGAGTAACGGCAGCATCCCGTCGTACTGGCCGGTGTTGAAGGCGGTAACGACGTCGCGCAGCAGTGCGCGCAACTCCTCGTGAATCGCGTGGTCGGGTTCCTCGGCCGCCCAGGCGAGCGGGCTCACGCACAGCGCCACGAGCGTCAACACAACGCGGAGAACCTTCATGCGATGCCCCCTGATGCTGGACTGCGCTTAAAGCTTGGACACGCGGGTTTCCTTGCTGGTGATGAACTCCAGCAGCGCCGGCTTGCCCTGCTTCGTCGCCTCGATGCCGCGCTGGATCGCCGCCTTGATCTCGCCCGGCTGCGTCACACGCTCGCCGTAGCCGCCGAAGGCCTTCGCCATGTCGGCGTAGTTGCCGGAGATGTCGGTCGAGCGGTACTTCTCGGTGGATACCGGCATCACCTTCAACTCGATCGCCATCGAATAGTTGTTGAGCAGGATCGAGAGAATCGGAATGCGCTCGCGCACCGCCGTCTCGAAGTCCATGCCCGTGAAGCCGATCGCCGCGTCGCCCCACAGGTTGATGCACAGCTTGTCCGGCCGGGCGAGCTTCGCGCCCATGGCGAGGCCGAGGCCGTAGCCCAGCTGCGTCGTCTTGCCCCAGCCGATGTAGGACAGCGGCGTGGTGGAAACCCAGAACGGCGAAATCTGGTCGCGCGGGCTGCCCGCGTCATGGGTGATGATGCAGTTGTCGCGATCGACCGTGTGCATCAGATCCCAGATCACGCGATAGGGATTGAGCGGCGCGTCGTTGCTCGTCAGCAGCGGCTTCCACTGCGCCGTGAACTGCTCGCGCAGCTTGGCGATTTCGCCGGCTACGGCGGACGGATCGCGCGGGGACTTGATGGTCTGGCCGAGCTCGCCGATCAACGCCTGCAGCGTGAGCTGCGCATCGCCCAGGAGCGCCACTTCCGCGCGGACGTCCTTGTTGAGATGGTCGGGATCGAGCGTGGCGTGCACGAACTTCTTGCCGTCGGGGAACTTGATGCCGAAGTTCGTCTCGGTAAACGAACAGCCGATGCCGATGATGAGATCGGCGTTCTGCACGAAATGGTGCACCTGCAGCGGCACCGAGTTGCCGCCGGAGCCGAGCGAAAGCGCATGGTTCTCCGGAAAGCTCGACTTGCCGCCGAGGCTCGTGGTCACGGGAGCGCCCAGGAGCTCCGCGAACTGCTTCAACTGCGGCCAGGCCTCCGCCCAATGCACGCCCGTGCCTGCGTAGATGACTGGACGCTTCGCCGCGAGCATTGCTGCGGCGGCCTTGCGCACGTCCGCGGGATCCGGCGCGGCGCGCGCCTTCACCGCCGGGGTGTAAGTAAAGTCGCCGATCTCTTCCTGCCAGATATCGGTGGGTATCTCGATCAGGCACGGACCGCCGCGGCCGTTGCGCAGCTTCGAGAACGCCCGCCGCAGCACGTTCGGTATCTCCTTCGGGACCATGACGTGCTCGGAGGACTTGGTCACGCCGCGCATCTGCAGGGCGGAGGAGAAATTGGGGTCCACGCCCGCGATGCGCCGCGGATAGCCCTGCGGCACCACGAGCACCGGAATGCTCTCGCCGTAGCACTGCGCCACGCCGCCATAGGCGTTCTCGGCCCCCGGGCCATGCTGCATGCAGAACGCACCAATGGTCCGGCCGGACGTGACGCGGGAGATCGCGTCCGCCATGTGGAGGCCGATGCGCTCCTGGCGCACGATCACCGGGCGGATATTCTCCGCGGCGGCGAACTCGATCAGGTGATTCACCGGGTAGCCGCAGAGGATCTGCATACCCTCGGCCTTCATAGCACGCGCAACCGCCTCGCCGACTTTCATGGGAACCTCCGATTCAGATAACGAATTGAGGGGATGCTCCCCTCATGCTCCCCTACATCAGGGTACCTGACGCTTATGGTCAGGTGCTCCAACCAAAATTCGGAATCGTTGCTGGACGGACCAATGTAGCGCGGTTGGACCGTCTTGTATATCCTGTTCATCCTGTCTGTTTTTCGATCTTCAACAGCGAGGTTTTCAGGCATGGACGTGATCCCGACGGGCCGCGCGCTGGGCGCGGAGATTACCGGCATCGATCTATCGAAGGATGTGTCCGCCGCGCAGCGTGACTTCATCTTCAACGCCTGGATCGAGCACCTCGTGGTGCTGTTCCGCGGGCAATCGCTCAGCTTCGCCGACCTGCTCCGGCTGCGCGAATTGTTCGGCCCGCCCGGGCAGGCGGCGAATCAGCTGCTCGGCCTGGGGCGCAAGAAATACCTGCCGGATGGACTGCCGGACGACGTCGCCATCATCTCGAACATCACCGATGCCCAGGGCAAGCCGATCGGCGCGCTGGGTGACGGCGAAGCGTACTGGCACACGGACAGCTCGTTCACGGAAACGCCGATTTCAGCGAGCCTGCTGCACTCCATCGAGGTGACCGAGCAAGGTGGCGAAACCGCGTTTCTCAACATGTACCGCGCGTATGAGGACATGCCGGCCGGACTGGCCGCCAGGATCAACGGCAAGTACGTCAATCACTCGAAAGTGCACAACTCCGCCGGAGTGCGGCGCCCCGAATTCGCCGATGTCACGGACCCGTCGAAAGCGCCGGGTGTGAAACACCCGATCGTGCGCACCCACCCGGTCACGCGGCGGAAATGCCTGTACCTCGGCCGCCGCCTCAACTCCTACATTTTCGACCTGTCGCTCGCGGAGAGCGAAGAGGTGCTCGACGGGATCTGGGCGCATACGTGCCAGGACAAATACGTGTGGGAGCACAAGTGGCGGGTCGGCGATCTGCTCGTGTGGGATAACCGCTGCACCATGCATCACCGCAACGCCTTTGCGCCAAACGCGCGCCGGCTCATGCATAAGTCGACGACGGCCGGCGAGCCCGTCGTTTAGCAATTACAGGAACACAGGCGCGCGCGGCTTCGGACCATCGCGGAGACTGCTGGACAGGTCTCCGATATAGGCAGCCCATAGGGCCTGCATGTCCGGGGCGGCGAGGGTCAATTGGGCGCCAATCAGAATCTCGTCTCCGCACTGGGAACAGTAGCGGACTGACAGCGGCGCAGCGATAGTCGCGCCGCCCGGCAAGCTCACCTCGGCAGCAAGCTCCCCGCGCCGGACATCCGCCTTGATACGTTCGAAGCGCATGATCGGGCAGACGATTTGCAGTCCGTGCAGGGAAACGTTGGCGGTCGTCAGCTCCAGGCGGCCGATCCGGACCGGCAATAGCCGCTGATACCGCGGTTCGTTACGCTGTTCAGTGCTCTCGAGTGGCGTCATGAGGGTGTCCATTGCCGCGGAAGACGGACTTGCGGCTATTACGGCACTTCCTGCGATCACTTGAGCCTCTACTCTGTGGCGGTCCACTCGGGGCAGGTCATCTTTCCACTGCCCGCCGCGCTGCATCGCGTCGGGCGTTCGCGGGCTCGGAAGTGCGCAGGCACTTCCTTCGGGCCCCCTCGCGTGCTTCGCGGCTTTCCCCCGCTCACTCCTTCATCCTTCGCCTTCAATACCCGAGCCCGTCACCGCGAAGCCCGTCACCGCGAAGCCCGTCACCGCGAAGCTCGTCACCGCGAAGCTCGTCACCGCGGAGCTCGTCACCGCGGAGCTCGTCACCGCGGAGCTCATCACCGCGAAGCTCGTCATCTCCTGCGAGCGGGCGCGCCGAGCGAAGCGCCGGAATCGACCACCAGCACCTGGCCGGTTACCGCGCCAGCGCCCTCGATCAGCCAGCACACCGCGGACGCAACGTCCTCCGGGTCGACCCGCCGCTTGAGCGGCGTCGAATTCGCGAAATGGGTCATCTGCGCTTCGTACTTCTCGTCGCCGAGGTGTTCCAGGTGCCAGCGGCCGGTCACCATCGCCGGACACACCACGTTGACGCGAATCTCGGGGCCGAGGTTACGCGCGAGCGACAGCGTCATCGCATTCAACGCTGCTTTCGATGTCGCATAGGCGACCGAGCTTCCCCCGCCGCGAATCGCAGCCACCGACGAAATGTTCACGATCACCCCGTTGCCGCCGGCCTTCATATGCCCGGCCACGGCGCGCACCATTTGCCATGGCCCCACGACGTTGACGCGATAGACCTCCAGGAAATCGTCGCCGGAGAGCGCCTCCAGGTCGGCATGATCGGCGAAGCGCGTCGTGCCGGCCGAATTGACCAGCGCATCGATCCGTCCCCACCGGGTCATTGCGTCCGCCGCCATCCTGCGGCAGTCCGCATCCTCCGCGACATTGGCCTTGGCGAGCAGTGTTTCCGCCCCATGCGCCTCGCACGCCTTCGCGATTTCCCGGGCGCTGTCGATCCGGCTCGCGTAGTTGATGACGATATTCCAGCCGTTCCTGGCGAGCAGCACGGCGCTCGCGGCGCCGATGCCGGAACCGGAACCGGTGATGATTGCAACCTTGCTTGTCATGGACTCTCGGATGGTATCCCGTGGGCAATACCGCACTTTAACATCACGTGCCCGGAAGCTCGTCCATGTGCCGCTGGCATGTCAGGAGAATCCCGACACTCGTGGAAGCAATTTCTCAGATGTGCCACGCAGGTAGCTGCCGCAGCTGCCAAACCTTGACACGCGGCGCACGAGGTGGCCACGAGACCTGGTCATGCACACTATGCCGGCAACATGTTAGATTGGTCGTGAAGGCAGGAGCGCAGATGAGCGAAACCGTCAATCCGTACGCGGCGCCGACCGCGATCGTCGACGATATCCCGGCGAGTCCCGAGAAAGAGGCGACGCGGCGCGAGCACATCAACCACGAGACCTCGATCAAGGCAGTCGGCTTCCTCTATTACCTCGGAGGCGTGGGCGTGACGGTCGCCGGGATCGCGAACCTGGCCGGCGGCGAGCCCGCCTTCGGGATTTTGCTCCTCGTCCTTGGCGCAGGGCAGCTTGTCGCGGGGTGGGGCGTTCGCGCGCTGCGGCCGTGGGCGCGGGTCCTGGGCTGCGTGCTGTCGGGCTTTGGCCTTCTCGGCTTTCCGATCGGCACGCTGATCAACGCCTACGTTCTGTACCTCTTCCTTTCGAAGAAGGGCCGCACCGTCTTCGCCCCGGAATACCAGGAAGTCATCGAGGCGACCCCGGACGTCAAGTACCGCACCTCGATCGTGGTCTGGATCTTCCTGGCGCTGCTGGTCGGCCTGATCCTGCTCGGCGTGACAATGGCGTTTTTCAAACGCTGATCGACGGCGCCATCAGGCCTTCTTGTACTTGCCAGGATGGGAGCGCCGGATCGTCGGCGACACGACCTTGTCCGAGACGTGGAAGTCCCAGACGGCGGCGCCGCCGCTTGCGGTGAATTCCGCCAGCGCCTTGGGCACGTCATTCAGGTTCTTTATGGTCTTGCCGCCGATGCCGAACCCACGCGCGATGGCCGCAAAATCCGGTCGGCCGAACACCGACCCCGCCTCGGGCAACTCCTCCGATCGCAGCTTGTGCACTTCGGAACCGTACGCGCCGTCGTTCATCACGATGATCAGCATTTTCAGCCCGTGGCGTTTGATGGTTTCCATCTCCTGGATATGCATCATCAGGCTGCCGTCGCCGTCGAACAGCACCACTGGCCGGTCCGGGCGGGCTGCCGCTACGCCCATGCCGAAGGAAATGCCGTTGCCGATCGCGCCGAACTCGCGGAGCGAGAAGAACCGCTCCTGCGGGCGCGACGGCATCTGCGCGAAGAACCACGAGCAGTGGCCGGAGGAGTTCACCATCTCCCAGTCCGCGGGCAGCTTGTCCTCGAGCGCTTCGACCACGTCGCGCGGGTCGAGGAGCCCCGGCTCGATCTCGAACCTATAGCTGTCGGGCTTCGAATCGCGGATGCGCGCGGCCATCGCCTCGGTGCGCCAAGTCGAGGTGCGCGCCGGCAAGGCCGCCGTCAGGGCCTCCACGCCCAATCTGGCGTCGGCGCGCAGGTGGTTGCGCGCCACTTCCTGGCCCTGGCGTATCGCCCGGGGATCGACGTCGATATGCAGCATCTTCGCCTTCGGCCACAGCTGACCGCCGCCGCCCGCGTGGTAGGCGAGGGAGCCGCCGACCGTAATGACCAGGTCGGCCTGCCCCACCAGCTCGAGGCCGACCTCGGTGGAGAAACTGCCCGAGATGCCGACGCAGTACAGGTCGTCGTGGAAGAGTCCCCTCGCGGGCAGCGTCGTAGTCAGGATTCCGCCCGCCTTCGCGGCCAGCGCCCGGCACGCGGGCCCCGCCTTCGCTTCGACCGCGCCCAGGCCGGCCATGACGACTACGCGCTCGGCAGACGCAACCAGTTGTGCTGCCTTCGCCACGTCATCCGGATGCGGTGGAATCGGAGCGAGGCGCGGCAGCAGTTCCGACGAGGGCGTCGGTAATTTCTCCGGTCCGGCCCAGGGCCGCTCCTGGAGATCGAACGGAATGCCGAGCACCACCGGGCGCCGCTCGCGGCGCGCCTGCAGGAATGCATCGCGAATCCCGATCGGCATACGCTCGGGCAGATGCAGCGGATGGTAGTCCGCGCCCGTCGCCTTGATCATCGGCGCCTGGTCTATCCCCTGGTTGTACCATCCCATCCGGAGCGGCGCCTCGCCGCCAAAGACCACCATCGGCACATGGGCGCGGACCGCCGCCGGGAGCGCCGTGATCAATTGCGTGACGCCGGGCCCGCAGGTGACCGTTGCGACGCCTACCTCCCCGGTCTTGCGCGCATAGGCCATGCCAGCCGCAACCGCGCAATGCTCGTGCCTGACGTAGACCATGCGACATCCCTGCTGGGCCAATCGCGCCGCCCAGTTCATGTTCGCATCGCCCATCAGCGTAAAACAGGTGCGCACACCCTCCTGGATGAAGGTCTTGGCGAGAACATCGTAGACATGCAGTTTGGCTTCAGTCGTCACGGTTGCAACTCCCTCAGGTTAGAGCGATGCGTGGGGGTCGGAGTACCTTTTCTTCATTCTACCTCCTCCCACCACCCCGTACGCTGACGGGCTTCACGCAAGCTCCGCGATCAACGGCGCGTTCCTGTCGAGCACTCGCAGGATCTCGTCGCGACTTACATCCGGCACCTCGAACAGCACGCGATGGATGCCCGCCTCGCGATAAGGCACCAGCTTCTCGCGGTCCGGCGGAGCGGCGAACACCGTAATCGGCAGCGTGGCCGGATCGCGCCCCGCCGCTTTGGCCGCAGTATGCAAACGGGCAACAGCGCTCCTGGGCTCCCACTTGTTGCGCGGCCGCGGGAACCAGCCGTCACCGAATTCGACCACGCGCTTGATCGTATGGTCGGACTCGCCGCCGATCAGGACCGGTGGATGCGGGCGCTGCTTCGGCTTGGGGTACATCCAGACCGGATCGAAGTTGACGTACTTGCCGTGAAACTGCGCCTCTTCCTGTGTCCACAGTGCCTTCATCGCGAGCACGCGCTCGCGCAGCAGCTTGAAGCGCGTTTCATAGCGGGCGCCGTGGTTCTCCATCTCGTCGACGTTCCAGCCGCCCCCGATCGCAAAGATGAACCGCCCTTCGGACAGCTGGTCGAGGCTGGCCACCGATTTGGCGGTGACGATCGGCTCGCGTTGCGGAATCAGGGAAATGCCCGTCCCGAGCTTGAGCCGGCGCGTCGCGGCGGCGGCGAACGATAGCGCGACGAACGGATCGTGCGTGTGCTTGTATTTCTTCGGGAGCTCCCCGCCGCCGGGGAACGGCGTTCTACGGCTCGTCGGAATATGCGTGTGTTCGCAGACAAACAGCGCATCGTAGCCGCGCTCTTCGAGCGCGCGGGCAAGCTCCGCGATATCGATCCCGTAGTCGGTCGGAAAGTAATACACGCCGGTGAGCATGAATGCGCCTCCTGCAGGGTGTGTGGTCGATGTTACGGGAAAACAGCGTCGAGTGTCGCCCGCACCCGATCCGATTTCTCGCGAGCCGAACAGCTGGCCGGGTCCTGCCGCCATGTCCGGCCGCCTGCCTGGTCGATGGTCGTCATTCCCGCGGAGGCGCGAATCCAGGCAGGATTGTCAGTTGCCTCGCAGCTGACCGGGTCCTGTCGGGACGCCTTGCCTGCCCGATTCTCCCGGTACCGGCTGCTCGATTCTTCCACACGCCGGTGGTCAATTGATTTGAGCGTCGCGTAATCTGGGAATCTACCAATACCGGGAGAACGGATCAGTCTGCGGCATCCCGCCACCCGGCCGCTGCTTGGGCAACGTGGCTCACCGCGCTGCGGGCTTGTTGTGCTCGCCGCCCGGCTGCGGGTGGAGCCACGCAGTTCTCTTTTGGATGGGCCCACTGAGACCGCCCCCACCGCCCGCCCTGCCTTGTGAATTCACTTCTTGAGTCGCGACCCGCCAGCATTTCATGCGCAGAGCAATGGTTGGAAACGCGCCACAACCGGACACTGACCTGTTCTTTCAGGATCAGACGGTCAATAGCATCGAGCGTATGCTAACGTCACTCGGCCATGCCGCTTTGCACCGAAATTTAGTAGTCCGTAGAACCTATGAAAGCACGGCAGAATCATCGCCTCGACAAGAGGTTATCGACGATTCACGGCCACCAAATTACGGCGGCAGGTGCCGAGTTATGCAGCAGTTCGGTCTCTCCATATCAAAGTTAGCCATCTCAGAAGTCACTGAGACAAACACAACGTCTGGCCAACATCGAACAATCTTCTTGCTGTCGCGCATGATCGACCCATCCACTCTTCCAACCGCAGCCGATCGGCCTACGCTTGCTGAGCTAGAGCCGCTGGCAAGGGTGGCGCTCAAACACTATGGGATCACCGCCACCGGCTTGCAGAACTTGCGCTACTTCAACAATGCGACCTATCGCGTCGTAGCGTCCGACGGACAGCAGTTCGTTTTGCGGGTGACGTGCAATCACCATAGCGCGGCTAGGTTACGCTCTGAGATGCAATGGCTGAGCGCAATGCAATCCATCGCCGGAGTCTGGGTGCCCGATCCAGTCGCGAGCTTGGATGGCCAACTCGTAGTTCGGGCTTCAGTGTCGTCGCTGTCGGAGCCGCGTTGGTGCAACGTGTTCCACTGGCTCGACGGAACGCACATCGTTGAAGAAGAGATGAGTGCCGCCGACTTCCGCGCAATGGGCGCTGCATGTGCCAATCTCCATGCGAAGAGCGCAACGTTCAATCCGCCGCCGGAGTTCGATCGGCCTCACTGGGATGAGCAGTACTGCGTCGATCCTGGCGCGGGTAACACCCTTGAACGTATGACTACCTACTTGCGATGCCACTTCCCACCCGAAGCGGCAGGCCGCTTCGTTCAACTCGCGGGGCAAGCCCGTGAGCTGATGGGTCGGCTGCGTCCGGATCTCCTGAGCTATGGCCTCATTCACGCCGATTTTCATCCAGGCAATTGCCTCTTTCGGCCCAATGGCGTTGCCTTCCTTGATTTCGAGGATCTCGGCTCAGGGTATTTCCTCTACGACATTGCCTCGGCGCTGTTCGGTTCGCTTGAGCGGCATGACTACCTGCGTTTGACAGAGGCCTTCAGCAAGGCCTATGCCAGCACTCGACCACTGCCCTCGGACTTCGCTCGCCAACTCCTGCTCTTTCAGTTGTTGCGTGCAGTCTTTCTAACCCATCTTGTCCTCGCCCAAGGCGAGCTCGACGGCAATGCGTGGTGGGAAGGCTATGTCATCGGCAAATTGCGGCAGCTCTTAGGTCTCACCCGGTGAGCCCATCGTGGCAGTGTTCGCGCGCCGCCTCGGGCCATGAAGATGGCTAACCTTTCGCTCCAGCGGACTGCCTTCGGCAGTCCGCTGAACTCAAACGGTTAGGCAGCACAACCTGCCCTGCGTCAGCCATGCAAATCGTAGTTGACGATCCTGGTCTGCCCGATGTACGTGAGCTCCTTGAAGAGCATCTTCGCAACATGTATGAGCTCTCACCGCCCGAGAGCGTCCACGCACTCGATGTCAGCAAACTCCAGGGATCGGACGTCAGGTTTTGGACGGTACGCGACGGCCCCATTCTCTTGGGCTGTGGCGCGCTCAAGGAGATCGACTCCGAGCATGGCGAGATCAAGTCCATGAGGACACCCCTTTCCCTTCGGCGCCGAGGAGCGGGCCGCGCCATGCTGACGCATATCATTGCCGTTGCCCGCGAGCGAGGCTACAGGCGCTTGAGCCTTGAGACAGGTTCCATGGAGGCATTCGTACCCGCGCAGCGGCTGTACGAGAGTTTTGGTTTCAGATACTGCGAGCCGTTCGGCGACTACAGACCCGATCCGAACAGTGTATTCATGACCCTTGAGCTATGAAGCGTGCTGCCTAACCCCGCGTTGAACCGGACCGCCCAACAACTCTACTGCTGGGTTCCGGCGTCGCTGCGCGCCGCGGCGACCGGTTAACGCGCTCGTTAGACGTCGCCAAGTGACGAGTCGGTAGATGCCGTGCCTGGCACGATGTCGGTAAAGTATGGAATGTGTCCGTCGTGAATGCATAGGAGGCTCATATGGATGGCTTGATAGGAGCGCGCCCGCTGTGGCGTCCGGGTTTCGTTGTCGTCGTTTTCACCGTTCTCGCACTGTCAGTGTGCAACTACACGTCTGCGCAAGATGTCTGGAAACCCACTTGCCAACCGGTTGCCGCGCGGACTACAGACCGCGGATGTTGGATTGTAGCTAGCGAACCCCTAGGGCAACTCCCCAACGGGCCCCTATTCTGGCATCTCTATGCCTATGACAGTCGCAGCGCCGCACAAGCGGTCAAGCGCCCTGGTGAAACTGTCGTGGAGTCCCTTGGAAAGGTTTGGCTGACGACGGTCGCTCCGGCCGGCTGGAAACCATCTGGTGGCGAACGCGTTGCTGAAATCGGTCCTCTTCCAGTCATCGCGGGCGAAAGCTATATGGCGCAGTATATGGAAGCGATTTTTCCTCCAGGCTTCGATTCGCCAGTGCATCGCCATCCCGGCCCGGAGGCCTGGTACACAGCTGCCGGAGAAGTGTGCCTGGAGACGCCGGAAGGCAAGTCGGTGGGCCGTGCCGGAGATAAGAATGGTGTGATCGTGCCGGGCGGCCAGCCGATGCGACTCTCGGTGACTGGTACAGAAGAGCGGCGTTCGCTCGTACTCATTCTTCATGAATCGTCCAAGCCTCACACAGTGCCCGCCGCTGATTGGAAACCGCAGGGTTTGTGCAAACGCTGACTGTCCTCTCTGTTCGGAACATGCGACGTCTAACTCGCTGCTCAACGCGGACGCGCGCAAGCCGCGCGCGCGCCGGTTAGCGCAACGTTGAGGCTGTATAAAAATCTGGAGTTCGTGTCCTCCGCAGCCGACTGGTGCTGGTCAATCAACGTCGTCGATCCGCTCTCCACATCGCCTACGGACGTGACGTTTCCCGACCTCGTCCGGCTCGTGCCGCCCTCATCACTCCGTGCGGCACAACAGGGGCGGGTGGTCGGGGGCGGAATGCGGGCCCACTTAACCCCCGTCAGGGGTCAGGCGTCATGGGTCATGCGTGCCGTTGTAACCATCCTCCGAGCAGCAGCCGGGTGGCAGGGTGGGCGGTGAGTGACACCGATCCTCCAGTACCGGGCGCGGTCTCCAGAAAATGCGACGGCCAAGTCACACACCACATGCGCCTGAGAGAATCGGGCAGCCGGTACCGGTTACCGCCTCAAGACAACGCGATGGCCAAATCAATTGCCTGATGCAGCGGGAGGATCGGGGGCAGAGCCGACCACCCTGACAGGACCCGGCCAGCTGCGAGCACACTCAGTTTCGTCCGTTAACCTGACCACCCCGGCGAGCGTACGCGCGCCACCTCTCCTATTTGCAGGAGGGGAATGTGTTGCCGGATATCAGCCTCGCCGCAGCAACGCCGGGTCGAATGGGGGAAGACGGACGGGATCGAACGGGGCCAGATCGACGGTGTGTGCCTTGCCGTCGACGATGAGCTCCGCCATGGCCTCTCCGGTCGCCGGTGCATTCAAGATGCCCCAGACGTTGTGGCCGGTGGCGACGTAAGCGCCTGCGATGCGCGGCACCCGGCCAATCAGCGGCACGTAGTCCCGCGTAATCGGACGAAAGCATGCCTGCTTCGCGACGATCCGGTCCGGGCTGAACGCCGGTGACAGCCGCTCGCATACCGAGCGCAGACGTTCGAGCACTCCCGGTTCCGGTGTGACTTGCGCCGGGTCGAGCGGCAGCGGCGCATCGCCGGAAAAGGCGCAGACGTGGGTGCTGCCGTCGGCGCGGGGGAACACTTCGACAGTCACTTCGTCTCCGGACGCATCCCGGTATTCGAGGAAGAGCGCGTCGGCCGGCACGTCGGTCCCGGTGTCGTAGACCAGGCTCGGGCTTTGCTGTCCGAACACAGCGGGCAGGGGCAGCCATTCCGTTGCGAGTATCGACCACGGTCCCATCGCGATAACGGCTGCATCCGATTCGATGACGGACCCATCGACCTCGACACCGTTCACGATCGATTCGGCGCCTCGGCGCCCCAGGCCCGTGACCTGTCCCACGCGCACCTGCGCTCCGTGCTTCTGCGCCGCCCGCATCATCGCCGTGGTGAACTTGCGTGGATTGACGATAGCCGTCGTGTCGGGCGTGCCCAGTCGCTGCGAAATGACCGTACCCTCGGAAAGCCAATCGAGCGCCGCCGGCGTGCGTCTGCGCAGGTCACGATCGCGAACCACGGCACCGCTGTAGGCGTTCATCCGTTGATAAGCCCAGTCGTCGTCCAACTCACCGGCAAGCTCGGCATGCAGGGCGAAGCTGCGGCGCGCCAGGGCATCGAGCGGACTGCCGACGCACCAGTCGCGGGCCAGAAAGCCGCCCGCTTTGCCGGAAGCCGCGCACGCTACCTCCGTTCGTTCGACGACCGTGACTTCGACGCCGCGCCGCGCCAGGAAGTAGGCGGTGCAAGCTCCGATCACGCCGCCGCCGCAAATCACAACTCGCATCTGACGTGTCCGCCTGGCTGTGGGACTTCAGTATATTGCGAAAGAGATTATCGGGTCGGGCTTGTCCTGCTGCGCGCATGAACCTCGACTGGAGAATACAATGTTTTGCCGATGCCATTACGGCAACCGGGCGGCATCCGGCGAAAGGGATGTATGCGGAGCCTGAAACTGCTCAAGTACGTCATCATGCTCGTCGGACTGGCGTTGTTGTTCGGCGGCGCCTATCACATCGTTCAACAGCGGGCGTTTCTCGCCTCGGCCGTCGAGGCGGAGGGCGTGGCCGTCATGGTCCGGTACGAGACCAGCGACGAAGGCGGCCGCACGGTCATGACGGTCCGCTTCGTGACTCCGGAGGAAAGAACGGTCGAGTTCACGGCTTCCAGCCCGGGCACGCCGGACTTTGCCTACGGACAGAAAGTGCCCGTCAAGTACGACCCCGCTGATCCCGGGAATGCGAAGGTGGGTTCGCGATGGGCATTGTGGGGCGGACCGGTCATGGCCGTCACGATCGGGGCCCTGGTCTCGCTGGTGTTCGCCGTCATGTTCGCTCGCGGGTTTTCGCGGGCGCGTGACTTGCGCGACCTCAAACGGCGCGGCGTACCGGTTCGCACCCGGTTCGTTTCCTCGCAGCCGGACCCGCACAACGCCGTGGGGGTAGTACGGGCCTACAGGATCACATCCGAGGGGCTGGATCGCGGCACGGGCAGGAAGCGCGAGTTCACTAGTGAGCCGCTGTGGCTGAATCTGGACGGCTACGTGCCGGATCGCGATATCACCGTCTACGTCGATCGCAAGGACCCCAAGGTGTACCACATGGATCTGGCGTTCCTTCCAGAGAAGGATCTGCGCTACGGCTCGGGCCGGAACAAGTCGGAACCCAGGGACTTTGCGCTTATCGGCTTCTCGTCCCCGAAGGTCTATTTCGCGCCCATCTGGTGCTGGCCGGTCGTCGCGTACCTTGCGCTGGATCCGGAACGATTCGGCCTCACCCCGGCCTGGCTCGACTGGAATTTCGTGGCGGGGACCTACGTAACGTGCCTGGCGTGGTTGATCTTCGGGTGCTTCAAGCGCCGCGTACAGTGGGACGAAGCATTTTTCATGGGACTGTGGCTCCCCTTCTTCGGGGTCTTCGTTCTAGTCGTTCTGGCGATGATGATAGAAATGGCCGTGCACGCATGAAACGTCCTGGGGTCGGAGCACCCTAGGGAACGAGCGCCCGCACGGCGACCAGGTGACGCTCGCTCCGGTCATGGCAGATCAGCATGACGTCGTCGAAGCCGATCGCTTCAATGCGTTGCAGGCGCTCCCGCGCTTCGGCCGGCGTGCACTGGAGCGAGATCGTGCCGGCGTGTAACGGCGAGCCGTCCCTCGGTTCCGTGTGGATGTCCGTGTGGATGTTCGTCAATATCGCGCGCTTGCCGCCGTGCGCCCGGTACGTCTTCATGCCGGTTTCCAGATCTTCCCACGTGCTGTGGAGGCCGGAAGCGACCCACCCGTCGAATTCACGCGCGGCGCGCTCGATTGCCTTCGCGCTGCGCCACGCGCCGAGAAATAGCGGCGGCCCGCCTTCGGTGCCGGGCCAGGCGAGGAGGCTTGCGCCGTTCACGCGTTCTCCGCGCCACAGCGCACGCATCACCTCGAGGCCTTCGTTGAACGTCTTGAAGCGTTTGTCGTAATCCGCACCGGCGAGCTCGAAGTCCGCGCGAGTGGATCCGGCGCCGACGCCAAGCCGCAGCCGCCCGGCAAGCAGGACGTTCAGCGACTGAATGCGGTGCGCGAGCTCGCCGGGCCGTCTCAACGGCACCTGCAGCACGCCGATGCCGAGCTCGATTCGGCTCGTGCCGGCATGGAGCGCACTCAACGTGACGGTGGGATCGAGCGTATGCCTGCCGCGGCCCATGGAGTCGCCGACCCAGATTGCCGCAAAGCCGAGCTTCTCGGCCTTCGTTCCGAACTGGGTCACCCACTGCAGACCGGAGCCGGGCTGCTGGTCTGCCGGCGGCCTGGACATCAATGCTAAGCCTGCGCGCATGGAGCCTCCTCCTCGTTCGCTTTGACCTGGGGGGAGTGTAACTCCTTCGAGGCAGGCAGACCGCTACGTGGAGGATGGCCTCGGGGTCGCTGCGCAGCTCGTCGGCCTCTGAATCAATGTCGGCAAGTTCCCGGAGTCATCGCGTCGGCCGATGCGCGCCGCCGGGGGTCGCATCCCCGGAAACCGGGGCCCCTGCTCCGCCCCTCGGCGCGCTACCACTCGCTCATCACCGCGCAGCTCAATCAGAACGCCTGGATGTGCTCGCTCGCTTCGCTCGCCTGGTTCACGTACTGCGCGGGGAAATAGCCGAAGCCGCTGCTCGTCGCCAGCGGCAGCGCCGTATCCCTGCCGGCGGCCGTGAGCTCGCTGCTCGTCACGCTGGTGACGGTGACGATCGCTGCGGCGGCTGCCGCGGCTATCGTCAGCACTGCGAGCCTTCCGTGGTTGGTGATGCCCACCTCGTTCAGCATGCGCTCGATACGAGACTGTGCCATTGCCTTCTCCTTTCGGGTTAAAGAAGCACGCCGTGGGGAACGCTGACCGGGGTCTGTTCCCTATTTCGGCGCGATATTGACGTTCGTCCGGAACACGTTGTCCGGATCGAACTTCGACTTCAGCTCGCGCAGGCGCGCGTAGTTCGGTCCGTACGCCGCCGCGATCGCCGGGTTGTCCGTCTCGTCGTCGGCGAGGTAGTTCACGTAGCGCGTCGTGCCGAAGTGCGGCTGCAGCGCCTTGTACGTGTCGCGGCACCACTTCGTGCCGCGCTCGGTGTCGGCGGGATTCATCCACTGCGACGCGATCACGACGTTGTAGCCGGAGAGGCGCATCGCACACGCCGTCTCGCTCACTCCAATGCGGCTCGCTCGTCCGTGGAAGTGCTCGAGGACGATCTGACTCATCGGCGAGGGCGCAGCGGCGGCGCATTCGACCAGCGTCCTGATCACGTCGTCGGTAAGGTCCTTGAGGAACTGCGCCTTCCAGTAGTTCAACGCCCCCTTCGGGAAGGCCGCGTCGAGCAGCTGGTTCTGCGCGCAGTACGGAATCGGCCCCATGACATCCATCGCGGGTGGACCGAGAGCCTTGATCGGCCGGGCGAGCGCTTCGCCGTCGGCCATCGCGCCGCAGTGGGCGAGCAGCATGCCGACGATCTTCATCACGCCGTCCGGCGCGGTCAGCAATCCCGCCGCCATCATCGCCTCGTCCGGCAGCTTCGCGCACTGGTCGCGGAAGAACTTCAGGACCTCGACGCCCTTCGCTTGCGGGTGCGCGACGAGGCCCCCGGTGATGATGGGACCGACCGGATGCAGCTCGTACTCGAGCGACGCGGCGATGCCGAAGTTGCTGCCGCCGCCGCGAATCGCCCAGAAGAGATCGGCGTTCTCCTCGGCGCTCGCGCGCTTCACGCTGCCGTCAGCCATGACCAGCTCGGCCGATTTCAGGTTGTCGAGCGCGAGCCCGTACCTGGGCATCAGCCAGCCGAGGCCTCCGCCCAGCGTCAGCCCCGCGATGCCCGTCGAGCCGACGACGCCGCCGGTGGTGGCGAGGGCGTGGAGCTGCGTCTCGCGATTGAACTCGTTCCAGCGGACACCGCCCTGGGCGCGCGCGGTCCGCGCTCGCGGATCCACGTGGATGCCGCGCATGGGCGCGAGATCGATCATCACGCCGTTATCGATGGCCGCCCTGCCGGCGACGTTGTGACCACCGCCGCGAACCGCGATGCCGAGCTTCAGCGAGCGCGCGAGCTTCACCGCGTCGGCAACGTCCGCGGTGCCGCGGCAGCACGCGACGAGCGCCGGCCGCCTGTCGATCAGCCCGTTGTGCACGCGCCGCGCTTCGTCGTAACCGGCATCGGCCGGCTGGAGCAGCTGCCCAGTGAATGTCGCGGAAAGATCCTTGACGGCTGTCGCGATTGACATGGCGTTTCTCCTTATCTCCCGGGGGAGGGAGTGCTGCGCAGTCTATTGGGCGCACGTTTCGGGGGTGTTTCCCCCGGCGGCTGTTCGTGTTTCATTTGTTTCGCCCGCCCCGGGCCAGGGCGGGCCACCTGCGGGAGGGTCGTTCAGAATGCTTGGATGTGCTCGCTCGGCTCGGTCGCCCGGTTCATGTGCTGGCCGGGAAGATACGTGGAGCTGCTGTCCATCTGCTGCGGCGGAGCCGTATCTCCGGTCTGCGACGGCGCGGCCTTGTCAGCGGCCGTAAGCTCGCTGCTCGTGATGCTGGTGACCGCTACGATCACTGCGGCAGCGATCGCGGCTATCGTGAGCACTACGAGCTTTCCGTGGTCGGCGATGCGCACGTCGTTCAGCATGCGCTCGATGCGGGACTGTGCCATTGCTTACTCCTTCCGGCTCAGATGAAGAAGCACACCGTAGGCACTGCGGATAGCTGATGCTTGCGTGCAGCGCTTCCGGACCGTAGACGACGGGCAGGAATA
>Ga0075428_100000475_pt1 | contig 40338 bp, 57 predicted proteins | sample RhiMetdeltSRZDD2_FD_75291 | JGI IMG/M metagenome (GOLD analysis project Ga0075428, IMG submission 75291) | Populus rhizosphere microbial communities from Tennessee, USA - Rhizosphere MetaG P. deltoides SRZDD2 | ecosystem: Host-associated > Plants > Roots > Rhizosphere > Soil | place: USA... | reverse complement strand
TCGGTTTCATTGTGGCAGACTACTATAGGGAGATATTGAAATGACTCGTGATGAATGGTTATCTGCTGTGAATACTTATCTGGATCGTACTGGATCACCTATGCATTTGCAAGGTGTACCTGGACCTGATGCTGATTATCTTATCATTGAAGCTAAGAAAATAATCGAAGGGTTGGAAACAAATGAAAGTTAAGACACTTCCATGCATGATGTGTGGGCAGACAACTATCTTGGAGGTAGATGAGGAAGCCTTTAACAAGTGGCAAGGTGGGATGCTGATTCAGAAAGCATTTCCTGATTTATCAGCGACGACAAGGGAATTGCTGATGACAGGAACTCACGACCATTGTTGGGATGAAATGACTAAAGAAGAGGAAGAAGATGACTGAAAGTGAATGGCGTATAGCACATAATAGGCTTGAAAGAGCAGAGAGAAAGGTTGATAAAAAATCCCGTGAATGGGGGGATGCAATTGACGAGCTAGAACTAGCAAGAAAAGCTCTTGAAGAAATTGAAGAAAAGCATAGAAAGGAAAGTAAAGATGACTGAAAGAGTTCATCAGAACGGATACAACGAGAAAGAAGTTAAAGCAGGGAAGTTCTATATCCCAAGTAGGGACAATCTTCGTGTCGATCATGATTGGCACCAGGATTGTTACCTGGTATGCAAGTACGTCAAAATAGACGTGCGAGCGTATTGGTGCGACAAGCACAATCAGTGGGTATACGAACATCCTGTTCGGATTGATTACGTGTTCCAAAATGGAGAGGTGAAGGTAAAGAAGTAATGGATAAGAAAGAACTAGTCATAAAACTTCAAGAGCTATACGAACTTTATCGAAAGCAAGCTGAAGAATATGAAGGGCCCGCTAAGGCTTTCTATCTTGGTAAGTCAGTGGGACTTCAAGAAGTCCTCATTTGGCTGATTGATGATGAAGAATTCTCCATGAAAATTATGTTGACTCAGGATAACATCTTCGAATCAATTATGGCCGCCGAGAAAGCTTGGAATAAACTAGCATCAAATTTCGAGGAGGATTAAATGGGTGCACGAACAATGATTGAATGTGACAATCCCAAATGTAGTAATGTAGGAATTCCTGAGTGGGAACCACCTAAGAAAGGAGGCAAGAAACCAATAACGGCTCCTTATAGTTGGTATCAATGTGATGTATGGCATGTTGGTCCTGGTCCAAATATATTAGCTTATGCTTGCCAATTAAAGTGTGTAGGTCCAGCTATTGATTATAAGTTTGAAATCGAATGGAGAGCTGAAGATGACGGAAACTGAGAAGCAACTAGTCTTTATCTCCGACGTTATTAAGTTCGTAGCGACGAAAGGAGCTAATGACAAAACAAAGGCTAAGACATTACGGAAGCTTTCTAAACTCCTAATTCAGGAAGCTCGCAAGCTGGAAGGAAAGGAATAGATGGTTTCTAGATACGAACGAGATAGAGTTGAGAAATATGCGGAATGCGGTTCTTTAGGACACGCATGGTTTGACGTAGATTCTGATACGTGGAACCCGAAATGGGGAACACCCGTTACTTTCCGCTGTGAAAGATGTGGAGGTGAAAGACGAGAAAGTTGGGATAGAATTGGTGAGATGAGCAATCGCCACTATAAGATGCCAGAAGATTACAAGTGGGCTAAGGGTCAGCGACCAAATCGTGCAGAATTTAGAGCCGCCCTACTTCGTAAGCGTCGGCGTAAGCCTGAAACAGCAAATGTGATTCTCATTGAATCAGCTAAGCGTAGAGCAAGATGAAGCCAAACTGTACTGACGTTTATTCAGCGTGTGTTTGTGACCTTCCCCTCAATCATGAGGGGAAGGTACATACTTGTAGTTGCGGAGGAAGTTGGGAGAGAAAGGATGGCTTACTTCGTATTCTTTCTTTTCCAGTAGTATCAGATTCAGGAGAACCTCTTCCAAATATAGGACTTCCTGTTCCCGGCCCTTGGATGCCAGGATAGCAATCGACAGATGGAATCATTCTCATTTAGCCAGCGATCGTCGCAAATATCCTCTCAGTCTGAACGTGATAAGTCTGTTGACGAAATCCTCGAACAAGCAATGGCTGTCCTTCAATCTAAGGTTGAAAAGAAGTCATACTCTGAGCCAGTTAGGACTCGTCTATACTATGAGTTCCTATCGCCAGCGGTAGCTGACCCTGTAGTAATTACAAATCTTTATTTAACCGACGGCATCTCTTATCCGCCCACCTACGATTTTAAAAATTTTTTAGGGGAATTTGTAGTAATACATGGGCACCTTGTAGGGAATGGGTGTTTTGCTGGAACCTTCTGTCATGTGTTAGGGTATAGACCTACAGGGGAGGAACACCCAGCCTTTATCAAGAACTTCTATCAGAAATGGCCGATGTTGGATGAAAGAAAGCAAGATAGAGATACCAGGTCAAGTACTAGCAAACGTCTTTTCTAAACGAGAGGACGGCGTTCGTTCTATTAAGGAATGGTTTGACCAATTCATTGTTGAGGAAAATTTCCATTGGGAATGGCATTGGAAAACTGATTACGATATAGTAGTAGTCCAAATGTGGGGAGATGATCTACCAGTAACCGCCGCTACTACTTATTGGATGAGTCAGATCATGGATTACGTTAACCAAGGGAGTAAGATTAGATTCTCTGTAGCTATGGAAGATGAACAACTACCGTGAAAATCAACAAGGAACTTAAGGTTGTGGTTGTTCTTTGGATGATTCTTATACTAGGGATTTTTCTACTGTGAAGCCTTGTAATATATCTGATAGAATAAAAAATAAAGATGGATATGCTATAATGGGACATGCTATATATGGTACAAGGTATCATCATAGATACATAATAGCTAAACAGTTAGGACGTAAACTAAAACGCTCTGAGATAGTTAGGCACTTATGTAATAATCCTGGTTGTATAGAAATAACGCATCTAGCAATTGGAACCCAAAAGGATAACGTAGTAGATTCAGTTAGAGCGGGAACTCACAAAGGATTTCATACAAGTCCAAAATATGATTCAAAGTTAACATTAGAAGATAGACAAGATATATTCTCTATGTATGAATTTGGAATCCATCCAGCTAAAATAGCTAAAAAATTTGATATATCTAGGTCTTACGTTTATGCTCTTGTTAGAAACGATTTATGGAAAATTTAAGGGAGGTGAAAAACTCGATGAAGGATGAGAGTGGCGTGGTTGACTGGAGAAGTACGGGAAGGAGAAAGGCTCGTAAGGCTTTATTTGAAGCATATATTTCTTTCGAGTGTATTTGACTGTGGAAAAACTAACGTAGAACCTCCTAAAGATGCACCTATTTGGTTCGAGGAAATTTGGCCTGAGGAAAACAGAGTTCTTAGAAATGATAAGAATTCCGCTTATGGTTTACAGGCAGATCATTTGTCGAAAGATTACCAGAATAATGAAATAGAGAATATTGTATGGAGAGACCCTAGTTGCCATAAGAAAGCTGACCTGCGGACAAAGAAGGGGGTTGCACAGCGGACGATAAAATACTTCTAAATTTAAAACTGATATGCCTCAGGGGGTTGACAGGAGTTCCCCTCCTATGGTATACTAGGCACCTGGCGGGAGTTCCGCCGATCGTTAAAGGAGAAAATAAACCAAATGGCTGATCTTAGATCAATCTACGAATCAGGGATGGAATCAGTAGCAGATATCGACGTCAAGCTAGATTCTCTCACCGATCAAGAAACTGCTGGAAAGCGGAAGGTTTCTAGCGACCTCATCGAAGCGACTCGTTCTGAGTGGGAAGATTTCCTTGGCAATTCCATCAAGCAGATGGAAACGATGGACCCCGAAATTCAGTTCGGCGTTTATCTCGCTCTGCAAAAGGGACTCAAGGAAAAGTTCGAAGCTCCTTCCAATGAGTTCATTTCTCAGCGAGTTTCTTCGATGCCTCCCGTTGAGCCTCTGATTTCTGAGGAGGAAGCGGAAGCTCTGCGAAAGACTCGTTCTGCACTTTACCAACAGGTGAAGTCGGTTCGTGAACTCGCAATTCAAGTTGGCGAGGCAACTGAGGACGACGAAACTTGGAAGATGCCAAAGATGCGTCGTGGTGCTCATGGCAAGCGTGGAAAGCGTGCTCTCAGTCTTTATGACTGGTTCTTCAATGGTGAAGAAGATGATGACGTGAATACCGTTGGTGAAGTTGCCGCTAAGCTCGGTTATGCGAAGGCTTCTGAATTCACCCAAGCATTGCGTGATGCTGGAATCGACACTCGGAATCCACCTGCAACTTTCGAGTTCAATCATTCTTCTGGAGTTATCGTTACTGCTGTCCGTGAGGAAACAGAAGGTGACGAAGATGAGGACGAGGAATTGGAGTCCGATGAGGAAGATTCAGAGGAAACCTCTGAGGACGAGTAAGATTTAGTGGGGATTGAGTAGCGGATGGTCAATCCCCACTAAATAATCTTGATGGGGAGTAGCAGAGCCGTTTTCCACGTGACGGAGGCTTACTCTTAAACGACAAATCTTGTGCCCATCAAGTTTCTTGCTAACCGGGGGGTAGGGATGGCGTTTTTTGTCATCTTCTTTCCCGTCATCTCTATCCCCCATTCTTCCTTTTAAGCCCACCCTCATTTGAGGGCTGGGCTTTTAGTCGTTCTGAAAGGGCGGTTATGACCAATGAAGATGGTCAACCAATTCCTGTCAAGCCTGTTAGATTTCTAGACGGATACTATCTGGGAGTAGCAGAGTTTCAACTTGAAGGTGGTGCAAATTATCTAGGATTAGTCATGGAGGACTTAGATGTAAGATACTTCTTACCTTTCTGGGAGTCACCAGATGAGCGCATTAGAGAAAGATTTACAGAAGCATTCAGAAAGTTTGATGAGAAGTTTTCCAATATAGGATTAAGGGATTAAGATGGGAGATGTAATCGTTTTTAAGCCAACTGACGAACAGAAAATGGTACTAATCAATTGGCTTAAGGAATGCGATAGTCACGGCTATACATTAGAAGATACAATCGAAGTAATGTCAGGACCTAATTTTGAAATCGTTGATGCTGGGCTCTCAGAAGTCAGAACAAACGTTAAGCGAGAAATTGCCTGACCTATTTGTTTCTCCAAGTCAGTTAAGGGCATTTAAAGAGTGTCCAAAAAGACATAACTACATATACCATCAGTGTCTCAAACCCAAAGGTAGAAAACTACACTTCGACAAGGGTAACTATACCCATGAGTTGATGCATTCATACTATCAACTACTTCAAAAAAGTGGGCAGGCACCAGGAAGTGATTTCTTGGTGTCTGCCCTAATCAATCGTATCAGGCAAGACGTTCAACTACACGTCGAACCTGAGAACGTATCTATTTACAACTCAATTATGCAGTTGATGAGTAGATATGTAGTAATCCAATCTCCGAGAATAGATAGGGGAATGACTGTTCTCGGGATTGAGACAGAACTAAAATGCCCTACAGGGATATACACTCCTGATGGACGTGAGGTAGTTCTGTTTGGATTTGCCGATCTTATCTATCATACTTTACGTGGTGATATGGTAGTTAGGGATCATAAGACTGGCACAGATAGCCGCCGTTGGAATAAGGACACAGTAGAGTCTAATTTCCAATTACTCTGTTACGGTGCCATGATCCATTGTATGCGAGGCGTAGCTCCGAAAGTGGAGGTAAATTTCTGTAGCACGTACGAATATAAGGGTAACCCTTCGGATAAGCAATTCTCGTTGTTCAGTCACTCACACTCTGAGAAAGTCTACGAAAATTTCTTCGCTGAGACTTTACAACTCATAGAGGATATGTTACACTCTAAGCCTACTCCACATTACGATGACAGTTGTACTAGGTGTGCTTTTAAAGACCCTTGTTTTCTGGAGCGTAAGGGAGTTTCAGCAGCTAGAGTGATTGAAACGAACTATGAGATTGTTGACAGAAGTGGACCCAGTAGGCCGATCCCCTTTACCCAAGACAACCCCAATGAAGGCTGAGTTTGACATTGAGAGTGTCAAAATAACTACTACTGATGGACGGGAAATTATTATTCACGTTCAAGATAACTGTGGATTCTTCCGTGAGTCGGTAATGCAAATCGGTAAGAAAAACATACAAGTACAGGAGGTATATATCACTGATGGCAAAGTCCTCAAAAGATCCAAACGAGTTCCTGCAAGAAAAGCTTCGTGAGTTCAAAGATCAATGTCGTGAGTTAGATATTGACCCATACGAATTCTTAGTACGAGACCTCAAAATTTGTAAAGGATATGAAGTTTACGATAGGGCATGGGATGGAAAATTCTCCAAGCGTGTGGGATAACGCTAGATCGGTAGATGAAACTCCAGTCCTAGTAAAGATGCTTTTGTATGGCCCACCCGGTGTAGGGAAAACTCAATTCTGTGTAGACGCTCCTAAGCCAATTTGGATTGACTATGAACGATCAGCAGAGACATTACGTTGGATTGGTCGTGGAGATATTAAAGCGATCAAGCCCAAAAATAGGACAGAGTATCTTGAACTGATCCGATCCATCTATAAGACTGAGTATGAGACGCTCATTATAGATTCGGTTTCTCAACAGCAAGACGTCAACCTCTCTGAGGAAATGCTTGACATTGAGCAAAAGACTAAAGGTAAACGATCTAGATATCTTCCTCTTTTCCAGGAGTTCAGAATCTCCACCGAAGAAATGAAAGAGTCTTTCAGGATTCTTCAAAATCTTCCTATCAATGTTGTGCTCATCGCCCATGATCGACTAATGTATAAGACAGATAGCGAGTCAGGCGATCAAAGACTCATTCGAATCCAACCTGATATGACACCACGAGTGAATGATGCGGTGTCTAGACTTATCAATATCATAGCTTACTATGATAAGGAGGTTAATAACCTGAGAGGGGGTGAGGTAACAAGGAAATTATACGTGAATTCAACAGGTCTGATTGTAGCTAAGAACAGACTTAACATCCAACAACAATTTCTAGTTAATCCAAGCTGGAAGGATTTGGTAAAGTGATAAAAATCGACTTCACAGGAGTTCGACAAGAAGCTCCGCCTGATGGAGATTACATCTTCATCATTAGTGATGCTGTAGAAAAGCCATCAAAGAAAGGTGACTCAACAGTTATCCATCTGACATTGGAAGTGGAAACTCCTGACGAGTATGCTGGTCGAAAGACTTTGGCATGGATTAGTTTGCATCCCGATGCGTTGTGGGCCGCACAGTTTTTCTTTGATGCTGTAATCGGTGAACCGCAGGATGGGACTCTCGAAATGGAGGCTTCCAATTTGGTAGGTGAAAAGGTTGGAGCCACTTGTGAAGTGGAGGAAGCTCCTAACGGACGGAAGGTGCTCGTTCCAAAAACTTGGTGGAATCCAGTTGCAGGATATGAAAATCCTGCTCACGAACCCTTCTAAATAATGTAGGGGAGGGTGAGATTTACTGCCGCCCGTAAGTAACTCCCCTCCCCTACACAACCCCAATTTAAAAAGAAGTGACCGATCTAGAGAAGTTTACAGATTTACTTTTCGGAGAACTCCAGGGGATTGTTTACTCACCAGCTAAGGGAGAAGTTTGGGATCAGAGGTTTTTCAACTGGCCGGAAGAAAAGATTGAACTCCACGACTGGATAACGACGAGTTCTATAAAGAGCGACGTTTACCTCTCTCCAGTTCTCTATAAAGAACGGCGAGCGGTTAAGAATGCGGTTAAGTGTTCGCACGTTACGTGGGTTGAGTTCGATGGGGATACTCAAATTGATTTTCGTAATATCCCTAGACCATCGGCTATAGTTCAGACTTCGACTTCTACTCATCTTCATGCGTATTGGGAAATAGAGGAAGTAGATGTTCAAACTCTAGAAGATTTGAACCGCAGGCTTACAGTCTATCTTCATGCTGATAGTTCTGGTTGGGATGCAACACAGTTGCTACGACCACCTGGAACAATCAATCACAAGTATGATAGACCTATCCCTGTAAACCTTTCTCATTTCTCACAAGGGGTATCACCACTGGGTTTGTTTGACGCTGCCCCTTCTTTAAACGCTCCACAAGCTGATCTAAAACAGGCAGACCTTCAACCTGTAACAAAATTGTTGATGACCCTGCCTCTCTCACTAAAGAGGAAGATACGTGAGGAAACTCCAACTCAAGGCGCCCGTAGTTCCTTCCTAGCCAAAATAGCCCTTGAACTTGCAGAGGAAAATTTAAATCACGCTCAGATATTTTCAATTCTTCATCATGTCGATCAGAGGGTAAGGAAATTTGCAGATCGAACTGACCAGTTCGAGAGATTATCTTCATTAGCTGAATACGCTCTCATCAAAATTAATCAAGAAGATCAGATTATTGTCTACGATCTTCAAAGTATACTTGACCATGCTGAAAGCCTAGAATGGATCATTGAAGGTTGGCTCCATACAAGCGGATTTCTCATTTTAACAGGAGCACCAACCGTTGGCAAAACACAGTTAGCTTTACAATTCGCAGTGGACCTTACAAACAGGCAATCATTTCTAGGGAAGAGGATTTTATCCAAGGATACTTCCGTATTGATTTTGTCCCTAGAGATGGAAGTGAGGCAAATCAAGTACGTATTGGGTTTCCAATCAAACGAGTGGCCGGAGAATCTAAATCCAAAGAAGGTAAACGTAATCGACGAAAATGGAGGTATGACCGCATTTGAAAACTTGATAGATCAATACCAACCAAATGTTGTAATCATAGATTCTCTATCAGAATTGTTAGAAGAAGGTGACAACCCAAATGAGCAGGCTAAATCCGTTATGCGTTGGATTAGAAAAATTAGACGAAGATACAATTGCGCTATTGTTGCCATACATCATAACAGGAAGGCAACTGAGGGAAATAAAAAGCCAAACAAGCTCAGTGATCTTTACGGAAGTTTTCACTTTGCTAGAGTTGTTGAAACGGTTTTATGTATGTGGGATGAGGGACAACGACTTGAACTTTCAGCTATTAAAACTCGTTTTGGACCAAGAGATAAATTTTACATCAGACGAAATCAGCACTTGAACTTTGAAAGGATTGATGATGCTGATAGAAAGTCAGGATCAGATCGACAGTCTGAGAAAGGAAATCCACACGTCCCAGGTCTTAGCGGTAGACACGGAAACTAACTTCACAGATTTGTACAAGAATCGGTACTGTCTGGGAGTTTCATTTGCTACAGATACAAACCACTACTACATCCCTGTAGGGCATAAGCCGTGGTTTGGTCATGAGCACGACAACTTTAAAGTGCCAGTTGATCTATTTGAAGGATTCACTGGAACTATTGTTTTTCACAACGCTGCATTCGACTTGATGGTGCTCAACAAATTGGGCGTGCGAATCCCTACAGGGAATATCTGGGACACTATGCTTATGTCCCACTTTATCAATGAGAATGTAAAGGGAAGCGGAGAGGGACATAGCCTGGAGAGTTTGGCTCTGAGGTATCTCAAAGATGAGAAGAAAACCAAACTCTCCAAAGCTATGTACTCTAGCTGGGACAAAGTTCCACCATACGTTATGGCCCAATATGCTGAAACTGATGCGTTCCTAACTAGAGACCTTTATCACATTTTAATGCAGTATATGGAGAAAGACTGGATAGATCAGTGGGTTGAATTCGATCGGGACTTCATGTTACTTCTTGTTGAGGTTATGGAACTGGGGCTTCCAATCGACAGGGGGCTTTGCGAACAACTCGAAATGCAATGTGCTGTTCGCATGAGTCAGATTCTTGAGGAACTGAAATTTGATCCTGCCAAACCTGCTCAATTACATTCCAAACTTTTTGGTTCTCCACCCTGGGGATTGGGTCTTGAAGTTCCATCTCGTACTCCGAAAGGTAAACCACAAGTTTCCTCTGCATATTTACAGAGTGTCGGCCATCCGGTCACGGCCCTCGTCTATGAGTATAGGAAATTAGGCAAGCAGAAGTCAAGCTATTTCTCGGCCTATCTTAGGCTCACTAGCAGGGATTATCCACGCCTGCACACATTTTTCAAGCAGCACGGCACCGTGACGGGTCGTCTGAGCGGTGAGGAGCCTAATCTTCAACAGATACCACGAGAAGAATATCAGGGATCGAATGTTAAAAACGTCTTTAGACCTGAGCCTGGAAAAGAACTATGGGAGATTGACTTCAGAACAATTGAATACCGCCTTATGGCCGTCTATTGCCAAGAACCTAAACTTCTCGAAATCTTTAGAAACGAAGGTGACTTTCATCAAATGGTTGCGGATGACCTTGGTATACCAAGGTTCAACGCCAAGACTGTTAATTATGCTATGGGATATGGAGCTGGAATTAATACCCTAGCAAAGTCTCTTGGTACATCTTCTCGCAAAGCAGAGGGAATCCATAAAGCTTATCGTCAAGCATATCCCATGCTGTTCAACAAAGTTTTGGAGGCCGAATACTATGCCGATGAACATGGCGAAATTGCTATGTGGAATGGACGAAAACGGCACTTTCAGTATAGTTCTGAACACCGAAAAGCTTTTAACGCCGTTATTCAGGGAGGAGCTTTTGAAATTGTTAAACGTGCTATGCTTAGAGCTAGAAATGCTGGAGCCACAATCTCTAATCAGGTCCATGACAGTATCTGGATCAATGTTGACAACGAACGTGACGTAATTGAGATTCAGAAAGTGATGGAAGATTGGACCGAAGAAGTATTTGATCTGCGATTCTCCACAGATAGAAAGTTACTAGCCAAATGAACTCTCTTAATTGCCCTTGCGAATGTCACATTGGACGACAATTCAATGAGCCAATTCCATTATTATATCACTCACGCAACTGTTGTATTTGTAGTGTATCATATAACGATCAATTAACTAAATGGCCGAAAGCAATTCGTGATACACTTCCATTAATTGCAGTAAGGTACGATAATGAAAGATAGAGTAGTACCAGAAAAACAAGAACGATTCGATGTTACTTTCTTACCACGCAATAGATGTTTGATTTATGACCATAAGGATGATATAGTCATTCATTGTACCACGACAGAAGCTATTGGTCTAGCATGGTCAATCAGATATGCGGCAGGAGAGAAAGTGGATTCTTACGAATTACCACAGCCAGCTAAGTTCGACCAGTTACCTCTACCAGGATATGATCCATGATCCTAACCGATATTAAATTGTTAGGAATTGATCCGGGAGGTACTACTGGTTGGGCTACCGCTACCTTAAATGAAGAAGGAGAAGTTAAGCCAACTAACTTTGGCGAATCAACCGATACTACAGGTTTAGAACTTCAGCCTCTCCTACAGGAGGCTGATATCATCATAGTCGAAAACTTTCTTATTGATCCACGTTATGCAAGATCAGGAGCTTTCGACTACGATGATATGATAGCTCCACAAATGATTGGTGCAATCAGGACGCTATGTTCCCAGCTTGGGAAGGAAATCGTATTGCAGCCAAGTTCCATAAAGCCGGTTGGTTATGGTTGGCTGGGAAAGAAATACAAGAAAGGGAAACGTGGGATGCATAAATGGGATGCGTTGGCTCACATATATTACTATGCGGTGAAACATCTCCACGCTCTACCGAATCTGAAAGCTCCTGATATCGCTTAATTCTAAGTCGAATCCGTTGCTTCTCATTAGTGCCGCCCCAGATGCCTTTCTCATCGTATCTAATTGCGTGTTCTAAACAAGGTTGTGTCACAGGACAAGTACGACAAATGGCTTTGGCTTTCCTTTCATCACTGTCTTTAACTGAAAAGAATAAACCAAGGTCACTACCGTTACAAGCCCGCAAGTTCACCCACGGCTGCTTCATGGGAGTCCCTTAATGAAAAGCGGAAGCGGATACGAGTACGTCTACGTCAACGGAAAACCCGTGTTAAAAGCAAGAGTAATAATGTCAGAATTTCTCGGACGACCTCTACAATCTTACGAAGTCGTCGGATATAAAAATGGTGATAGGTCAGATTGTAGAATAGAGAATCTGATCCTTCACTTACGAGCAGGCGTACCACTCGATACATTGGTATGCGGAAAGTGCGGTAGTAATGCTTTCACGATCAGAAGCCAAGAGTCCTGACGGAAAAAGAATTCGTAAATACTGGGATAAAAGTAAGGAAGAAGGTGGAGGAGTTTTACACGAAGTCCTACAGGAAAGAGAGGTAGAAGATGTAGATATTTTATGGTGTCTACGACGGGCTATTGAAGAAAGAGATGCAGAGGCTATTCAGATTTGTGGTTATCTACTAGGGATTATGCTTCCCTATGATAGACATAATCACTTACTTGATATTTTAGGCTACCCTACCGCTTAATATTATAAATCTTCTTCATCATTGCGTTGGAGATTTTAGCAGCCTTCATCTTGGACATGCCCTTCTTCTTAAGTCTTTCATAGACTCTAGGATTTTTGATTGAGGACATATCTACATCAGGCATGTTTACCTCGAATTAAATTCCTCATAAGCTTGTAGGGTCCTTTCGTTAATTGACCCTGATTGCTGAGCTAATTGATTAGCATAAGTAAGAGCTTGATTAGGACTAGAGAAATCCTTTATAGTCTTACCTTGCTTCACCCTGTAGGAAGTGCCGTCTTTTCTTTCTGAACGGTATACACGAACACCAGCATCATGACCAATAGTATCATTCCAGTCCTTCATATTTGTGCTTATCTCTGAGCCAGAGTATTTTTTAGCTCTTTCCAAAGCTACAAATGGATTGATACCTTGATAGATAATTCTACCAGTGTTATCATCTACGACCTTATAGGAGCTAGGAGAATCAGGAAGTCGTCCCTTGGATAGAGAAACTCTAATACCTTTCTTCTTACCTGCCCCTTCATTGAACTTATCAAAGGGTTGTTGAATATTTTTATCTTCCCAGAGTTTAGTTTGATAATCTTGCCACCTTTGGGGAATTCTATGCAACGGCAATCCAAGTCCAAAGGCACGACTAGTAAGAAGATTTTCTTTCCAGTCAGCGTCACTACTCCAGATATCTTCATAACCAGAATGGAGTGGACCACCTAGTTTACCGCCATAGTAATTAACCCAATCTATGGGTTTATTACCAATCTTTCTATCAGAAAAGATATGCTTACCAGCCCACGGTTCAATTATCATTTGAGCTAGTGGATTAGCTTGCTCTAACCCCATTCCGAAAAGTCCCTTCATAGACTTTTCAGCAGGAATAACATTGGCAAACGCATCCGTAGGAAGAACATCCATAGTAGCAATCTGAGGTTCTGCTTCATCAAAGGCTGTGAAGTACCCAGTATCTTTTGCCCATTGAGGAATTTCAAAGCTCATGAAGTTCTTAGCTTCATCACCATCCCTAGCTTCACGAAGTTTCTGGTAACGTGTAAGCCATTTAGGATTAGTAATAAAACTCTCAGCAAGAGTTGGCAAAGCTTTACGAGTGAATGTGTAGAATGGAACTACCTGCTTCATCACTCTCTGTTCCCACTTAGTGAGTGCGCCGTAGTCAAACTTAAAATGATTCACTCTATAGGCAGCGTTTTCAGTAGCCTTTTCCATAAGCCTTTGAGGATTACGAATACCCTGTTTTTGAAGGGCTCTATACTCTTGCTTCAACGCTGTCATGAAGTGGACAAAACGTCCAAAATCTTCACGGGCTTCTGAAACTTTTCTAACTCCACGGTTAACTCTAGTAGCTGCTTGTTCTGCAATGTTTCCACCCCATTCACGTCCAGCATAACCTCCACCAGAAGCGTTATTCTTGAACGCTAACATTGCATCATCACCTGAAATTCTTACACCAGGAGCTAATTCAAACTCAGCACCGTTTCTCAGATGAATTCCAGCACGACCACCTTTTCTATTAAATCCTGCTTTACGCATAATATTAAGGTGATCTTTGAGTCCTACATTATCTAATAACCCCATGATAAAGTCAGATATCATATTTCGGGGATGATATCCAGGGTTATAGACAGTAGCGCCAGACTTAATGAAGTTAGTCATCTTTCTAATCCATCTGATTACTTTATAATCAGAACTGAATTTAGAAAGTTCATCAAACTGTTTATAAGCATCATTAAGTGATTGAGGGAGATACCAACTGTCTCCCTTTGTTGGATCAGCTAGATTTCTTAGATTCTCTGGAAGTGTATCGTTACCAAATGCTTCAAGCTTTCTAGAGTTTTTGGCGAAAGTACTCAAACCCCTAGCTACAAAGCCGTAGTTTTCTAGTAAATCGCCCCTGAACAGAGCTTTGGCTATATCACGGTTGGACTTCATCTGCCTGGCGAGAAGCATTTGGAAGGCATCTTCCACTGGCTTAAAACCCGCTGCTTTAGCCTCGGCAACCGTATACCCAGACGCTGTTCTACTCTTATGAATTTGAGTTCGTCTTTCGTCCTTAAATTCTCTAAGTCTATGGGGATTACCCTTCTTGTTCCATACAAAAGTATAGTTACTTAATTTCTGATCTGGTGCTCTATTAAGAACTCCAGATACAGATTCTTCATCAAACATACGACCCATATGATGACGGAAGAAATCTAAACCATCCTGCATATGAGGTTCGTTTGGAAATGCTCCAAGAGGATTATGAGCCATTTCCTGAATTCTTACACGTTCTTTTCTTGTATATCTAGTGGCCCAATCATCTACTAATTTTTGAAATTCTTCATACTTCTGCGTTCCATGAGAACGACCCCTATTGATAAGCAAGGCAAGCTTACCAGGGAACATTCCCGCATGAGACATTTGTCTCATATCTTCCAAGTCCCATACACCCTTAGTTGCATAAGACTTTAAGGCTTTGCCAAGGAAAGGAATCTTGAATGTCTTATTTCCAAGACGAACAGCAGGAGCATTATAGTAGGATTTTCCTACATTTTGATATAGTGTTTCAGTTAGATCAACAAGTGGCTTATCAACTTCACCACGTACTCTACTAGCTTCCTCACCAATGACCCTTCTCCAATCAGAAAGAGTCATTTTTCCAGTAGCCTTTTGGTTTATTCCTCTCATAAAGTCAACGAAGTGAGGACTAATAGCTTCCATAGAAGCCATACGAACAGGATCGAAAGGTACTCCTTGTTTATTAAGAACGTGATTAGTATATTCTTCTACGAATCTTTCAAAATCATCAAGTTTACCTGTACGAGCATTATTTACTACATCATTAGCAATAGCATATGCAACTTGTTTACGTGAACCGCCTAGATTCATATGTCCACGACGACCACCTTTTTGAACATCAATAGTTATTCTTTCAACTAAATCTCTAGCCTTCTGCTGAAGTTTTTGAAGTTCAATTTGATGGGATGAAAGTGTAGACCCACTCGTAGCATATTTTCCTAGGTCCATCTGAGCATCTGTCACTGATCTATAAACTGCATCAGCAACTTCATCTTGAAGCTCAAGAGTACGCATAGCTTTATTAGTACGAGTAGAATACTTAGCAGCAGCAAATCCACCGTATTTAATAGGATCAGCAAAGAGATTTAATCCTACAGCGCCCCCGACCTTAACAGGTTGTGGAGCAGATGGAAAAAGATTTTCCATAACCTTACCAGGATCATATTGTCTATGTCCTGTAATGCCGTATTGTGCTCCCTTAAGCATTCCTCCAAGAGTATCTAACCAACCTGTGCCTTTACCTTGCCGTTTTAGTTCCTCTCCAGTTCCTTCAAATGCCATACCCATAGTAGCATTAAAGGGTCGAACCAAAGGAAGTGAAACAATTTCACCAATTTTTGATGTAACCTTTGAAAAGGCGTTCTTATTATCTCTGACGCCCGCCAACAGTTCAGCATCTTCACGAGACAGCCCACGTTTTAAACCCATTTCAACTACTTCTAGTTGACCTTTACTAGGGGCGTTAGCTATTTCCTCCTGTAGGGCTGCTGCCGCAGGAATTCTATTTGCTTCTGTAATTGTATTAGCACCTAGTGATCTAATTTGCTCACTAAGCTGATTAGTAAATTCTTCTTGACCCTTTCTATATTCTTGTCTAAGCCTTTCTCTTAGTCCTGGTTCACTATCTGGGCCGCCACCAGTAGCTCTTTCTCCGAATACAGATTCGTAATAATCCTCTACATTGGGTGATAGATCAATAATACCCCGACGAATATCCTGTTTTACGTCTCTAATTCGTGGAGCATATGTAGCAAGTGGTGCTACACGTCTAGGTGCAGGTGCAGCAATTCTATTACCTAGGGGTTTACCTAAGGTATAGTTAAGAGTTCTTGTGAATTGATCCGAAATACCCATAAGGACTACGAATAAATAGAAGAGCCTCTACGATAAGAATAACCAGAATCACGAGAACGCAATGCACGACGAACACGTCTAACAGCCTGTCGAACAGTAGCGTTAGGATCAGCACGCTGTACGCTTTCAGCACCAGTAGAATAAGCTCGTTCTAATCCACCAGAAACAGATTGTCGTTGTGCAGCATTATATCCTGCATCTCTAGCAATTTTAGCCGCTCTAGCTTCAGCTGCTTTCTGAGCTATCCTTTCAATAGCTGGATTAACGATATCACTATAATCTGGTGGTTCATATCTTTCACTCATAAGATTGGGTGGGTTCAAAAGTGAACTTGGTCCAGATGGAGTAATTGGCTTGGGTGGAACATAGAAAGGTCTATTACCCCCTCCAAAAATATCTGTAACTCTAGATAAAGCATTTTTAACTGGTTCAATCTGTGCAGCCCTGGCTCCTGCTCTACTAGTAAACATAGGAGCTACTGTAGGAGCAGGTGCTGGAGTAACTACTTTGGGTGCTGGTTTATTTTGTGGTGTATATGGGGGTACTGTAGGACGAGCCATTCTAGCTGGATTGTTAATGTTAATAACATCTGCATCTTTAATACGGCGTGCAGCTATTTTAGCTGCACGCCTCTCACGTGCATTATATTGTGGACCGATTGGAATACTTGAAGCACCAGCTTCGGCTTGTCCACCACCTTCTGCTAATCCCAATCGTCTAAGCATTGAAAGTGGAACATCTCTATAATTAGAAAAATCAATACTAGATGAGTAATCCACTCCCCTATGAGTTTCAACTGGTCCCATATTAGCAGATAAGGGAATTTTTTCTGCCAATGCTAACTTAACGATTAAATCTCTTTGAGCAATTCGACTTCTACCAAGTTCTCTTTGTTTACCCCTACCCCTTTGAGCAAACTGTTGTAAGAGTGCTTCTCGTGGAGTAGTAATATTTTTCATCCACTCTGGAATTCTTTCTGGAGAACCATATTGATTAACAAAGTCAATTAAGTTAACATAACCAGGAGTTAGTTGTCCACCAAATGCTTGCTTAATTAATTCTTGTTGCTGTGCTTGTGACGCTTCTACTGCTTCTTTTTCTTCATCAGTAGCTAAACCTAATCTAACACGTTCTGCTAGAACAGGATCAACTCCTGTACCTTTCATAATACCAGGTACAGCACCTAATCCACGTGCAATACTTTCAGTCACCGTTCCTTGCATCTTAGGAGAAAGTTTATTAAATAAATCTATTTGGTCTTGAACTGAATTTCTACGATATCTAGGATCATATTTATTTTCTATAGTCTCTCGACCTAATTTATTAGCTTCAATTTCTTCCTTAATTCCTGCTGTAGCTGCTCTTTGATCTTTAAGTAGTTGTGAATAATCATCAATGTATTTATTTGCTCCACCTGTAGCGGCACCACTTGAACGCCAAGGGTCATAAAATGTCTCTGTACGTCTATTAGGAACGCCCTTACTCCACTCACTAATTACAGCTTGCAAAGCCTCATCATTAGTTCCAAAATATTGTTTAACTTGATCTATATATTGATTTAATTCTTTAGCTGTTCTAATTCCAGCAGCACCTTGAACAATCTGGTTTACCATAGGTTGATACCAGTCTTGTTCTCTACCAGTATCTACACTTAAATCTTCTTTTCCAATTGGACCTTTACCATCTCCGCCACCGCCATAACCTCTACGTCCATATCTTCTATATCCTCCGCCTCCACCACCACCGCCACCTCCACCAGTTGCAGCAGCAGTAGGAACTCCCATAGCATTTTGCAAAAGCAAAGCATTAAAGGAATCGCGGTTAATATTACGGAATTTCTCAACCCAGGCTAGATCAGTAGCCATATTCTGTTCGCCAGTTTCCCGCATTTGTCCAAGATTCTGACGATATTCCATCATAGATGGATCAGACATAATCTGATCCATAGTCAAGCCTTGACCGAGTAATCCTTTAATATTATCTAGAAGGTAAGGATCAGAAGTTGTTCTAAGGTCACGATTAATACCACGATACAACCTACGAATATCCCGTTCTGTAAGATTGTATTGGGAGAGAGAACCTCTCATTAGCTCTTTAAGAACAGTTCCAATCTGTCCAGAATTTAACGGAGCTTGTACTCCGGTAGCTGGATCAACTGGTCTATTTATAAGAGCATCTGCCTGTGGAGTATTAAAAGCTGGAACCTGACCCCCTACAGGGCCGATGTTCGGTAAACCTCTTTTACCAGAATAGCGGTTAATCATCCGCCTAATCTGGGCGTCGGTTAATACTCCTGATCCAATAGCCATTTAACTAAGACTCCTAGAGGCTACGCCCTTCAATTGGCCCCTAGTCAGAGATTGGTTATACCTAGCTCCACGCCGCCGACGAATTCTGCGGAACTTAGCGATGTTCTTCCAGTTTCCTCTAACTCGAATTCCTTGGAGTCCTGCACCAGCTTTCTTAGCACCGACCTTTTTTGCAACACCCTTTTTAACTGGCTTAGTGTTACCCCTACCCCAACCCCTTTCTCCAACTTTAGGAGTAACATTCTGCCGACGCTTTTGAGAAATGTAACGAGTCTTAACAACTCTAGTCCTACCGCCAGGTCCAGTAATTCTAGTCTTATGAATTCCAATTACCTTCTTAGTGGTCTTTCCACTAGGTCTAGTAATTCGAACCCTAACTTTGGTAGGTTGGTTAGCTCTACGGGCAACTCTAACTGTTCCGCCTTTAGGTCCTTTATATCTCAAAACGGCCCTATTAGGACCACTAACTTTTACAGCCCTAGCGTTATCAGCCTTAGTAGCTGTTCCAACTCCCCATTTCTTAACGACCTTCTTGTTACTAGTAGGAGTAGCGTACTTCGTTCTAATAACAGTTCCAGCCCTCTTATTACGAATGACGTTACCTTGTTTAGTAGCAACGACAACTCGATTACCACCCTGACCAATAATCTTAGTCTTTCCAGCGGTTCTAATAACAGTACGACCTGCTGGAGTTTTAGAAACTGTTCTACCAGCTTGGGGTCCAGATACCCTAGCACTCATCTTCCTAAGGTTACTAGAGACTTTCTTACCTCTTAAGAAAACCTTAGGAACTCCCACACGAAGCTGCATCTTTGTAGGACGAAGCAAAGGTAACGCTTTCCTAGGAGCCACCCTTTTAGTAGGTGCAGCCGGAACTTTAGCTACAGGCTTTTTAACAGCTGGTTTAGGAGCCACTTTAGTTGCAACTAGCACCGGACCTCCCGGAGTCAAATCTGCCCTAATTGCCTGTAGGGCAGAAGGAAATTTATTTTTCGTAGTGTAATCTAAATTTGGCTCAGCCATTAAACTACACTTTCAGTTGTTGTAGGGGCTGCTAAACCTAAAGCCAATTGTGCTCGGGCTTGATCGTAAGCTGCCTTAGATTGCAAACGTTTCCTTGCAATTCCAGCTAAAGTTTGTCCTCTTTGAACACCAACATCTGATGCCGCTCTCTGATAATCTTGCTCTCTTTCAATGTCTACACCACGAGCAATTCCAGAACGAGCTAGACCACGATCAGCCATTAAATCAGCTTGTCGTTTACTTGTTCTTTTGTTTGTTCTTTTGATACCTTCTAATGACCTTCTGGCGTTGATTCTTGCTAAGTTTGCCTCTTGATCCAGACCCATTTCGTCTAATTGCCAACGACGTGTTAATGCGTTTAACGTTGCTGGGTCCATTTCCTAATCCTCGTCTTAATCTATTTTGAGCCGCTAATTGCGGCTGAAACATTTTCTTTCCCGGTCTAGGAACGTTAGCGAGCTTGCCGTACTGCGGCTTCCCTCGTGAGAATACACCACGCAGACCCCTGGCGTCAACAGGCCGAAGGGCTTTTCTAAAGGCTTGGTCGAGGCTCATATCACGTCTTAATAATATAGTTCACCACTTGATATGGTTGAACATTCTGATCTGTTCCAGAAATTGCCCCCGATGGAGCATCAGTACCTGTAGGATTTCCATTACTTGAATTTGCAGTATCAGAACCGTCAGTCTTTAGAACGTTTGGATTACCAGAGTTGAAGGCCGGAATATTTACATTATGGATGTGTGGACCTGAGCCGCCACCGGCGACATTATTCAATCCTTCTGATGCTGATAGATCAAAGTTTCCAGATGCAATCTCCAACATATTACTACCACTAAAAGCGTTAACAGATGTAGTATTTGTAGCCGGTGGATCAACTGAGTGATAGTGGGTATGATCGTGAGCATGTGGGATTGGGTGAACGTGGGTTACATCGTGGACGTGAGTAATAACTCCAATATTCCTAGAGCCACCTGTCTTACCAAGAGTGTTAAACAACGTTACTGCTGTATCTAACCCTACTGGAATTCTACCTTTCAAGTTAGGTAAAGCAAAATTAACACCACTACCACCATATTTATATCCAAGAACAGAGAACAAAGTAGGATAATCAGCAGTAAGTTTCAAACTTCCATCACAGAACAAGAAACCTGATGGAGCAGTATCTCCTGCAAACATTTGAATAGAACCTGTAACGGCTCCACTTCCACCATCTAATCCGGGCGCACCTTGTGGACCTTGAATTCCTTGTGGACCTACTGGTCCTGTAGCTCCATCATTTCCTTTTGGTCCTGCCCCAAGTCTTTCAATTCTCATCCAAGTATATGCAGTATTAATACCTGGTGTAGAGGTAGAGCTTTGATATACTTGAAAAGATACTGTATCACCAACATTTAAATTATAAGTAGTTACATTAATAAGTGGTAAAGGAGTAAAGGCTGTAACATATATATAACCACTTTGAGAAAGAGTTCCTTGATGAGTTTGAACTCCATTAATCATTGGAGATATTGCAAGTCTAGCGTTTGCTGCAAGAGCTGTATTTAAATACGCTTGACATATAACTAAATATCTACCAGCTTGCGTGCAAATAGCATTATTTCCAGAAATTGTAAATGCACCATCATTCCAGTTAGGTGTAGAATTAAGTGCTAACGTTGTCCAGTTATTAGCGGCTGCTGTTGTAGTAGTTGTATTTACACTCAGACCAAAAACATAATATCCTGGATCACCTTTTTCACCAGTTTCACCTTGTGGACCCTGTACTCCTGGTGCTCCTGTCCCCATTCTTTCAACTTGAAGAAAGGTTCTTGTAAGAGTAGCATAAAGATTTTTTGCCGCTCCGAAGGTATGGTATACGTAAAGCTGAACTCTATCTCCTGCATTTAGTTTAAGAACAGCAGAAGTCATCAACTGAACTACAGAGCCGCTAGCCGGATTCATTTCACTTTGTTCTACAAGCGGTGTATGTGGAGCACCGTTTACATATATAAAGACACTCCACCTTGTAGTAGAAGCAACAGTAGCCGTATCAAAGTGAACTGATCCAACTGCAAGAAATCTGCCTGTTTCTGGACAAACAGCATCGCCAGAGTTTATTATCCATCCACCATCAGCCCAAGTTGTAGTAGAATTGAGAGTTATTTTAGTTACGGCAGCATTAGGAATAGATTGGGCGCTAGCAGCCGTAGAAGCAATGCCAGACTGTACAATTCCTGTACCATGAAAGTGATCTTCTCTTGCAGGAATTGGAGAAACCCCTACAGAAGCTGCACCTGACTCTTTAACAGTCGTAGGAACTGGTAATGCACCGCCAATAAGGTGCATTTCACCCTCATCATGGTCTCTTTCAGAGATAGGACTTGCAGTAAATGGTGATTTCTTTCTAAGTTCAGCAATATTAGAAGGATATCCGCCTCTACGAGTAACACTAAGTTCAGGTGTTTTAGTCTCTGCCATTATCTAATGTCTTTGAACTCACGACGCTCAGTATGGAGGATTGCAATGAAGTTTTTGAACTTCAATTGCGAATCAGGGTTCTGTAAATAGGAATGTAACGACATTCCACCACGTCTTGTCTTAAAATCCGCCGAAATTTTGACCAAGTTAGTTCCTTCACCAGGTGTAGGGCCTTGAACTTTAGTTATACGGCTCTGTTGAGCATCAGTTGTACCATCAATTACCCACCAAGTCTCAAAATCGTAGTTCTCATCGTTAGTATAGACCTCTGCAAAGGCATATTTAACAGCTGTAATATTGTAAGCTTGTCCAAAGTCAGTAAAACTAGACCTAATTTTAATATGAACTGGTTCTTCTAACAATCCAGAAGCACCGGAAGCTGCTCTTAGAACATTTTCATGACCATCATAAGTACATAATTGGAAAAAACTAGGAGCCTGAGCACCGGGCTTAGAATTTCCAACTACTAGTAACATCAATGATAAAGGATCAGGTGACAGGAACGTGTAGATTGAATCCGTTGTCGAGATGATCGTCGCAATTCTATAGTCTGCATACACTCCTAAAGCTGGGTCTGTATAGTTTACTAGATTCCATTCAGACCAAGCAATAGTATCTAATCTAGAATAGAACATTGTATGGTATGGAGTCTCATAATATAGCTGATTGTCTGTATGCTTAAACAGACGGCACATACTAAGAAGCATACCATCCTGTAGGAAGTTTAAAGAATATCTAACCGATCCTGTGATAGGTCCCATAAATTTATCGTCAATAGATGATGAAAGTTTAGTAATTTCATATCCATCTGTAACGAATACACCAAGAGAGTTTACAAAGTAAACTAGGTTATTATGCTCAAATGCACACTGTCTATGAGTTCCAAGGGATTTATTGTCTAGTGTCTTGAAAACCCACGATGCTGGTTCACCAGCTACAGTAAGAGCATATAGACCATTTGATGTAAAGATGATAAGTCTTGATCCAATTGGAATGACTTTAAGAATTTCACCAGAACCACCTGGACCTTCAACTGGAACAGCTTGTGTTACAGCACTCCAAGTCTCTGGTAAAGTAGTGGTAGTAGCTGGATTAGTAAAATATATTGTATTACCTTTAAAGCCCCACATTCGATCCTTAAAGGTAAACATACCGTACAAAGCAGTTAAGCTTGTAGTAACGCTTGTGTAGGTAATTGTATCAGCAGCCCAATCAAAGTTAGTTATCTTACGAATTCCAACAGCACTAGAGAAATAAGTAATTGCACCGTAGTTTGCTAGACTATATATAATTGAGCTTTCAGGATTAACTCTGATAAAGCCATCACCAGCCGGGGATGAAGCATAAAGTCTTGCAGAACCGCGAATAAAACAGAGAAAGTTACCGTCAGGCCAACCTACAACTGGATAGCTAGGATTGTCACTATAGAGAAAGACAAAAGAATTATGTTCAGGAGTTACAGGTTGTTCGACATAATAATCTACATTAGCTTGATAAGTAATGCCGAGTCGATTTTCTTGTGATTCTCCTGAACAGACAGTATTAACTACTTCTTGACAGTATCCATTAGGAATACCTGATGGAAGTTCAGAAGAATATAGCCCAAATCCAATTTCAATTGGAAAGGCATCTTCGTTAGCAACAACCATATACTATGTCCAGTCCATAGGATCAGGTCTTACAAATGGAAAGGACTCATCCCCATGAGAAGCTTCAAAGTAACGCTGAGCTAAATTCTCTTGATAAAAGGATTCTGCCATATTCTGGGCTTCATAGTTCTCATTCTTTTCATAAGCTCTAGCTAAAACAAATCGAACAATATCTTCATGAAAAATAGCCGGAAGATCAATGACTTCATTTGTAGTTAAGACTAAATCTATAGGTGCTCTATCATAAGTAACTGTTACAGAAGTAACATCACTTGGATCAGGTGTAGGATGGAGATAAATTTTTCTTCCCCTTGTGTAGTAAGAACTGGGAGTTCCTACAGGAATAGCACCGAAATTAATAGTATCACTATCAACTTGTTCTAAAGTTGTAAAAGTCTTTGGAAAAGCTGGATCACCGTAAGTTAGGCGATACATCGAATACAAGTCGTCAATAAGAACGGGAAAAGTATTAGCAGGATGAATAACATCCATAGGTAGACAATTAGTCTTACGTGCGATATCGTGCTGCGCCGCGTTCGTCCAGTCAATAATATCCTGTTTTTCGATTACAATATCAAATTCATCACCGAATAAGCGTCGAACCTTACGTTCAAGATCATCAAATTGCATTCTTTACTCAAATCTAATATTGACTCCAGGCCCCCGGTGTGCTATACTGTGAGTATGTTCACATCAGTAGGCGACCTCCAATACGTAGCAGGTTTATATGAGGGTGAAGGTAATTGTGGTTCTCGTAGATATGAGAGGAAACTTAAGAATAGTAGTAGATGTCAGCTTAAGATAAAAATGACTAATAGAGAGCCTCTTGATAAAGTTATAGAGATTATTGGATTTGGTAAAATATACGGTCCCTATAAGGATAAATCTCAACCTAAAAATAAACCTTACTATATTTATATAATTTCTTCATTTGAGAAGGTTCAAGCTTTTATAGCTATGATATGGCTTTGGTTATCCCACGAAAGACAAGAGCAAGCTTGTGATTGTCTAGATAAAGATTATTTATATGAATATGATTATATCGCATGATGTGAACCATACGAAAAAGTCATTCTCCCTACAGGGGTAGTAGACCTAGAAAGATTAAATGACTTACGTTCAGATGGCCGATCGTCAAAAAGGGTGACCTTTTCTCCTGTGTCCTGATCTTTGAAGGAATACTTACTTCGCTTCATAGCAGCAACATGAGATACTAAATCTTTCTTTTCTTCCATAATGTCACGGAATCGCTGCTGTTTACGTTGGTAATTAACTTCATTGACTTCTACAAGATTAGAGTAAACGTCCATAGCTTGTGTATCGGCCATTTTAACACGAGCGATCACTCTGTCATCCAACTGCCAAGCTTCAAAAATTCGCTTAAAAACTCCGTTAACATATTCACAAATGATGAACGGAGCTTCATTCACTTCGGAATAAGCTGGATCACGACAGATCACTTCAAGATTAGGATCATATTTCTTAAGTTCTTCAGCTACACGTAGGGCGTCAGATTCTACAACCTGACCATCAATAACAATGTAACCGTTACCTGGATCAAATACGTGAGTCATTTAATCTACCACACAGACCGCTATTTCTAAATTCTGATCTATTGGTTCTCTCTGATGAACCGAAATAATTTCTATATGATATCCATCGGGACAGGCTGGTCCGGGTTCACCGGGAATTCCTTGTTCACCTTGTTCTCCCTGAGGACCACTAGGCCCAATTTCTCCTGGTTCACCTTGTGGACCTGTTTCACCAATAGGTCCAGGAATTCCTCTCGGTCCTCTTTCTCCAGTTTGTCCAATTGGACCTCTTTCGCCAGTTGCGCCAGTTTCTCCTCGTTCACCAGATATCCCAGGTATTCCTTGGGGACCAATTGGTCCAGGACTACCTTGAGGCCCCACATTTCCATTAATTCCATTTGTTCCGTTAATTCCTGGTAGACCTATGGAGCCGTCCAAGCCATTTTTCCCAGATTCTCCTGGTTCTCCTTTTTCTCCTTGCGGTCCTCTTTCTCCTGAAATACCTGGGAGTCCGGCCACTCCTCTTTTTCCTGGCTCACCTTTATCTCCTTTTGGCCCTGGTGGACCTGGGATTAAAACTACTTTAACACTTGTAGACGTAGTAGTTGTGGAAGCTATTTCACTTGCACTCAATAAGCCAAATGAAATTCCTACTCCTAATAAAAATAAAATAACACCAACTATTGCTAATCCTCGTTTAGGACTCATTTCCAGGACTTTGATCTTCGTGAGAACCTTTTCCGGCTATAAATCCTACTAATGCTCCAATAAGTGTTGTCATTATATCAGACATAGCTGCAAAAGCTTGTGATACGTCTCTATCTGTAAAAATAGATATACTTGCTATCGTTATGAATGATATTAAAAGACCTATTATTACAACTGTTACGAAGCAAAAGACTACGAAGTCCGTTATCGTTTTGATTGGCGGCTTCGGTAATACCATAGCTCATTTATGTGAAACCATATCAATCACAACGTCAGGACTCCCTACAGTAGAGCTAGGAACAAGAACTCTAATAAAATGAGGAAAGGAGATAGCAACGTAAATACCCGGCTCATCCGTTTCCGTTACTGCTTGTTGATTTCCTACTCCACCGCCACCATCAACAGGAAAAACTCCCATAGGGAACCATTCCTGCTCATCAATAGAACATTCAAACTTTACAAGTCCTGTGAACTCCCCACTAATTTGAGCATACATACGCTCATTACTATAAAGCTCTCCGCCGTACTTCTTATACGAACCGGGAGTAATAGATTCTAATTCTGAGATAGTATGAACAAGTGGCATTATTTCCTCCAATATGAAAGAAAGGGGAGCCGCCGAAGCGAACTCCCCTTCCCTCTCCGCTTCCTCGGAGATTTCACGAAATCTAAAGGAAGGGAGAATTAAGCCTCCGTGATGTTCGTCATCTTCCAGTGGGAATTACGAGTATGAGTACCAAGCTGCCAATACTGCTTCATCAAAGCTTCATAGGCATCATAATCCGTAACCCACTTAAGAATGGAGTTGTCCTTATTCTCCCAATGCCAACGCTCGTCTCGCCAAATCTTGAGTTCAGATTCCTTCAAGCCGAACATATGCTTATCAGGACAGTCCCGATCTTCAATAACAGGAATCTCTTTCCCGTAGTTAAAAGCGAGACCAACAAGACCGCCAGTCCATTCCTTTGGTGCAATGTAACGACGAAGCTGTTGCATCAAAGTGAAATAAGCTCGACGAACTCCAAATGATGCGAAGATAACTGATGGACCGCCAGTTCCACCAGCACGACGAGTTGCATCACAGTTAGCAACCATTGCAACTTCCGAAAGAGTTGTAGTGGTTGAATCTTCTGTAGCTTTCCAAACTGGAGTAGTTGCTGGGTCCAAACCGTGAACTGCACCAGTTGAATCAACGATCTTATTCAGACCGTGAGGTTCGTTGTTCCAGTCACCAGTACGGACAACGTAGTTACCCGCAACAGTTGTAGGAGCAGTACCCGCAGTTGTAAAAGTCGTAGCAGAGTTAATTGCTGAAATAGTAACCGCAGTACCGTTAGCAACTGGGGTTCCAGCAGCAACAAAGTCAACGACCATTCCAACTTCAAGCAAGTTTGTACTATCGACAGTAACAACGTTACCGGCGATTGAAACAACCTTTGCCCTAATTCCAGAAGCTACCGCTGCATCAAGATGACCGTAAGCAATTACGTTTTCATCTCGGGCGATATCATTCTTAAGCCCATCCATTTCCACATCCATTGCATTCGCAAATGATTGTGGCTTAGATGAAGCAAGGTCAATAAGTTGACCTGTCAGTCGAACACGACCGTATCCGTACTTAAGGGTTTCTTGTGCGGAAGCAAGTCCCTGACGACCAGCAGGAGCGAGAGCAGTATTCTCCGCTCGATACGAAATACCGGCGTTACGAGAAATCCTTACAGGAAAGACAACGTATTTACCACCAACGGCATCAGTTGAAGTTCCTTCTGCCGTTTGCTCAATACGCTTAATCGTAACTCGTTCTTCGGAAAGCTGGTTATTAATGCTTCCTTCGTAGATTTCCTTGAGGATACCGTTAACGGTAGACAAGGTAGCGGACATTTAGTTCAGTCTCCTATTCCCTAGCTGCCTGCTCCAATAACGCAGCAACAGTCTTTTTCCTATCTGTTGAACTGAGTCTGGATGCATCAACCTGGTCATTCGGAACTCCACCCTGCCCAGAAAGAATTCTGGCTACAGGACGAGGAACTGACTGTTGACCGCCAAACTTTTTAACCCATGCGTCTGCCGCTTCTTTGGGTTCCTTTCCTTTACTCATTTGGATGAGCAACCAATCGTCGTCATCCTCATCGAGTTTGTATCCCTGTAGGAGGGTATTATGCATCTCATCGAGCATTCTGTCAAGTTGGTCATTTTCTTCTTGTTCTTGACGCTGAGCTTCTTGTGATTCTTTCCAATCAACTAAATCTTGAACAGAAGCACCAATACCTTCTAGGAATTCCATTACTCCTTCTGGAAGATCAATTTCTTCGTAGTCACCGTCATCTTCTTCATATTCACCTTGTTCATTTTCGTAATTTTCATCTTGTGTAGACATTTGATTTTCGAAATCCTCTCCGAATTGTTCCATCAAACCCTGCTTGAAGATAGAGTAGACTTCAAGAGGATTGGTTTCAAATCTACTAAAGAACTCATTGGCAATCTTAAGACGCTCTAGATCACCTAAATCCTTGTAAGGACGATAGTTGTCATGGATTTTTTGGAATTGCTTAGTGACATTGCCATCCCATTGCTTAACATATTTACCAACAATACCCCGATCCTGTTCAGGAATATCGTTTAAAAATCCATTATAGAGTTCACTCGTAGCTGATGCTAAATCAGTATTGTCCGTGGAAGCGGATTCGTCACCATTCTCTGCTCCACCAAATTCAATGTTATCCACCTGTAGGAGCACTTTCTTGTTGTGTAGATGATGGAGTCTGTCCACCACCTGCTTCTTCTTGCGGCGCTAATCCTAGTTGCTGCTGCGCCATCTGTTCCTGGAAAATCTCTTGCTTGTGTTCCTGCAAGTGATCCAAGAAAATCTGTTGAATCTGTGGATTAAGCAATTCATATTCTTGTGACTTCATATAATTTTCATGTTCCATAACATGAACTGGATGATTATCAAAATCATTTACTGTGACTGGACGCATAACAGGTTGTCCCTGTTGCATCATTTCTTTACCTTGGTCATCCTTAACAATCTCTTGTCTAGGAACAGGTTGACCCATTTCATCTGTTTCAGTAGATGGCTTATAAAGTGGTTGACCTTTACTCATCATATAGTTTTCACGCTGAGCATGACGAGAATCTACCATAAGTTCTTCATAGAGCTTATTAGTTTCATTCATCTGCAAATAGCGCATAGCTTTTTCTATAGGTAATGCTCCTGTCTTGAGCAATTCTGTGATAAACGCTTGCTTCGCAGCTTTTGATCGGGGAGCAACTGATTCTGATTCGACTCGAAAATCCATGTATGGATTAAGGTCGGAGCCTTTAAAGATTCTCGCTTCAAAGTAGGAATTGGTAGACGTAGCTCTAACAACCCGATCTTCGGTCCAAAATTCATGGACGAGAGACAAAGACTGAATTCCAATCTTTTGGATAGCCGCCTCAATGGAAGCCACAGTGTGATAGAGAATGGTATCATTTTCTTCCTGTAAATAGGCAATGGCCGAAGCCGCTTCAACTCCTGGAGGGGTTCTTCCTTTAGCAATTTCGAACTGACCGGAAATATCATCCATATCACGAATGGCGATATCAAGTTCGTCTTTCACTTGTTGAGGAAGTTCAGGTTGTTGAAGCGGCGTCGGCCCTTCCATACCAGGATTAACTTGTAAAATAATTCCTGGTTCGGAAGTATGTTTCGCTACATCGTAGCTACCTTTAGTCATCCACCATTGAGGTTTACCTGCAATGTTTGCAGCTTCTTTCATTACCGATCTAGTTCGGTTATAGTCCTTTTGAATCGACATTAAGTCGTCGATGGTAGATTGTGCATAGAATCTACCTGCCGGAATATGGTCGATCTTAGCAAAAGGAAATTCTCCGTGTTGATACGGATACGCAGTTTGATCTGCCATTGAAGGAAGTCCAACGGCTGCTGGATTTTCTAAACCAACCTTAGAAAGATCAAAGCCAGTTAGATCACCCATTCCTAATTGAGCAGCATCAGAATTTCCCATATCATACGTTTGACCACCACCGGCAGCAGGCATTCCCCCTACAGGAGGCATTCCTTGTTCTTCTTCTGGTGGAGCAGGAGTTGGATTATACATATACAGCAGTTTCTTTTCTGCGTACACGAACATCACACCTTGTGGAAAATCTTTACAAGGCTTAACCCAACACTCCTTGACATAACATTGCTTCAAATCCTTCTTGTCGTCGGTTTTGATGCCTAGTGAAGTTAAGAAACGACTCTCTAAGATATCTTTTGAAACGTCCTTAGAGCCTTCTAATGGTTTACCGTAGAACTGAGATACAATATCGTGGTCAACAGCTTTGGCGTTAATGGCGTATGGCTGTTCCTCGATATCCTGAATTTGGAGCCAAGGAACAAACAAATGGAATGGGGAGACAGCTTCGTAGACAATCTTCCCCATTTGTCCATCTGTATCCTTCTTAGTTTCATCATAGAAGGTCTTTATGTAGCCAGTACCACAAATAGATACCCAAAAAGTTGCTTGGCCCCTAATAATATTAAAATAACGAGAATGTAGAAGATAATCAGAGATAGAATCAGCTGCCAACGCAGCCGCACGATCTTTCTCCTCTGTAGAGGCCGGTACAGTATAAAACTGAGGCTCTTCCTTAGTTAGTTTGGTGATTTCAGTTCTGATAATCCTTTTGATCTTATTACTAACGTGACGTACTCGCCATCTTTCAGTTGGTTTGGGATCAGTGAGTGCAAATCCGATAACATTGCTTCCAGTGACGGATATGTTCTGAATCTGAATCCATTGTCTACCGAAATAGAAAGCAAGGTTAGCGTGCCACTGTTTCTCGAAGTTGACACGTTGTTGGGCACAGGCTTTAAACTTATCTTCCCATTTACTGATTAAGTTTTCGTCAGCGGTTGCCACCGGGAACTCTCTTTAACCTAGGGTTCTTTCTTTTAGCCGTTGCTGACGCATTTCGAGTAGAAGCAGCAAGAATTCTTGCTGCTCTATCTTTAGATACGTTGTTTTTAGCAGCAATTCTAGCTGCTACGGCTTTAAAGCCAGGATGTTTAACGCTCATGCATGGGTGGAGTTTTCGTATACGAGCGGCTCATAGCTTATATAGATTACTCCACCCGTTCCTCCTAGTTAAACTAGGAAGATGAACTGGACGAACCTGTTCCGGGATTTGAGCTTGACTTTTGTGTAACTGCTTTAGTACCTCCTTCGGCTGTAACTTGTACGGTTACGACCTTGTAAGGATCGTCAGGAGCGTTATCGGCGGCTTCTTTACGTTCCTTATCCTTGTCCTCAGCAGCTTTAACTCGTTCCTTGATGGAAGGTCCAATTGAAGCCGGTGGGTTAAAAGCCCACTTAGGAAGATCACGCTCGTAAGCCAGGTCAGGACGATTAGGGTTATTCTCAGGACCGTTAGAAGGCCGTCCAAACTTGTTAACCGCCTGAGAGAAAAGTTCCTCGTCAATTTCTTCTCGAAGGAACATAACCTGAGCATCGTCCGCTGTACGAATATCTGCCAAAGTAATGTCCGGCGTTTTACCCGAACCTCCTGGCGGAACATATTCTTCCAGAGCTTTACTCACGGCATCATCGGACTTCGGCTTGGTTGATTCCGTCGTTGCTGTCGCCACTCTCTACTTCTCCAAATAATTCTGAAATCTCATTTGAGACTTCGCCATTCCAAAACTGGATATCCCCGTATTCTGTTACGGTTAAAAGCCCCTCATCTTCGGTTGTGTCAGTAGTGTAGATTTTATCTTCATCAGCCTCCAAATGTTGCTGAAAGACTACTGGAACTGACTTTTGCTGTGCTAATACCAGGTTCGCTTGTGTCAACCGATGATTCGCTTCGATCAAGGACTTCACGGTATTCATCAAAAACGGGATTAGTTCTGTTTCCTCCAAATTGGACATAATCCAAGCCCATCTCCTGTTCCTCTACAATCTTCATTAAGTCCTTGATAAAGTTCTTAACACAGATTTGGCAGAGATACACTACTCCATCTGGCATAGCATCAAATCGTTCGTCGATGTTAAACCCTAGATCAACGAACCAACGACCTGAATTCTCTACAGTCCCGCAGTTAATACAACATGCAGGATACATGATTGGCTGACAAACCTTCATTAATATATACCTAAGTAATCGTCGTACTGATTTGCTTGTTTTTCTTCATTTACCATAGCCCAAGCATAATCTGGGGTTACGCTGCTTAATGCCGATGGTAAAGATAACACGTTTCCCATTGGCAAGTCAATTTCGTTATCAAGAGCCGGTCTGGAAGCCACGCCATAACGTAAAGCATCTAAAGCATGGTCATCCTTTTTCATTGGTACTTCTTTTGGATTCTTACGCTGTTGGAGCCTGGAAGATGCATACTTATCCCATCTATATCTCGGGAATTCCCAGAGGAGATGTTCACATCGTTCAGTAACAAAGAGTAGTTCCCGTTCGAGTCTATTTTGAATTCTAGCAATCCCTCCTCGCATATCGTTGTTACCAAGAGAGATGTAGACTCCGTAATCGGCATATTCTTGGAGGATCGAGGTTCCTGTGATTGGATCACGGTTCCTAATTGAAGGGTCACCAACAATGTATATTGGCCCAATTTCTAGTTCCTCTACTCTAGCTAGGTAATCTTCTGCGTTTTCGAATACCAATTTACCAGACTGGTATATTTCGTCGTAGACCACGATTCTTCCTTCAGTATCATAACAAGCAAACAAGATAGCTGTTGGATTATTGAGTCCGTGGTCAAGCATACAAAAGTGACCCCAGGATTTCCGATAAGTTTCCCAGTCGGCTCCTGTGAGAATATCATCGAGTAAGTTTTTGGACCGTAGACGATAGACAAGTCCTGTGTGGGAAATGTAGTGCCCTCTTTTACGTGCTTCTCTTTCTCCCTCAGATAATCCTTTAAGAGCCAATTCGAGTATGTCTGCTGAAACATAAGTATTCTCCGTAGTATCTACTTCAAAGACGTCGTAAGTCTTATCGTGTTTTGTTTTCCACGGATCATAAATTCTGTCATAAGTCCAAGACATATCAATGAGTGGAGTCATAGTCATCCACCATGAACCTGCTACATCTACTAAACGTAGCATACACTCATTGAAAATTGGTTCTGGACATTCCTCGTCGAACCAACAGAAGTCTCGACTAGTTCCTGCAAATTTCTCTACGTCCTGATCGTAACTCATAAACTCTACAGTAGAACCGTTATTCAATACTAGAGTTCTCAGTTGTTTTTGATAACTATCTTCCCAGGAGCCGTTAATCAATAGACTAGGTGGAATCCATTTCTTAATTTCAGGCTTAACGATCTTTTCAACACCTTGATCGAAGTCAACAGCTACAATTCTTCCATGAACCGGAGGCATCTTTAACTTACGATATGGATGTTTTCCCGTAAGCCAAAAAACTGCCTCCGTTCCACCACCCACAGTTTTACCTGATCTGTTACCTCCTATGAATAGTTTACCTTGCTTTTCAGATTTATGAAACCTTTCCTGATGAGGAAGCGGTTTGTAGGCAGCAATCGTTGGATTCTGTGCTAACTTTTTAATTCCTTCTGTAAGTTCAGCAAGAATCTCTACAGGGGAATGAACTCGTGCTTTTCTAGCCATCAGAAAATCAGTTTAAGACAAAGAATTATTACCATTATGACAAATAAAACGACGAAGAAGGTTGCCACTTCTTTTGGTGTCATTCTTACTAATCTCCCCCAACCCCGGCCTGTAGGGGTGCATAACCCCTGGTCAGAGGGCTTTTTCCGGCGTCGTGTAGCCCTACAGGGGCCAGAGAATTAATTAAAGGAACACAACTAAGCAAAGCACCACGACGACGGCTAGGACTGCTCCAAAGAGCACGAGCATCCACTGGTTATTACTCATTAGGAAACTGTTACCCCTAATCTATTAAGTTGCTGCGTGTCGTTGATGTCAGAAATAGCGTCTACCTTCTGACCTCCCTGGAAATTAACCAGCGGCGTTCCTGCAAGTTGGAACTTTTGGATTAGGAAATTAACTTCATCCTTATCTTTGCATTGCCGTTTTCCAAGGCCGTTGCCAACCCAATAAACGTTATCTTTCTGAGTAATGAACATCACGTCCCCTTCATCATGGAACATTGAGAGAGACTTAACTGGTGGCGGAGCTGGTTCAGGTGCGCCATCTAAATAACCATCTACCATTCCTCTAAACTGACCTAATCCAAATGGCGCTGTTCCTGTTTGTGGACCCCAATCAAAGTCCAAATCCCTACAGGGGCCATATGGATCAACTTTTCTGCCAGGACAGATGCTTTGATTCCCTGTCCATTCCTTATGACTTGTTACGTTCTCTGAATTAGGAATTTTAAAATGGGTTAAGATGGCAGCCGATGCACGTGCTCCATTTCTAATCGCCTCGGCTCCATATTGTTCTGATCCTGTTCCAGTGTTGCCGTAGCAAATTGCCACAAGACGATAGTTGGCTGGTGCAGAACTTCCACCTTCATTTGAATCAATTCGTCCGGTTGGAAGATTGAGAGGGCCTCCTTTGCCAGACGAATTAACTCCCCCTCCTGCCAAGAGGTTAACCGTCCCATCGGGATCAATTCCAATGTTATATTCAGGGGCGGCATCGTCATTGAATGTTGCATATTCCCAGTTGTTTTCTCCATTCGAGCCTGACGATCCTGTGTGGTGAATTACGATTCCACAAATTTCAATGAAGCCACCCTGAGAAGCAGAACGACCTTCCCATCCGTCCCAGAGTTTACATTTCGTAACTCCGAAATCTTCTAGAAGATCAGGCAAGTTTCTAGGAAGCCAAATGTTACCCATCTTCGTCTTTTCTTAAAGTCTCGTCTTTACGACGATGTTCTTTTTCAATCTCTACGTCCTCGTCTCCAATTTCTCCCGTGTCGTAGAAGTCACTCGCTTTCAGGTTGGACTTCCTCGTCGGCTCGTGTTTCGTCCGTTCCATCTTGTAAAATCACCTCGGTTTCTTCTTCCTCAGTTTGAGGTTGGGTTGCTTCCGGTTCCGTTCTTTCAAACGGCGTCCCTGGTACTTCACTCATTACGTCTATCTCCATTCCCGATAGCCAATAGGCCAGTTTGTTCCAATTCCGCAGCAACGGCAATTAGGCTTTCTTTCGTTAGGTGTTTAGCTAGAATTTCCAGTAGCCCTGAAATTATTAGCTGTAGGTTAATTATCTGCTGGTCAGCAGGTCTGTAACGATCCGTGTACTCGTGAAAGTATTTTACCGCAGTTAAATCACCGGCTTCAACTGAACGCATAATAGCGAGGCGAGCTTTTTGCTCGACTTCGTTATCCCATACCTTATTGAGTCTTTCTTCGAAAAACTTGTAATGGGAAGGCCGTTTTAAGAATCCAGTCCATTGTCTAGTTGTAAGTTGGGCGTCCTTCAATTTAGCTGCCAACGATCTTTTATCGCTTATATCGCAGACAAGAGTGACAGCTAAGGCGAAGTTGAGGTCGATTTTCCCTACAGGGGAATCATATACAGGTAAGCCGCGGTTTATTAGAATCTCTTCAAATTCTGGATCAGTCAGATATTCTAGCCAGGCCGTTTTTGTATTTGGAATAGGAGTAGATAGATTGTGCGGTCGATTGAGATTTAGATGCTGGTCAATTGATTGGATGCTTGGATACTTGCCATTCTGATGAAATTGTCGTTCTAGAAAGTCGATGGTTTCAGATCGGAGGTCTCTAGGAATCATTCCAAAACCCAGTCGGTGATTAAGATTGGACTTGTTGGATTTCGATTTTGATTCAGCTAATTTTTCTTTTCTTAGTTCTGAGATATCCAGATTTAGAATCTCATTTAGGTCCATGAGGACAGTATGTCCTTTCAGGAGGAAATTTTCAAATTTTGAGATTAAGAATTCTTTGGATTCTTTCGCTACTTTTTTATCTGCTCATTCGGAATTAAAAAAATTCTGGGGAGAATGCCAAGAGAAACAAGTTTATCTTCATCGTATAATACTGGGATCAATATATACTTGTACTATACAACAATATGGGAACCGGACAATCGCATTCTACAACTATCGGGGCATCCAATATCTTAGCAACTAAACTATTGCGAACGCAACAGTTGGATAGGTGGATAGTCGGGGTGCATGATGAACATACGTACCCTTACTAGAACGAACACATGTTTATTTAGGATATCTCTAATTTGGTATTGCTATCTTCCGACGATGAGAGTAGATTGACTCTTGCCAGCCGGAAAGCCCGGAAGGCAAGAGTGAAGGGAGTGAGTGAGTAACAGGAAAGGAGGTACACATATGGCAGATTCAGCTTTGGACTTTGAAGAGTTTCTCTCTTCTACTGTCGAGGAATTGGCGCAGCCAATTTTCGACGGTTCGTGGGTCAATCTGACGGATGCCGAGCTTGAGGAAGCAATCCTCAAGTTTGCAACTCTCCACAAGTTTGTGGGAAAGTTGCGGCAGTCGTTCGACGACACACTTACCACACAGCAGGCAATGGGCAATCTTTCTGAGATTGAGCACATTCGCAAGCCTCGTGAAAAGTCCGAAACCGATTCGGTTTCGATGGCGGATTTCGTCAAGAAACTCAAGTAGTTTCTGGCGTAAGCCGTAAATCCCCCCAACTAACGCAACTCACTCCCTTCACTGTAAACCCCGAAATAGCGTTAGGAAAGAAATGATGGCACGCAGAATGTACGATGACACTGTTACTACAGTGGACGGGTACTGGGATTCAAATGAGGAAATTGTGAAACAGTATTTCACGTACACTCATAGGGTCAGTGTTCTCCGGCGAGAGTTGAGGCTTGCCAACCGTATGCTTCAAGAAGCACGGATCGCTCTTGAGAACAACGGTACGATTCCGACAACGGAATATCTCCGGTGGTCTACGGATTGATCGGGGGGTAGGTTGGAAGGGGAGGTTACTAACCCTCCCAACCAATATCGAAAGGAAAGCATGAAGAAGAAATCAAAGACTCAAATCAGAGAAGAAATGGTACTAGAATTAATGTGGATTCTAGTCCATAGGAAATGCAAGAAGATTCCTAAGATGCCTAAGAGGTGATAATCACGGCAACAACACAATAAGTTGTTGCTCGTACCTCGCAGTCGCAATTATTCAATCGTCTAGAACATTCGTTCGATTTCGAGAATGAGTCTCATTCTCAATTTAGTCAGCCGACTCACTCGTTAGCAATGCTAAGTATTGCGGTCGCAATTATCTGATCGTCCGAACATCTGATCGCCCTACTGTTGTATACGCAATAGTCGGACGAACGTACGTACCTTTCGTTTAGGACATTTACTAATCCGAAATTTCTCGGCGCCGACGACAGAAATCTCTTGACATGCGTGCCGAGATTTGAGACGATACTGGTGTGGATATCACAGAGATGCTCACTACGGATTTCGAAACGCTGGTCTCACCAGTGTTCGATGGTTCGTGGGTCAGCTTGCCTGAGGCTGAGCGTAATCAGGTTGTCGAGAACTTCATCACCGTTGTGAAGTTCGTGTCGAAGCTTCGTCAGTCCTTCGACGACGCATTGACTACGGAGCAGGCGAAGGGAAATCTGACCGAGATTTCTCACATTCGCAAGCCTCGTGAATCGGCTAAGACGGAAGTCTCAATGGCCGATTTCGTCAAGAACTTGAAGTAATCAACTTCTAGTTCCACAAATAAAGGGTCCCTGGTCTAATGGCCAGGGACCCTTTCATATTTGTTTGCGGAAGCCGCAAGGTCGCAATTATCCAATCATTTAAAATCTTATTTATTTTTCCATTCAATAAAAACGGGGGTCCAGGAGCCACACTTACTATTCCCTACAGGTAGCTGTTCTTGTTATTACGTTTAAGCACGCATTTTTCAAGTCTAAGTTATCACAGAGATAATAGTGAAATTTGCCTGCAAATCCAGACTTTCAATGGGTTATCCAGTAAAGATTTCTTTTAAGCTATTCGATAGGGGGTGTCAGGTTTCCCCTTGCTTACTGTGCTAGTCGTCCTCATGCTTCGGACTAGCACAGTAAATCTCAAATTAAATATGGTTTATACCCTGACGTCAGGTTCCGCAAACCCCCTGGTAGATGGCCCTTTTACAGATACTTTCCACACTCACAATACACTTTCCATATCCGAAACCTGACCAAACCTGTACGGAACCTGACTAAAAACCTATAAAAACGGTATTCACTTCGGAATAGAACACCTGTTCGAAATTACATTCCAAAAAAATAACAGCGTTATATTGACCTGAACTTAGAAGTAAAGAACTACCAAAGAATTCAAACCAAAAATCAATATGCCCCTCGCCCTTGACCGGAGTTCGACATTGTGGTATGATGGGCTACCCGACGCATAACGGATAGGAGATTTTAATGCTACTTGAATCCGACAAAGAAATCCTTCAAATTATTTTGGACATTAACAAGTTCAACGTAGTTGCTACTGCCAAGGACATTAAAAAGAGAATCACTCAAACTAGAAATAACAGTAGCTACTTCTACATTAGAGTCAAGCGTCTAATTCAAGACGGATACATTAAGAAAGTACACGGCGGATACATGGCTATCTGTAACCTTGAAGGAGAAATCGTTCGACCTGATCTTATTGACACTGGCGATAACGATTATAGATCAGCGGCTTGGTCAAGCGACGTCGCATATTTTATCCTTGGAATGAGAAAGTTCCTTCCCGAGCACTTGTCACAAATAGCCGCTGAAACTCAGAAGATCGTGAGTCGAAAAGAAATCAAAGCACTTCGCACAACACTAGATATAATGATGCAGCTAATTGACAACCCGATTGCACTTCCTGTCTTACATGATTTAGAAATTAATGATTCCCGTTCAGAATGGGTAACTTGTGAAAAAGCAATTAGAGAATTGTTTAATAAACAAAATGAAATAGATAATAGCTAGAACACCTGTTCGTTAGGCTGACCTTACATCAAGTATAAAGTCAGCCTATCAACCTCCGTTACTCTTGACTTACAATGGTACAATGATGGTGGCGACAGCATTACCTAAAGTCAGAAACCTAAATTTAGGGAGAAATAAAGTGCGAAACGGAACACAAATTATCCGACTCGAAAGAGTTAAGGCGAATTGTTATTTCTGCAACCGACCGGCCGTTGGGATAATCACCATCATTAACCGGACACCAAATAAACACACAATTGGTAACGTAATTCTTGAACCTAAGTCTACAACTCGCATTGGAGTTTGTCAGGCTTGCGTTCAAGAAATCGAACCGACAAACTGAATTGTAGAAAGGAAAGAAGATGCCTGCAATTCTAGAGGACCTGGAAATCTCGGCGGAAGATATGCTCCGCAACCCTAAGGCATTCGCCGAACGGGTTACAGATAAAGCTCGTGAACTTCGCAAGATTTGCGAGGGTGGTCGAATGGGCGCCACTATTGAAGCGGACACTAAAGAGCGTGCCGCTAAACTTGATTGCCCGGAGATAGTTCAGAAGAAACTCAACGAACTATATTCCATCATCGACGAACTTTCCACTGAGGAAGCTTTCGCCTCGATTGAAGCGATCAGCAAATTCCGTGAGGACGTTAACTACATGGTGCAAGATAAACTGGACCATGACATTGCGAAAGCCTCGCCTTCTATTGCTGACCGGAAAGTTGCTCATCAGCAATACATTTCTCTACGCTCCCTGTATGGAAATTTCGTGTCCACGATTTCCATTCTGGATAAAGACCTGGCGAAAAGATTGCCACAGATGCCGGCGCTTCGGGGAAATTACGGTGGCACTCAAACCGTCAAGCGTTACCTGTACGTATTTGATGACCAGCCCGATGAGGAATTTTGGTCACCTCACGCTGTCATCCGTAAATTGGGGTTGTCAGATAAGCTGAAAACTTTCATGGACTTGATGGAATATCTCGAAGCTAACCCTAATTCCGGCGTCTCTGTTCATGAGCGTACTTTGTAATGGAAGATACATCTTGGATGTTAGCTCCCTGTAGGGAATCTACTTGGCCAAAAAACATTAAAGGGTATGCTAAACGTACTATTAACGGACAGCAATATCTACACCATAGATTTGTTTATGAACAACGCTATGGTCCTATCCCTAATAACATGGATGTTTGTCATCATTGTGATAATCCTCCTTGCATAGAAATATCTCATTTGTTTCTAGCAACGAATGCTGATAATGTAAAGGACTCTGTTAAAAAAGGACGACGTGCAGTAGGAGAAAATTCTGGCAAATCAAAACTTACTTCGAAGGAAGTCGAAGATATTCGAGAGTTAGGGCTTGAATTTACTCAAGATGAATTAGCTGAAATATTTAAGGTAGGTAAATCTACCATAGGTAATATTCTTAGAAGAGAAACATGGAAGCATATCTAATGAACACGATTACAATTAACACAATCTGGCTAAGCGTATTCATTATCATCGCATTATCTGGTT
>Ga0075428_100000472_pt1 | contig 40477 bp, 30 predicted proteins | sample RhiMetdeltSRZDD2_FD_75291 | JGI IMG/M metagenome (GOLD analysis project Ga0075428, IMG submission 75291) | Populus rhizosphere microbial communities from Tennessee, USA - Rhizosphere MetaG P. deltoides SRZDD2 | ecosystem: Host-associated > Plants > Roots > Rhizosphere > Soil | place: USA... | reverse complement strand
ATCCCCAACTGGTACGGCTGCTGCGCTGGCATCAGCTCGAGCGCCCCGGCGTGCTCAACCAGCTGCCGCAGACCGCCGAGTCCAACCGGCGCAAGCTCGTTGCCCTGGCCGAGGCTCAGGCCGCGCGGAAGGTCAGCGGCGATTTGCCGGCCGACCAGTTGCTGACACTGATCCTGGCCCTCATCCACGGCAGCGCCGAAACGATCGCGCACGGGAGCGCCGAGCCGGTCGCGGTGGAGCGGAAAACTCTGATCACGGGCGTCCGCCGCCTGATCACGCCGCCTTAGCCCCAAGAAACGGGCATACTAGTGGCAAGGCGTCCATTTTCGCGGGGGGCGAAGCGTGAACGACTCCGGAGGCCCGTCCCCTCCGTCCGAACGCATCGGCCTGATCCTTGCGCTGATCATAGCGGCCGCCGTTGTGTGCACGACGTGGGCGGGCTACCAGAGCACCAGATGGAGCGGTGTTCAGGCCAACTCCTACGCCGATGCCGGCGCCGCCCGCACCGAGGCCAACCGGTCCGCGCTTCGGGCCGGGCAGCAGCGCACCGTCGACGTGATCGTTTTCACCCAGTGGCTCACCGCACTCAACGAGGAGATGATCGTCGATCCATCCGCCAGGCCCGGGGCCGACTACCAACCGCGTGAGGGGACCATCTCCGCCTTCATCTTCAAGCGCTTCCGCCTGGAGCTCCGGACCGCGATGGATGCTTGGCTGGGTACCCACCCATTCGTCAATCCCATAGCGCCGCCCGCACCCTTCGTGATGCCCGAGTATCGCCTGGCCGCGCAGGACGAGGCCGACCGGCAGGAGAAGCGCGCTGACGAGCTGGGCAAGCAAGCGCGCGATGCCAACCAGCTCGCGGACAGATACGTCCTGACCGCGGTGTTGTTCGCGCTCGTCCTGTTCTTCGCCGCGATCGCCGACCGCGCCCGGGGCAAGCGGGCGCAGCTGATGCTGTTCGCGCTCTCCGCCGTGGGCCTGGTGGTGACCGTCGGCCTCCTCATGACCTTCCCGATTCAACGGTGAGCGCCGCCAGGTGGGTACGGACGCCGGCGGTTTCGGGCACGCCCAGCTCGTCGTAGATGGCTAGGGCGTCAAGCCAGTGCTCGCGCGCCTGGCCGGCGTCGTCGAGAGCCAGGTGCGCGACGCCGAGGCCGTCATGGGCGCGGGCCTGCTCGTAGCGGTTGCCGGTGTGGCGGCACTGGGCAAGGGCCAAGTGGTGCAAGGGGATCGCCTCGTCGGGTTCTTCGAGCAGGCACCAGGTGATGCCGAGGTTGTTGAGCGCGTGCGGCTCGTCGCCGAGATCTCCGATGTCGCGGCGCAGGGTGAGCGACTGCTGGTGGCAGTCGAGCGCGTCCCGGTAGCGGCCCAGGGAACGGTAGGCGGTGCCCAGGTTGTCCAGGGCGTGGGCGGTGCCGAGGCGGTCGCCGTGCTCGCGGCGCAGGGCGAGCGCACGCTCATGGCACTCAACGGATTCGGCGTGCCGGGCCACCCGGCAGTAGACCGAGCCGAGGTTGTCGACCGCGTAGGCCTCGCCCAGCGGGTCGCCCAGCTCCCGGCACAGCACCAGCGCCTCCTGGAAACAGGTCTCGGCCGGGCCGTAGTCGCCGGTGATGCCGTGGACGGTGCCCAGGTTGTGCAGGGCCCGCGCCTCGCCGTCGGCGTCGCCGAGCCGCCGGCACAACGCCAGGGCCTCGGCGAAATTGCTTGCCGCGTCAGGGAAAGCGCCGGTCCGGCCGTGCACCGTGCCCAGGTCGTCCAGGGCCCGGGCCAGTTCGGCGGTGTCGCCGGTCGCCCGGCACAGCTCGACGGCCCGCTCGAGGTGTTCGGTGGCCAGGGGATACCTGCCCGTGCGGGCGTGGACCCGGGACACGTTGATCAGCGCGCCCGCTTGCGCGGCCCGGTCACCGGCGGCCAGCGCGGCGTTGAGCGCATTCTCGTGCAGGCGCAGCGCTTCCGGGTACCAGCAAATGGTTTCCAGATGCCGGCGCAAGGTGGCGGCGAACGCGATTGCCTTGTGCGGCAAGCGTCCCGCGAGGGTGAGCATGGTCTGGGTCCCGGTCTCCAGCCAGAGGCGCGCCGCCGCCTCGCCGTCGAACGCCGGTGGACCCGCCCCGCTGACCTCCACGGTGGGCCGGCGGTGTTTCTCGTGCGGATAGAGCAGGTCCATCGCCGTGGCGGCACCGGAAAGGTAGTAGTCGGCCAGCCGGTCGAGGGCGGCGGCGCGGTCGGGCTCGGGATCGTCGTGCTCGGTGCGTTCCGCGGCCCAGGCGTGCACCAGATCGTGCATTGAAAAGCGTTCGGCGCCAAAGGGTTCGATCAGATGGGCGCGCGCCAGTTCCAGCAGCGCGGCGTTCGCTTGCCGGGTCGTGGCGTCGAGTAACGCGGAAAGCGTTGGGGCGTCGAAGCTCGGGCCCGGGTGCAGGCCGAGACGGCGCAGCGCAGTGTGGGCCTGGTCGCCCAGATGCCTTGTGGACCAGGAGAAAACGGCGCGGATCGCGGTCCGGGGATCGCCGCCGGCGTCGAGCATGTCCAGCAGCCGGCGCTCGTCGGCGAGCTCGCCGGCCAGGTGGCGCAGGGTCGCCGACGGGTAGGCGACCGCCCATTCGGCGGCGATCCGCAGCGCGAGCGGCAGCGCGGCGCAGCGCTGCACCAAAGCCCTTGTGGCGTCGGGATCCGCGTCCACCCGAGCCCCGATCAGCCCGCGCAGCAGGGCGAGCGCGTCCGCCTCGGGCAGCACATCAAGGTCGATCCGTTGCGCCCCATCGCGAGCCACCAGCCCGGTGAGGCGGTCGCGGCTGGTGATGACGACCAGGCAGGTGGGCGCGCCGGGCAGCAGTGGCCGGACCTGCTCGGCACCGCTCGCGTTGTCCAGCAGGAGCAGGACGCGGCGGCCGAAAACCAGTGTGCGGTAAAGCGCCGACCGGTCCTCACGCTCTGTGGGGATTTCTTGCGGGGGTACCCCGAGAGCCCGCAAGAAGCCGGCCAGCGCGACGCTCGGGTCCAGCGGTGCGTCCTGGTCGAAACCGCGAAGGTCCACCCACAGCTGCCCGTCCGGGAAGTCACCGGCGACCTGATGCGCCCAGTGCAGGGCGAGCGCGGTCTTGCCGACCCCGCCGCCCCCGGCGAGCGCGGAAATCACCACCGTTGAGTCGGCTGTGTGGCCCGGGGTCCGGAGTTGGTCCAGGCGTTGGAGTTCGGGCCGGCGGCCGCAGAAACCGGCCGTGGCCGGCGGGAGCTGGCGCGGCGCGGGCGCGGTCCACGCCGGTTTGGCCGGCTTGGCCGAGTCGTGGTTGCCGGCGACCCGGAACCACGCTTCGCTCCACTGGCTCTGCTCGGCCGGGGTGGCGCCCAGCGCGATGACGATCCGGTCGAGTACGGTCGCCGGTGGCAGGTGCTTGCCGCTCACGTAGGCGTGCACGGTGGAGCGTGGCTCGCCGATCCGACCGGCCAGCGCCTCCAGCGAGACGCGCGCCTTGTAGGTGCCGCGCGCGGCCCGCGCCCGCAGCAGGCCGAGTTCCCTGGCGAGATCGGCGATGGTGTTCACTCGGGCGGCGTTGGGACCGCAGAGTTCGCCGGCACCCACCGAAGCCATGTCGCGCCTCCTTTGCGCAACCGGCGGACCCCGCGCGCACCTCGCGGATCCAGCCATCATCCAGACATCCAGGCATGTCCAGGTATTTCTATCTTAGGTCAGGCCGGCCGCGACAGTGTGGTCCACTTCCCGGGAACCCACCTCCTTTTCTAGGCAAGGGGTTACCAATGAGTGAACAGCATCCACTCGAGACGGTGAGCAGCATGCGGCGTCGCCGGTTCCTCGGCCTGGCCGCGTTCGCCGGCACCTCGGTCATCGGGGTCGGCGTCGCCGGGCTTCCCGCGGAAGCGGCGCAACCGGTCTCCTCCGAACCGGAGCAGCAGCTGCACACCATCGACAAGGACACCGGCTGGCCCATCTTCAGCGGGGCGCAGCCACCCGAGGGGTACGAGCGGCACTACCTGCCGTGCGACCACGGCCAGTACGTCGACGTCCCGGTTCAGGCCGTGACCCACTCGCTTGAGGGCGTGACGGTCCTGCACCCGCCGTACCGGCATGAAGACTGGCACCGTATTCCAGGAGGCAAGTCATGAGCCACCTCACCGATGCCGCCCGCAAGACGTACATCGCGCTGCACCACGCCGGCGCCAACGGAACCCAGTTCCTCAACCCGGCCCCGTTCGCCGCGCCCTACACCGGGTGCGCGACGAACGGGAACCGCTACGATTTCGCCGTAAACGGTAACGGTGTCATCGCGGTCGGCGAGAGGTACCGCAACCCGAACGGTTGCCACGCCACCACCTGCAACTGCCAGGCGACCGGAATCGTCATGCTGGGCTGCTTCGGCGGCTGCAGCGGGCCGGTCGAGGCCGCGACCGCGTCGCAAAAGTGCGCCGTGGCGCACATCTGGAAGCACCTGGGCATCAACACGGGCGACCCGGCCAAGCTCAAGCCGCACCGCTACTGCGACCGGGCCAACCCTTGCGGCGGCAGCCCGACCGGCACGGTCTGCTGCGGCACGCGCTACACGAGTACCAACGCCGCCAGCGACTACTGGAGCTCCGAGGGTCTGACCCTGCGTAACCAGATCGCCAACCAGGCGGCGACCCAGCCGACCTGGCCAACCTGCTGACCGCGTAGGTGTGCCATGCGACCAACGATGATCATTGATGCGTGGGTGGAGCCAGCGGGCGACGTGGTGCTGATGCGTTCCCGGCTGTTCCCCCGGCACGTAGCGGTGCTGCTGTCGGCCCGCCGGGACAACGGAAGGATCCAGCGCCGGACGTGTATCCGGCTCGGCTCCGATGTGGAAGCGGCCGAGCGCGGGGTCATCGCGGCCCGGCTGCGCCAGTTGCTGCACCGGCCCGCGCGGGAGGGGAGTGGCCATGACTCCGCTAGTTGAGTTTGCCGCCGCGTGGATCGCCGTTTCGCTGGCGGCGGACGGGATGCGGAAACTGTCCGATGTGGAGGCCTTCGTGCGCTGGCTGAGATCCGGCGAGCTGACCTGGGCGGCGCGGCGGGAAGTCGTGTTCCTGCTTGGCCTGCTTGAGGTCGGGGTCGGGATCGCGTCGGTGCATCCGGCCGGCCGGATGCTGGCGATCGGCGTGATCGTGGCGGTCACCCCGCTCGGCGCGGTGCTGGTGAAGCGGACCGGCGTGTGCGCGTGCCGCGGCGTGGTCCGCAGCAACACCGCGCGAAACCTGGTGGTGCGCAACGCTTCTGTCGTGGCGGCCGCCGTGGTCACGCTGATCGCGTTGGACGCACCGGTGGCGCTGCCGGCGGTGCTCGCCGCCGGCAGCGCCTGGTTGATTGTCCTGATAGGACAGTACCTTCTGCTGACCCGAACTCCGGTTGCTCCGGTTAGGGGGTTGTCGTGATGATCTGGGTGCCCGCGCTGGCGGTGCTTGTCGCCGCGGCCGGACTTGTCCTGGTACAAAGGAGATTTGAAAAAGCGCAAGCCGGCTGGATCCGAGGCGTTGTCGCCGAGCTTGACCCGCTGGGTCTTGAAAGGCTTGAGCAGCAGGCGTCCGAGCCCGATCTGGCCACGCTGGAGGCGATCCCGCCGGAGCTGCGGCCGCTGTGCCCCGAGCCGCCCTTCGTCGCCGCGATATACCACCACACCTGCGGCTCGTGCCGGGAGCTGTGGAAGGAGATCGGGCAGACCGAGGACCTCGCGGCCGTGTACATGGTGCACAGCGCGGGGCGGGCCGAGTTCCTGCGCGGCCGTGCAATCCTGCGCGAGCCCGCCATCGCCTTGCCGGACGAGATAATGGAATCCCTGCCCTCCGGCCTCGCAATCCGGGTCGACGCCGACTGGCGCATCACCGACATCCGGCTCGCCACCACCGTCGGCGATCTGCGCCTGTTGCTCGGCGAAGCGGCTGCCCTGCGATGAAGAGCCTGACCCGTCGCGCCGGCGACAACCCGACTATTTACGGCGGCTGGTCCCTGCGATCGGTCCAGCCGCCGGACGTGCCGATGCTCTATGAGTGGGTCATGGATCCGCGGGTAAACCATCGCTGGACCACCCGGGGCATGCTGGTTCCCTACGAGGCGTTCGCCGCCAAGCTGTGGGAGGACGCCCTGGTCAACCTGCTGGTCGTCCCGGAGGCGACCGGCCAGCCGGTATCGTGGGCCTCCATCACGTCGGTCGACCTGCACAGCGGGTATGGCAGCGGCGCCGTCGTGGTCGACCCGGACAAGCCCACGACGGCGGCGGTCGGGCCGCGCACGGTGTTTCTCTTGCTGCGGTACATCTTCGCGGTGTACCCGTTACGGAAGATCTACTTCGAGTCGCCCGAGTACGCGGCCCACGACTTCAGGACGGCGCTCGGCAGTCTGCTCAAGGTGGAGGGGACGCTGAGCGAGCATCTCTACTACGACGGTCAATACTGGGACAAGCACATCCTGGCCGTGACCGCCAAGACCTGGGCCGAGGTGGGACCGGGGCTGCTCGACCGGTTCTTCTCGCGACAACCTCGGGATGGGGTTGCGAGAATGGGCAACCGTGAGCCAGCAGAGTTATCAGGCCGCAAGGAGCGTCCAAAGTAGATGGAAGAGTGATCGCGGCCAACCCGGCGGCGATCAGCACGGCGGCGCTGAGAATGACCAGCCCCGGGCCCAGGCCGGCCAGGGCGATGAGCGCCGGAGCGAGCAAAGCGCCGCCGACGGCGGCGATCGCGTCGCTGGTGGAAGGCGGCCGAGACTCGCCCGCGCACCTGGTCCGGTGTGGACACCTGAAGATGGTGGGTGGTGGCAACGAGTGCGGCGGCGCCGGGCAGGCCGGAGGCGGTGGCGGCGGCCACGGCGACCGGCAGGCTGGTGGTAGTGAACAAAACCAGGAAGCAGAGCCCTACGGTGGCATAGGCGATCGCGATGATGGTGCGCGCCCGGAATCTCAATAGGACGGTGCGGCTGATCGCCGACCCGCAGAGGTAGCCGATGCCCAGCCCGGTGATGAGATAGCCGACCGCGCGGCCCGAGGCATGAAGCCGTTCGGTGGCGAACGGGACCAGCAGCGCGGTGAGGCCGGCGTTGGCGGTCCAGTAGAGCCAGCTGCTGGCCAGCAGTCCGCGCAGGGAGGGGGTGCGCGCGACGTGGTGCAGCCCTGGCCGGAGCTGGTGGCCAAGACGGGTGACAGTGGGGCGGGCCCACGGGATCGGGAGCGTGCCGATAACGGCGGCGGCGATGAGGTAACTGGCCAGGTCCATGAGGACGACGACCGGGAACCAGCCGATGGCGGTCAGGTAGGTGCCCAGCAGCGGGCCGCCGATGCGCCAGGTGCTGTTGCTGAGCGCCAGCAGGGCGTTGGCCGAGGCGAGCGTGGGCTCGTCCGGCACGACTGTGGGGACGGCGGCCTGAAAGGCCGGGCGCAGGAAGCAGACCGCGAGGTTCTCGACCAGCAGGCCGAGGTAGATGAAGGGTGTAGTGGCCGCCAGCATCAGGGCGACGCCGGCCGCGCTGACGATATTGGCGAGCACGAGGACCGTGCGGCGCGAGAAGCGGTCCGCGGCCACGCCGGCCCAGGGGCCGATCAGCATGGCGGGCAACGCTTCGACCGCCAGGGCTAGGCTGGTCGATGTCGCGGAGCCGGTGACGGCGTAGACGTGGACGGGGACGGCTATGACCAGAAGCCATGACCCGAGGGCGTCCACGGTGGCGGCGATCCACAGCCTTCGCAAGGTGCGGTGGTGGGCCAGCGTCTGCCACATGGCACGGCACACTATCCTCTGAAGAAACTCTATGGCAAGATGTGTCCCATGGAGATAGCCGAGTTGGGCCGACTGCTGCGCCACCGGCGCGCGGCGGCCGGTCGCACGATCGCCTCGGTCGCCGCGGACGCCGGCCTGTCGGTGCCCTACATCGCCAACCTTGAGAACGGCCGGGGCAACCCGACCCTGTCCGCGGTGGCCGGCCTCGCCGCCGCGTTGGGTGCTCGCCTGGTGGTGGAGCTGGTCGACGACGAGCAACCCCGGCGGCCCGAGCCGGAGGGGTGGCCCGACTCGCTGCTGCAGTTCGCCCGGGGGCCGCGGTTCCCGGCGGAGGCGGCCCGGCTGGCCGAGGCGACGGGGGCTGCCGGGCCGCGCGCTTTTCGCGAGCAGCTGCTGCATGCCATGGCGGCCATGGGTTCTTTGGTCCCCCGTCCGCTGTCCGAATTGGACTGGCACCGGATCCTGGACACCGCGGTGCTCCTGGCGCGAGAGTAGCGTTGTGCTCGCGATCATTTCTAGAGGCGGCGCCGGCGGCGGCGGGCCAGGGCGGACAGCGCCACACCCGCGACGGCGACGCCCATGCCGATCGCGATGAATGGTGCCTTGGCGCCGGCGGTGACAAGCGCGTTGCCGGCGGCGTCGGCCCGTGACGGGCTCACCGGGGGCTGCTCCGGATCGACCAGTCGGCCCACCAACGCCCCGGCGGGCAGCCCGAAGCCCCAGTCCAGCAGCGCCGCCCCTTGCTGCCAGCCTTGCCACGGAACGCTTTCCGCGCCCAGCAACGTGACGACGAGCCGCCGGCCGTTGCGTTCGGCGGCGCCGACATAGGTGTGGCGGGCCAGGTCGGTGAAGCCGGTCTTGCCGCCCAGCCCTCCGGGATACCCGTCGATGAGCCGGTTCTGGTTCTCGATCGGGAAGCCCTCGCGCCGCAGGTGAGGTTGGGCGGGCATGGTCGCCTCCGGGGTCAGGGCGTAGCGGCGGAAGTCCGGATAAGCGAAGCAGGCCCGGGTGATCAGCGCCAGATCGTAGGCGCTGGTGAACTGGCCCGGCCCGTCGAGGCCGGACGGTGTCACGGCGTGCGTCTGCCATGCGCCCAACCGTTTCGCCTCCGAGTTCATCGCCTCCACCCCGCCCTCGAGGCCGGCGGCCCCACCGCCCACGCGGGCAAGGACATTGGCGGCATCGTTGCCGGACACCAGCAGCAGCCCCAGCCACAGGGCCTCCACCGGGTACCGGCCGCCCGACACCAGCCCGGCGGCCGAACTGCCCGGCTCGAACTGAAGGTCCTCGTCGGTGACCGCGACCACCTGTTGCGGGTCGAGCTTGCCGAGCAGAGCCGCGACGAGCAGGAGCTTCTGGACGCTGGCCGGCGCGCCGTACTCGTGCGGCCCGCACCCGCCCAGCACCGCCCCGGACGACAAGTCGGCGACGAGCCAGGAGGTGGCGGTCACCGCCGGCGGTGGCGGGGCACCCGACGGGATGACCAGACCCGAGGTGGCGAGCTGGTCGCCGCCGACGGCCCGGTGCACGGGGTCGGCGGGTGGCGGGGTCGGGCGCGGTGCAGCGTTTATCACCGGCGTGGCCGTATGGGGGCAGGGCAGGGGAGCGGGCTGTCCGAAGCAGGCCGCGGCTGGCATGGCCAGCGCGACCGAGGCCACTGCCGCCACAAACCATGCCATAAGCGGCACACTATCGGTCAGGAGGTCCGGCCGTGAGCCAATTGGGAGTAGAAGGGCTCCTCGGCCGGTGGCGGAGGAGCCCCTCTGTTACTCATCTTCGAACTGCTCGTCATCTTCGAACTGCTCGCAAGAGACCAGGCGAGCCATGAATTCGTCAAATGTTCGAGCGATGTGACGCGGAATACGATCTTCGTCGATGTATGCCACCGCGGGTTCGCCCTCAGCGCCACATTCAGAGTAGTCGAGCATCAATGTGTCGTGACCACCTGAAGGCGTATCACAAAACACGACACCGATTTCCGGGTAACCCCATTCGGCAATGATGCCCGCTTCACCATGTAACGTGTCGATTCCCCATTCGCCTCCAATGCCCAGAAGTGCTTCGATCTCAATATGGTCAGGCGCCCACGAGGTGGTGAACTCGGTTGGGAAGCAGCGATGTTGCGGTACCCCACCGTTGCGCTGGAGGAGCACGTCAACGTAGGCACGCGGGAGTCGCACTCCTAGCACCTCTTCCGCGTGTCGCACCATCTCGGAGGTCAGCGGAGCACCCGTGTATTCGTCGTCGTCGTCTTCGAAGACAATCATCGAAGTCACTCTTTCAGCATATCGAGAATCCACCCGTGTGGCCGGTTCTCCGGTGAATAGAAGTTTTGACGAGTTGCATTAGACCGCAGTCCTGATGATGGTGCCAGGTATAACCCTTTGGCTTCGTCTTGATTCCGGCGGCGGCGTTCGCCCTTCTGAAGTCGGTCGGTCGCGACCCAGAAAGTTTGATGCGCACATCTGGAATAGTCGGATGACGCCACGCGGAGAAGTCTGGGAATCCCTGCGCATCGAACGGAACGCGGGTCTTGGGGTGTGTGCCACCCGCCAAAGAAGCATTTCTTGGCCCGATTGGCGGACCACCGGTTGCGCATGTGCACGCGGTGGTGTGGCCTTTGACAGACCCGCCGCAGTTGTGAACGAGGACCGGGGTAGAGTCGGCGATCACATAGTAGGTGTGAACGTCGGCGACCGTGAGGTCGTGCATCCACTCGCGCCCGTGACCGTTGTCAACATCGACGACCGTCACGGTACCTAGGCCAAGCGTCTGGAGCTGGTGCCCCGCTTGGAGTTCGGCGGCGTCAACCCACTGCCGCAGGCTGACGTCCCAGAACGGGTGGTGCCATGTGGTTTCGATGGTTTCCGGCTGACCCGAGACCGACACGGTCAGCGTCGTCAGGTCGCGATCCTCATTGCGGTGCAGCACCGTCACCGGCTCGGCCGAGGTCTGGCCGGTTTGCGGGTCGGTCGCGAGGACCTCATCCCCCACCTCGACCGCGGCGATCGGCTTGCTGCTGCCGTCGGCCATCACGACCGGGGTCGACGGCTGGAAGCTGTGTGGCAGCTCGCAGAAGTCGTCGGCGTGTGTCTTCCCGGCTTTGGCCGCGTCGGCGACATCGTCGGCCTTGTCAAGCGCCTTCTTGCCGGCCTTGGCCACGTCACCGACCGCGCCCAGCACGCGCCCGCCCGGTACCAGGTCGGTCAAACCCATCGCGCAGTCAAGCGCCGCACCGGACTTGCAACTCTTATAGGTTTCGATGGCCCCTACCGCCGTGGCCGCGGCTCCCAGGAAGGGCGCCGCCACCTGAAGCGGCGGGATGACACTACAGGCGATCGCCGCCACCGAGAGCACGGTGGAGATGGTGCCCGCGTTGTCATAGACCCACTGGCCGGCGGCCTTCACGCCGTTGACGACGGCGTTGGTGGCGTTGCTGACCGCGTTGGTGACCTTGCTGACGGCCTTGTCCAGGAACTGGGGCCACTGCCCGTCCGGGTCGCTGGCGGTCATCGGTGCGTTGTTGGCGTAGTTGTACCCGTTCATCTGCTGCGGATCGTTGTTGTCGATCACTGGATCGACAGAGATGAACCGCCCGATGAGCGGGTCGTACTCGCGCGCGCCGAGGTGGGTCAATCCGGTGTTGTCATTGGTACCGCCGACGAACCCCTTGTCCATCAAGGACGGCCAGGCGCCCGTGCCACTTCGCGACTCCCCGAACGGGGTCTCCAACCGGGTGGAAACCGCCTGGCCAACCGCGTTGATGGCGATCTGCGCGGTGTTGTGGTGGTCCCCGGCGAGCCAGACCACGCCCGAAGCGCTGCGCACGGCGATGACGTCGTCGGCGTGCGTGTAGTAACGCGTGCAGTTCTTCAGGCCGTTGGAGTTGTTGTACCGCAACTCCTGCCCGGGGAGGTAGAGCGTCTTTCCGGTGGGATCCTTGCGCAGCAACCGGGTTCCGTCCACGTCGTAGACGAATGTCGTGGTACCGGAGGAATCCGAAACCGACGCGAGATGCCCTTCGGCGTCCCAGGTCAGGTTCTGGCTGCCGCCGCCCGGGGCCGGCCTGGTCTTGGTGTTGCCCGCCAGGTCGTAGGTGTACGAGGCACCATTCGAGGTGGACGCCAGACGGTGGCCGTTCACGTCGTAGTTGACGGTGGTGTCTCCGGCCGCCGCGTGCTTGACCAGCTTGGTGCGGTTGCCGGCGGCGTCATAGGTGTAGCTGTGCCAGTAACTTGCCGGTCCACCGAGGGCGGCGGTCGACGGCGCGACGGCGCAATCGTCATTGGACGGTGTCCAGGCCTCCTTCAGCTGGCGCATGTGGTCCACCGCGAAGCACTGGTGGTCCGCGTTCGTCAGGTTGGAGATCTTCTGTACGTTGCCGGTCGCGTCATACCGGTACCGGACATCCGCGACCGTGTTCGCCGGGCCCGATGCCTTGGTCGTCCAGATCTGGGCGAGCCGGCGGGTGTCGGTCTCGTAGGTCTGCACGATGTCGACTCGCTGACCGGCGTTGTGCCGCAAGTGGATCGCGCCGACCTCGCCGTAGCTGGTGTACTCCGTGCCCGGTGTGCCGGGATCCGGTTTGGCGATAAGGGTTGCGCCCAGCGAGGTGTCGAGGGTGTCGGCCTTGCCCAGCGCGTTGTAACCGTAGGTCAGCGTCTCCAGACCAAGATCGCCCATGCCGGGAAGCCTTGTGGTCAAAGGCGACCCGTCCTGGTTGTAGGTGTACACGTAGTTGTAGGAACCGTTGACGCCGCTTGCCGTGGCGTTGTTGGGGATGGTGTATCTGACGCTCGTCGGCTTGTAGTCGATCGTGTAGCCGAGGTGCTCCTTGACGTACTGATCGGCGCCCTCGTAGCGGATCGTCTTGACGAGCTGGCCGTAGGCGAAGGTGCCGTTGCTCAGTTGGTCGTAGACCCACTCCGCCCGCTTGGGGCCGGTGTCGGAGTTGTCGCGCATCGTCGTCTTGCGGCCGGCGGCGTCGTAGGTGTAGGCGATCGTTCGCCCCTCACCGTCCGTTGTGGACAGTACGTCGCCGGCGTCGTTGTAGACCGTGGTGCTGGTTCCCTTGTCCGGGTCGATCTGCTTGATGTTGCGCCCGGCGACGTTGTACTGGTAATGCCAGGAGAGCCCGGCCGGGTCGGTCACCTTGATCAGCCGGTCCAGCCGGTCGTAGGTGTATGCCGTCCGGTCGTACCCGGCGGGGCCGCCCGGTGGCACGCCGAGGTGATAGTGGCGCAGCTCCACCTTGCGCCCTTCCGCGTCGGAGATGGTGGTGATCCCCACACCGCCGCTCGGGGGCGTCTCGTGCTCCCGGTCTCCGCCGTAAGCCTTGGTGGTACGCCACTTCTCCGTGCCGCCGGGGCTCGCCGGGGGAGCATTGACCAATGTGGACACCACCGTTTCCCGGCCCGCGCCATCGAACTGCTTGACGTGTATGGACGGGATGTTGCCGGTCGGAAGGAACAGGTTGGTGCTCGGCGGCACCGGATTGTTGACGGCGTCCTTGGCGACGTACGGGTCATGCGTGCGGTGGGCCCGCCCGGCCGAGTCGTAGTAGGTGTCGGTCACGACCGCCGAGACCCCAAGCGCACCATCGGATTCCTGAGTCTGCCGGTTGCGCAGCAGGTTGTCGTAGAGCTGGTACGAGGTGATGTAGCCGCCGGCCGCGTTGAGCCGTTTCGTGGTCACCACGGTCGGGGCGTTGTTGCGGATGAGGTAGTCGTAGACGATGCTCGCGGACTGGGTTGCCTTGTCCCGCCCCGGGAGCCACACGTTGATGAGCCGCCCCAACGGGTCATAGGCGAGATCGACCTTGCGGCCGTTGGCGTCCGCTGTGGTCAGTGGCAGTCCAAAGGCCGGGTCGAAGACGGTGGTCTTCGTCCATCCCAGCGGGCTGGTCTCGGCGATCCCGGTCTGCGGTCCGGCTATCACCGGGGTGTAGCTGAAGGTCGTCGCCGCACCGCGGGCGTCGGTGGTCTCGGTCTGCCGGCCGCGCGCGTCGTACTTGGCGGTGCTCTCCGTGTAGTAGGAAGGGTTCCCGGCGTTGTACGCATTGAGCCTCTCGACCTTGCTGACCAGACCCTTGGACGGCGCGACATTCCACGCCTGCTGGTCGTAGGAGGTCTTTTCGTCACCGCCGATGTCGGCGTCGGTCAGGCCGGTCCCGGCCGCCGCCGTGCAGTCGACACCGAATTCGCGAACGCGGGAAACCTTGTCCACGATCCAGGCGGTCGTGTTGCGCACGTAATCGGTGAGCGTGCAAGTCTGGTCGTCGGTGACCGCGGTGTCCCCCAGGTCTTCGACCTTGACCGGCATTCCGAAGGAATCGAACGTGGTCGTCGACGCCGTCGTGCGGTAGCCGCGCCCGCCGTCAAGCGCGGTCCTGGTGTACTCGGCTCGGTTGCCGCCGAAACGGGCGTGGACTGTTAGCCCATTGATTGTCCGGCTCGCGGTCGGGGCCGACTGGTACGGCTCGCTCGCCGTCGCCGAGACCTCCGCTCCGCCAACACCATTGGTGGTGATGGTCTCGCGGGCCTGTCCGGCGAAGGTATCCTCGTCGTTGACGGCCGGAATGTTGCCGATCGCGATCGCGGGCAGCTGCACGCTGCGGGTGCCGCTGGGCAGCTTGTCGCCGTGCATTCCGCGGAAGTAGCGGCGCTCCTCCACCTGCTGCTCGCCCGGGTCTCCCTTGACCGTGCGCACAGTGCCATAACCGCGCCACACCGCCCAGGTCTTGTTCTCCTTCTTGATGAACCCGTCATCATCGGTGTAGTGCCAGGCCGGATCGCCCACGTAGTCGTAATGCGTGAGCACACGCGAGGACGTGCCCGACAGGTCCGCCTCCACGACGTCACTGATCAGGTACTTGTGGAAGAAATCGGTGATGGGTTGGGTCTGACCCTCCGGCTGCCACTTCACCGGATAGCATCGCAGGCCATTGCTTTGCAGGTTGTCCTTGTCCGGGACCCGCGTCCCGCGTACGCAGTCCGCGCCGGTGTAGGTGAGGTCGGTCTTTCCGCCGGTCTCGGAGTTGATGGTCTTCATCCGGTACCGGTTCATCGCCGGATATTGGTCATTGTTCGTGTCGACCCGGTTGGGCAGCGCGACACCGACAAACGTGATGTCAGGTGTCGTCTTCGTCCCGCCGGCCAGCCCGGTGTGGGCAATCTTCTCGAGCCACAGCGTCGGCTGGTCCGAGCTCGGGAACGAGTGGGTCAGCGTCCACAGCTCGACGTCGCGATAGTTCAGTCCACTCCAGACCTGAGTCTTGACGGTGGCGAGCCGCTTCTTGGTCCAGAAGGTGGGCGAGTTCTGCGACCAGTGGCAGTCGGCCGCGGTGCACTCCTGGTCCCACGGCAGGTCCGGCCAGTGCACCGCGTCGTGGGTGGCGCAGTCGGAAAGGCACCGGTCGCCGTAGGTGAACAGCACCCGGACCGGAGCGCTTGTGGTGTCACCGGTGCGCGAGCCGTACTCAATCTTCTCGATATACCCGTCGCGGTCGTAGACGGTGTCGTCCTCGGGCTTGTTGTTGCGCCCGTACTTGTTGGTTTCCTTCAGGTAGGTGTAGGACATGGTGTTGCCCGTCGGGTCCACCACGTGGTCGAGCTGCCAGCGGTAGCCCTGGGCACAGTAGGAGCTCGCGAAAGCCGTTTGGTGGCAAGGCTCCCCGTTGTGGTTGCCGTAGACCGGTACGGTCAAAGTGGAGTTGGAGCCTGACCGGCCGCCGAACCAGTACTCGGTACCGTCCGGGGTCCGCACGAGCCACCACTCGCCGTCGTTGTCGTTGTTGGGCCCGCCGGTCTTGTGTTCGATGAAGGTCCCGTCGTCCTGGCGCAGGTGCCACCGGTTCGAGTTGGAGCCGTCTTTGATGAGCTCCCCGGCGCGACCGGCCATCGCGATCGACGCGTTGTCGGTCTCCCAGCACTGATCGCCGGTCTTCTCGGTGTTGTTGGGCTTCGGGTCGCCGTCCATGTCCTCGGCGCAGCCGGTGTAGCGGCGCTCGATGTGGCCGGGTGACCAGTCGAATCCTTCACCGATCATCGAGGCCTGGTTGTTGGTCGACGCCATGCGACCGTCCACTCCGGACGATGAGTAGTTCAGGCTGATCTCCGGCGCCGGGCCTTCCAGGCCCGGCGGGACGCGCAGCGCGTACGACCACGAGAAGTCACCGGAGTTGCCGCCGGCGTTCCAGGTCGCGGACGGGGACAGCGAGGTCGCCTTGTAGTCGCCGCCGGCACCGCCGGAACCGGCGTCCAGCGCCACGAGCGTGCTCGCGGTGCTCATGGTGACCGTGCCGCTTACCTCACCGGCGCTGGTGTTGTTGTCCGACGCCAGTGGCGTCGGCCGGCACTGATCGAGCGTGGGCGTGGTGAGGGCACATTCGGGTACCGCCCACAGCCGCAGCCGTGACGCCCAGTCGCCGCCATAGGCCCACCGGAACCCGTTGTAGCCAACCGAAACGTTGACCGCTTTCGGTTCGCTAGGGGATAGGCGCAGCAGCAGGCCCTTGACGCCGGCCGCCGCCGTCTCCGCGCGCCCGAACGAGTGCACCGACAGGGTGCCGTTGCTTACCCCGCCCACCGACCCTCCATCCCGCTGCCCCGACGCGGCGGACTCGACCCGCACCGGCAGGCCGGTGACCTGCTGCGGCCCGTCGAGGCCGAGCTGGCGGGCACGGGCATCGGGCAAGGGGACGTCTACCGTCGCTTGTCCCGGCCACACCGGAGCCGGTGGGGCGAAAGGAGTTCCGGTGGACTCCACCGGATTCGGTCTCGGAACAAAGGTGGAGCCCGCGACTGCGGGCTCCTTCTGCGCTCCGCCCGGTTTGTACGGCTTGGCCAGAGCCGGAAGTGAATGCGCGAAGGTGAGCAGGAGGGCGGTTACCGAGATTACCGCGAGCCTGCTCCTGAGTGAGGTCTCATGTGGGCTCATGGCGGCATTCTTCAAACCGCCGCCTGCACCGCACCTGCACCGCACCTGCACCGCACCTGCACCGCACCGCACCGCACCGTACCTGCACGGCACCGGCAGGCGGCAGCCCGGCTGCTCACCGGACCTGAGCCGTTTCGCCCAACCACCGGCGGCCCGGGACGCGGTTTGGTTGAATGAGATCGTGATGGGCCATGGCTCCGCATGATCGGGATCGAGGGAGCCGGGATGGCGCGTCGTGGCAAAGCCGGGTACCGCTTGCCCTGGTTTTCAAGTGGGGCGCCGCCGGTTCCGCTGGGGCGCTTGTCGTGCTGGCCGTCGCGTACGGGCTCTACACGATAAAGGGCATCCTGGTTCTGGTGCTGATAGGGCTGTTTGTGGCCGTCAGCCTCGACCCGGCGGTGCGCTGGATGGTTCGCCACGGCATACGCCGCCCGCTCGCCGTGTCCCTGGTGATCCTGCTACTGGTCGGGTTGTTCACCCTGTTTCTGTTGTCGCTGGTTCCGCCCGTGGTCAAGCAGAGCGCCACGCTCACCGGCAACCTGCCGGGCTACCTGGAAACGCTGTCTGAACGGTCTCGCGCCCTTCGCGAGATCGCCGACCGTTACCACCTGACCGACAGGTTGACCGCTCTGCTGGGTGAGCTTCCCGGCCGCCTGGCCGGGGGCGCGGCGGGCTTCGTACAAAGGCTGCTGGGCACGCTCGCGTCGCTGCTGACCATCCTCGTACTGTCTATCTATTTCATGGTGGACATGCCCCGCCTCGAGCATGGCGTGGTGCGCCTCTTCCCACGACACCGCCGGGCCCACGCGAACCGGATCGTCTCCGTAGTGGTCGACAAGGTGGGCGCATACATGATCGGCAACCTGGCTATCTCGGTCATCGCCGGAATCGCCAGCTACCTGTGCTTGCGTTTGGTAGGTGTGCCGTACGCGTTGCCGCTTGCGATCACCGTCGCCATCACCGATCTGATCCCGATGATCGGAGCGACCCTCGGCGCGGTCATACTCACGGGCGTCTCCGTGCTGACCGTGGGGATCTGGCCCAGATCCGTCATCGTCCTGCTGTTTCTCATCGGCTACCAGCAGGTCGAGAACTATGTGATCGCGCCCCGGGTGATGCGCAACGCGGTGGACCTGGCCCCGGTGTCGGTGTTGTTGGTGGCGCTCATCGGCGGGACGCTGCTGGGCCTGGTCGGCGCCCTGATGGCGATCCCGATCGCGGCCGCGGCCAAGGTGGTGATGTCGCCGATGCTCGACATCGACGATCTTCACACCGACGATGAGGAGGAGCACAACACAACTGAGTCTGGTTAGTCAGCCCACGACGATCAGGCGCGAGTAGCTGGCGGCGTTGAGCGGATCGGCGGTCAGCGAGCCGTCGCCGCGCGGCACCTCGATGGGCCGCCCGTCACGGGTGAACGTGGCCCAGGAGATGTCGGGCCGGGCGGTCAGCGTGCACACGATCTGGCCGATCGCCAGCACGTCGTCGGTGCGGCCGGTGCCCTCGAGGTTGGCCGCCAGCTCCACCACGGCGGTGCCGTTCTGTACCTGAACGGCCGCAACGACTTTGCTACCCAGCAGCGCGCTGCCGATGCCGGCGGCCTTCTCCGCCTCGGTCGGTCCGGCCAGCAGCTCGGCCATCACCTCGTCCACCCCGGGTTCGGTCCGGTGCTTGCGCGGCACCGCGATCAGCAGCCCGCCCTTGACCAGATACAGCGTTTCGGTGACCGGCCCGGTCTGGATCGGCGCCGGGGTGGCCGACGACGGGACGTGTGCGCTCTGGGAGGGGAGGGCTCGGGCCTCTTCCTCGATCGGTACCCCGCAACCCGCCACCATCAAGACGGCGGCTATCCAGAAGAGCTTCATGAGCCCTCTCCCGGCAGCACGATCCGGAAGCGCGCGCCACCGCCGGGCCTGTCGGTCACGCTGACGGCCCCGCCGTGCGCGCTGACGTGCTGGGCCACCAGCGCCAGACCCAATCCGGTGCCGTCGTTGTCGCCCCGGGCACCGGCGGTGCGGCCGCGCACGAACCGGTCGAAGATGGCGTCGCGGTCGGCCTGGTTGACGCCCGGGCCGTCGTCGTCCACCTCCACGAAACAGCCTCCGCGGTCGTGTCCAATCCGGACGGCCACCACCCCGCCGCCATGGTGCCGCGCGTTCTCCACCAGGTTGGCCAGCACCTGGTGGAAACGCCGGCGGTCGACCTGCCACACCGGGTCGGCGCCCGCCTGCACGGTCACCACCTCCGGCGCGGTGTTCTGGTCGCGGCAGACCTGTCGCGCGAGGTCGGCCAGGTCGACCGGGGCGCGCTGCGGCGCCTGGTCGCTTCGCGCCAGCTCCAGCAGGTCGGTCACCAACGCCTCGAACCGCGCGACCTCATCGGCCACCAGCCCCGCGGCCGCCGCCGGGCGGGGGGCCATGTCCGGCTGGTGCCGGGCCAGCACGCTGGCCGCGGCGGCCAGGGTTTGCAGCGGCGAACGCAGTTCGTGGCTGACGTCGGCGGCGAAGCGGCGGTCGCGTTGCATGCGTTGCGAGAGCTGGTCGACCATATGGTTGAACGAGGTGGTCAGCCGCTCCAGGTCCGGTTCGGCCGCCGGATCCAGCCGCGTGCCGAAGTCGCCGGCGGCGATCTGGCTGGCCGCCTCGGTGACGCGGGCCAAGGGCCGCACCACATATCGGGCGGCATACCACCCCAGGCCGGCCGCGACGGCCGTGGTGACCAACGCGGCCAGGGTCAGCGAGAAGCCAAGCACCTGAAGCGAAAGGTCGAGCTCCTGCATGGAGTCGACGATATAGAAGGCGGTCGATTCGTCCAGCGGCACCCCGATCACCATGGCCGGGCCGTTGGCCGTGCGCACCCGCTGCACACCCGCGGAACCCTGACCTACCAACCGGATCAGGCTGGTGGGGACCGCCGACTTGGCGCCCGGATCGGCCACGCGCGAATACCACACGCCGTTGCGGTTGATCACCGCCCGGCGCTTGACGCCGGTGTCCAGGGTCTGCAGCACACCGACGATGTCGGGGTGGTCGCCGGCCAGCCCGGCCCGCACGATGCCGGCGTCGAAGTAGGTGGCACGCACCGCGCTGCGCTCCCGCTCCTGCAGCAGGAACCGCTCGGTGAGCTGGTAGGAGAGCAGCGTCATCGCCACCGACACCACCATCGCGGCCAGAGCGAAGCCGGCGGTCACCCGCGTGCGCAGCCCGGGACGCCTGAGGACTCTCATCGCTGCAACTTGTAGCCCAGGCCGCGCACGGTGATCAACCGCCGCGGGTTGGCCGAGTCATCCTCGATCTTCTGCCGCAGCCGGCCGACGTGCACGTCGACGAGCCGCTCGTCGCCGTAGTCGTACTCCCACACCAGCCGCAGCAGCTGCTGCCGCGACATCACCTGCCCGGGATGGTTGGCCAGCTCGCACAGCAGCCGGAACTCGGTGCGCGTCACCCCGACCTCCTGGCCGTGCAGCAACACCTCGCCGGCGTGCGGCCGGATCTCCAGGTTGCCGAAGACCAGAGAGGCCATCGCGACGGCGGACGGCCGGGCGCGGCGGCGCAGCGCCCGCAGCCGCGCCGAAAGCTCTTTGACCGCAACGGGTTTGACCACGTAGTCGTCGGCCCCGGCCTCCAGTGCGGCGACGATGTCGTGGGTGTCGTCGCGGGCACTCACCACGATCACCGGCACGTCGTCGCTTCGCCGCAACGCCCGGATCGCCTCGAACCCGTCGATACCCGGCAGCATCAGGTCGACCAGGACCGTGTCGGCGGCCTCGCGGCGCTGCTCGGTCAGGCCCTCCTCGGCGGTGGGCACGCTACGCACCGCGTAGCCCTCGTCCTCCAGCGCCATCGCCAAGGACAGCCGGATCCGGTCGTCGTCCTCGATCAGCAGCACAGATGGCATGTCGAATGATGACTCACGACCACCGCGCCCCGTCAAGACCCGCCGGATGCGTGCACCGAGAGTTTGTCACGAAACTGTCATAATTCCGCGTGCGGGCCGCTACATCATGGGACAAGTCTGACCGTCGTGGACAGTGTGGTGATCCGGCGGGTGCCGATGGTGGAGGTGCTGGTTCGTGGACAGCTTGACGCGCTGTCCGCGCCGCGCGTGCACGACGTGCTGGAGCAGGCGTTGCTGCTGTCGCCGGAAGAACTGATCATCGATCTCACCGACTGCTCTTCGATCGACGCGGCCGGCATCATGCTGCTGCTTGACGCGCACCGCCGCGCGGTCCGCAACGGCGGCGTGGTCGCTTTGCGCTCACCGTCGCCCCGGCTGTCGCGCAACCTCAAACTCGCCCACGTCGACCGGGTTCTCAAAGTCATCTGGCCGGCTGGCGCCTGTTCTGGCACCACGTGAACCGGCAAGCCGCCCCGACCCAGATGGACTCTCCGTGGCTGCACCGCGTCCGTGGCGCGCTGCTGCTGTCGGCTTGCGCCGAAGCGCTGGCGGCGCCGTTCGCCGGCCGACCCCTGCCGGTGCTCGACGAGGTCAGCGCGGCGCTGCTGCATCCCGATCCGGGCCGGCAATGCCCGTCGTGTGGCAGCGCCCAGACGCTCGTGGTGGCCGAGCACATCGCCGAGCGGGACGGCCGGCTGGAAGAGGACAGTCTGGCCGCGGCCCTGGCCCGGCAATGCGGTTCTCATGAAACAGCCGGAGATTTATCTGGTACCCATAAAGTCCTGGCCGACATCGAAAAAGGCGTTCCGTGGTGGGAAAGCGCCGCCGCGCTGCATAACCGGCAAGGTTCCTACGGCAACGACGCGGCGGTCCGCGCCACGCCGTTGGGACTGTTGCCCCACACCGCGGTCGGCACCATCGCCCTGCTGGCCCGGCGCAGCGCCGCCGTCACGCACGCCCACCAACTGGCCCGCGATGGCGCCGCCGTGCTCGCCGTGGCGGTGGCCCTGGCCGCGCACCTGCACCCCAGCGCGGCCATTGAGGCCACTCGCTTCATCGCCACCCTGTCGGCCCACACGCGCACGCTTGAGTTCCGTGCGGCCCTTGGCATCGTGCGCACGCTTGTGCGCCATCGCGCCGGACCCGCCGAGACCGCCGCCACCGTCGGCCATGACGGCACCGCCCTGCGCTCGGTGCCGGCCGCGCTCGCGGCATACCTGCGCCACCCCGAGGAGCCGGCCGCCGCCATCCGCTACGCCATCCTCATCGGCGGCGACGCCCCGGCCATCGCCGCCATGACCGGTGCCCTCGCCGGCGCCCGCTGCCCCTCGTTCACCCCGCTGCCCGGATGGTCGGAGCTGGTGGACACCGGGGCCATCGACGCGGCCGCCACCGCCCTCGCGGGGATCGGCGTGCGCTGAGCTGCGGGACCGGGCCACGGTGTGGTGGTGCCGGTCCCGCCGATACACCTGTTACAAGAGGACGGTGTAGAAGCTCACCAAGCGGAAGTACGAGAACGGGTCGAAGTGGACGGACATCTTGCTGGCGCCCGACGTGCCGGTGGGGGTGCAGGTCTCCGGTTCCTCGTCGTCGTCGTAGACCTCCTCCTCGCAGTAGGTGATGTTGATGAGGTCTCCCGACCCGGACTGGAGGGGCGGCAGGTCGACCCAGACGACGGTCGGCTCCGGATTGACGAAGCTGCGCTGGCGCTGGAACCCAATGCGCGGCTCCGGGGCCGGCATGGTGCGCAGCATCTGCTCGAGTGCGTTGCGCTCCAGGCATTTCTTGAGAACGAGCATGATGCCGATGTAGGCGGCGATGAGGGCTCCCCAGGTCTTGAAGAGCTTCAGCACCTGCTTGCCCATCACCACAATCCCCATGCCGGCGACCGCGTTGTCACCCGCGCCGATGAAGTCGAGGATGGCCTTGAGGACCTCGCTGACGGACGTACACGGTTTCAGCGGGTCATAGTCCCTGAGCTTGCGGTCCAGCGCCTCGATCTGGCTGATCATCGCCTCGCACTTCTGCTCGGTGAGCCCGTTGGCCGCGTAGTCCTCGCACAGCCGCAGCATCTCCTCCTTGAACGCCGCCAGTTCGGTGAGGAACCGCTCCTTGTTCTTCCGCAGGACCATGAAATCCGGCTGGGACCACTGCGGTTTCGGGTTGTCGCGGTAGATCGTCAGGCCGGACCGGTCGTCGTAGGAGAGCCGCCCGTACGGGGCGGTGGTGTTGCCCGCGCTCCAGATCCGCTGGTTGCCGGCGTCGAAGACGGCGAGCTGTCCGTCCGTGCCGAACTCCGCCCGCACACCCGTGCCCTCGGTGCCGGAGGAGAAGTAGCGAGTGCCGGTTTCGTCATAGAGAGCAAAGTTTCCGCTGTGCTCGAAGGTCATCCAACCGCCGTTGCAGCCGGTGAACGTGTCACCGGGGCGGAACGTGGTCCCGGCCGGAAACTCGTAGCCGCAAGGCTTTTCGAAGCTGAGGCCGTACATGTACCAGGTGCCGTTGGACGGCCGGAACACGGCGATGTCGGTCTTGCCGTCGCCGTCGTAGTCGCCGGGTGCGGGCAGGTCGCCCGCCTGGCCGAACTGCACCGGCTCCTTGCCGTGCACATACCAGGTGGCGTTGTCGGGCCGGTACACGGCCGGCTCGGCCATGGTGTCGCCGTTGTAGTCGGCCGGGACCGGGATGTCGCCGGACTGTCCAATGTAGACCTCCGGGTAGGCGCTGCCCGCGATGTACCAGGCGCCGGTGGAGGGCCGGAACACCGCGACGTTGGCCATCCCGTCGCCGTCGAAGTCGGCCGGGACCGGGATGTCGGTGTTGGCGGCGCCGAACTGGACGGTGCCGATCTGGTTGAGCCACCACACGCCGTCCGACGGCCGGTAGATGGCGAGGTCCGTAACCTGGTCGCCGTTGTAGTCGCCCGGGACCGGGATGTCACCGGGCACACCCCACTGGTACGGACCTTCGGGCATGCCGTACCACATGCCGGTGGACGGGCGGTACACCGCCGGCTGGACGATCCCCAGCTGCCGGTTCCATTTGCCCGGCACCGGGATGTCGCCCGCGGCACCGAGGAAGATCGGCGGATTGTAGACGCCCGCCGGGAGCAGTTTGCGCCACGTACCGTCGGAGGGCCGGAACACGGTGGGCTCCACCTTCACGTCGAACTGGTAGTAGTTGGCGGGCACCGGGATGTCGCCCGCTTGGCCGTGGGCGATGCCGCTGGACAGGCCCGGCAGGTGCCAGCTCCCGGTGGCGGGACGGTAGACGGCCGGCGAGGGAAGGCCGACGCGCATGAACTGGCCGGCCACGGGCTTGTCACCCGGCTGGCCGTAGTAGTACATGCCCCGGCCGTGGGTCCAGAACGTGCCGTCGCCGGGCCGGTAGATGGTCGGGTGCCACTGGTAGGGGGCGATGGCCACATCCCGGTAGATCATGCCCGGCAGCGGGATGTCGCCGGCCACGCCCCACTGGATCACCGGCTGCACCTGCGACGGGAGCCCGTGCACGATCCACTGGCCGGTCGAGGGCCGGAACACCGCCCGGTTCAGGGCTCTGTCGAAGTCGTAGAACCCGGGCACCGGCACATCGCCGGGCTGGCCCCACTGCACCACGGTGGACTGGCCGTGCACCCACCAGGTGCCGTCGGACGGGCGGAAGATGGCGCGGCTGGCCTTGCGGTTGAGGGTCGAGGTGCTGGTGTTGTAGTCGCCGGGAACGGGGATGTCGCCGGCCACGCCCCAGCCGACATCCGCGGCACCCTCCACGTACCACACCCCGTTGGACGGTCGCCAAACCGCGCGTTCGGCGTAACCGTCGCCGTTGTAGTCGGCCGGGACGGGAATGTCGCCGGCCACGCCGAACTGGTTGGTCTTCGTGGTGAGGCCGCTCTGCGAACCGGTCCAGATCCACTGTCCGGTGGACGGCCGCCAGACGGCGGTGTCGGTCAGCCCGTCGCCGTCGAAGTCCGCCGGTGCCGGGATGTCCTCCGCGTCATTGACCACCGGCATCGGCGCGACGGCCGGGATCTCTTTGGCCGGGACCACCGTGGCGCTGGAAATCACCAGCGACCCGACAGTCACCATGACGAGTGTCGTTCGCATCCAGAGGCGCTTTTGCTGGCGCATAAGGTTCTCCTCCTGTACTGATGCGGCGCGTCAGGAATGGCCGGAGGATATCGAGGCATGTAAAGTAAACGGTTGTCTGCCGGTTGTCCGGGGTATGAGATGCGATTCCAGTTGTTGGGGCCGTTGAGGTTTCGGGACAGCACGGGTGAGTGGCGGCCGGTCCCGGCCGGGCAGCAGCGGGTGGTGCTCGCCCTGCTGCTCGCCGACGCGGGCCGGGCGGTGCCACTCGATCGGCTGATCGCTGAGATCTGGGGTGAGCGGCCACCGAGAACGGCGGTGCGCACCGTGCAGGGTTACGTGTTCCGGCTGCGGCGTTTGCTGGGCGGGCCGGAGTCCTCGTTGCGGACCCGCGACGGCGGCTATGTGATGGTCGCGGGCCCGGACGACATCGACATGGCCGTCTTCGAACGGCTGGTGGCGGCGGCGAAGGTGGAGTTGGCGGCGGGCCGGGTGCTGGCGGCCCAGGCGAAGCTGACCGAGGCGCTGGCGCTGTGGCGCGGTCCCGTATTCGCCGACGTGCCAACCGGTTCCGCGCTGTCCACGCTCGCGGCGTCGCTGGAGGAAGCCCGGCTGGACGCCGAGGAGGAGCAGCTGGATCTGCTGCTGCGGTCGGGCCAGCCGGCCGGCGCGGTGACCGGCGCGTTGCGGTTGCTGGCGGCAAACCCGTTGCGGGAACGGCTTTATGAGCACTTGATGCTGGGCCTGTACCGGTGCGGCCGGCGCGCCGAGGCGATCGACTGCTATCAACGTGCCCGCGAGGCGTTCGTCACCGACCTCGGGGTGGAGCCGGGACCGCGCCTGCGACAGTTGCATCGCGCCGTGCTCAACGACGAGCCCTACCTGGCCGGGGTGGTGATCCCGGCCGCCGGTGGCGGTGTGGCGCAGTTGCCCGCCGACGTCAAGGGTTTCACCGGCCGCCGGGCGGATCTGGAGTTCCTGCGGGGGTTGTCGCGCCGCTCGCTCGATCGTGGCGAGGCGCCGGTGGTGGTGACGGTCGCGGGTCCGCCGGGTGTGGGCAAGACAGCACTGGCGGTGCATTGGGCGCACCGCATCCGGTCGGAGTTCGGGGACGGTCAGCTGTATGTGAATCTTCGAGGGTACGCCTCGAGCCCGCCGCTGCGACCGCTGGAGGCGCTGGCGGGATTCCTTGCCGCGCTTGGGGTTCCGGCGGATCAGGTGCCCGTTGACGCGGACGCCGCCGCCGCGTTGTATCGAAGCCTGCTGGCCGATCGCCGGGTGCTGGTCCTGCTCGACAACGCCGGCCATGCCGACCAGGTCCGGCCGCTGTTGCCGGGCAGCCCCGGCTGCCTGGTGGTGATCACCAGCCGGGATCGCCTCGATGGGCTCGTCGCTCGCGACGGCGCTGTGCGGCTGACCCTTGAGGCGCTTTCCCCGGGCGAGGCCACGACGCTGCTCGAGGGAATCATCGGCGTCCCGCGGGTATCGGCCGAACCTGACGCCACCGCCAGGGTGGCCTCGCTCTGTGACCATCTGCCGCTCGCGCTTCGCATCGCCGCGGCCGATCTGGTCAGCCATCCCAAGCGTTCCATCGCCGGCTACGCCGCGCGGCTGGGCGCGGGCGACCGGCTCACCGCGCTGGAGGTCGACGGCGACGAGCATTGCGGTGTCCGGGCGGCGTTTTCGACCTCCTACGCCGCCTTGCGGCCTGAGGCCCAGCGGTTACTGCGGCTGCTGGGCCTGCCGCCGGGCGCCGATGTCACCGCACCGGCCGCCGCCGCGCTGGCCGCCATCCCGCGGGAGGAGGCCGGGCGGCTTCTCGACAAGTTGTGCGCGGTGCACCTGGTGACCGAGCACGCCGCCGGGCGGTACGCGATGCACGATTTGTTGCGGCTCTATGCCGCGAGCCAGGCGGGCCCGCAGGAGAGCGCGCCGGCGCTGGACCGCTGGTACGACCTCCATCTGGGCGCCATCGACGCTGCCGCGCAACGGCTTTACCCGCAGATCCTGCGTCTGTCTACATTGGATAGCACCGCCTTCGACGATGACGCGGAAGCGTTGGCGTGGCTGGACGCGGAACGGGCCAACCTGGTCGCCGCCATCGTGCACGCGGCGGCGCACGGACCCCAGGCGGCGGCCTGGCGCCTGGCCGATGCCCTGCGCGGCTACCTCTACCTGGGCGAGCACACGGTCGAGTGGCGCGCCGTCGCCGACGCCGCACACCAGGCCGCCACCGCCTCCGGCGACGCGCGCGCTCAGGTGTCCGCGGAGCTGAGCCTGGCCGCGCTGTGTTTCGTGCTCAACCGGTACGAGAAAGCCATAGAGCACAACACCTATGCGCTAGGGCTGGCGCGGCGGGCAGGCTGGCCGGCGGGCGAGTCGACCGCGCTGTGCAACCTTGGCGCGGCCTACTGGGCGATCGGCGATGTCCGCCGGGCGGCCGACCATCACGCGGCGGCGCTTGCGATTGATTTTCAGATCGATCGTGTACCGGGTCAGGCCGCCAACCTTGGCAACCTGGGCCCCATCTACGCGGCGCTGGGCCGGCTCGACCTCGCCGGCGAACATCGCGCCCAGGCCATCGCCCTGAGCCACCGGATCGGCTCGCATCGCTTGGAGGGCCTCAACCTCGCCGGGCTCGCCGAGATCCATCACGCGCAGGGCCGGGCTGAGGAGGCGGTCGCCGCGGCCGAGGCGGCGGTGCGGATCTTCCAGGCGAACCACCAGCGCCAGAACGAGCCGTACCCGCTGTGCATCCTCGCCCGCGTGCACCGCGATCGTGGCCGCGATGACGAGGCGATGCAGTACGTGAACGCGGCGCTCACCGTCACTCGCGAGCAGCAGGACCAGTTCCGCGAGGCCAGCGCGCTCGTCACCGCGGGCGGCGTCCACCTTCACTTCGGCCGGGCGGCGCGGGCGATCGAGTGCCATTCGCTGGCCCTGGATCTGGCCACCGCGGTCGGGGATCGGTATGTGCAGACCGAGGCCCGGATCGGGCTCGCGTCCGCATTGGACCGTGCCGAGGCGATCGAACATGCCCGGGAGGCGTTGGAAACGGCGCGCGCGTGCGGGTACCGGCTGCTCGAACACGACGCCCTGACCGCGCTCGCCGCCGACCTGGACGACCCGCGCGAGGCCCGGCTCTGCACCGAGCAGGCGCAAGCGATCCGCGCCGAGACCGGCTACCGGCCGTCGGGCGCGAGCGGCCTCTAATCGCCGTCGGTGATCGTTGCGCTTGTGAGTGTAGAAAACCCGCCTTGATCTACATCCAGCAGCGCAACGATCATGGCTCGTCTCGTGATCTCCGCGTGATCCGGCTCTCTTCTCTACCGATCGGTCAGGTTCTGACCGATCGGTCAGGCATAGTGGGCTCACGGCGCGCTCCAGCACACGCGAGGAGATCCTGTCGGCGGCGGCGGGCTGCCCGCCGAGGCCGCCCAGGATCGGGCGATCGAGGGCTTCGTGGACCTCGTGCTGACCTACCGGCGAGATCGCATTGATATTCCACGATCTGCCGTACCTGTTGCACGCGCCGTCGTTCGAGGGCGTCAAGGAACTCACCGACCAGCTCGGGGCCGCCCTCGCGGGTGGTTCGGCGGACCCGTTCAGGCAGCTCGGGGTGAAGGTGATCATGGCTGGTGTGGCATTGGTCGTGGTGGATCCGCAGGAGCCCGACGGCGACGACATGCGAGCCGCGCTTATCGGCGTGGCCCGGCAGGCATTGGTACCCGCTGAAAAGGAGGGGCAGCGCCTGCGCGAGCACCTGTCCGCCGAACCCGAACGTGAACTCATCCGGGTCTAGTCGCGAAGATCAATTGATCCCGCACGGCGGGCGCGGCGGGTGCGGAAGGGGTGGTGGGCGCGGCGGGCGCGGAAGGGGTGGTGGGCGCGGCGGGCGCGGAAGGGGTGGCGGGTGCGGCGGGCGCGGAAGGGGTGGCGGGTGCGGCGGGCGCGGCGGGCGACACGGGTTTCGGTCTTGAGAGTGAGGCTAACCGCCGGTGGGGCGTCTCATAATGGCCACGCGAGTGCGTCATCCGGGAAAAGGTGGGAGCGGCGGTGGCCGGCTGGATCGTGTGGCTGCGACAGCGCATCGGCGGTGCGCCGGCTCTGCCGGTCGTGGCGGTCGATGCCTCGATTGCCGTGCTGTGCTATCTGGCCACGGTGGCCCTGCCGGTGAAGGCGGCCGCGGCGGCCGGCCCGTCGCTTTTCGCGCTGGCGGCGCTGGCGGCGTTGCCGTTGGTGTGGCGGCGGCGCTATCCGGTCGCGGTGACGGCGCTCGTCGGCGCGGGCACGTTGGGGTTGGCCCTGACCGGTGCGCTGTATGACATTCCGGTGCCCTACGGGCAGTTGGTGGCGACGTATACGTTCGCCTGGCTGGCCTCGCCGCTGTGGCGACTGCTCTGCATGGGCGGCACGGCGGTCGGGATAGTGGTGGCCGTCGATACAGTGCTGGGTCAGGGACCGGCCACGCTGGCCACGGCGACAGTCCCGTTCGCGGTCGCTTACGCCCTGGGCACCAGCACCCGGGCCCGGAGGGACCGCATCACCATGCTGGAGGAGCGCGCGGCCCGGCTCGCCGAGGAGCAGCACGCCGCGGCGGCCCGGGAGCGGGAGCGCATCGCCCGCGAGATGCACGATATCGTGGCCCACTCGGTGAGCATCATGGTGGTGCAGGCCGAGGCGGGCCTGGTGACAAGCGATGACCCCGACAAGGCCCGCGCCACCTTCGACACCATCTCGGCCACGGGCCGGGAGGCGTTGACACAGCTGGGCCGGGCGCTGGGCGTCCTGCGGGGCGAGCGTGCCTCGCGGCAACCGGCCCCCGGGCTCGACGACCTGCCCAGGCTGGTGGAGTTCGCGCGCCTGGCCGGGTTGGACGCCGGCCTGACCGTGTCGGGTCATCCCCGGCCGGTGCCGGCCGATTTGGGCGCCGCGATCTACCGGCTGGTGCAGGAGGCGCTGACCAACACGGTCAAACATGCTGAAGCAAAAGCGGTTTCGGTGAGGCTGGATTGGGGAGACGCGGCGGTGCGGGTGGAGATAGACGACGACGGTCGCGGCCGGGCGACGCCCGCGTCCACCGCCGGTTACGGCCTGATCGGGATGCGGGAACGGATCCGGGCCTTCGGCGGCCGGCTGCACACCGGCGCGGGCGAGGGTGGTGCGGGTTTTCGGGTCACGGCCAGCCTGCCGCTCGAGGTGGGAAACCACGGTGGCTGAGCCGAGCGAAGCGGTGCGGGTTCTCGTCGTTGACGACCAAGCCTTGGTACGGGCTGGGTTCACCGTGATTCTCAACGCGCAACCCGACATCGAGGTGGTCGGCGAGGCCGCCGACGGGGAGCAGGCCATCGAGGCCGCCGTCGCCCTACGGCCCGACGTGGTGCTGATGGACATCCGGATGCCCGGTATGGACGGCATCGCCGCGACCGCACACATCTGCGGGCAAACCCGTTGCCGGGTACTGATCCTGACCACCTTCGACCTCGACGAGTACGTCTATGACGCGTTGCGGGCCGGAGCCAGTGGATTCCTGCTCAAGAACATGCGCGGTCAGGAGTTGGTGGAGGCGGTCCGGGTCGTCGCGGCGGGGGAGGCGCTGCTCGCCCCGACGGTGACCTCCCGGCTGATCGCCCACATCGTCGGCCGGGCAAGGACTTCGGTCCCCTCCCAGCGCCTGGCCGGGTTGAGCCGGCGCGAAACCGACACGCTGCGCCAGCTCGCGCGGGGACTGTCCAATGCGGAGATAGCGGCCGAGCTGTTCGTCACCGAGCACACCGTCAAGACCCACGTCAGCAGCCTGCTGTCCAAACTTGGCCTGCGCGACCGGGTCCAGGCCGTCGTGCTCGCCTATGAGACGGGTCTCGTGGTAGCCGGTCATTCTCAAGAGTGAGAACAAGTCCACTCCCCAGAGCGTTCCGCCGCCCGGCCCGCCCGGCAAGGATCAACGGCATGTTGCGTGTTGTCACCGGCTGGTCCATCCGCCGGCCCAGGACCGTTCTCGTGCTGTGGCTTATCGCCGTCGCTGTGATGGGCAGTGCGGGTTTCGGCATCTTCGAGCGGCTTGTCAGCGATGTCGGCACGGTGCCGGGCAGCGAGTCCGAGCGGGCCTGGGCGTTGATGAGCCGCGCCGAGCCCAGCCCGCCGGCGCTCACCGCGGTCATCCAGGGTCCGGCCACTGATCCATCGGTTCTGGCCCAAGCGAATGCCGCCGTCGCCGACCTGCGGCGGCTGCCGGGTGTCGCGCGGGTTTCCGACCCGGCGCCGGCCCCGGCCACCGGCAACGCGCTTCTGATCAGCCTCACCCTGTACTCCGGAAAAAACGTCGAACAGGCGGCAAATGCCGCAGCCGAACGGCTGCATCACATCGGCGCCGCGCCGGTATCGGTGGCCGGTGGGCCCCTGACCGACGACGAGTTCAACGCTCAGGCCCAGTCCGACGTGCAGCGGGCCGAGTTGCTCACCACCCCGGTGGTCCTGCTCCTGCTGCTGGTTGTCTTTGGTGGCCTCGTGGCGGCCGGGCTGCCGCTGATCCTTGCCGTCGTTGGCGCTGTTGGCACTTTCGGCGTCCTGTATGCCATCAGCACGGTGACCGATGTTTCCGTGTACTCGATCCAGGTGGCCACCATGCTGTCGGTCGGCCTGGCCGTCGACTACGGACTGCTGATCGTCAACCGGTTCCGGGAGGAGAAGGCCACCGCGCCGGATGTCGTGAGCGCGTTGGCCCGGGCCGGCGTCACCGCCGGGCGCACCGTGGCCTTCTCGGGTCTGACCGTGGTCGCCGTGCTGGCCGGACTTCTGGTCTTCCCCGACCCGTTCCTGCGTTCGATGGGGTTCGCCGGGATCGCCGTCGTCGCCGTCGTCGTGGTGGCGGCGCTGACCCTGCTGCCCGCGTTGCTGGCACTGGCCGGAAGGCGCATCAGCCCGGCCAAGCCGGCCGCCCCACGCGGTGGCGTGTTCGCGGCGATCGCGCGGGCGGTGCAACGACGCCCGTTGTTCACCACGCTCGTCGCCGCGGCGGCGATGGCCGTGCTCACGATTCCGGTGCTGGATCTGCGGCTCGGCCAGATCGACGCCCGCCTGCTGCCGGAGAGCACGCAAACCCGCCAGCTGCACGACGCGATCGCCACTCACTTCCCGGAACTCAACCGGCCCAACCCCATCATCGTGGTGGCCGCCGGGAGCTCGGACAGCCCGGAGCTTTCCGCCCTGCGTTCACTCATCGACGCCGTACCCGGTGTCACCGGCACCGAGGTGAGCCGCACCGGAGAAGCGACGGTGCTGCACGCTTTTGTCGGGGAGCCGGCGCACAGCCGGGTCGCACGGGAGGCGGTGACCGCCATCCGGGCCCTGCCCGCGCCGTTCGAGGTCCTCGTCACCGGCGAGGCCGCGATGCTCGTCGACTACCAGAGCATGCTGCGGGACCGGCTGCCCTATGCTGTCGCCGTGATTCTGCTCGGCACGCTGGTGCTGCTGTTCCTGTTCACCGGATCGCTGATCCTGCCGGTCAAAGCCGTGCTCACCAACATGCTCAGCATCGGCGCCGCCCTGGGCGTGGTGGTCTGGGTCTTCCAGCAGGGCCACCTGGCCGGCTGGTTCGGCACGACGCGCCTGGACGCCACGCATTTGAGCGTGCCGGTACTCGTTGGTGCGATCGCGTTCGGGCTATCCGTCGACTACGAGGTGTTCCTGCTTTCGCGCATCCGGGAAAGGTGGCTGGCCGGATCCGCCTCCGACCGCGCGGTCGCCGAGGGCCTGCAGCACACCGGCCGCATCATCACCTCCGCCGCGCTCCTGCTGGTGGTCGTCTTCGCCGGTTTCCTCGCGGCGGGATTCGTACCCGTCAAAGCCATCGGCCTCGGCCTGGTCCTGGCCGTCGCGCTCGACGCCACCATCGTGCGGCTCCTGCTGGTCCCGGCGACCATGACCATGTTCGGGCGCTACAACTGGTGGGCGCCTTCGCCGTTAAGGCGCCTGCACGGCAGGTTTCAGTCAACCGCGTAATGTACACATATGTTTAGGGGCCGGCAGTGACCAGCGATCCGAACGCGGAAACCGCGAAACAGCGGCGTGTGTGGGACCAGAACGCACCGTCTTACGACCGGCAGATAGCGTTTTTGGAGAAGACCTGGCTCGGCGGTGGGCGTGAGTGGGTGTGCTCCCGCGCCACCGGCGATGTGCTTGAGGTGGCGATCGGGACCGGGCGGAACCTGCCCTTCTATCCGCAAGGTGCGCGCGTCACGGGGATCGACCTGTCCCCGGCGATGCTGGACTTCGCCCGGCGGCGCGCCGCCGAGCTCGGCATCGACGCCGAACTGGTCGAGGGCGACGCCGAAGCGCTCCCGTTCGCGGACAACCGCTTCGACACGGTGGTGTGCGCGCTGTCGCTGTGCAGCATCCCCAACGGCGCCAAGGCGATCGCCGAGATGGCTCGAGTCCTCAAGCCCGGTGGCCGGTTGCTGCTGCTCGACCACATCGGTTCCACCTGGCCACCCATCTATGCCGCGCAGTGGCTGCTGGAGCGCATCACCATCCGGGCCGCGGGGGAGCATTTCACCCGCCGCCAGCTGCCCCTGGTCCAGGCCGCCGGGCTGGAGGTCGTGGAGACCGAGCGGCTCAAGGCGGGCAGCATCGAACGCATCCTTGCCCGCAAGCCCGCCAACGCCGGGCCCGGCTCCGACCCGCCATGATCCTGCCGGCGGGCGATCTTCAGGTGGCGGCGGCGATGAGGTGGGTTGCCGCGGAACGGATTTCGGCCTCGGTGGTGGTGATGCCGACCGACAGCCGGATCGCGGCGGCCACGCGGGCCGGGTCCAGGCCCATCGCGGTCAGCACCGGCGAGCCGACCGAACCGTCGTGGCAGGCGGAACCGGTCGACGCCGCGATCTGCGGGGCCGCCTCGAGCAGCTTGCCGCCGACGGTGCCCGTGATGCTGACGTTGAGCGTGTTGGGCAACCGCCGCTCCCGGTCTCCGTTGAGCACGACCCGGTCGCCCAGCGCTTCAACGAGCAACCGGTGCAACAGGTCCCGCAGCGTGGCCAGCTGGTGCGGGCGGGTTTGTGCGGTTTGTGAGGCGTACTCGGCGGCGGTGCCTAGCCCGGCGATCCCGGCCACGTTCTCGGTGCCGGAGCGAAGGCCATGCTCCTGCCCGCCGCCGCGCACCACCGGCCGCACCGTCACGCCGTCACGGATATAAAGGGCGCCAACGCCTTTCGGGCCGCCGAACTTGTGAGCGGCCACGGTCAGCAGGTCCACTCCCAGCGCGCCGGCGGTGAAGGCCAGCTTGCCCACGCTCTGGGCGGCGTCGGTGTGAAACAGCGCCCCGGCATCGTGGGCCAGGGCGGCCAGCTCGGCGATGGGCTGGACGGTGCCGGTCTCGTTGTTGGCGTGCATCACTGTCACCAGCATCGTGTCGCCGGTCAACGCGGCCGCGAGGTCGGCCGGCCGGACCAGGCCGTGCTCGTCGACCGGCAGGACCGTGACGCGGATGCCTTGCGCGGCAAGGGCTTTGCACGTCTCGATGACGGCCGGGTGCTCGGTCGCCTGGGTGATGACATGCCCGCCGCGGCCCGCGGTGACACCGCAGATCGCCAGGGTGTTGGCCTCGCTGCCGCAGCCGGTGAACACGACCTGCTCCGGTTGCGCTCCGAGGAGACCGGCGACCTGAGCCCGGGCGGTCTCGGTGGCCTGCCGGGCCGTCCGGCCGTAGACATGGCCGCTGGACGGGTTGCCGTACTCGGTACCAAGGAAGAAGGTCATTCTTTCCAAAACGCCCGGCGCGAGCGGCGTGGTGGCGTTGTGGTCCAGATAGATCGGCAGGCTCATTACCGCCCCCGTCCGGCGGGCTTGATCATTGTCCTTCTCACAGTGGAATTCTGCCATTGGATCACTGTGAGAGGAACAACAATCAAGGGCGAGCGGTGGCGGCGCGAACGCCGTCGTATTCGAAGAACGGGTCGGTCAATGCCTGCCGCCAGTGCTCCGCGTGGCCGAGTCGCTTAAGTCGCATGTAGACGGTGCGCCGGATGATGGGCGACGTGTTGCCGCCGATGTTGTGGGCCAGGAGGTAGTGGGCGAAGACCACGTCGCCCGGCCGCCCGCGCACCTGGGTGCGGTGGGTGGTTTCGATTGGGGGATGGGCGGTCTCCGCCGACCGGGCGAGCAGTTCGTCGATGCCGTTGTCGCGGGCGTAGGCGGCGACCGCGAGATGGCTGCCGGGCCACACATGCACGTTGCCCATGTTGTCGGCGGTCTGGTCGGAGAGCAGAACGCCCACGAGGAGGGTAAAGCTGGTCACTCTCCCGTCCTGCGTAAGCTTGTTGAGCCCATCGACGTGTCCGGATCCCGGGCGGTGCCGGTAGGGCGGGTAGGTCAGCGCCACCTGCACATGGGTCGGCCCGGTCAGGCCACCGTCAGCGGTCAGCTGCTCCGCGATGGCGTAGGCCGGGGTGCCGGTGAGCAGGGCCAGCAGCGCGGGCCGGCTCTCCGGCGGCTTCTCGACCAGCGCATACGAACCGACGTGGCCCTCCGGTGGCGGCCGTTCGGCCAGCAGCCGGTCGATCGCGGCGTTGCCGGCGGCAACCGCGGACTCGGGCACCAGGCCGGGCACCACGAGGTAACCCTCGTCGGCGAACTGCCGGATCTGTTGGGGTGTCAGGATACCCATACCGTCACCTCCACCGTGTCGAGCACGCGGGCCATCTCGGCGGCGGTGCCGAATCGTTGGTACCACTCGGCTCTGGCCAGCCGGCGGAGGAAAGTGTAGAACGGCACCAGTCGATCGAACACCGCGCTCTCCCGGCTGTCGGGTTGATAGCCGGCCAGGACGCCGTCGAGCAGGTCGGGGTCCTCAACGGCGAGCACAGCTATATCCATCGCGGCGTCGCCGGCGCGCAATTCGGAGACGTCGATGAGGCCAATTTCACCATCGCCTCGCACGAGGATGTGCTCGGGTCGGCCGTCGAAAAGCATGAGGTGGTCACCCCGGGTGCTCAGCAATGACCTTATTTCTTGGTACCGGGCCCAGGCGCCGCGCCGCGCCGCATCATCGATCGGCGCCATCGTGCCCCACCAGGACAGCGCGTGGTTGAGCCACCCGGCCATCCAGGCATCCCAACCCTCCTGGCCGCCGAAGGTGGCGCCCGGGTCGGCGCCGAGCCGGTGCACCCGCCGCAGCAACGCTCCGGCCGCCCGTTGCGCCTCGGGCGGGCTGGCCGAACTCAACGGCTCACCCTCGACCCAGGTCAGCACGAGGCAGGCCGGCGGCCCCTCGGCGTGGGCGATCACGCCGGCGACGGGAAGCCCCGAGCGGGCGAGCCGCCGCACCGCCGCCTCCTCCGCCAAGAACGCGCCCGCGTCGTCCGATAGCTTCACCGCCACCGGCCCGATCGTGGTCTCGGCCCGGACCACCAGCCGGCCCTCACGCCGCAAGAGCGTGACGATGTTGCCCAGCACGGTCAAACCGTGCCGGGCAAGCATTTCCTGGACATCGACGAGCACGCGACCAATTGTGCCGGTACGAGTCAGGCCCGTCACCGTCCTTTCAGAGGACTGTGCCGCTGGAGTACGACAGCCGGAGCAGATCGCCGGTGCGGTTGGCCACGTAGAACTCCCGGCCGGGTCCGGGGCCGACGCTGAGTGTCCACATCGGAGTTTCCTTCTGCATGACCCGCAACGTCTTCAGCGACGACCGATGGGAACGTATCGAGCTGGTCCCCGAGGTTGTCGTACACCTCGACGATGCCGTCCCCGTCGCCCGCTATGAGGATCTCCTCCTTGCCGTCGCCGTCGAGGTCGCCCGTCGCGAGCTTGTCGCCGTCATCGGCCAAGGTCCCGTACGGCTCAGGATTGGCAGGCTGACCGGTGTCCTCGAAGATCGTGGCTGAAGGATCCGTCGGCCGGTAGACGTTGACGTGACCCGCGTTGTTGCCGGCCTGGTAGATCAGGGCGCCATTGGGAAACATCTCCGCCCGCGCGGGTCGCGCCGCGGTCACGGCCGTCAGCATCGCCGCGGTCAGGCCGATTACTACGGCCAGAACTGGAACTTTTTTGTGTCGGGAATTGAGAAATGCCATGCGCGCAACGGTGGCGCCGCGGCCGGGTCGACCGCTCGCCCGCGGCCGCAAAGTTCCGCCAAGCTTCCAGTGGGTGTCGGCCGCGCGGCAGCTGATGACTTTCCGTGTTCGCTCTGGATCAGCTACCACATTGTTGTCCGGCGCGCATCCAGTTCTCTGACAGTTGCCGCCTCTATTCGAAACATTTAGATGGTTGCTAGCCTCTGGCCAGCGGCCGGACGGCCCCCGCGGTGTTCGGCTTGCCTCAGTCGTGGACGACAACGCCCGGGGAGTGGCCATGCGCACAGGACGTCAATCCCGGTTCCACCGGCTCATGGCCGGCCTTCTCACAGTTACCGTCGGGCTCACCGCCAACGTCGTGATCACCCGCTCGGCCAACACGTTAAGCGGATGCGGCCGCATCGGGTACGCGTATGACGCCGCCGGCCGGTTGGTCGGTGTATCCAATCAGGACGGCACCACCGCTTCGTACACATACGACGCGACCGGCGACGTCACCGGTGTGGACAACACCGGGACGCGGCTGGTATGGGTGCAGTCGGTCGTTCCCGCCCGCGGCCCGGTCGGTACCACCGTCACGATCACCGGCGGCTGCTTCTCCTCCACGCCGGGCGACCACGTCGTGCGCTTCGGCGATGTGGAGGCCCAGGTCACGCAGGCGTCCCCGCTGCGCCTGGTCGCGGTCGTGCCTCCGGGAGCCGGGTCGGGTCCGGTGAGCGTCACCAAGGACGGAATCACCGCCACGAGTCCCACTTCCTACACGGTGACGACCGGTAGCGCCGCCGGCCCGGCGATCGGCTCGGTCGCTCCCACGGTCGTGGTGCCCGGCGACGTCGTCACGGTCAACGGCTCCGGATTCGAGCCCGATCCGCTCAAGGACGCGGTACGCCTCAACCAGACGTGGGCCACGGTGGAGTCCGCCGCGGCCGGCTCGATGAGCATCAAGGTGCCGATCGCGACCGGTACCGGGCGGGTCAAGGTGCGCACCGCGTATGGCAGCGCCCAAAGCGCCGCCGACGTGTTCGTCGTCCCCTCGCCATACACCGTCGCCGATGTGCAGCAGACCAACCGCGTGACCGTCGGTGCCGCGCAGACCGTTACGCTGCCCACCGCCGGCAAGATAGCCCTCCTCGCGTTCGACCTCGCCGATGGGCAGAACGCCACGGTTTCGGTCGCGGCCAACACCTTCGGCACGTGCGGCGTGAATGTCTATGTGCGCAATCCGCGCGGGATAACGGTTCGCTCGGCCAGCTGCCTGTCCACGACCGGGTTCCTCGACAAGTTCGGCGGCATGGCGGGCACGTGGACCGTACTCGTCGCCGGGCAGAATACGGCCACCGGATCGCTGACCGCCACGGTCAACAACCTGCCGCCCGATCCGGTAGTCACCGCGGAAGTGAACGGTCCCGCCGTGACGGCCACGACGACGGTGCCCGGGCAGAACATGTCGGTGAACTTCACCGGTACCGCCGGGCAGCGGGTGTTCTTCAAGTTCACCAACAACACGTTCGGCTGCTGTCTGTCCACTGTGGTGCGCAAGCCGGACGGCAGCACGCTTGTATCGACGTCGATCAGCACCGAAGGTTCGATCGACACGACAACGCTTCCGGTCGATGGCCCGTACTCCATCCTGTTCAACCCGAGCGGCGCCGCGGTGGGTTCGGTCACGACCCAGCTTTATTCGGTACCGGCCGATGCCACCGGCACGGTCGCCATCGATGGTCCGGCGGTCACTGTCACCACCACCGTGCCGGGTCAGAACTCGGTGTTGTCCTTCGCCGGAACCGCCGGGCAGCGGGTGTTCTTCAGGTTCAGCAACAACACTTACGGTTGCTGCCTGTCGGTCGTGGTGCGTAACCCGGACGGTACGACGCTGGTGTCGACCTCGATCAGCACTACCGGCTCGATTGATCCGACAACGCTTCCGGCCGATGGCACATACACGATCACGTTCAATCCCGCCAACTGGCTGGTTGGCGCGGTAACTACGCAGCTTTATCTGGTACCGCCTGACGCCACCGCCACCGCCACGATCGATGGTCCGGCGATCACCGTCACCACCACGGTGCCGGGTCAGAACTCGGTGGTCTCGTTCTCCGGCACCGCCGGGCAGCGGGTGTTCTTCAAGTTCACCAACAACACTTACGGTTGCTGCCTGTCGGTCGTGGTGCGTAACCCGGACGGTACGACGCTGGTGTCGACGTCGATCAGCACCGACGGTTCGATTGATACGACAACGCTTCCGGCCGATGGCACGTACACGATCACTTTCAACCCGGGTAACTGGCTCGTCGGCGCAGTGACGACCCAGCTTTACTTGGTGCCGGCCGACGCCACCATCACCGCCACCATCGGCGGCCCGGCGGCGACGGTCAGCACGACCGTGCCGGGTCAGAACTCGGTCGTCTCCTTCGCCGGCACCGCCGGGCAGCGGGTGTTCTTCAGGTTCACCAACAACACTTACGGTTGCTGTCTGTCCACTGTGGTGCGTAACCCCGACGGTACGACGCTGGTGTCGACGTCGATCAGCACCGACGGTTTTATCGACACCACCACGCTTCCGGCCGATGGCACGTACACGATCACTTTCAACCCGGGTACCTGGCTCGTCGGCTCGGTCACCACTCAGCTCTATCTAGTGCCGGCCGACGCGACCGTGACCGCCACGGTCGACGGGCCGCCCGTCACGGTGACCACGACCGTGCCCGGCCAGGGAGCCGGCGTCACGTTCAGCGGCACGTCCGGACACAACGCCACGGTCGCGGTTACGCTTGCCACGTTCGGCAGTACGACGTACACCTTGAAAGCCCCCGATGGCTCGACGCTCAGCTCGCAGACCTCCAGCTCGGCCACGGTGACGTTCAGCAATGTCGCCCTGCCGGCCACCGGGACCTACACTCTCGCGATCAACCCGAGTGGGGTCGGGGTCGGCAGCGCGAACGTCCAGGTGTTCGACGTCCCGCCGGACGCCACCGGCACGGCCGTCATCGGCGGCCCCGCCGTTACCCTCACCACCACCACACCGGGCCAGAACGCGGTGCTGTCGTTCTCCGGCGCCGCCGGCCAGCAAGTCTTCTTCAAGTTCAGCAACAATACTTTCGGCTGCTGTCTGTCCACTGTGGTGCGTAAGCCCGACGGCACCACGCTGGTGTCGACAACGATCAGCACCACCGGTTTCATTGACACCACAGCGCTTCCCGCCGACGGCACCTACACCATCACCTTCGATCCCAGCGGTTCGCTGACCGGCTCGGTCACGACGCAGCTCTACCTGGTGCCGGCGGACGCTACCGCCACCGCCACGATTGGCGGTGCCGCCGTCACCACGACGACCACGGTGCCGGGTCAGAACTCGGTGGTCTCGTTCTCCGGCACCGCCGGGCAGCGGGTGTTCTTCAATTTCACCAACAACACCTACGGTTGCTGTCTGTCCACTGTGGTGCGTAACCCGGATGGCACGACGCTGGTGTCGACGTCGATCAGCACGACCGGTTTCATCGATCCCACAACGCTTCCGGCCGATGGCACTTACACCATCACGTTCAATCCGGCCAACTGGCTGGTTGGTGCGGTCACTACGCAGCTGTATTTGGTGCCGGCGGACGCTACGGCGACGGCCACGATCGATGGTCCGGCGGTGACCGTCACCACGACTGTGCCGGGGCAGAACTCGGTGGTCTCCTTTGCCGGAACCACTGGGCAGCGGGTGTTCTTCAAGTTCACCAACAACACCTA